>ENA-OQED01000969-OQED01000969.1-human-gut-metagenome-genome-assembly--contig:-NODE-969-length-10900-cov-1.186299_pt1 | contig 10900 bp, 17 predicted proteins | sample MGYA00242790_ERZ504625 | MGnify/ENA primary metagenome ERZ504625 (study PRJEB26092, sample SAMD00036345) | human gut metagenome | host: Homo sapiens | study: EMG produced TPA metagenomics assembly of...
GGTCCGCGGCGGTCAGCTGGCCGCACAGGGTGCACTTCTCGACGGCCTTCTCGGCGGCGTTCCAGCTGCGCACGCCATAAGGGCAGGCCATCATGCAATACTTGCAGCCGATGCACTTCTCCTTGTCGACGAGCACCTTGCCGTCGGCGTCACGGTAGCTGGCGCCCGTGGGGCACACGTGCACGCACGGGGCGTTCTCGCACTGCTGGCATTGCACGGGGCAGCCAGTATTGCTCCAGGTCGGGGAACGTGCCGTGGGGGCCAACCTGAATCACGCGATTCCAGTATTCGCCAAGCGCCACGCCGTTCTCGTTTTTACAGGCGACCTCGCATGCATGGCAGCCGATGCAGCGGTCGAGGTCGACGATCAAACAGTTACGACTCATTTTTCGTAAAACGCTCCTCCCGTAAAGTCGCTGGGCTCAGGCATCCAGGGCTCGAAGTCGGTGGGCTCGTACCAAATGCCTCGGGGCGCTGCGTCTTGGCAATCTTCACGTGAATGCCGCGCAGCGTATACGTGCCGAACTCGGGGTTGTAATAGCCCGTGTTCTTGGTGAGCACGTTCATGTTCTCGGTCGTCCACGACTTGCGGCCGTCAGAGCCGTCTTCCAGGAACTCGGGGTTCCAGAAGCGCTCCATGTACACCGAGTCTTTGCGCGATGCCCTTGGTGACGCGCGCCACGGCGTAAATGCCTTCGGACACGATGGCCTGGGCGTCGGCGGTGAGCTCCTTGGCCCGGCGCGATTCGCTGGGGCCGTCGGCCTCGCTGGCGCTTTTTCGCCATCACGGTGTCTTTCGACACGCCCGTGGTGATGTCGCGGAACACGTCTTTGCCGTCGGTGCGGGGGCTTTTCACGTTCACCCAATCGCCGTCGGCCACACCGTACTTCTCGGCGTTTTCCGGGCTGATCCACAGTTCGGGCGCCGGGTACAGCTCGCGCAGGTAGGGGTTGTTGCGCAGCGTGCCGTGGTGGTAGTACGGGATGCGGCCCTCGGTCAGGCGCAGCGGGTACTCGTCGCCGTATTCGGACTGGTCCTCGGGCGTGAAGTAGTACGGCATGGGGTTGTAGTCCACCACCGCGGCGGGCATGTCGAACTTCTCGTTGCCGTGACGGCCCAGGTAGAGCATGGTGTCGGCGTACGGACCGCACTTCTTCGGGTTGTCCTTGATGTCGCGGGCAGCGTGGAGAAGCCGGTGTAGGTGACCTTGCCGTCATCGGCGCCGGAGCCTTCCATGCCCGGATCGACCTTGCCTGCAACGCCGGCACCGGCGTTGACCTGGCAGTATCCGTCATACGTGGTGCCGCCCCAGTACTCGTCGTCTTCCGCCCACTTCATGGGGAAGGCCTCCATGGCCTGCTCCATGGTGGTGACGGACTTATCGCCGCCCTGCTGGGCGACCCAATCCCAGTACTCGTTGATGGTCTTCCAATACGGGGGAACCATGGGGCTGCCGATTTTGTCGGCGTCCATGCAGGCTTCCATGTTCTCGTCGTACAAATCCGAGGTGGGGTCGCTCATGGCCTCGGCGATGCGCGATGCGATCCGCGCCGGTCGCAAGGCGTACCTCGCAGGCCTCGGCCGCGTGCTGACCCGCGGTGCTGCCGCTTCCGACCCGCTGACAGGCTTCCTGCATGACTGAGCGTAGAGAACAGAAAGGAAGCGCATTGTGATGACGAATCAGAAAAATAATTTCTTCATCGACTCGGACAAGCTCAGCGAGAAAGCCCTCGCCAAGAAGCACCGCCTGGAGACGGACCCCTCGAGCCGCACCGACCCGATGGCCTACTGGCCCGACATGGAGCAGATTGACCCGACTGTGCGCGAGACGGTCATCGCGGCCATGAACGACTACGACCCGAGCGCCTACACGATCCTCGACGCCAAGCGCGCCCTCGACCACGAGACGTGCACGATCGAGGACTTCAAGGCGCTGCTCTCGCCGGCCGCCCTGCCGCTCTTGGAGCAGATGGCGGAGCGCGCGAGCCGCGAGACGAGCCGTCACTTCGGCAACACGGTCTACCTTTTCACGCCGCTCTACATCGCCAATTACTGCGAGAACTACTGCGTCTACTGCGGCTTCAACTGCTACAACGACATCCACCGCCTGCAGCTCAGCAAGGACGAGATCGAGCACGAGATGCAGGTCATCGCCAAGAGCGGCATGGAGGAAATCCTCATGCTGACGGGCGAGAGCAAGGAGAAGAGCAGCGTTGCCTACATCGGTGAGGCCTGCAAGCTCGCGCGCAAGTACTTTCGCAACGTCGGCCTCGAAGTCTACCCGATGAATGTCGCCGACTACCGCTACCTGCACGAGTGCGGCGCCGACTACGTCACCGTCTTCCAGGAGACATACAACCTCAAGAAATACGAGACACTTCACCTCATGGGCCACAAGCGCGTCTGGCCGTACCGTTTCGAGGCGCAGGAGCGCGCCCTGATGGGCGGCATGCGCGGCGTCGGCTTCTCGGCACTCTTAGGCCTCGCCGACTTCCGCAAGGACGCCCTTGCGACAGCACTGCACGTCTACTACCTGCAGCGCAAGTACCCGCAGGCCGAGTTCTCGCTCTCGTGTCCGCGCCTGCGCCCGATCATCAACAATGAGAAGATCAATCCGCAGGATGTCGGCGAGCGCCAGCTCTGCCAGATTCTCTGCGCCTACCGCATCTTCCTGCCGTATGTCGGCATCACCGTCTCCTCGCGCGAGAGCGCGGCCTTCCGCAACGGCATCGTCAAGATCGCTGCGACGAAGATTTCCGCCGGCGTCTCGACGGGCATCGGCGACCACGAGGAGAAGTACACGGGGAAGGGAGAGGGCGAGACCGGCGACGCGCAGTTCGAGATCTGCGACAGCCGCAGCCTGCGCCGCATGTACGCGGACATGGCCGGCGAGGGCCTGCAGCCAGTGCTCAATGACTATGTGTATCTCTAAGAAAGTCCCTCCTGCGAAGCAGGAGCATTTAATCGCGGTGACCAACCGCCATCTCTTTGATGAGGCAGGAGGGCAGTCAGCCTTCCTCGCGCGCCTCGAACAGGTAGCCGCCGCACATCCTGCCGCCGTCATCCTGCGCGAGAAGGACATGGAGGAGGGGGACTATGAGGTACTGGCGCGGAAGGTACAGATCCTCTGCTGCCGCCATCAGGTGATCTTTATCGCGCATACCTTCGTCGGTGCGGCGAAGCGGCTCCATGCCGACGGCCTTCACCTGCCACTTCCCCTCCTGCGCACCATGCGTCAGGAAGGGAGGGCGTTGCCTGGGCGGCTCGGCACCTCGTGCCATTCGCTCGAAGACGTGCGCGAAGCGGAACAGCTCGGCTGCTCGTATCTCATCGCGGGCCACATCTATGAGACCACCTGCAAGCCGGGCCTGCCGCCGCGCGGCCTCCGCTTCCTGCGCGAAGCCGTCGCTTCGACAGCGCTTCCTGTCTACGCCATCGGCGGCATCACGCCCGAGCGCCTGCCCGAAGTCCTCGCGGCGGACGCGGCGGGCGGCTGCGCGATGAGCTCCCTGATGCAGGGGCCCCTCTGGCTGGCGGCACAAAATAATCCGTGACTTTTATCACTACATGTTGACATTTCTCGCAGACGGCTGTATAATAGCCATAAATTGTTAAACATATCAACAAAGTATGCATTAACAAGATACGAGAGTCATTCGTCAACGAAAGCTCACGATAAGGCCTGTGGCAGGAGTCTGTTCTGTCAGGGTGTCTTTATCGCGAGCTTTTTCTGGTATTATGGAGGGATTTTACATGAAATTGACAGTAAACGGCAAAGAACTGACCATCGAGAAGTCCATCAACCTCAAGGACCTGCTCGTCATCGCCAAGGCGGAGCAGCCGGACTATGTGACGGTCGAGCTCAACGGTGAGTTCGTCGATCACTCGGGCTTTGAGTCGACGTTCGTCAAGGACGGCGACAAGATGGAATTCCTCTATTTCATGGGAGGCGGCGCAAGATGAGCTCTTTGACGAATGAACAGATTGAACGCTATTCGCGCCACATCATCCTCGACAAGGTCGGCGGCAAGGGGCAGGAGAAGCTGCTCAATGGCAAGGTCCTCGTGATCGGCACGGGCGGCCTCGGCGCACCGGCTGCCATGTACCTCGCAGCGGCCGGCGTCGGCACGATCGGCCTCGTCGACTTCGATGTCGTCGACCTCTCGAACCTGCAGCGCCAGATCATCCACCAGACGAAGGATGTCGGCAAGGCCAAGGTCCAGTCGGGCCAGGAGACAATCGCGGCGATGAACCCGGACGTCGAGGTCCACACCTACAACGAGATGGTGACGTCGAAGAACATCCGCGACATCATCCGCGACCAGGACTACGACTTCATCATCGACGGCACCGATAACTTCCCGGCGAAGTTCCTGATCAACGATGCGTGCGTCTTCGAGAAGAAGCCGTTCTCCTATGCGGGCATCATCCGCTTCCAGGGCCAGCTCATGACGTACGTGCCGGGCAAGGGCCCGTGCTACCGCTGCGTCTTCCCGACGATGCCGCCGAAAGACGCTGTGCCGACCTGCCGTCAGGCCGGTGTGCTCGGCGTCATGGGCGGCGTCATCGGCACGCTGCAGGCGACGGAAGCACTCAAGTACATCCTCGGCATCGGCGACCTCCTGACGGGCTATCTCCTGACGTACGACGCCCTGACGATGACCTTCCGCAAGATCAAGATCCCGCGAAACCCGAACTGCGGCATCTGCAGTGACCACCCGACCATCACCGAGCTCATCGACTACGAGCAGCCGACTTGCGACCTGCGTCATCACTGAGGGGGGAGAGCATGATCATTCATCTGAAACTGGAGGACTACCTCGCAATGGTGCAGCACGCGCGCAAGACCGCGCCGGTAGAGGACTGCGGCCTGATTGGCGGCCGCATCGACGAAGCGACCGGCGAGAAATTCGTGGAGAAAGTCTTCTTCCTGACGAACACCGATCACAGCGAAGAACACTTCTCTCTCGACCCGAAGGAGCAGTTCGCCGCCGTCAAAGAGCTGCGCGCCCAAGGACTCGAGCTCCTCGGCAACTGGCACAGCCACCCCGCATCCCCCTCCCGCCCGAGCGAAGAAGACAAGCGCCTCGCCTACGACAGCCGCGCGAGCTACTTCATCCTCTCCCTCAACGGCGGCGAACCCGTTTTGAACAGTTTCCACATTGAGAAACAGAGCAACGTGAGCAAAGAGGACCTGCGCATCCGTTAAAAGCAGGCAGTGCGTTTCGAGTGAGGGACATCGATAAGCGAAGCTTCAGCCTGCTGCGCGGAGCGTTCGATGTCCCTCACTCGGAACGTCGATCATGCGAGCACGGAAGGCGGGGGCAGCTGGCCCGGCGCTGCGCGTGACGGCCTGCTAAACCTGTTTTTTGCCCTTTAAAGCAGCCTTGCCAAGGAGCTGAACGCGCTCCGCTTGGACGACGCTCCTTGGCAAGGATTCTGGTCGGCAAAAAACAGGTTCTTCACGCAGCCCGTCAAAGCTCCGCTAAGGGCCAGCCGCCCCCTCACTTCCTCCGGCGAGTTGGGAGCATTGCTTTCAGCTGGTCACCGATGGAGGACGGGGGACGCTCCGCTGCCCCTCTCGCTTTGCAAGCCGTATCTTGGATAAAGGCGGGGGTGCAGATTTGTAGGAAGTGAGTTTCGTCAGGGGGATATCGATAAGCGGAGCTTCAGCCTGCTGCGCGAAGCGTTAGATGCCCCTCTGTCGGAACGTCATCCATGCTCTCTCTCCCTTATTCAGCAATCATTCCGTAATCATTTATGTGTATATCTAGGAGGAATTCCCATGGCAGTTGATTATAAAGAGCTCAAAAAAGGCGGCTTCATGCGCCAGCGCCAGAAAGATCATTTCTCGATGCGCCTGAAGTCCGTCGGCGGCCACTTCACCGCGGCCCAGCTCGGCACCGTGCAGAAAGTCGCGGAGCAGTACGGCAAGGGTTACGTGCACCTGACCTCACGCCAGGGCATCGAGATTCCCTTCATCCGCCTCGAGGATATCGACGCCGTCAAGAAAGCCCTGCACGAGGGCGGCGTCTCCGTCGGCGTCTGCGGGCCGCGCGTGCGCACGATCACGGCCTGCCAGGGTTGCGCCGTCTGCGCCTCGGGCCTCATCGACACGCAGCACCTCGCACAGGAGTTCGATAAGCGCTACGGCGGTTGCAGCTGCCGCACAAGTTCAAGTTTGGCTTCACCGGCTGCCACAACAACTGCCTCAAGGCCGAGGAGAACGACTTCGGCGTCAAGGGCGGCGTCGAGCCGAAGTGGGCGTCTGATTCCTGCACGTTCTGCGGCGTCTGCGAAGCCGTCTGCCCGGAGAAGGCCATCACGGTCAAAGCAGACGAGGGCAAGGTCGTGCTCGACGAGTCGAAGTGCGTCTACTGCGGCAAGTGCATCAAGAGCTGCCCGACGGACGCCTGGCAGGGCAAGGCCGGCTTCGTCATCTCGTTCGGCGGCCTCTACGGCAACCGCATCGCGGTCGGCCGCCATTTCCTGCCAATCGTCTTTGAAGAGGAGAAACTCTATGAACTCGTCGACACAACGCTCGCTTTCTTTGAGAAGTACGCGAAGCCGAGCGAGCGCTTTGCCAACTGCCTGGATCGCGTCGGCTGGGACAAACTGGAAGAGGAGGTAAACAAAGTATTATGAGTGAAGCAGTAAAGACCGACGGCACGATCGACATCACGGATGTCGTCTGCCCCATCACCTTTGTCAAAGTCAAGCTGGCCCTCGAGGATCTCGAGGACGGCCAGACGCTTGCCGTGCACCTCAATGACGGCGAGCCAATCCAGAATGTGCCGCGCAGCCTCAAGGACGAGGACCACAAGGTCCTCTCCGTCAAGAAGCGCGAGGACGGTACGTACGACCTTATCGTCAAGAAGTATGGCCTGTTAGAGTGAGCTTGTGCCGCTCAGATTATTTGAAATACTGTATACATGTAAATCGAGTGTTGACGAATGCAGGAGGCCCTGCTATTATAGAGACATCAGCAAGAGGCAATGGAGCCCCGAAGAATCAGGTACCGGATTCTTCGGGGTTTTTCTGTTCACTGGCTGGTACACTTTCCGTTGAAATCCCCAAAACCCAAAATACGGCCAGGAATGGACAAAGGCGTCCGGCGGGCATGAGAAACCTCATCGAGGCTCATGCCGCTGGACGCCTTTTGCATTTGACCCTGATTCAGCGGCGGGTGAATGGAACGGGAAAAGTTATTATATTTTACAATCGCTGCAACTTTTTTGAAGTAATGGAAAGGAATGGATTCTTATGATTGACACTGGCGATACGGCCTGGGTGCTCATCAGTGCAGCCCTGGTCTTTGTAATGACACCTGGTCTCGCGTTCTTCTACGGCGGCATGGTCCGCAGCAAGAACGTCCTGACAACTATCATGCAGAGTTTCTTCATCATCGCGATGATCTCCGTTGAGTGGGTCATCCTCGGCTATGCCATGACGTTCGGCACGGACATTGGCGGCTTCATCGGCAGCCTCGACAAGGTCGGCCTTGCCGGTGTCGGCCTCAACGTCCTCGAGAACGGCACGATCCCGGAGCTCGCCTTCGTCGCCTTCCAGTGCATGTTTGCCGTCATCACGCCGGCCCTCATCACGGGCGCGTTCGCAGAGCGCATGCGCTTCGCAGCCTTTGCTGTCCTGATCCTGCTCTGGGCCATCTTCATCTACAACCCGATGGCTCACTGGGTATGGGGCGGCGGCTTCCTCGCAGAGCTCGGCGCGATTGACTTCGCCGGCGGCCTCGTCATCCACATCCTTTCCGGTGTGTCCGGCCTGACGATCTGCATCCTGCTCGGCACGCGCCGCGGCTACGGCCAGTTCGCCATGATCCCGCACAACCTGCCGATGACGGTTCTCGGCGCAGCACTCCTCTGGTTCGGCTGGTTCGGCTTCAACGCCGGCTCGGCTCTCGGCGCAAACGGCCTCGCCGCCAACGCATTCGTCACGACGCAGGCAGCAGCTGCTGCTGCAACGGTCTCCTGGGTACTCGTTGAGTGGTACCGCAACGGCAAGCCGACCATCCTCGGTGCGGCTTCCGGCTGCATCGCCGGCCTCGTTGCCATCACGCCAGCTGCCGGCTTTGTAAGCCGATGCCGGCGCTCGCCATTGGTTTTATCGGTGGTATTGTCTGCTACCTCGCCGTCGCTGTCCTCAAAGAGAAGCTCGGCTACGATGATTCGCTCGATGCCTTTGGTGTTCACGGCATCGGTGGTACGTGGGGCTCCATCGCAACGGGCCTCTGGGCTACGACGGAAGTCAACCCGGCCGGTGCTGACGGCCTCTTCTACGGCGAGACACACCTGCTCTTCGCTCAGGTCGTTTCGGTCATCGTTGCTTATGCTCTTGCCATTGTCGGTACGTACATCCTCTTCAAGATCGTCAGCCACTTCATGAAGGTCCGCGCAGATGAGACGGAAGAAATTGCAGGTCTCGATATCGTCGAGCACGGCGAGCGCGGCTATGCCAGCGCCATGATGGCCGGCAGCCCGATTGCATCCCTCGAGAACTCCAGCGAGATGCTCGCAAACACGATTCTAAGTACGCAGAAAGAGTGAGGCAGCTATGAAGATCACGAAAGTAGAAATCATCACACGTGCCAGCAAGCTCGAAGAACTCAAGCAGGCACTTAACGATATCGGCGTGCTCGGCATGACCGTCAGCCAGGTATTCGGCTGCGGCCTGTCGAAAGGCCACACGGAAGTCTACCGCGGCAAGGAATACGACATCAACCTCGTCCCAAAGATCAAGCTGGAGACCGTCGTCTGTGAGATTCCGGTCGAGCGCGTGCTCGAAGTCGCACAGAAAGCCGTGCGCACAGGCAACATCGGCGATGGCAAGATCTTCGTCTACGAGCTCACCGATGCCGTCCGCATCCGCACCGGCGACCGCGGCCCGGAAGCATCATGGACACCAAATAAGGTATCCTGAACATATAACTCGAATCCTCATAACCCCATAGATTTGATGTATCCCCAAATGGAGGGCCCCGCAAGGGGGATATAAAAAATCCTGCTGAAACCCACGCGTTCCGGCAGGATTTTTTCTTGTTTGCCGCGAAATAAGAGCATAGGAAAGAATTGCCAGAAGGCAACTCCTTCTGGCAGGACAAGCAAGACGATGATTCTGATGCATCAGAAAGGGTGTGTTCCTATGAGACATACTGATTTTGATGGACGGTTGGACGGAATCATGGTACGTGCAGCAGTCCGTCTTCACGAGAGGATGGCGTTCGCCTTTGCGCGCGGCAACCTCGCAGATTACCTAAGGAAAATCGGAATGGCAGAAGAACTCGGCCTTGGCCCACAGCGCAATGCGAACCTCGCCAAGATCGAGGACGCCGCCATCCTCCTGCGCTCGCGCAGAAAATCCGCTGGGCGAGGAAGAGCGGCGCCCTGAAAAGCTACCTGCGGCAGATCAACATGCTTGAGCTGTTGCAGAAAGACAAGCGTCCGGGCAAGATAGGACACAATGTGCTCATCTGCACCGGCTCCAGGCAACAGGGAAGAAACAGGACGAGTCCGCGCGGCCCGAGAGGGGGAACGTCATCCCCGTCCACTTCCGTACCGTTCCATGACACAGCAAGAGATTTTGCCACAAGTACAACAAGAGGCATAGGAGCCGCAACTCCTATGCCTCTTGTTTTTTGCAGTGGACTTCTTCGAGTGAGAAGTTGGTCGAATACATTATGCATGTATCTCTCTCTTTGGCTCGAACGAAACCTTGAGAACCATTCCCATGCCATCTGCTAACCGTTGCAGGATTTTCAAGGATGGGTTGCGGGCACCGCTCTCAATGCGGCTGATCTCAGTCTGTGCAATACCAGTCTTTTCGGCCAATTCCTTCTGCGTAAGGTTCTGCCGGTTGCGAGCCTCGACAATTGCGCGGATGATGTTGATCTCAGGCTCCGATTCAGCGTATGCTTTTGCAAATGCTGGGTCCTTCATTCGTTTAGCTTTAAATTCTTGTAAGCTTTTCATCATAAATCCTCCTGTTGCTGTATGTAGTCTGCACGCCGCTCTTTTGCTAAGCGGATTTCCTTTGGTGGTGTCTTGTTGGTCTTTTTGACGAATCCATTTGTTATAATGATTTTACCACCGAGAAAGAAGAAAAAGAGCGCACGAGAGATGTTGCTAGATTGCTTACATCTCAGCTCAAAAATATCATCGCCTAAAGGCTTTGTGTAAGGTTCACGCAAGTCAGTACCCTTTTCTTCCAAGAGTTCCATCATCTGCACCATCTTAGCCTGCATTTTGTTCTCTAGACTCAATAAAAAATCTTCTACGGGTTTCTTGCCGTCTGTTGTTTCATAAAATTTGACTTCAAATCTCATATACTCCTCCTGCCTATATTTTATGAGATATATCTCATAATGTCAACCCCTAGAATGTTGCTAGATCTCAGATTGTGCATGGTCAACAATTTCCAGCACTCGTTTAGCAGCGATTGACACAAGAAGTGGCAAGAAAACAGTGACATCAGCCGATAGTCCTGAGTTTATTTAAATGCAGATAAATTTAATAGATAACTCAAACTTCGCAGTTGCTAAGCTGCTGATTTATTCTTAGCAGCAATCTGCAAAATAAAAATAGCATAAGCCATCTCCGTTTTGTATAATGAAGTAACCAAAATCCATAACACAAACGGAGGGCTTATGCTATGAATATTGTACCACATCATCATCACTCCTGTGAAGCCGCTTCTTCCAAGATTCAGCGATTCTTTACTGAGTTCCATGTCAGCCAGATCCTGCGGAGCTGCAATGCCTACAAGGTGCGCGGCTTTGCAGTCATGGCCATCTTCCTCGTCGCGTTTGAGGCGGCGTTCCAGCGGACGTTCCTTCTACCAACGGAAGAAGGATGCGCCAGAGTCCATCCCGCTCAAACGGGATGG
>ENA-OQED01000971-OQED01000971.1-human-gut-metagenome-genome-assembly--contig:-NODE-971-length-10890-cov-6.131655_pt1 | contig 10890 bp, 10 predicted proteins | sample MGYA00242790_ERZ504625 | MGnify/ENA primary metagenome ERZ504625 (study PRJEB26092, sample SAMD00036345) | human gut metagenome | host: Homo sapiens | study: EMG produced TPA metagenomics assembly of...
AAGTGGTTACCATTCTTGTTTGATATCTATCTGTGCCAACAATATATGCCATAACGAATCCCCCCCTACGATACTATATTTGGTAGTTTTATTATAACATTTTTCTTAATCGTTAGACAGTCTGACGTACCGTTCGGTATACGGCGCTTTCAATAGTTGACGTGCACTGACTGATAGGCTGTGGCTAAATCATAAAAGCCGCTGTTTATCAGTCTTTCTTTTGTCATTGCCATGTTTACTGCAACTGTATGCGTTGCGAACCAATGTCCCCGTCGGGTATTACCCGCTTGCATTGCCAAGTCTTTGGGTACTCCCATCTTGATAAGGTTACGTACCTTCGTCCTTGGTTTCTTCCATTGTTTCCATATGCACATGCGTATTCTGTGATAGAGCCATCCGTTGATGTCATCTATGTTGTTCTTCATGCTTGCAATTCCGTAGTAGTTAAGCCATCCTCTTGCATATACTTTGATTTTCTCAAGGCTTGGCTTGATTGACTGACATCGCTTACGGGAAGATAACTCCTTCAGTCTGGACTTAAACTTCTTCCATGACTTCGGATGAACTCGGACATATATGCCTTTTCCGTTCCTTCCCAATGCAAAGCCAAGGAATTTAAAATTTCGGATTGCAAACACGCTGACTGTACGGCTCTTTTCTCGGTTGACTGTAAGTTTCAGCCTCTCCTCAAGATATTTTGTACTGCTTTCCAAGAGTCTCTCTGATGCTCGCTTGCTCTTTGCAAGAAGCACGATGTCATCTGCATATCTTATGCATGGAACACCTCTTTTCAGGTATTCCTGGTCGAACTCATTGAGGTAGATGTTTGCCAGCAATGGTGATAGATTTCCACCTTGTGGTGAGCCTTCCTCTGTGTCAATGACCACTCCGTTTTCCATTACACCGCTTTTCAGATAGCGCTTTATCAACTGTACTACACGTTCATCTTTTACATTCTTTCGGAGAAGATTGATGAGAATTTCGTGATTAAGAGTATCGAAGTACTTTGACAAGTCAAGGACTACAGCGAATGTATAGCCTTGTTCTGCATACTCCTTAACCTTAAGTATTGCATCTTTTGCACTTCTGTTCGGACGATAGCCATAGCTACCATCTGCAAACAGCGTTCATAGATTGGCACTAACTGTTGGGTTATTGCCTGTTGAAGTGTACGGTCTATCACTGTTGGTATGCCAAGCTTTCGCACACCACCATCTGGTTTGGGAATTTCAACTCGTCTTACTGGAGACGGAGTATACTTTCCACGATAAATGCGGTCAGTTATCTCTTGTTGATGTTCCTTTAGATATGGAAGAGCCTCTTCAATGGTCATGCCATCAATTCCCGGCGCTCCCTTGTTTGCCTTAACTCTCTTATACGCTCTGTTAAAGTTGTCTTTATACAGTATCGTTTCCAAAAGTCTCGGCTGTGCACTGTCTCTTTCTTTCCATATCCGATTGAATGACCTAGACGCTTTCACATACCCTTCATGTTCCGCATTATCTCTTTGCGAACAGCCATTGTTTTCAATGTTTTCTGCCATAGACGGTCATTCCTCCTTTCTCGGTCATACTCAAGACTCCTACTGATTCGGTCCTTCACCTCTCGGCTACTATGACCTCTGCTGACTTCTATGCGTTCAGCATTGCTTTATGCAATGGTTACCTCTTTCAAGGCATACCGCACAGACCTCCCTAGGTACCACACGTTTCTTCCTCTCCATCCATCTGCCTCATTTATCATGCATTATTCCGTGTAGTTATTGGGCTTTAACATGGGTTGCTGTCTTACCCACATGCATGACCTCATATGAGATTTCTGTTCGTCAGACCAGAGATTTGCCCGTGAGTTGGTATATTCCTCACATCCAGCTTCCTTCAGATTCCACCTCACGATGGACACCCTTGCCTTCGGCTATATCCTTCCCACTACCGGGCGGATTCGGGACTTTAACCCGTTAGAAACGTGCGCCGCTAGGCGCACAACGCAGAAACACCCCTGCATGGACGCAGGGGTGAGGAGAAAACGCGCTGGAATTACTGCTGGATATCCTTTGCAGAGCTTAAGGTTACTTCAACCTTGTTCTCTTCGTACTGTCTGCCACTCTGACGGGCAACAGTAAGAGTAACCTTATCTCCGGCTTTGTAGCTCTTTAACGCTGACTGCAGCTCTGTCATAGAAGAAATCTTTGTGCTGTCAACAGCAGTGATGATATCTCCCTCCTGTAAGCCGGCATTTGCGGCACCTGAACCAGCTGAAACAGATGAAACATATACACCCTGTGGGAAGCCATAGGCTACCATCTCAGATGAAACATCGCCACCCTTGATACCAAGGTATGCCTGATTCTCATTAGTATATTTTCCATCCTGGATAAGGCTCTCAATAATAGGCTTTGCAACCGACATAGGAATTGCATATCCGATACCCTCAACCTCAGTTGAAGAATATTTTACAGAGTTTATACCGATAACCTCGCCATTTTCATTTAAGAGTGCTCCACCACTGTTTCCAGGGTTTATGGCTGCATCTGTCTGGATAAGCTTGTTGTTGGTAACAGTCTCACCTGTCTGTGAATCCTGTGTAGTAACAGTTCTGTTAAGCGCACTTACTATACCTGTTGTGACAGACTGTCCGTATCCAAGTGCATTACCGATAGCAATCGCAGGACTTCCAACAGCTATACTATCAGAATCTCCGATTGTTGCAATCTTGATATTTGAGTAAGTGTCTTTTCCAAGGTCTGCTTTCTTTACACGTACAACTGCAAGATCGTCATCCGGATCTGTTCCTCTGATTTCTGCCTTTACCACTGAATCATCATCAAACTGTACCGTGAGCTCCTCTGAATCTGCCACAACATGATTGTTTGTAGCAATATAAAGATAATCATCATCCTCACTCACAATAATTCCTGAGCCACAGCTCTGAGACTGCTGTGACTGCTTTCCGAAAAAGCTGTTGTAGGTGACTGTTCCTGTATTTGTGATAGCTACGATGCTAGGCATAACCTCATCGACAACAGATGATACATCTGTCAGATCCTTTGCATCCCCTGAGGATGTCTGCTTAGTCCCACCGGATGTTGTAGTGGTAAGCTTTGCACTTGCAGTAGAAGAATTTGAAATAGCTCTCGTGCCAATATAGCTTACTCCTGTGAAAACTCCGCCTCCGACGAGTCCGAAGATAAGAGCTGCAGCTACTGTCTTTGCTGCAAATGGTCCAAATGCACCAGGCTTTCTAGGTGCTCTCTGTTTCTTAGGCTTTACAGTCTGCTGGTATGCCTGACCATTCATATTCATCCGGCGGCTATATGAATTGTCTGTCGAACCTGCTGATGTGCCGCCATATGCATTATTATTTGTGCCTGAATTATACGACTGATTAGAATAAGGCTGGTTTGCATATGACTGATTTACATTTGGCTGTCCTGCTGCAGAAGCCTGCGAGTACGGATTATAGCTCTGTGAATAGCTTTCCGCTGATGTATTATTAGTCTGTGCAGCCTTCTGTGACTCATCCGGATTGTAAGGATTACCCGACATTGTGAAATTTACATTGTTTGTATTGTTATTTGTGTTATTTGTACTGTTAGTATTATTTGTATCATTCATATTTCTATAATTGTTATCCATAATAATTTCTCCTTTCGTTTACAATTAGAAGTATACTGTCAATCTGTGTTTAATTTGTGACGGGATTATTTATTTTTTCATAAATTGTAATCCCCGTGCTATTCTCCGAATAAAAATAACTGCTCATCGACAGATGCACCTCTAAGTCTGCGATAAATAGAAATTGCAGAATATCAATACATCCCTGCCAATGAACAGTTACCATAAATCATATATTAAATTTCAATTCCGTTCTTCTCAAGAAGAGCTCTCGCTGTTTCAACTGAATCTGTACCTGTCGCATTCTTTACAGGTGCAAACTCCTTCTCTCTGTCTACCTCAAATGGAAGGCTATTGTCCATCATGTATACCATATCGAGGATGAGTGTCTCGAACTTGTATGCATTCGGAGTCTCAGGCTTGTGCTCTGTACCGTTCTCATCAATGTAAGGCACCTTCTTCTCTACTACATGGAGCGGAAGGCTCTTTTCTGCGATAGCCATGAGCTTGTCCACGCGGAATAAATAGTTTAAGATAACACCAAAGCCATACTGCAATGAACCATTCTCGTTCTTTGCCTCTGCCATCTCAGGAGTAAGCTCGTAATACTCAACAATCGAAGGCTTGCCATTCTCAAGACACATAGCACCGACTCTCTCATATGGATCACATTTTCTGACCACCTTAGAGCCGCTGACACAGCCGGACTCGATTGTAGCACCTACAAATACAGGATCTGCAATCTGCTGAAGCACATTGTCCACAGCAAATACATTGAGCCACTCAACACCCTTGTCCTTCAAATCCTTGTCAAGACCGGCATTGATGAGTGACTTGAACCATCCACCGTTTCCGTTTGGTGACATAGCAAGTGAATCCTCAGATTTCATGAGCAGATTTCCATCAAAATCAACTGCCGGAACCATCTCCTGCACGAAAAACTTCACATAGTCTTTGTTGTATCCAAAATAGTCGTGCTCTTCAAAGAACTCTCTTGTCATGCTATCATTTATCTCGCTTGTCATAACATACAGAGGCACCCATGTACCGGTCTGATTTGTAACCTTCATGAGGTTTGCGACAAGCTGCTCAAAGATGTAGAGTTCCTTTGTCTTTCCGATATTGAACATGCCCTTAGCCTTGTCAAATCCAAGACGTGTACCCTGTCCACCGGCAAGAAGAATTGCACCGACCTTGCCATTCCCAACCGCATCAAGGCCTGTTGCAAGGTATTTGTCCTTATTTGCCTCTATCTCTGAAAGCTCCATAGCAGCAAGCGGTGAAAATGTACCTCTCTGCTGCTCCTTGTTGTTAATCATATCAAGGTATGACCAGTCCATGTGCTCAAGCTGGCTCTCAAGCTTAGCCGGAGCTTCCTCTGTTAAGAATTTCTTTAAGTATTTCTGGTTTGTTGCCGTGATTTTTTCTTTGATTTCTGTTTTCATAAATTCTCCCTAAATGTATTCGTATCTTTTTTGAATTACATTATTATAACGTCCGGGACCAATCTAATGACTGGTCCCGGATATTATTTTTGCAATTTTCGTAAATATAAATCTTGTTCCTGATAGCTGACTTTAACATTTAGTCATCTGAATCATCGGATGAGGATTTTGTTGTCGAGTCATTTTCAGATTCTGACTGACTCTTCTTCAGGGCATCCTGAGCATCTTTATTTTTTTTCTTAGCCCCTTCAGTTCCGGTTGAACCAGCAGTATTATTATACTTTGTTGTATCATATATATCGGTCTTTGAATCAACATCTGTCTTTTTCTGTACAGTATCACTTATAGACTGTACAGTATCTGATACTGTGTATGACTCGTCCTCAAAAAGATACTTATGCAACTGTACAACATCTGTAGCCAAATCAATAGGAATAACCGTATCTCCTACACCAGAAAGTTTCTTTGTAGCAACATTATATGGAAATCCTGTAGTAGATGAAATCTGATACTTAGTAACATTTTTCGCCAGTGCCAAGATTTCTTTAACCGTAAAATTAGTACTGATATCGTCCATCATTGACGAACACATGGATGTAAGTGTTGCTATATCTTCACCCTTACACTTTTCGAGTATCGCCTGCAATACAATTCTTTGTCTTGACGCCCTTAAGAAATCATCTCCTGATGTATATCGAATTCTGGAGTATGACACTGCTTGTACACCATTTAAATGTACTCTTCCTTCACCCTTCAATGCATCACAAGGATATCCTATTGAATTAGCCGTTTCAGTTATATATCCGTTAACCCAATGAACTTCTTCCTTAGTAAGATCTAGATCCAAACCGCCTAATGCATCAATAACATCCACAAGCGCCTTCCAATCAACACAGACATACTTAGTAATATTCATATCCAGATTGGAATTTATCATTCTGACAGCATTCTCTGCTCCACCAATTTCAAAAGCATTATTAGCCTTATAATACTTGCCCTTTCCAACAGACAAATAGGTATCTCTGTATAAAGAAGCAAGCTTTACTTCATTTGTATCATAGTTTAAGCTGGCAATCATTATACAGTCTGAATTACCACTTTCATATTTACCACTCGAACGATTATCGAGTCCGAATAAAGCAACATTTAAGTAACCATGCATAGTCTGCACGCTTTCTTCATCAATATCGTCATTAATGCCGGCTTCGCTGGCTGAGAGATCATTCTTGAAATCAATTTTACCTATTGTACTATTATATAATCCTAAAACAGCCAATACTATAATTAAAACTAATATTTCAAATACAAATAATACTATTTTTTTACGACCTCTTTTTTTCTTTCTCTTCTTTGCCATGTTATTTTTCCTTTTTTCTATGAATGTAAAGCCACGCGTCTGCGTAGTCCTGACGCTCCTTCTCTGACATATTTGTATACTTTCCAAACTCCAGATTCGTCAGACGCATCTGCGGCCTGCCACACTTGAAGCATTCAACCTCTTTCCTTCTTGAAACCATCCGTATCCAGCCACAATCCGGGCAAATGTATATTTTCATCATAGTCTTTATTCAAACTGTCCGAGAACCTCAGCTGACAAAGCATCAAGCTTAGCCTGTGAATCTTCAAGAGACACTCCTTTAACTCCGAAATAGAATTTAATCTTAGGCTCTGTACCAGAAGGGCGTACACAGCACCAAGCGTTATCGTTAAGTTCGTAGTAAAGTACATTAGAAGAAGGAAGACCTGTCGGCTCAACCTTTCCTGTTGTCATATCTTTTCTTGTGTCATTCTTGTAATCACGGATAGCAAGCACCTGATAATCACCAAATTTCTTTGGTTCAGCGGCACGTGCCTTTGTCATAATCTCATTTATCTGTGCAGCACCATCAATGCCCTTTAAGGTCATTGTGGAAATACCCTCTCTGTAGTAGCCATACTTCTCGTACATGTCAATCATGCCATCCCAGAGTGTCTTGCCCTGTGACTTGTAGAATGCAGCTACCTCACACAGCATACATACTGCTGCAGGAGCATCCTTGTCCCTTGCATATGTGCCCGGCAGACATCCGTAACTCTCCTCCATACCGAATACATAGTTGTTGCAGCCGGTCTTTTCAAATTTGAGCATCTGCTCTCCGATATACTTGAAACCTGTTAAAACCTCGATATGCTTTACGCCATATGCTGCCGCAATTGCCTTACCCATATCTGTAGAAACAATTGACTCAACAAATGCAGGATTCTCAGGCAGAGTACCATTGGCACTCTTCTGGCTTAAAATATACTCACCGATAAGCATAGCTGACATATTTCCTGTAAATGTCACATACGCACCTGTCTTTGTATCCTTGCAGTATACACCGAGTCTGTCGGCATCAGGGTCAGTTGCTAAAACGATATCAGCATCTTTTTCCTTTGCAAGCTCAAGTGCAAGCTTCCATGCATCAGGATTCTCAGGATTTGGATAAGGACATGTAGGGAAATTGCCGTCAGGCACTGCCTGGCTTGGCTCAATGTATACATTCTCAAAGCCCATATCCTTAAGTACTCTCTGTACAGGGCGAAGACCTGTGCCGTGGAGTGGTGTGTAAACGATCTCGATATCCTTTGCCATAGCCTTGATAATCTCTGGATGGATAGAAAGCTTGCGGAGCTCTCCGAAATATCCCTCCTCAACCTCATCAGAGATGACATTGTAAAGACCAGCCTCAATAGCAGCAGCTTTGTCCATAGTCTTTACCTGGTCAAATGATGTAACCTTTGCCACCTCAGCCATGATGCTTGTATCATGAGGTGGAGTAACCTGTGCACCATCCTCCCAGTATACCTTGTATCCATTGTACTCACGAGGATTGTGGCTTGCTGTGATAACAACACCGGCTATTGTACCGAGTGTCCTTACTGCGTATGACAGCTCAGGAACAGGTGCGAGCTGTGGGAATACATATGTCTTGATTCCGTTAGCTGCAAGACAGAGTGCTGTGGCATCTGTGAACTCATCATGCATATTACGTGAGTCATGTGCGATTGCAACACCTCTCTTTACTGCGTCCTCTCCCTGTGAAAGTATGTAATTCGCCAGTCCCTGTGTAGCCTGACGGACTGTATATATATTCATCCTGTTGGTGCCAGCTCCTATTACACCACGAAGACCTGCTGTACCAAACTCAAGTGTACGATAGAATCTGTCCTCTATCTCCTTATCATCACCCGCGATAGCCTTAAGTTCTGCCTTTGTAGCCTCATCAAAATATGGGTCTGTGCACCATTTCTCGTACTCAGCTCTAAAATCCATTTATATTAACCTCCTGTATCAGCTAGTAAATAAGCCTATTAATGTTAACCATCCCGATTTTACCACATTAACGTGCATTTGAAAAGTTTTTGTTCCTTAATATTTTCTTACTTATTGATTTTTAAACACAAAGAGCTTGCTAATTATGTAATTGAGCACCACTACCACCACCTGGGCAGCCAGCTTCACCCACATGCTTGGGTACGAAAGCATCGTTATAAAAACAAAAATAATAGTTTCCTCAATAATCAGGGTAAAAAATCTGCCACTGAAAAACGCAAACATCTGCACAAGTGCTGCTGTTTTTGTAGGTGTTGATACGCGAAATACCCATCTTTTGTTGGTAATATACGAAAAAAGCACCGCAAATACCCAAGCAAGGGCATTCGCTATTAATTCATTTATTCCAAGTGCAACATTAAACACTGCATATGACGCTATGCTGATTATAAATGTCATATTACCAAATACCGTATAGAGAACCAGTTCCTTTAAATCTTCTTTTCTCTTTTTCATGTCATATCCGTTTCATCTTATAAAATCTTCGTTAATCTGCGATTTTACTATAATAGCGTTATGAATGAAATAAGTCAATGCCTATTTTTGTATCTTAGGTTCCCAATAAATGGACGCCTCATAATATAACCTGCATGTTCCACTTTTCATATCCTCACGAACAGAGTTTATCATTTCTTTTGTTTTTTTCACACATTTATTCCATTTTACAATATCCCCGGTACTTTTCTCAGAGCTGACATCATACTTATTAATAATATACTTTCCAAGATACTCTGTCATTTTTTCCATTCCATTAATATTTAAATGCTCTGCATCACTATAGTCTGCCGGTACATCTATACCCAATTCCTTCGATTTATCGTTTAAATTCAAAATATCATATCCATATTCGGATATAATAGAACCAATTTTATCTATAGCTTCAGGATTTTCAAACTTACGCTGATGTGGAAATCTGACAAACAATACCTTTTCTATATTTTGAGCCTGAAGATAAACCAAAAGTTCTCTCAGTGCATCTTCACAGCCATTATCAAAGTCAATATTCTGCAATTCTCCCATCTGAGTACCTTTATCACTTCCGGACACCGTACAAAATCCCTTTAAATAGCTTTGTTTATTAAGGGTCATAATGCTTTTTTCCAGTGTATTTTTAGCCAGACTAATTGGCCGTTTCCAATTAACATGAGAAAACGCCATATTAAAATAAAACTGACCTTTCCCTTGCCCTTTAAGAAGAGAATCAACTGAATCCTTACGTCCATAAATATATGGAACATTATCTATCCAACGATGAAGCTGCACCGGATTTTCAAAGTCACTGCTTCCATGCAGATATCCATTCAGTGAAATTACAATCAATTTCGGATTCTGTCTCTCCAAGCCTTTTTTTATCATATCTTTATATAAATTTGCCGGAGCGGCTCCCATTGACAAATCATATGACGTATATCCATAGTTTTCCCAGGCAATTGCGGGGGAATAGTCAGAATACACTTCACTTGAGCCTATCATTAGCACATCCAAGGAATCCTTTTGCTCCATAAAAAATCCCTGAACATTCATCTGCGAAGGGCTGTCATTCACTGAAAAGACTATACTTATCATCTCATATAAAACAATAAGTATAACCCAAAAAAGAATTATACTTATTATATTTCTTTTTCTTAACATATCATATCTTCCTTATATCCATCCATACTTATATATAGTATACCTCATTTAGCGATATAATACTTTAAGAAATCCTTATTTAATTATTAAAGTATTTTACATTCTTTATTTTCTTTATCATTAAGCACTGTCCTTACAATATATAACGGTCTTTCCTTAACCGGCATAAAAATATTGCCAACATAAGTTCCAACTATACCTATACACATCATAAGCAGTCCACTCATTAAACAAATAGTTGCAATGATACTTGACCAGCCGCTTGTCACAACACTTGTAGTAAAATAATGAACAACAATTTGTTAACAGTGCCTGACCCAATGTGATCCTTTTCTGAATTTAATATTTAAATAGTTTTGCCATATACATGTTTACAATATTGTAGCCATAATTCTTAGCAGTCGCCCAACCTCTTCCATATGGGTTCTCCTGGATTCCAAGCCATTCTACATAATGTGCTGTTCCTCTTCTTACATGTTGGAACCGGGTATCCACGCATGGCTGATTCAGACCATCGGTTGATGCATAAGCTTTTAAGTGCTGTACCTGTGCCCGGATTCCTTCCCTTACACTGCCAAAAGAATTTCCCGGTGCCCCATTACCGGTTGCTCCTAATCCAGCAAAGTTATACTGGTTAATCTGTACATCTACCCCATATCGTAAAAATCCAGTCTCCAGCATTGCCTGACAGAATGCTACTTCTGCTTTCAAACCTTCTGCCTGACATTCTTCCAGATATATCCGACAAAATGTTTCTATTGTCGGTGCATCGGAAGATGCATAGAATTCCGGATAAGTATTATTAGCATTATAATATGCAACCATCTGTGCAAGATTGGTACTG
>ENA-OQED01000972-OQED01000972.1-human-gut-metagenome-genome-assembly--contig:-NODE-972-length-10884-cov-0.916519_pt1 | contig 10884 bp, 14 predicted proteins | sample MGYA00242790_ERZ504625 | MGnify/ENA primary metagenome ERZ504625 (study PRJEB26092, sample SAMD00036345) | human gut metagenome | host: Homo sapiens | study: EMG produced TPA metagenomics assembly of...
GAAAGCCTGAAAATCCTGGCAGTCTCACCGCTGTATTTGTATTGTCTCTTTCTTTGAGTTTGCCTACAGACTGCGTTTCTGCGGCAAATTCCAACAACGCCGTTTCATATACCGTTTTTTCGTTGAAAAGAGGCGGAACCTACAAAACAAAGTACACACTAAATCCGGTGGACACCTTATCCTCTACAAATGCACGTGCTGTCATTGGTGACGACACACGAGTGGTTGACTTTTCAAAAAGTGGTGTGGTAAAATTAATTTTACTGCTAGTAATGGCGAGTCATATTGGGGAACGGGTTTTGTAGTTGATGAACACACCATTGCTACTGCTGCGCATTGTGTTTGCGAACAGACAAATGGCAAAAATGCTACTAATTCTGGCTCAAAAGTTACAGAAATAAATTTCTTTAACTCTGATGGTACACCAGGATTATCAATTACAGATGCTGTTGAAGTTCATGTTCCCACACTCTATGTAAACGGCTCTTACTCAGACTATAATCCTTATGATTATGCTTTAATTAAAGTCAATGAAGACTTGAGTGATTATGCAATTTTTAATCTGGGCATTATGAATGATAATTTTATCAACAAGCAAACCGCTGTATCTGTTACTGGATTCCCTAAAAAAGTCAATAATCAAGAAGTGCATAATGTCATGTATACAGGGACAGGTTTTATTCGCCAAAGCATGATAATGAACTGTACTATGATATTGACACCTTTGGTGGAAACAGCGGCGGACCAATTTATATTACTTCCACATTTCAGGGAAAAGCATACTATACTGTAATCGGAATTCATGCTTATGGCGATGCCAACTCTTACAATGGTGGAGCCAGAATAACCACAAATTTGCTCCAATTCTACAAAAACAACCCCTATATCTAAAGAAAGGATGATTTTTATGAAAAAACAATTCCAGAGGGTTTTTGCTGCTTTTCTGGCAGCTGCTACAACATCTGTTTCTATTGCTGGAATTTCTGCAAATGCAATGATAGGATATACTAGCATTATTCCAGAAAACGCTGTTGATATTACCGATGTGTGTGAATGTCCAAAAGGACAATATTTGGATGAGTCATCCTATATGTCATACTATAATAATGACAGCCACACCATTGCCTACTTATCTGACTTCAAGTTTAATTACACTACACTTTATGTTACAAACAACGCCGAATTTATTAAATTCTACAATGAATACAACGCAGATCAGGTTTTTGAGAAATATGATGAAGAGGTTGTTCTGGAAACTTTTTCCCAGTACGGCGAGCGTCTAAAAGTCATGCTTTATGACAAAACAGATAAGAACGGCAATCACTCCACCGATTTTTCCAACTATACCAATAAACGAGATGAAGCGCTGAAATTTTGCAGAATATTGCAGGAAAAAGGCTATATCGCTCATGCAACTTACACCTCTTTTTCTGCAACAAGTATGAAGGGCGGATACGATAATAGCGTATTGTTAGAAAATGCTGTGTCGGGTAAATCAGAGGAAATCCGCAAGACAGCAGAGGCTTTTGACTCCAGCATTGAAGTGACTGAACAGTCCTCTGAAAACAGCAATGTCAGCACATATAAAATCAGCTCCGTGGAAAATATTGAGGATGGTGTAGCAATAGTACGGGAACTCAAGGATAAATTCTGCAAAACACGAAACGATAACGAAGTTATCCATCCTCTGTAATTGTCACCGGCGTTCAAGAATCTGCATTTTCTAGTAGTTTCCAAGGCAGCGAAACCGATCTGACAACGGCGCACTACACCGGCGACATCGACAACAACGAAACCGTTGACACCAGCGATATTTTCGATGTAATGTACTACGTTGCACGAAAGGGCGCAGGGATCGAGGACGTTTCCTTTACCGACGGCAACGCAGTGGAAGAGGCTGCCGCCTTTGCCGCCGCTGATATCGACGGAAACGGCAAGCTGGATTCCACCGATGTCTACTACATGATGAAGTACTGCGCAGAAAAAGGCGCCGGACTGAACCCGAGTTGGGGAGATTGAACGATTCGATAACTATGTGAAGTTGCAGGGGCAATGTGGGTATTGCCCCTGCTTTGGTAAAGCCAAGCGCTTTTGGGTTTAGAAAGGATGAGTTTTATGCTGAAAAAAATAATTGCAGGCATTGCAGGGCTGACCTTTGCTTTTTCTGTGGTAGTTTCTTCCGGAACGCTCCAGACAAAAGCAATGGAAACAACCACGGAAACCACTGCGGAAGAGACGACTGACACAGACGGCAGCGAGGTTCCCATGACCATACGTGTTCTGGATGAATCGCCGAATGATGAAATGTATCTTTCCGGCGTTGCATTTCAAGTCACGTTGGACGAGACAGGAGAAATAATCCAACAATTTGTGTATGACGGCGGCGATTTTACATTTCCACTGCAATATGACAAGACCTATACCGTATGCGCAACCTTTGTTCCGGAAGGATATCAACTTGAAAAACAGGGCTTTTATGTTGAAGTCTCCGGATATGCCAGCATGGACTATACATTCAGAGCGAAAAAATCCCCAGTATCACTACCACATACACCACAACAACCGACCCAAACATGACAACAGATGAATCTTTTACCGAATCCACTACAGCTACAACTGCAACAAAAAAATCGGAAACTTCTCCGGTACAAACAACTGTTACCACTGAAATGGATCACTACCGATATACCGGCACAACCGGAACCAGCAGACCTCGGCTGACTTCTGGTACAACGGAAACGACAGTCTCAAAGCATGATGATACCGATATCATAGAAGTTCCCATGACCATACGTGTACTGGATGAATCACCAAATGATGAAATGTACCTTCCTGGTGTTGCATTTCAAGTCATATCGGAGGAAACCGGAGAGGTAATCCATCAATTTGTATATGACGGCGGCGATTTTTCCTTTTTGCTGGAGTATGGAAAGCCTATACAATTTATGCAGTATCTTTACCCGAAGGATATCAGCTGCAAAATGAAGGCGTTTATGTAAGATCCGCAGAATACGAGATGGACTATACTTTCAGAGCAAAAAATCCAAGTATCACCACAACATATACGACAACAACCGATCCCAATATGTCAACAGCTGATTCAACAGAAACCACGTCTGCAAAATCTTCTGTGACTACAGCAACAACAAAACCAAGAACAACCGAAACAACTGCACGCACCACTCCGGATGACTATGAATATACCGGAACATCCGGTACAACAACGCCGGATTGGCTGCATTCGCAAACCACCACTGAAAGTACAACAGCCAACAGCACGACCCCAGATTGGATGAATTCTCAAACCACTACCGAAAACACAGCAACCAACAGTACGACTCCGGATATTGATAAAATCCCCTGCGGCGACATCAATATGGACAGAAGAATTGACCTCTGTGATGCTGTTTTGCTGAATAAATATTGTGCAGGAGTTGTTTCGTTCAATTCTATTGCAAAAGAAAAAAGCGACTGTAACCAGGATGGCACGGTGGATGCCGCAGACAGCCTTTTGCTTTTGAAATTTTTACTGAGAATGGTAGAAAATCTACCTGGTACCAGCACTGAAACCGTATAAACAAAGCATATTCTTCCCTTTCTAACCCTAAAAATCCGCCTGTCCCAAACGGAACAGGCGGATTTGCTGTACACAGAACCCTTATTCACTTTCCCGGCGCAGTTCCTCCGGCTGAAGCCGTTCCACTTCCCGGAGCTGGCGCACAATGGCACGGGTGCGTGTCCCTGCCAGAAGTTCCAGCTGCTGCTCTGCGCCCTGGAGACTTTTCTGCGCCTTTTCGATCGTTCCGGCGAACTTTTCGAACTCGCTGCGGACTGCGCCCAGCACCACCCACGCCTCGTGGCTGTGTTTCTGGATGGCAAGGGTGCGGAATCCCATTTGCAGTGCGTTCAGAATCGCCGCCATGGTGGACGGTCCGGCAACGCTGATGCTGTACTCCCGCTGGAGCTGTTCCACCAGTCCGCTGTTCACCACCTCGGCATACAGCCCCTCAAAGGGCAGGAACAGGATGCCGAAATTGGTGGTATACGGCGGCTGAACATATTTGTCCCGGATATCCTTAGCGCAGCTGCGCACCACGCTCAGCAGTTTCTGCCGTGCCGCCTCCACCTGTGCCGGGTCACCCTGTTCCCGTGCGTCCTGGAGTGCGGCGTAAGTGTCCCCCGGAAACTTGGAGTCAATGGGCAGCCACACAGGCTGTTCGCCGTCCGCCGGCATCCGCACCGCAAATTCCACGTGGTTCCGGCTGTTGGGCAGGGTCGGAATCTCCGTGGCGTACTGCTCCGGCGCAAGGATTTCCTGTAAGATCGCTCCCAGCTGGACTTCACCCAGGATACCACGGGTCTTGACGTTGGACAGCACCTTTTTCAAGTCCCCCACGCCGACCGCCAGCGTCTGCATTTCTCCCAGCCCCTGGTAAACTTGTTCCAGGCGGCTGCTGACCAGCTGGAAGGACTGCCCGATCTTCTGGTTCAGCGACTGCGCCAGCTTTTCGTTGACCGTGGATTGTATCTCCGCCAGGCTGTCCTGCTGCTGGGTCTGCATCCGGTGAAGATTTGCGGCAACGGCAGAGCGTATCTGCTCCATGCCCTGGGCATTGGAACGCTCCAGGTTTCCCACACGGCTTTCGAACTGCCGCAGCCGTGCGTCCATGCCACGTTCCATCTGTTCCAGGCGCTCTGCCTGGTAGTCCCCGGACTGGCGCTGGTTTTCCGACAGCAGATTGCCCAGCATCTGCATTTGGTTCTGGGTGTCGGCGGCGATCTCCTGCCGCAGAGTGCGCAGCGCTGTGTCATCCTGCGGACGGCGCAGTTTCTGCACCTGCATCACCAGCCAGACAATGGCGGCGAGCTGTATCAGACAGAGTATCAGTAAAATATATTGCATGGAAATTCGACCTCTTTTCGGGAGTTTTTCGCAGGGACAAACCTCTGCGGCACATTCGGCAAACGGAAATCAAGAACGCTCTCTGCACATTCCGTCCAGAGAGCGTTCGGTTATTCTATCACGATTCTGTTTCCTGCTTACCGTTCCAGGATCTGGCTTCTGTCCGGACCGTTGCCCACCATAACGACCTTGCACTCGCAGACTTCTTCCAGACGGGCGATATACTTCTTGCAAGCCTCCGGCAGTTCGTCAAAGCTCTTGCAGTTGGAGATATCTTCGTCAAAGCCCTCGAATTCCTCATAGATCGGAGCGCAGTCAGCCAGGGATTCCAACGCAGCCGGGAAATCCTTCAGCACAGTGCCGTCCGGTTTCTGATAGCCCACGCACATTTTCAGCGTGCCGATGCCGCTCAGGGTATCCAGCTTGTTGATTGCCAGACCGTCCAGACCGTTGGTGCGGACAGAGTGACGTACGATCACAGCATCGAACCAGCCGGTACGACGGGGTCTGCCGGTGGTAGTGCCGAATTCACCGCCCTTGTTGCGGATCACATCGCCGGTCTCGTCGTTCAGCTCGGTCGGGAATGGACCCTTGCCCACACGGGTGGTATAAGCCTTTGCAACACCGATGATGTTGGTAATCATCTTCGGACCTACACCGGTACCGATGCACGCACCTGCTGCAATGGGGTGAGAAGAGGTAACATACGGATAAGTACCGAAGTCGATGTCCAGCAGGGTTGCCTGCGCACCCTCAAACATAATGGTCTTTCCAGCCTTGTTTGCCTCATAGGTCAGTACGGAAACGTCATCCACATACTTTGCCAGGCGCTTTCCGTATTCGGTATATTCTGCGATCACAGCGTCCAGGTCAAATGCCTCGCCGCCGTAAACTGCGGTAATGATCTTGTTTTTCAGTTCGCCGGTTGTCCGTGCCTTTCTGCGAAAATCTCCGGATGAACCAGGTCGTAGACACGCAGACCGCAGCGCTCATACTTGTCCATATAGGTCGGACCAATACCACGCTTGGTCGTACCGATATCAGAGTTGCCACGGAAATTCTCCGACAGACCGTCCAGTGCGATATGCCACGGCATAACCACATGAGCACGAGGGTCGATCTTCAGGTTTGCGGTGGAAATCCCACGGCTTTCCAGACCATCCAGCTCCGAGATGAAGTCCTTCGGATCGAGGACAACACCGGCACCGATCAGACACAGGGTCTCCGGGTACAGGATGCCGGATGGGATCAGATGCAGCTTGTACACCTCACCGTTGTTGACAACGGTATGACCGGCATTGTTGCCGCCCGTTGCACGGACAACCACATCTGCACGGGATGCCATAATGTCAATGATCTTACCCTTTCCTTCGTCTCCCCACTGTGAACCGACTACAATATTTGCAGGCATAAGAAACTCCTCACTTTTCAAAAAACTACAAAATTTTGCCGAAAGCGATGCTTTCAGCGCAGTATCTCACTGCATCATACCATTCTATTATTAACGAGGCTTTTTCGGGAAATGCAATAGCATTTGTCAGATTTTTTTCTTTTCTGCCGTTTCACCGCAAAAAGCACCGGTTTCCCGATGCCGCTCTTCTGACTGCGCCTGTATTTGACATTTTTTGCCGCAGCCTGCCATCCCTCCAGTGCGTCTGCTGAACAATAATTTCTACAGATTTGTCTGCAATGCGTTCTTATTGTAGGGGCGAACACTGTTCGCCCCTACAGATTTCATTCTGCGAAACCCTGCAAATCTGATTTTTCACATTTTCTATAATCAAAATGAACATCACAACAAAAAAACCGCCCCTAAAGCTGCAAACTTGGACGGTTATTTCAAATAATCAATTCATGGGAGCAGACCGTCTACTGGTATGCTCTCTTCCCTTTTATTATTCCGTACTCACAGAGATTTGTCAAGAGACAGATCTCTTTTTTTCTGCCGTTTATCTGCAAAAACATACCGGTTGTCGAAAATGGCTTGAGCCGCCGTGAAAAATATGCTATGATAGACTGGCAGTCGACCGCAGCGAAAGGAGGAGACATCCCACGTGAAAATACAAATACAGCTGGACAGCCAATGCGAAGAGCCGGAAATTTTGATCCGCACCGCCGCCGTGACCGCCGAAGTCCGGGAACTGGTGGAAAAGCTGTCCGAAAAGCGTTCTGATTCTGTCATAGGCTATGATGCAGACAGCGCTGTCCTGCTGGAAAAGTCCCAGATCATGCGCATTTACGGCGCATCGCAAAAGGTTTACGCCCAAACGCCCCATGGTGAATTTTATTTGCGCCAGCGGCTCTATGAACTGGAACAGCTGCTGGACGAAAAAACCTTTGTCCGCATCTCCAAATCGGAGATCATCAACCTGCGCTTTGTGAAACGGCTGGACCTCAGCATCACCGGCACCATCGGCATCCAGCTGAAAACCGGTGAGACCGCATATGTTTCCAGGCGCTATGTCAACCGCATCAAATCCATACTCGGACTCTAAGGAGGTCGCTTTATGAAAAATATGAAAAAACAGATCCTGCTCCGCAGCGCTATCGGCTTCCCGATAGGCGTATGCGTCAGCAGCCTTATACTTCTGGTGATTTCCTTTTGCATCGGCACATATGCGCCGTGCAGCCCCGGCTGTACTGCTCTGTTCGGCTCTGAAACCGCCGGCGCCACGGCACAATTTCTGCTGTCCGGGCTGGTGGGTTCTGTTTTTGCCGGCAGTTCCGTCATCTGGGAAGTGGAATCGTGGAGTTTATTCCGTGCCACTGCCACCCACTTCTGCATGGTTACGCCCCTGTTCTGGGTCGTCTCACTGCTGCTGGGCTGGTGTGATCTGAGTCTGTGGGGAATGCTGCTCTATCTGGGCATTTTCCTCTGCATTTACCTCAGCATCTGGCTCAGCCAGTACAGCGTCTACCGGCGGAAAATACAGAAGATCAACCAGAAGCTACAGGAGGACACGAACGAAAACGCTGTGTAAGAGTCCTAAGCAAATACAAAGTGCAGCGACAGCATATAGCACACCGTGCCGCCGGCAATGGAGAGCAGCATCTGCCGTTTCCAGAGGTGCAGTCCACAGGTCACCAGAATGGCGATCAGCTCCGGGAGTCCGTGACTGCCGGAGACGATGCTGACATTCCGCAGGCAATAGACCACCAGCATCCCGAAAACCGCAGCCGGCAGATATTTCCCTATATATTGTATCACTTCCGGCGTTTTTCGGTTTTCCCGGAAAATCAAAAACGGCAGAAAACGGGTCAGCATCGTTCCAAGGATACACAAGCCTATTGTAATGATCTGTTGGGTCAGTGTCATGATTTTTTCTCCGTTCGTTCCAGTTTTCTGCGGCACAAAAGCAGTGTCAGAAGAATCGCCGCCATGGTGGGAATCAAAAAAGAATCTGCGCCAAAGCAGACCAGGCAGACCACAGATGCCAGCAGACCGATCCATGGGGCGGCATGGTGCTTTTCTTTCAGCCACTGTTCCAGGAAAATCACCACAAACATGGCGGTCATCACAAAGCTGATGCCTGTGGTATCAAATTTCAAAAGCGAGCCAACAAGTCCGCCGATGGTCGCCCCGGAAAACCAGTAAAAATGGTTCAGCAGGGTCACAAAGAAAAAAGAACCATCCCTTGTCCACGCCGTCCGGGATCTCTGCCGTATAGTTGATGGAAAAGGTCTCATCACACATTCCGAAAATCAGATATCCCTTTTTCCACCCCATGCCTTTATACTTGTCCAGCATGGATATGCCGTAAAACAGGTGGCGTGCCTGTATCAGCAGTGTCATGATGAGCACCTGCACCGGGGCAAACGGACTGAGCAGCATCTCCACAGCAACAAATTCCAGTGAGCCGCCGAAAATCAAAAGACTCATCAGCATCGGATAGACAAATGAAAAGCCGGCGGCGTGCATATAGATGCCATAGGCAAGCCCCAGAAACCAGAATCCGGCAAAAATGGGCAGTGTGTGCGGAAATGCCGCCCGAAATGCTTTCCACTTCATACGATCATACTCCCTTCTGTCTGAAAATCACAGTCAACTGTAAAAGTATACCACACTTCGGAGAAAATTGCAATTGTCCCGGCAGCACAAAACGCCTCCTGCACCCAACGTGCAGAAGGCGTTCTTTTTGGTATGAATCGTTTACTTCGAGAACCGTCCGTCCTCGTCCTTGATCTTGCTCCACATATAGCGCAGCATCCAGCCGTCAAAATCCGTGATCTTCATGGCAGAGCCAGCCATCATCAAGGAATTTTCACCGCCGGGGAATCCTCCGGGCGGGAATCCGTTGGATTCGCCCTCGCCGCCGTAGAAATCCGTCATGCCAAAGCCGTGACCGATCTCGTGTTCCAGCACGTGGATACCGGAGCCGTCCAGCATATTGAGGTACGCCGTATCCGAAAGCCGCTGTCCCCAGTCACCGCCGCAGCCGCCGATGTTCGGGAATCCCTGCGTTCCCCACAGGTACATATCAAACCGTTTGTCCAGACCGCCGGGATAGCTGTAGCTGCTGTCGAAGAAGTGGTCAAACCGGGAGATCTCAGACGGCGCACTGGGCAGCTTATCCGGGATAGTGTCCACGCCGTTGGAGGTGTCATAGGTGCTGTCATAATCGGAGAGAGATTGTCATAGACGACCTCATCCGGCTGCAAATCCAGCAAAACTGATTTGTCCAGCACTGCCCAGCCCACAATTTTCACGTCCACATGGTCATACTTCCAGCCGTCCCATCCCTTGAGCCAGTCGTTCCAGCCGTTGATGCAGTCGCTCACCAGCTTTTCAAACTGCTGCCGCTGTTCCAGGGTCAGCGTGCGGTAGGACTGCCACCGCACCACATAGTTGATCGTACCGTTTCCGGCATCGATCTGGTCGAAAATGGTGTTCCGGCGTTCCGTAGACTTTTCCGCCGCAATGCGGTTGTTCCAGATCCAGTCTGCCGCATAGGTATAATCCGACGGAAAGTCTGCCATCGTCAGATCCTGCCGGGGTGTTTCTGTGGTAGTTGTCACTGTGGTCGTTTCTGTGGTTGCCGTGGTCTCTGTGGCAGCAGCCGTTCCCATCGTTGTGGTCGTTGTTTCTGTGGTCGTAGTGGTTTCCGTGACGGCAGGTTCTGTGATCTCCGGCGGATTTGGCATCGGCACAATGCTGCATTCCGGCACGTGTACCTCTGCCATGGTCACATCCTCGCCCAGCAGATACTGCTGGAGCAGCTGCACATCTGCCCCATTCAACACACCGTCTCCGTTGGTGTCACCTACCGCCTGCTGCGCAAAGTCTGCCGTGTGATCCTGCACGGCCTGCCGCAGCAGTGTCAAGTCCATGCCGTCCACTGCACCGTCATGATTCCAGTCTCCCATGCGGAGATTGGTCACCGGTTCCGGCACCACAATGTCGTATGCCTTGCCGGATGCGCCCAGCAGTGTGCCGTCCTCTGACAGGGTGAATTCCCCTGCTGTTTTGGACAGCGCCAGCATACCATCCATCTCTTTCAGGTAATACTCGCCCTGCGAAAGGGCAGACTTGACGGTGATGCCGGTGTCTGTCTCGGTGAAATACCACGTATTATAGGGTGCTGCGCCGTCTGCCAAGTAAAATCGACCTGTGCGCCCTCACCCTCTGAGCCGCCGAGAACGCTGAGGCAGTTCCCTGCCGCATTCCGCAGTACATATCCCGTCCAGGTGTTGTATTCCACCGACGAGGCTGCCACCGCCGGCAGGGACGCTGCAGCAAGCGCCGCCGCTGTCAGCGATGCCAGGATTCTCTGTTTCTTCATACCCAATTTCCTCTCTGTTCAGCATCTGTGCGTACAAATGCCCTGATATCACTCTCTTATTGAAATCTGCCGTCCTCTGACTTGAGCTTGCTCCACAGATACCGGAAGAACCAGCCGTCAAAGTCAGTGATCTTCTGCGAAGAACCAGCCATCATAATGGAGTTTTCGCCGCCGGGGAATCCGCCGGGCGGGAATCCGTCA
>ENA-OQED01000974-OQED01000974.1-human-gut-metagenome-genome-assembly--contig:-NODE-974-length-10873-cov-2.059557_pt1 | contig 10873 bp, 10 predicted proteins | sample MGYA00242790_ERZ504625 | MGnify/ENA primary metagenome ERZ504625 (study PRJEB26092, sample SAMD00036345) | human gut metagenome | host: Homo sapiens | study: EMG produced TPA metagenomics assembly of...
CTCCCGGCCGCACCAGCCCCCGCCTCCAACCCTCGATGTCAACTCATCCCATCCATCCACCAGACTATCATCAAAGGAGGTATTCCCATGCGAAACATCATCACTCGCTCGTGCATCGCCATGCTGCTCTTGCTCATCCTCGCGGTCCCGGCTCTGGCGGCGGAAAGACAGCCGCAGCGCATTGCGCAGTTCCCGCTTGTCATCGAGAGCTGGCAGCAGCCGGACGCTTCGGTGCAGGACCAGCTGGAGCGGAAGATCGACCGCGCGCTGCACGTGCCGCTTAACGCGACGCTCAAGGCCGTCACCTACATCCCTGAGAAGGACTGCCTCACCGCCTGGGATGAGGTAGAGGGGGATATGACTGGCAAGGTCCGCATCAAGGACATGGCAAAGCCTATTGCTGAGAAGCTCCAGGCTGATCTCGTCGTCATCCCTGTCGTCGCGGCGTATGAGCAGTACACGACGATGAGCTGGTACTGGGACCGCGGCATGATCCTGCACAGCCGCGCGGAGGTCCAGCTCATCGTCTATGATCGCGCGCAGGACAAGCTCGTTCACAAGAAGGCCTCTGACTTCTTCGATGACGAGTACTCATCTTCGGGTACGGCTTCGTACCTCGCGCTGAATTGCATGGACCGCGTCATCCGCGATGCTGACCTGCACGGTTTCCTCTGGCCGCTGGACAGGGGTTCAGCCGCTGCGGACAGCGCGAAAAAAGATGCGGCCAAGTCCTGATTTTTTCGCGATCTTAGCTTGACAAGTTACATGGTTACAACTATAATGTAAACATATTAATCAAGTATGTTTACGAGCAACAAGCTTTTTGAAAGGGGCCGGTTTTCATGAGTGAAGAGAGAAAGTATCATTTTGAGACGCTGCAGCTGCACGTTGGCCAGGAACAGGCTGATCCTGCTACGGATGCGCGCGCTGTGCCGATTTACCAGACGACGTCGTTCGTCTTCCACAATGCTCAGCATGCAGCGGACCGCTTCGCACTCAAGGATGCCGGCAACGTCTACGGCCGCCTGACGAACCCGACGGAGGATGTATTCTCCAAGCGTATCGCGGCACTCGAGGGCGGCGTCGCAGCTGTCTCCGTCGCTTCTGGCGCTGCGGCTGTCACGTATGCACTCGAGGCACTCGTCCACCACGGCCAGCACATCGTCGCGGCTACGACGATCTACGGCGGCACCTACAACCTCTTTGAGCACACCTTCCCGAACTACGGCATCGAGACGACGTTCGTCGACCCGACGAAGGGCGTCGAGGTCTTCGAGGAGGCTATCAAGGAGAACACGCGCGTCGTCTACATCGAGTCCATTGGCAATCCGAATGCCAACCTCATCGACATCCAGGCTGTCGCTGACATCGCGCACAAGCACAACATCCCGCTCGTCGTCGACAGCACGTTCGCGACGCCGTATCAGCTGCGCCCGTTCGAGTATGGCGCGGACATCGTCGTCCACTCGGCTACGAAGTTCATCGGCGGCCACGGCACGACGCTCGGCGGCGTCATCGTCGACGGCGGCAAGTTCGACTGGATTGCCTCGGGCAAGTTCCCGCAGTTCGTCGAGCCGAACCCGAGCTACCACGGCATCAGCTTTGCCAAGGATGTCGGCGCGGCAGCTTTTGCGACGTACATCCGCACGCTGATCCTGCGCGATGAGGGCGCTACGCTCTCGCCGTTCAATGCCTTCCTGCTGCTGCAGGGCACGGAGACGCTGTCGCTGCGCGTCGAGCGCCACGTCGAGAACGCACTCAAGGTCGTCGACTACCTCGCCAAGAACCCGCATGTCGAGAAGGTCAATCACCCGGCTATGCCGAACCATCCGGATCATGAGCTCTACAAGAAGTACTTCCCGAATGGCGGCATCTCGATTTTCACGTTCGAGATCAAGGGCGGCGCTGAGGCGGCCAAGAAGTTCATCGACCACCTGCAGGTCTTCAGCCTGCTGGCCAATGTCGCGGACGTCAAGTCGCTCGTCATCCATCCGGCTTCGACGACGCACTCCCAGATGAACGAGCAGGAGCTCGCCGCATCTGGCATCACGCCGTCGACGATTCGCCTGTCCATCGGCACGGAGCACATCGATGATATCATTTACGATCTCGACCAGGCCTTCAATCAGCTTAAATGAATCTCTCGCTTCTATAAGCGGGAATAAGAGCCTATATTGCGTGAGTGGGGGCGGAGCGAAGCGGTATCCCTTACCCGCAAGAAATCAATCTACGTGATATAGTTTGTTGTGCCCCTGAAAATGCCGACATGGATTGAAATAAGGCTCTGGACTGACCGTTTGATATACTTTTCTCTACCCAATGGGGCCGCGGAATCTTTCCGCGGCCTCTCTTTTTTGACAAAGCCTCGGCTTTGTGTCATGATAGGGGTTGACGGTACGCACCATGGGGGTGCGACTGTACAAAGGAGGACAATTGAATGAACAACTACGAGAAGTACCGGCAGGTACGGAAGGAAGCAGCGGCCACGGGGCTGCTGCTGCTGATCCTGATTGTGGCGTGGATTGCCGCTGGCTTTGGGCTGGCGGGGTCTTCGGTGGAGCTCTTCCACCTGCCGCTCTGGGTATGGACGGCAACCATCGGCATCTGGCTCTTTGCCATCATCGGCGTCAAGGTACTCACGGCGACCGTATTCGTGGACATGAGCCTCGATGATGAGGATGGAAAAGGGGAGGTCCGCCATGACAAATGAAGGGAATCTCTCCGCACTGCTGCCATTGCTCGTCTTCATGGGCTTCATGGTGGCCATCGGCTTCTGGGTGCGCCGGCAGAATGCCGGCAAGAACTTCGTGCAGACGTATTTCATCGGCAATCACGACCTCGGCGGCTTTGTGCTCGCGATGACGACGGTGGCGACGTACAGTTCCGTCAGCTCGTTCGTCGGCGGGCCGGGCATGGCCTGGCAGATTGGTTTCGGCTGGGTCTACATGGCGGTCGTGCAGGTCACGGCCATCTTTCTCGTGCTCGGCATCTTCGGCAAGCGCGTGGCCATGCTCTCGCGCCGCTTCGATGCGGTCACGGTCGTCGACATCATCCGCGAACGCTTCCAGTCGGACGGACTGGCGACGCTTGCAGCCTTCATCATCGTGCTGTTCTTCTGCGGCACGATGACGGCGCAGTTCGTCGGCGGCGCGAAGCTCTTCGCGACGGTCACGGGCTACAGCTATGAGATGGGCCTCTTGCTCTTCGGTCTCGTTGTCGTGCTCTACACGAGCATCGGCGGTTTCCGCGCGGTGGCCATCACAGATACGTGCTGCGCCGTCATGATGATGATCGGCATCGCTCTCTTGCTCTACTACGTGCTCGAGGCGGGCGGCGGCTATGCGGCCATCATGGAGAACATCCATGCGAACCATCCGGAGATGCTCGAGCCGCTCTCGGGCGGCCACATGCCGGTGGGACTCTACCTGACGCAGTGGATCCTCGTCGGCATCTGCACGATTGCACTGCCGCAGTCGGTCGTGCGCGGCATCAGCTACAAGGACACGAAGAGCCTGCACAAGGCCATGCTCATCGGCACGGTCGTCGTCGGCTTCATGAATATCGGCATCAACTTCACGGGCATCCTCGCGCACGGCGTGCTGACAGGACCGCTTGCGAGCTACGGCGGCGTCGACTACATCATCCCGAAGACGATTGTCACGGCCCTGCCGCCCGCACTCGTCGGCCTCGCCATCATCGGGCCGCTCGCGGCGTCCATCTCGACGATTTCGGGCCTCTTGATTGTCGCTTCGTCGGCCATCGTCAAGGACGTCTACCTGCACCATGCTGAGAAGCATGGCCGCACCGTCACGGGCCGCCAGCTGCGCCGCCTCTCGACGCTGGCGACGGCCGTCATCGGCATCGCCGTTTTCTGCATCGCCCTGACGCCGCCGAGCCTCATCTGGCTCATCAACATGTTCGCCTTCGGCGGCCTCGAGACGGCCTTCTTCTGGACGCTGCTCCTCGGGCTCTTCTGGCGGCGGGCCAACAAGCTCGGCGCCGTGCTCTCCATGGGCGGCGGCACGATTGCCTACTGCCTGACGCAGGGGCTCGGCTTCAAGTTCATGGGGCTCCACCAGATCACCATCGGCATCACTGTCTCGCTTGCCTTCTTCCTGATCGGTGCCTACCTCGGCAAGCCGCAGGAGGAGAGGGTATTGAGGGCCTTTTTCCCCAGTGCCCCAGATCTGGAGGAGCTGGGAGATGGTCAGCAGGAACCGTGTCCTATCGGGGAAGGCAAAAATACTTGAGATAGTGACAGGAATTCATGGGAATGGTGGAGAATTCTATAATAGATTCATTATGGACAAATGTTTGGAAAGAATAATCTGTATCCATGAGATGCAGGCCGCAGTTATGTGAGAGCACTCTGGCTGACTCCGTACTGACAGGCAGGAAGGATCTTCGATGAAGCTGTTTTACTCACTGAAACGAAAAGTTTTGGCTGTGTGCTTGGCTGGCATGATCCTGATGGCTCTCTGTGTGGGAGGCATCAGCCTCTGGACCATCTCACACCTGACTTACGACTATGAAATCCAGAATATGACCCACCTCGTCGACACGAAGGCGACAATCATCGACGATGAGCTCCTGCGTTCCGAGAATATCGTCAATTATACGGCCAATGCCATCTCACGGAAGGTCGACGATCCTGCGCAGCTGCGCGACCTCTCCTTCCGGTAGCATCTGGCACAGTCGGTCGACCATGACTTCCAGGATGCCAGTACGAATCTCCACATCATCTGCTCGTACTATCTCTATTATCCATCCGAGAATATCTCGGCGCTCTGGAAGGCTTCCAATGGCCGCGACTCGACATTCTACGATGTCCTGGTCAAGCAGCAAGAGGAAATTGGTCACACGGCCCCGCGCCATGTGATCGCCTTTGCCTATCTGATGGACCAGGGCGAGGCCGCTTGGACGCAGCCGTACTACTCTTCTTATTTGAATCGCTACATCATCTCGTACCGCCGTCCCATCTACAAGGACGGCGTCATGGTCGCGATTGTCGGCATCGACATAGACTTCTAGGCCTTCATCGACAGGCTCTACGCCAACCCTCCCGAAGGTGAGCACGGCATGGTCATCCTCAGCGATACCACGGGTACCGTGGAGTATGCGCCGGACAAGCCCTTGGGGATACAGCTGGCGGATAAGGACATCCACATCAGGGATGTGGCCGACAAGGTCGCAGAGGCAGGGCAGACCGACAATATGATGGTCACCTACGACTGGGCGGGGCAGGAGAGCATCGCGGGCATCAAGGGCCTGCGCAACGGCATGAACTTCATCGACCTGCGCCGGAAGCCGCAGATCTACAACCGCACGCACAAGGCTGTGATGCAGATGGTTTTGGGCCTCGTCGCGGTCTGCATCCTCGCGTCACTGCTGCCAATCTACATGATCAACCGCCTGTCGGAGCGCTTGCAGCGCGTCATCGAAGCGGCGAAAGAAGTCGGCGAGGGCAACTACGATATCAAGCTGCACGACACGCAGCGCGACGACATCGGCGAGCTCAGCCGCAACTTCCAGGCGATGGTCGGGAAGGTAGCGGCCTCGCAGGGCAATCTGACCTACATATCGCAGCACGATGTGCTGACGGGCCTGCTCAACCGCATGGGCCTCGACAAGGAGATCGCGGACTGGCTCCAGGCGCACCCTGATTCGCATGGCGCGCTCGTCAGCTCGATCTCGACGGCTTCAAGCTCATCAATGACCTGCACGGCCACATGGCGGGCGACGAGGCCCTGCGCACTTTGGCCAGGGACCTCGTCGAGAGCTTTGGGCACGAGCAGATCATCGGCCGCAACGGCGGCGATGAGTTCGTCGTCTTCATGAAGGACGCGGAGCCGGAGGCGGCACAGGCCGCCGTCAAGGCGTTCTCCAACAAGAAGAAGGCGTTCACGTATGACGGTGAGACGCATTCGTTTTCCGTCTCCATCGGCTACACGCTCTACCGCGGCGATGGCATGTCGCTCTCGCGCCTCTTCCACCAGTCGGACACGGCGCTCTACGCCGTCAAGCTGCGCGGGCGCAATCATTATCGCATCTATGAGCCCTCGATGGAGAGCCTGAACCGCACGTCGCTCGGCTTCAATCTCGAGACAATCACGAAGAATCTGCCGACGGCATTGCTCGTCACGGAGGCTAAGAAGGACGGCAAGATCCTGTTCGTCAACAAGGCGATGCTCGACTTGCTGGAGTGTCAGAATGTCACGGAGTTCATGGCTTTCACGGAGGAGAATCAGAGCCACATCGTCTGTGCCTGCGAACGGGAGCGCGTGCGCCAGCTAATGGAACAGCAGCTGCTGGAGGATGCGGACAAGACGTATTCCGTGACGTACTGCATCCGCACAGCCAAGGGCTGGAGAAAGCACATCTTTTCGGTCTGGTGCATGGCGGACAATCCAAACTATGGGCGCGTCTTCTACGCGACGCTCGTGGAGCAGAAGTTCCTCTGGCCTTTTATATCGGAGCACCCGTCTGAGGATGATAATCTAGTTTGATCGAAACAAAAAATCGCTGCCGCGAGAAATTCGCGGCAGCGATTTTTATCTCAGGGCTCAGAGCAGTGCGAGCTCACTGAGAAAGACGACGAAGCAGCAGACCGAGGCGACCTTGAAGAGGCTCGCGCCGTACCAGGCGAGGCCGATGCCGAAGACGAGGGCCAGCGCGCCGCTCACGGGCGTCTGCGTGGCCTCGGTGATGGCTGGGAAGGTCATGACGGCCAGCGTCACGTAGGGCACGTAGAAGAGGAAGGAGCGCAGGAAGCCGTTCTTGATCTGGCCGCGGATGAGCGTCAGCGGCACGATGCGTATTGCGAGCGTCACGGCACTCATCAAGAGCAGATAGATGTAGATGTCATGCTGCATGGCGGTCATCTCCTTCCTGGGAGCCGTCTTGTCCCTGTGGTTCGCGGATGGGGAAGAGTGCGGCGCCGATGCCCGCAATCAGGACAGTCAGGATGATCGTGCGCGTGCCGGAAGAGAGCGCAGAGAGCCATGACAGCACGGAGGCGAGGTAGCTCAGCGCGAAGCTCGCGAGCACGAGGCCGCCAACGATGCGGTTCTTCTTGGCTGGCGGGATGATGACCCAGAGGAACATGCCGTAGAGCGCGACGGAGAGGGCGCTGACGACGGCAGGCGGCAGGATGTTGCCTGCGACGACGCCGAGCGACGTGCCGACGGCCCAGCCCGGCAGTGCGAGCGCCATGGCCCCGTAGTTGTAGTAGGGGTTCAGCGGGCCCTTGCGCGCGATCGTGATGCCGAAGATCTCGTCGGTCACGTCGAAGCCGACGAAGATGCGATGCCAGATCGAGGTGCCCGGCTGGAACTTCTGCGAGAGGGCGCAGCTCATGAGCATGTAGCGCGCGTTGGCGACGAGCGTGATGAGGACGATCTCGAGGTAGGGCGCGTCCGCCTCGATGACCGTGAAGCCCGCGTACTCGCCGGCCGAGGCATTGTTGAAGAAGCTCGCGAGGAAGCCCTGCAGCGGGTCGAGCCCTGCATTGCGGGCGGCGATGCCGAGCGTGAACGAGACGACGAAGTAGCCGAGCGCGATCGGCATGCCGTCGTGGACGCCCTCGAGGAAGACCTCGCGCCTGGTCTTCGCGAGCGCTGATTCAAATGATTCCGTCATGTCCGTAGAGAAAACCCCTTTCTGTCGCATTTTCTCGATTCCTGCGTGGTGTTCTTATTATTTTATGACGGAACGGCGCCGCTGTAAAGGCATGCGCGCGAAAAAGCCGCCGCTCCAGTTAAGAGGAGTGGCGGCTTTTTGGTGACGCGTGTTTTATTTATCCGAAGAAGGCTGTGCGGCCTTCTTGTGGCGGTTCATGTACTTGTTCGTCTCAGCGACGATGACGCCGGAGAGGGCAATCAATGCGATGAGGTTCGGGATGGCCATGAGGCCGTTGACGATATCGGCGAGGATCCAGATGGCCTCGAGTTTGAGGAAGGCACCGGATGCGATCAGCGCGATGAAGATCAGGCGGTACGGCAGGACGCCCTTGCTGCCGAAGAGGTAGATGCAGGCGCGCTCGCCGTAGTAGTTCCAGCCGAGAATCGTTGTGAAGGCGAAGAGCACGAGCGCGATCGTCAGCAGCTGACTGCCGAAGAAGCCGTAGGCACTGGCGAAGGCAGCGCTCGTCATCGCCGCGCCGGCGGCATCGCCCTGCCAGACGCCCGTGAGCACGAGGGCGAGGCCCGTCATGGAGCAGATGATGATCGTGTCGATGAAGGTACCCGTCATCGAGATCAGGCCCTGCTCAGCCGGCCACTTCGTCTTGGCGGCAGCGGCGGCAATCGGCGCGGAGCCGAGGCCGGACTCGTTGGAGAAGACGCCGCGCGCGACGCCGTTCTGCATGGCCATCATGACGGTCGAGCCGGCGAAGCCGCCGGCAGCGGCGGCGCCCGTGAAGGCATCGTTGATGATCATGGCGATGGCAGCCGGGACCTGATCGAGGTTGAGGATGATGAGGCCGAGGCTGATGGCGACGTACGTCAGGGCCATGAACGGCACGATGCCGGAGGCGACCTTGGCGATGCTCTGCAGGCCGCCGAGCGTGATGGCGGCGATGAAGACGGTCAGGATGACGTCTGTCGCGATTTTCGGGAAGCCGAAGGAGATCTGCATGCTGTCGACGATGGCGTTGACCTGCGGGAAGGTGCCGATGCCGAAGTAGGCGACGCCGATGCAGGCGAGCGCGAAGAACGTCGCGAGCGGCTTCCACTTTTCGCCCATGCCGTTGCGGATGTAGAACATCGGGCCGCCGGCAATCTCGCCCTTCTCGTCGATGGAGCGGAACTTGACGGCCAGGAGGCCTTCCGAGTACTTCGTGGCCATGCCGAAGAAGGCAGCGACCCACATCCAGAAGATGGCGCCAGGGCCGCCGACCTTGACAGCCGTGGCGACGCCGACGATGTTGCCCGTGCCGACCGTGGCGGCGAGGGCGACGCAGAGCGCCTTGAAGCTTGAGACATCACCGCGGCCGTTGTTCTGGGCCTTGAAGATCAGCTTGAGTGCTTTCGGCAGGCGGAAGACCTGCAGGAGCTTCAGGCGGATGGTCAGATAGATGCCCGTGCCGACGAGCAGCGTGATGAGCGGCGGACCCCACATGAAGGAGTCGATGGCATTGAGTATGGGGATGAATGATTCCATAATAGCCTCCTAGTCGTTTTATGTCCTTGATATGTGTACAGTTGTATGCAACAGACTCTATAATACCATAGAAAAGGACATTTGTCTCGTATTTTCGAGAAAAAATATATAGAACGAGGAAAAAATTTCAATAAAGTGCATACCGCATAATTTTTCTTAGCGTTCTGTCGCATTTGTGACAGAACACAGCGGTGCTCGTTCCTTATAATAAAGGCGAAGAAAAAAGTGACGGTCACTATTGAAAACGAATCTCATCCATGTTATACTGGATTTGTAAATGAGAACGAATATCAGGAGGTAATTCCCATGAAAGCATACTTACAGATCATGCAGGTCATCGGCCGTGAAATCATCGATTCGCGCGGCAATCCGACGGTCGAGGCGGAAGTCACGCTCGAGGACGGCTCCGTCGGCCGCGCCGCTGCTCCGTCGGGCGCTTCGACGGGCGAGTTCGAGGCGCTCGAGCTCCGCGACGGCGACAAGGCGAAGTTTGGCGGCAAAGGCGTCTCGAAAGCTGTCGCGAACATCAACGAGAAGATCGCCCCGGCTCTCATCGGTGCGGATGCGTCGGACATCTATGCAGTCGATGCCATCATGCTCAAGCTCGACGGCACGGAAGACAAGTCGAACCTCGGCGCGAACGCCATCCTCGCCGTCTCGCTCGCAGCGGCAAAGGCTGCGGCCGTATCGCTCGACCTCCCGCTCTACCGCTTCCTCGGCGGCATCAGCGGCAATCACCTGCCGGTGCCGATGATGAACATCTTGAACGGCGGCGCGCATGCGACGAACTCAGTCGACACGCAGGAGTTCATGATCATGCCGGCCGGCGCACCGTCCTTCCGCGAGGGACTGCGCTGGGCGACGGAGGTCTTCCATGCGCTGCAGGCGCTGCTCAAGAAGGAAGGGCAGACGACGGCTGTCGGCGATGAGGGCGGCTTTGCTCCGAACCTCAAGAGCGACGAGGACACGATCGAGCACATCCTGACGGCCATCCGCAATGCGGGTTACGAGCCGGGCCGCGACTTCGTGCTGGCGATGGATGCGGCTTCGTCGGAGTGGAAGAGCGAGAAGGGCAAGGGCTTCTACAAGCAGCCGAAGTCGGGCAAGGAGTTCACGTCGGATGAGCTCATCGCGCACTGGAAGAGCCTCATCGAGAAGTACCCGATCTACTCCATTGAGGACGGCCTCGATGAGGAGGACTGGGAAGGCTGGCAGAAGATGACGAAGGAGCTCGGCGACAAGGTACAGCTCGTCGGCGATGACCTCTTTGTCACGAACACGAAGCGCCTGAAGAAGGGCATCGAGCTCGGCTGCGGCAACAGCATCCTCATCAAGCTCAACCAGATCGGCACGCTGTCGGAGACGCTGGAGGCCATCAAGATGGCGCATGAGGCGGGGTACACGGCCATCGTCTCGCACCGCTCGGGCGAGACGGAGGACACGACAATCGCGGACCTCGCTGTCGCGCTCAACACGAACCAGATCAAGACGGGCGCCCCGTCCCGCTCGGAGCGCGTCGCCAAGTACAACCAGCTGCTGCGCATCGAGGAAGAGCTCGGCGCAAGTGCGGTCTATCCGGGCAAAGCAGCTTTTAGATTCCAGAAGTAAGGTGTAGTACTTACTCGCACGAAGGGGGCAGGGGGGGACAGCGCTGCGCGGCGGCAATCTGCTAAAATCGATTTTTTTCCCTTCAATGCATCCTGACAAAAGAGCG
>ENA-OQED01000975-OQED01000975.1-human-gut-metagenome-genome-assembly--contig:-NODE-975-length-10872-cov-0.790228_pt1 | contig 10872 bp, 12 predicted proteins | sample MGYA00242790_ERZ504625 | MGnify/ENA primary metagenome ERZ504625 (study PRJEB26092, sample SAMD00036345) | human gut metagenome | host: Homo sapiens | study: EMG produced TPA metagenomics assembly of...
CGCAAGGTCAAGCTCGTATACGCCGTCCACACAGCGCGCAATCGGCGTGATGGTGTTGTGCGGCTCGCCGTCCGTCTCCGCAAAATGAACGCATCCTCGTCCGTGTAGCTTCTCCACGCTTTCAATACATGGTCGGCCGCGTCAATCAGGCGATCCGGGTTTTTATGGCGCAAACGCAAAACAGATACCGGCCAGTTCAAAATGCCCGCTTCCACATCTTCAAAGCCGTGCAGCGTGCAGTGCTCCTCCATGTTCGCGCGCGCCATCGCGAACGTATAGTGGCCGCCCTGGTAGTGGTCGTGTGTCAAAATGGAACCGCCAACGATGGGCAAATCGGCATTAGAGCCGAGGAAATAGTGCGGAAACTGCTCCACAAAATCAAACAGCTTGCGGAACGTGCTCTTGTCAATCTGCATCGGCACATGCTCGCCGCAGAACACAATGCAGTGCTCATTGTAGTACACATACGGAGAATACTGCAAAAACCAATCCGCATGGTTCACCGTGATCGGGATTGCGCGGTGGTTCTGTCTTGCCGGGTGGTTCATGCGGCCCGCATAACCGATATTCTCCTTGCACAGCATACAGGCAGGATAACCAGAAGCCTTCATTTTCTTTGCCGCAGCAATAGCCTTCGGATCTTTTTCCGGCTTTGAAAGGTTGATGGTAATATCAATCGCACCGAAACGCGGGTCGTTATACACCCACTTTAAATCGCGCGCCACACGGTCGCGGCGGATATAATTGCAGTCGCCGCAAAGCTTATAGAACCAGTCCGTCGCCTTTTCCGGGGATTCCTTGTAAAGTGCACGAAACGTGCGGTTCACATCGGACGGGGCGCGGTGTCAAAAGGCCCATCAGTTTCGTGTCAAATAAATCGCGGGACGTCGCACCGTCCTCGATGATGCCGCGCTTTACGGCTTCGTCGCAAAGACCGTCCAGCAAAAGTGCCAGGTTTTCGCTCTGCTCCGCTTCCTCATCCGCGTAATCCTCTTCACAAAGCGCCTCCAATAAACGGTTGCGCGTGTAAATCGTGTCTTCCGCTTCGATGAGCCCCGTGCGCACGCCGTATTCGACAAGCGCCTTGATTTTTCCGAAAAGCATACTTTTTACCCCCGTATAGCTAAAAATTCAGAAGGAGAGCGTAAAAATCAGCGCATCCTCTCTTGGTTCTGTATAAAAATTGCGGCGCACACCCGCTTCCGTAAAGCCGAGCGAACGGTACATCGCAATGGCCGGCAGGTTTGATGTCCGCACCTCCAGCGTGATGAAAACGCCGCCGTTTTCCCGCGCTTTTTCGATCAGCGCCGCCATGAGCGTTCTGCCCACATCGTGGCCGCGAAACTCCGGGAACACCGCAATATTATCCACATAGCTTTCGCCGAGCACCGTGTGCATGCCGCCGTAGCCGAGCACCTCATCTTGCTGCATCGCCACCAAAAAGCACGCGGCAGGATTATCAATCTCCTCCGTCAGGCTTTTTTCGCTCCACGGTTCCGAAAAGCAAAGCTTTTCAAGCTCCGCAAGGCGCGAAACGTGCTCCGCCGTCATCGAAACAATCTGCATAAACGCTCCTTAAAAACCGAGATGCTGCTCAAACGTCTGCAATTCCTCGCAGATCTTGTCGCGGCACTTGCGGTAGGTATTTAGGTCCCCGCCGTAGGGATCGTCAATGTAATGCGGCACGTAAATCTTCTCCGCCGGCACACCCGCCTGCATCAAAATGTACGCATGGGTTTTCGACATCGTGAAATAAACGTCCCACACATCGATTTCTTCCGGCGTAAAGCGGCGCGCAATGTGACCGCTAATGTCCACGCCGATCTCTTTGCAGACCAGCACCGCATTTTCACTGGGGTGCTGCCCGTCCAGCGCGGAAAGGCCGGCGCTTTGGCACATGATATTCTCAAAGCCGCGCTGCTCCATTTCGTGGCGGAAAATGCCCTCCGCCATTGGGCTTCTGCACGTGTTTCCGGTGCAGACAAACAAAATTTTCATCTTTATTATAAACCTCGAATACTTCTATAATCGGTCGTATTTCGTCTTCCAAAATGAAAACGCTCCCGAACGACCGCTACCTATCATAGCACAGTTCGGGAGAGAATTCTACTAAGTATTCTTTAATTTTCAATGAATGACAACAAAACAACAATAATAAACAACATTGTGCCGCACAAAGCTGCTGAAAGGCGCACCCGCCTACTTCTTCCTGTAAACCAGAAAGTCAAATTTAATCTCGGTCTCGAGCACATCGAGCGCGCGCAGACGCTCTCCGCCCTCTACGTCCGTCTTCCAGTAGTACGGCGTCATGGAGAACAGCGCTTCAATGCTCTCCTGCCCGTTCACCGTGATAAACTTTTGCACACACGCACGGCCGAGGTATTCAAACCCGTCGTAGGCCGTGTCGTGCTCTTCGTTCTCATACGGCTCTTTGTATAAAACCTCTTTCATGCCGTACAGATGTCGCGCACCCGCACCGCAAGGATCATCACGCCGCCCGGCTTCAGTACCCTAAAAAACTCCTCCGCACAATAGGCGCAAAAACGTCCGTCAGCACATCTGCACTGTTTTCCGCACACGGCAAGTGAAATAAACTCGCCACCGCGAAATCGATGCCCTTATATTTGCCGCAGCCGCTTTCACCGCGAATTTCGAGATGTCCACGCCGGAAACCGAACCGTTTTTCGCTTTGGCTTTTTCATATAAAGCCGAAGTGTAAAAGCCCTCGCCGCAGCCTGCGTCCAAAACAACGCCGTTCTCGGGCAGATATTTGTCCGTCAGCTCCGCCAGTTTGTCACGGAACGCATCGTAGTAGCCGCCGCTCAAAAACACGCGGCGCGCGTCCACCATCTGCTTTGTGTCGCCGGGAATCTTCGCGTGCATCTGCTTTACGGGCAGAAGATGCACATACCCCTGGCGCGCAATATCATAAGAATGTCCGTTTGCGCAGCGCAGCGCGCGGTCTTCTCTTTCCAACGCGCTGCCGCATGCGGGACAGCAAAATATCATCATAAACCCTTAGCCCTTCGCCTGATACCAGCTCTTACCGCTTCCGGCCTCTGCCAGCATCGGCACGCTCAGCTGCACCGCGTTTGCCATTTCTTCTTCCAGAATTTTCTTCACCGTGTCGCTTTCCGCTTCCGGGCACTCCACAATGAGTTCGTCATGCACTTGCAAAATCAGCTTTGCATCGAGCTTTTCGGCTTTCAAACGGTTGCGCACGTGCACCATCGCAATCTTGATGATGTCCGCCGCCGTGCCCTGGATCGGCATGTTGCGCGCCACACGTTCACCGAACGCACGCATGTTGAAATTGGAGCTTGCAAGCTCCGGCAGATAGCGTCTGCGGCCGAACAGCGTCTCCACATAGCCGTTTTTCTTCGCTTCCTCCACACGCGTTCCATATAGTCTGCAACGCCCTTATAATTGCGCAGGTAATCGTGAATGTAGTCCTCGGCCTCGCGGCGGGAAACACCGATATCCTTTGAAAGCGAGAACGCGCCGATGCCGTACACAATGCCGAAATTGACCGCTTTCGCACGGCTGCGCATCTGCGGGGTCACAAGGTCTTCGGGCATATCGAACACACGCGCCGCCGTCATAGTGTGGATATCGCGCCCAAGTCGGAAATCCTCCTGCATCTGCGTGTCGTTTGCCACGTGCGCCAATACGCGCAGTTCAATCTGCGAATAGTCGGCGTCCACAAGCACATTTCCCTCTTTTGCGATGAAGAACCGGCGGAATTCACGCCCAAGCGGCGTGCGCACCGGGATGTTCTGCAAATTCGGCTCAGTCGAGGAAATACGCCCCGTGCGCGTTTCAGTCTGGTTGAAGCTCGAGTGAATGCGCCCGTCCGCCGTGATGGCTTTCAGCAAGCCCTCGCAGTACGTGGAACGCAGCTTCGTCAGCGTGCGGTAGCGCAAAACCTTATCGACCGCCGGGTGCACACCGCGCAGACCCTCCAGCACATCTGCGTTTGTGGAGTATCCCTTTTTCGTCTTTTTGCCGTGCGGCAGTCCGAGCTTTACGAACAGCGCTTCGCCCAGCTGCACCGGGGAGTTGATGTTGAATTCGTACCCCACGTCTCATAAATTTCTTTCTGCAATGCGTCCACCTGCTCAGAAAGCACCTCGCCGTAGGTTTTTATGGCCTCGCGGTCAACAAGGAAGCCGCTTTCCTCCATCTCGCCCAAAACCAAAGCAAGCGGAATTTCAATGTTCTCCAATAATTCGTGCTGGCCGTTTTCGTCGATGCCCTTTTGCAGCGCCGCACAAACAGCGGGCAGCACAGCCGCCGCCTGCACGTTCGCGTCCTCATATGCGGGCACGGCAATGCCGTATTCCGCCGCCAAACGCAGCACACCGTAATCGGAGCCCGAGGGGTTCAAAAGATACGCCGCAAGCTCCGTGTCCATCACAGCGTTTTCAAGGGAAGTCCTCAAATGCAGCGCCGTGCGGTGCAGCTTTTTCAACGCAAACGTGTACTTTTTCGTCACCTTACTGCCGAGGAACGCCTTCAAAAACGCGTCGTCCGCATCCACGACCGCAATCGCCGGCTTGCCCGCGTCGAACTTACCGTTAAACACAAGCTGCTTTAATTCGTCGTTTTCAAACACCGGCACAAAGTACGCCGCCCCCCTCGTCCTCACACCGGCCGAGCACCGCTGCGCCGTCTTTATAATTCTTCACGGGCAGCAAAGCCGTTTCTTCGGCCTGTGCGCTGTTCGCCGTCGGCGCCGCGCCGGGGGTCAGGTGCAGGCGTTCCATCAGCTTAAAGAGCTCCAGCCGCGTCATGAGCTGCGCCGCAGCTGCGGGGTCGCCCTCGCCGGGAATATAATGCGCAAGCTCCGTATCAATCGGCGCATTACGGCGGATGGTACCGAGGTCGTAGCTCAAAAACGCGTTGTCTTTGGAATTGATCAGCTTCGTTCTCATGCCGGACTTGATGTCCAGCTCATCTAAATTGTCGTAAATATACTGCAAAGAGCCGAACTTGCGGATCAGCTCGCCCGCACCCTTTTCGCCGATGCCCGCAACGCCCGGAATATTATCCGAGGTATCGCCCTGAATGGCCTTGATGTCGATGAGCTGCTTCGGTTCCACGCCGTACGTCTCTTTGATATACGCCTCATCACACAGCGTCACGGCAGACTGACCGAATTTCGTCGTTGCAAGGCGCACCGTCGTTTTCGGCGAGACAAGCTGCAGGCTGTCCCGGTCGCCGGTCGCAATCATGCACGTATTGTCCGTGTTTTCGCACGTTTCCGCAAACGTGCCGAGAATATCGTCTGCTTCCCAGCCCTCGCACGTCACGATTTTATAGCCGAGGTCGCCGAGCAGTTCCTTTAAGACCGGCATCTGCGCCGCAAGCTCCGGCGGCATGCCCTTGCGCTGCGCCTTATAACCCGCATAGGCCTTGTGGCGGAATGTCGGCGCTTTCATATCGAACGCGATGGCCACCGCGTCCGGCTCCGTTTCGTCCTTCACTTTTTCCAGAATGTTCAAAAAACCGACAATACCGTTTGTAAACTCGCCGCTTTTCGTTGTCAGCAGCTTAATGCCGTAAAACGCGCGGTTTAAAATGCTGTTGCCGTCCAGTACCAAAAGCTTCACGCTGATCTTCCTTTCCGTTACGGGTCAAAAGACACGTCTTTGTTTTCTATATACACTTTCTCAAGCAATTTATCGAGGTCGCTGAGCGTTTCCAGCTCGCCCGCCATGCGCCGGAATTCCGCCGCACCGCGCAGACCGTGCATGTACCACGCCACATGCTTTCTCGCTTCGCGCATGCCGCGCCCTTCTCCCTTTGCGGCGCACAGCGCATCTATATGCTTTTTTAATGACCACAATGCGCTCCGCAAGCGTCGGTGGCGGCATAATACGCAGACCGCTGCTGAAATAGCCGTTGATCTCCCTGAAAATCCATGGATTACCGAGCGCCCCGCGCCCGATCATCACCATGTCGCACCCGGTTTCGCTCATCATACGCACGGCGTCCTGCACGCATTTTACGTCGCCGTTGCCGATGACGGGTACCTTAACGGCTTCCTTCACCTGACGGATAATATCCCAATCCGCCGGCGGCTCATACATCTGTGTGCGCGTTCTGCCGTGCACGCAAATGGCGTCCACGCCCGCGTCTTCGCAATATTTTGCAACCTCCACCGCGTTCACGCTGTTTTCGTCCCAGCCCTTACGAATTTTCACCGTCACGGGCAGGTCGACCGCATTTTTCACGGCGCGGACAATGTCCCCACACAGCGGCGGCTTTTTCATTAGGGCGCTGCCGCAGTTATTGCCCGCAATTTTCGGCACGGGGCAACCATATTGATATCAATAACATCCGGCCCGGCCGCTGCGGCGCGCTTTGCGGCAGATGCAAAGATGAGCGGGTCGTCACCGAACATCTGGATGGCGACGGGATGTTCCTTTTCGCCAAGCGTGATGAGCTCCTGCGTTTTTTTATAGTTATACTGCAGCGCCCTCGTCGAGACCATTTCCGTCACACAGTACGCTGCGCCGAACGAGCAGCAAAGCTCGCGAAACGGCCGATCGGTCGCGCCCGCCATCGGCGCCAGCGCCGCCACACCGTTTAAAGTCAGATTTCCGATTTTCATTTTTATATCCTTCTGATTTTTCTGTATTTTTAATTTTACTTATATTATAATACCGAACTGCCCCGCACATTTCAATAAAAATTCCTTAAAAATTAGAATTTGCCTTTAATCTACCCTTTATTTGTGTTATACTGAGCTTAAATATAGATGCGGGGAATCTCTCTTTTAAAAAGGCGTTACACGCCTTTCGGGAGACCCCCTAATTGGGTCTCCCGCGCAAAAACAGTCCACCGGACTGTTTGATAGCAATGCGAAGCATTGGTTTCTCCCAGTCCTGATTTTTGGGAGGCAAAAAAGTTTTCGTCGTCTGCGGACGACGACTCTGGCTTCACCCCGAGACCCCACGACCGAACCGCAGGTTCGGTTTGACCTTCATTTGAAAAAAGGTCGATCAAAAACTTTTAACCACGCTTACAAGAAACCTCATTCTAAATTCACATACAGGAGGACATTCACTTGGATACCTCAAAATCTTATGTGCGCGATGGTCGCATCCAGCAAAAGCCGCGCGGCAATTATTTCCTCTTCTCCTTCCTTTTCGGCCTCGCTCTGGCCTTTGTCATCTTTGTGCCGTTCATGATCGTAGACGGCGGCCGCTTTCTGTTCTACGGCGATTTCAATGTGCAGCAGGTGCCGTTCTACCGCATCGCGCACGATGCCATTCGTTCCGGCAACATCGGCTGGAATCATTTAACAGACCTCGGCGTCAATTTCATCGGTTCCTATTCGTTCTACCTGCTCGGCAGCCCGTTCTTCTGGCTCACCATTCCGTTCCCGGGCGAGTGGCTGCAATACCTCATGGGGCCCGCTGTTCATCTTAAAGTTCGGCTGCGCCTCCCTCTCCGGCTACATTTATCTGCACCGCTATGCAAAGAACCCCAACACGGCGCTCTTAGCGTCTCTCTTATACGCGTTCTCGGGATACTCGATCTACAATATTTTCTTCAATCATTTCCACGAAGCCATCATCGTATTCCCTTTGCTCTTAGCCGCGCTCGATGAATACATGTACACAAAGCGCCGCGGCATTTTTGCGCTCATGGTCGCCGCCGCGTGCATCGTGAATTATTATTTCTTCGTCGGCATGGTGACATTCACGGTCATCTACTTCTTTGTGCGTCTGCTCTCCGGCAGCTGGCACATCACGGTCAAAGATTTCCTCCTGCTCGCACTCGAAGCCGTGCTCGGCCTCGGCATCGCGTGCATTCTGCTTGTGCCAAGCGTTCTGTGCATCATTCAAAACTACCGCGTTTCCAATCCCATCAGCGGTTGGAGCGCCCTGCTTTATGACCGAAACCAGCGCTACATTCACATTTTGCAGTGTCTCTTCTTCCCGCCGGATCTTCCCGCACGCCCGAACTTCACCCCGGATTCCGAATCCAAATGGGCGTCCCTCGGCGCGTGGCTGCCCATGTTCAGCATGACCGGCGTCATCGGCTGGATGCAGCTGAAGCGCCGCCACTGGCTGAAAAAGATGCTCTACGTCCTGTTCTTCATGGCATTCATTCCCGGTCTCAACGCTTTGTTCCAGCTCATGAACGCGTCGTATTACGCACGCTGGTTCTATATGCTCACGCTCATGATGGCCGCCGCCACCATGATGGCGCTCGAAAACCCGCGTGTTGATTGGCGCCGCTCCTTAAAGTGGACAACGCTCATCACGCTCGCCATGACGCTCGTCATCGGCCTCATGCCCACACTCACCAAAACGGACGGCGAGATTACCGATGTCACGTTCGGTCTCGAAAAATACCCCACGCGCTTCTGGACATACGCCGCCATTGCGCTCCTCTCACTTGCACTTGTCGGCTTTGTTCTTGCATTTTATAACCGCGGCTCCCGCCCGTTCTACCGCGCTGCGTCCGTCTGCCTCAGCATCACCATCGTGCTGTATTCTGTTTTCTTCATCGCGCTCGGCAAAACACAGTCGGATTACACTTATGACCACATCATCCCCTACGCCTTAAACGGCGGCGCGGATGTCGCCATAGACGACCTGCGCGATGACAACGTCCGCACAGATTTCTACGAAAGCCTCGATAACTCCGCCATGTTCTGGGAGGTACAGTCCATTCAGGCGTTCCACAGCATCGTCCCCGGCTCGCTCATGGAGTTCTACGATTCCATCGGCGTGCAGCGCGATGTCGCTTCCCGCCCGGATACCACCCACTACGGCCTGCGTGGACTGACAAGCGTCAAGTATCTTTTTGACGACGATCACGATACCGAGTATTTCGCCGGCGAAGACTACGCCGACCCCGCTATGCCGGGCTGGATGTACTACGGCAACACAAACGGCTTCGACATTTGGGAAAACGAATATTACATTCCCATGGGCTTCACGTACGACAGCTACGTCACCGAAAAGGATTACGAAAACACAAGCGAAAGCTACCGCGAGCTTTTGATGCTCAAGGGCATTGTCCTCACCGATAAGCAGGTTTCAAAATGGGGCGATATGCTTTCTCCGCTCGATACAAGCAAACTCTCCTACACCAAAGAAACCTACAAAACAGATTGCGAAAACCGCGCAAAGCTCACCTGCGATACCTTTGAATATACAAATACCGGCTTAACGCCACCATCTCAGCAAGCCGCGACGTGCCCGTGTTCTTCAGCATCCCGTACGAAGACGGCTGGTCGGCCTACGTCAACGGCGAAAAGGTCGATATCGAAAGGTGACGTCGGCTTCATGGCCATCCGCGTCAACGCCGGCACCAATGTCAAGATCGAGTTCAAATACCGCACGCCCGGCCTGTTCCTCGGCGTAGCAATCACCGTCGTGTGCGTGCTTCTGCTCGCACTGTATATGGTACTCATGCGCACGATCTTCAAAGAAGTCCCCGTGCCGCTCGCCCGCCACAATATGGTGCTGCGCCCGCTCTCCCACTATGCAAAAAAGCACGGCGCGCATTTTGAAAACAGCGGACTTATTCACGTAAAACCGCGCAGTCAAACCGACCGCGCTTTGGAAAAGAAAGAAGGTTTTGATAATGACGACTGAACGTAATATTCCGGTCTTGTATCTCGTCATTCCTTGCTACAACGAGGAAGCCGTACTGCCGGAGACCACCAAGCGTCTGACCGAAAAAATGCACACCATGATCCGCGCCGAGCAGGTCGATCCCGAAAGCCGCATTCTCTATGTCGATGACGGCAGCAAGGATAAAACCTGGGCGATTATCTCCGAATACGCCGAAGCTATTCCCTATGTGGACGGCGTAAAGCTCGCGCACAACCGCGGCCACCAAAACGCTCTGCTCGCCGGCCTCATGACCGCCATGCCGCTGTGCGACTGCGCCATCAGCATGGATGCCGATCTGCAGGATGACATCAACGTCATCGACCGCTTCGTCGAAAAATATATGGAGGGCTGCGACGTCGTCTACGGCGTGCGCAACAAGCGCGAGACCGATACGTTCTTCAAGCGCACCACCGCAGAAGGCTTTTATAAATTCATGAAGATTCTCGGCGTAGACGTCGTCTTCAATCATGCCGATTACCGTCTGATGAGCCGTCGCGCGCTCGAGGGCCTTTCCGAGTATAAGGAAGTCAACCTGTTTCTGCGCGGTATCGTGCCGCTCATCGGCTTTAAAAAGCGACTATGTCTATTATGACCGCGCCGAGCGTTTCGCGGGCGAATCCAAATACCCCTTAAAAAAGAATGATCTCCTTCGCGCTCGACGGCATCACGTCGTTCAGTGTAAAGCCCTTAAAGCTCATCTCCAACCTCGGCATTCTCATCTCCGTTCTCAGCATCTTCGGCCTCCTGTACGCGCTCATCTCGCACCTGTGCGGCGTCACCGTCGCGGGCTGGACAGCCATCGTCGCGTCCATCTGGCTGCTCGGCGGTCTGCAAATGCTCTGCCTCGGCGTCGTCGGCGGCTACATCGGCAAAATTTACAGCGAAGTCAAGCAGCGCCCCCGCTTTCTCATCGAAACCCACCTCAAAGCCGAACCGGAAGAAAAGGTCTTGGACGAACACTGATACGCTAACCAAACCGGATCCCGAATTGTCTCAGCAGTTCGGGATTTCTTTTCCCGCTGCTCACGGCATGTTGAGTTTAAGAGGTACATTTTATGAAAAAAATTCGCTTTCGGAGCTTCCAAATTTTTCCTCGGCTCCGTTTTCGGCTGCGTTTTTGTATTTGCTCCTGTTTTTTACGCAATGTACATACGCCAAAAAGCAGACATTTCTGCTCTCAAACATCGCTCTGCTTCTGTTCGGCATCCCCCTTTTTTGTGCTGTTTCTGTC
>ENA-OQED01000976-OQED01000976.1-human-gut-metagenome-genome-assembly--contig:-NODE-976-length-10871-cov-1.480547_pt1 | contig 10871 bp, 11 predicted proteins | sample MGYA00242790_ERZ504625 | MGnify/ENA primary metagenome ERZ504625 (study PRJEB26092, sample SAMD00036345) | human gut metagenome | host: Homo sapiens | study: EMG produced TPA metagenomics assembly of...
TTCGCAGCTTATCAGGAGTGGCTTGTACCACTCCTGATACAAGCAAGTCCCCCACCACTGCTTATTGCTTTTTCGCAATGGAAGCAGGGGACTTACTTGATTCGGTTAAAAGTCTTCTTGTTTCTCCTTTTTTACAGCACAAGCTCCTTATATTTCCGAATTTCTTCCAAATACTGCTGTCCCAGTGCGCTGATCGACATACCCTTCCTGGAAACATAACCGATCATCATGTTTTCTTCTGCATGAAGCGGCACCGCGCGGTAATCACTGCCGTTTAATTCCTCACAGATAATGCCGGAGCAGAGCGTATAGCCATTCAGTCCGACCATCAGATTCAGCATGGTCGCGCGGTCATTTGCCTTGATGATTCTCTTATATTCATACGTTGAAAGTACTTCCTCTGCCAGGAAGAACGAATTGTTGCTTCCCTGATCAAAGGACAGGCACGGATATTCCTTCAGCTCCTCCATAGTGATCTCTGCCTGATCTGCAAGCGGATGATCCTTCCAGAGATAGACGTACGTTCCACAGGAAAACAGGTCGTGGAACTCAAGGTTATTGTCCTTCAGCAGCTTGTTCAGCACCTTCGCATTAAAGTCATTCCGATATAAGATCCCAAGCTCGCTCTTGAAGTTCTTTACATCCATCAGCACATCATACGTTCTCGTCTCATAAACCGCAAACTCGTACTCATCCATACCAAACTGCTTCACCAGCTCCACAAACGCCTTTACGGCAAAACTGTAATGCTGCATCGACACGCTGAATTTTTTCTTTCCCTTGGTGCGATAAATATAGCGGTTTTCGAGAAGCTGATACTGGTCTGTGACCTGACGTGCGTAACCCAGAAACTCCTCTCCCTCCGGGGTCAGTACTGTTCCGTGGCTGCTGCGCTTGAACAGCTCAATTCCAATCTCTTTTTCCAGCTCCTTGATTGCTCCGGAGAGACTCGGCTGTGAAATATAGAGTGCCTTTGCCGCCTCATTCATGGATCTGGAATCTGCGGCCCGAATTACGTAGCGAAGCTGTTGTAATGTCATAAGTAAAGTTCCCTTTCTGGTATAAATTAATATGCGAAACTGCCATTCGCGGTGGAGAGAAAATGCCGCGGATGGCAGTGTTCGCTGATATCTATTATTTTAAAATCTGAAGCTGTTCCCTTTTATTTGGCAAACAGGGCTGTGGAATAGTATCTGTCTCCGTTATCCGGCAGGAGCACAACGATGGTTTTGCCTTTATTTTCCTCTCGTTTTGCGAGCTGGATCGCCGCATACAGAGCTGCTCCGGAGGAAATTCCTGCGAGAATCGCTTCCTCGGCTGCCAGATATCTTCCGGTCTCGAAAGCGTCCTCATTTTCTACTTTGATGATTTCATCGTAAATGCTGGTGTTCAGGGTATCCGGCACAAAGCCTGCGCCAATTCCCTGGATTTTGTGCGGTCCGGAAACGCCGTCGGACAGTACCGGGGAGGATGCCGGTTCTACTGCTACGATTTTTACTTCCGGTTTTTTCTCTTTTAAATATTCACCCGTTCCGGTGATGGTTCCGCCGGTGCCGACACCTGCAACAAAGATATCAACCTCTCCGTCGGTGTCTTCCCAGATCTCCGGTCCTGTTGTCTTTTTGTGGGTTGCCGGGTTTGCCGGGGTTCACAAACTGGCCTGCGATAAAGCTGTTCGGAATCTCTTTGGCAAGCTCATCGGCTTTCTCGATTGCACCATCATTCCCTTCGTTCCATCGGTCAGAACAACTTCTGCGCCGTATGCTTTTACAATATTGCGGCGCTCCACACTCATTGTCTCCGGCATGGTAAGGATCATGCGATAGCCTTTTACGGTTGCTGCCGCTGCCAGTCCGATTCCGGTGTTTCCGGAAGTCGGCTCAATGATAACGGAACCTTCTTTTAAGAGACCTTTTGCTTCAGCATCCTCAATCATCGCTTTTGCAATACGGTCTTTGACGCTTCCTGCCGGATTGAAGGATTCTACTTTTGCGATCAGTTTCGCCTGCAGTCCTTCTTTTTCTTCAATTCGTTTCAGTTCTACCAGCGGTGTCTTTTCCCACAAGATCCAGAATGCTGTCATATACCTTTGCCATCGTTGATTTCCTCCTTACTTTTGCGCTCTTTTCTCTATTTCCTTATTTCCTATTGAGTTTGTATGTTTTAAGTTGGTTCCATCTTATTCCAGTTGGATGGAAATGTCAACACATTTCACTGGTATGATTAGAAAAAATCCTTACACTCCCTTTGCCAGGGCAATACTGACCGCCATTCCGACCAGGGAAGAGAGCAATGCACCCGCCAGTGTATACCGCGTTTTTTTGATGTGGACCGCTCCGAAATAGACCGCCATCGTATAAAAAACCGTCTCCGTGCACGACATCATAATCGAAGCCGCCCGTCCGGCAAAGGAGTCACAGCCCGCCCTCTTTGTAGAGATCCAGCAGAAGACCCACCGCCGCGCTGTTGGAAAAGAGACGCACAACACCGAGCGGTACCAGCGCAGACGGGATTCCCGCCGGTTCCAGCACGGTTCCAAGCAGTTTTCCAAATTCCTCCAGAAATCCCGATGACCGCAGAACACCGACCGCTGCCATCAGCCCGATCAGAGTCGGCACAATACCGATCACTGTCCGCATGCCGTCCTTCGCCCCGTTCAGAAAATCGCCGAACACATCCTGTTTCATCAAAAGCCCCAGTCCGACCACATAAAAAATCAGCACGGGAACCATCAGATCCGAAAGTGCCGAAAGAATACGCAAAAAAATCCCCTCCCCGGAAAAATCCTATCAGATACACTCCGATACAATTTATTCCGCGGGCGGGGATTTATGTAATTTTATTTCACTTTAATCTGAAACAGACGCGCCATATACGTCTCCGGGAAGTGAATCTGCAGCGTCTTGCTGTAGTCATCGTAATGGAACACATCGCCGCAGGCTTCGGGTAAATGCAGCTTACTTCCAGCTCTTTTCCCGGGAATGCACGGTCAAGCGGAACCTCAAAACCGGCCTCTCCGCCGCGTCTCCACACACCAAGATAAATTACATCTCCCGGCACACGGATTCCGGCTGCGAGGTGTTTTTCTTCATTGTCTGCCCATCCCATCGGCCAGAACGGAACGCCGTCCTTGATGCCGCTGCGGATCTCTTTGTAGCAGTCAATTCCCTCTTTTACAAGTTCAAACCGCTCCGGCGAAATTTCTGCGAGATGGCCGCTTTGGTGAATACGAAGCAGCAGCGCATTGACCATATTGAAAATAACTTCCTCTTCGGTGCCGTCCCGCAGCGGATACGACCAGATCGCCGCCTGCTCCGGCGTCACGCCGATGGCTGCATTCGCCGAAATCGTCGCATAATTGCGGTAATCCTCCTGATCGCTCGTCGACTGAATGCTGTTTCGCGCCAGCATCGCATAGTCCATCCGAAGACCGCCGCTCGAGCAGTTCTCAATGACAAGATCCGGATACTTTTTGTAGATGCCATCCAGCCATGCCAGATACGCTCTCTCATGCTCCAGAAGACCGTCTCCAAAACTGTCTGCATCCACTTCCGTACCAATACCAGGCTCAATATTGTAGTCCATCTTGATATAGCCGACACCGTAGTCCCGTACCACACGGTCGATGACTTCGGTCACATGCTCAATCACAAGCGGATGACGGAAATCCAGCTGATAACGGCTTCTGTCATACACACGCTTGCCGTGGCGCAGGAAGAAGCACTCATCCGGCAGAATGGAAGCCTTCTTACAGTTGATACCCATAACCTCCAGCTCCAGCCAGACACCAGGAATCATGCCCTTCGAACGAATATAATCCGTCACCTCACGCACTCCATTCGGAAAGCGCTTTTTACTCTCCTGCCACTCACCGACACTGTCCCACCAGTTGCCGTCCGCATACCAGCCGGCATCAATGACAAAATACTCACATCCGGCCTTCTCTGCCGCATCCACCAACGGGAACTCTTTTTCTGTGGTCGGATCTCCAAACAGACAATTCATATAATCATTGAAAATAACCGGCAGATTTTCATTATCTTTGTTCGGACGGCGGATCTTTCTGCGGTACTTCGTCAAAGTACCAATCGCTTCCTCGAAATCATCATGACCTACGCCGACAGCCACCGGAACCGTTGTAAAGGAATCTCCCGGCTTCAGGTTCTTCGACCAGTGTGACTGAATCTCTGTCGGACCGCTCACCGCCAGATAAAATGGCAGTTCTGATCTCCGATCTCATAATGCCAGGAACCACTGTGGTCAATCTCAAAAAACAGACTCGAATCTGCCGCACTGTTTCCAATATATCCCATCGGCACATATTCCTTCGCCGACCAGTTGCCCGTATTCGTAATCTCAATCGTCTTCGAAGTTCTCTGATAATTATGCGGCTGCGTCTGCGCCATGCCAAGATCTGCAAACCGGTACTTCTTCACCGTCAGCTCCTTCTGCCATCCATTGTGAACCACAACCATCGACATCTTGTCATCCGAGCTGACAAGCTCTGGAATTCCCTCTTTCTGTTCCTTCTCAATACCCCAGTAACTAAAACTCGAAATGTACTCCAGTGTCTGGTCTTCCTTTCCTTCGTTCGTCACTGTATTGTACATTCTCGCAACCGGAATCCCATCAAAAAACTGCATCACAGACTCCACCTTCGCGCCCGTCACATCATCCGACTGCACAATCCGAAGCAGATCCCCGTTCTCATTTCTCTCCTCCGAAATCGAATCAAACTTCAGCATAAAGCCCGGAGCCGTCACAATATACTTATTTCCATGCTTCTCATACGGCCGGTTATACCCCGAAAAATTCACCTGCACCAGCTGGAAGCTCTCCTTAATCTGAGCTTCCCGCATTCCTTCCATCATCCACACTCCATCCGGCTTCCGGCAAAGATTCTCCGCGTCAAACGGTGCATGTGAAAAATGAAACAGCTTCAGCTGATTCTCTTCCGTCACCCCAAACACAATATGAATTCCATTCACATCATAACAAATCAGCTCTGCCTTGATCGGGGTCTCAATCCTGCTCGTCCATTTCTGCATCTTAAAAACCCTCCTTTGGAAATTTTTCTCATATTTCCAGCATATAACTTGTCCCCTTTAAAGTCCAGCACATTCTTGCTTTTTCCATCCTATTCTTTTCAACCATCTTGCGCCGATCCGCCCTTCAGGCGGATCCAGACTTTCCTCCCGTTCTCACTCCCAGCTCACGCGCCAGCCGTTATTTCACAACCCCAAACGTCGCAATCTCAAACTCCAGGAGTGTCACATGATACACCCCGTTCTCATCCGGGCAAAGTACCTCACCCTTCTCTTCCACTACATTACTGCGGTAAACCTCTTTCATCCAGCTCTCCTTTCGGAAGGAAAGTACCTCATCCTGCGGCATATTGTTCACAAACCGCACAAACAGATCGTCCTTTGCAAGTCCCTTCTTAAACGCCGTCAGATGAATTCCTTCCCCTTCAAAGCGGAGGAAGCTCATTTCCAGCGGCATCTCGCCCGATACGAGTTCCGGTTTTACCTGACCCGGCTTTCTGAGCCATGCCTTTGAAAGACCGGCCTGTGCTGCTGTCAGATCCTGCTGGAATGCGTAACCCTCGGTAAATGCCTCGCCCGTCTTACCGGCTGCATACGGCACAACTTCAAACTCCAGGGTAAACGTTCCGATCTGCTGCGCCTTTGGCGTCGGGAAATAACCCCAGTCACCCATCTCCGCAACGGAGCGAAGCAGCGTTACCGCAATCGCATTCTCCTCATCCGCCAGAACCTCATATTCATACAATCCGCGGTTTGCCACAAGAAGACCATTTGTCTCATCTTCCATTGCAGCAAAACACTGCTGTCTTTCACATCCGCAGGGATTCGTCCAGGTATCATTATGACGGTTATTTCTCTTTACAACCTCAAAGGCAGAATCTGCCAGATGCGTAGACGTATTCAGACCCGTCGGCATTACAACGCGGACTCTGTGATCCTTTGCCTGATTGCAGATTGTCGTTGCAACGTGCAGGCCTTTTCCCGATTTTTCCAGTGTCAGAACCGTCTTTACTTCCATCGGAACCAGTTCCTTCGAACGGTTTGCCACACGCGTATATGGGTCAATACACATCTCACGCTGTCTCTGCAGTTCCTCTCCCATACCGGACGGAATCATCATTTCGTGACAGATCTCAACTACCGTGCGGAATGCATTTTTCTCCACACAGCGAATCTCAGCTTTCATGCCTTTCGTTGTGATTGTCTGTTTTCCAGAGTCCTGAATATAAATATATTCATTTCCCATATCTCCGGTATCTTCATAGAGTCCCAGATTTTCATACGTTCTTCCGGTTTCCTTATTCAGAATCTGGTAGGAACCGTCCTCATTGACCGTAACTTTCAGGTTTTCATTTTCCAGAACGCGCTCATTCGCAAAATCTGCAGAGGTTTCCTGGTTCTGATCCGGCTCTGCCTGCTCCAGATAATATGTTGCATATCCCATCGCCGGAACTTCTGCCTCAAACGTTACCAGCACCTTCTTTGCCATATATGGCTGACGGAACCGGTCATCCGGCAGATCGTACCCGAAGGAAATTCCTGCATTTTCGATTTTTGCCGGAACTGCATTTCCGTTTGCATCGCGAAGCACCAGATTTGGCATTTCTACCGCCTCGGCCGCCTCATAACCATCCCATACAAACAGATTGTAATCGCGGAACAGATGCAGTTCTTTTGCAATGACCTGTTTTTTCGCGGTGCCAGAAGTATTCCATACAACGAACGGAATCTTTTCACTGTTTCCAGGAAGTGCCGCGGTATTCACCTGATCGGTCAGGTATTCTACACTCTCATCGTAAATCGCATCCGCCACCTGTCTGCTCTTCGCAAAGCGGGTTTTCATTTCTTCATTTACTTCATCGACGCTGCAGCCGCAGATGCTGTCATGCGGATGATTCTGCATCAGCTTTTTCCAGCTGTAATCATCTGGTCTTCCGGGTATGCTTTGCCAAGCACCTCTGCCATGCTGCCGCCGGTTCTGCTTTCCGCTCCAGCGCTGTTTCGCCGGCACGGTTGTCCACTTTCAGTCCCATCCAGGAAGAAGCGGTGTTTGCCAGAGTCCATCTTCCGTCTGTTTCCTGACTTGTCAGCTCGCCCTTTACCGTAGAAAAATTCTCGGAAATTTCTTTTTCCATTGCCTTTACATAGGTTTTGAAATCCGAATGAATAAATTCAATGTCCGGGTACAGTTTCCGTGCGACACGGATTGCCTCGGTAATGTCCTTCTGCAATGGCTGATGGTCGCATCCGTTCATCATCAGAAGCTGATGTGTTGCCGCAAATTTTCTCGCATCGGCCAGTTTTTTGTCCCAGTAAACTTTTGCTTCTGCCTCATCCACCGGAATCTCCACTCCGTTGTTATACCAGTTTGCAAACAAAATACCCGGCAGTTTCGTTCCGTCCGGGGATGCCCACATCATTTCGGAATACGTGGACTCATACTGTCCTCCGGTTACCTCATTATTCGGTCCGATCGGTTTTACGCCGCGTCCGAACACAACCGCATCCATGCCCGCCTGCTTCAGCACCTGCGGCATCTGTCCCGCATTTCCGAATGCATCCGGGAAATAACCGACATTTCCGATCGCTCCGTAACGCGCTACTTCCTGCATGCCGACCTGAAGATTGCGGACACATGCCTCACCGCTGGTCAGAAACTCATCCTGCAGAATGTACCACGGGCCAGTCTGGATTTTTCCTTCACGGACGCATTTTTCCACCTGCTCGCGTTTTTCCGGGCGCACTTCCAGGTAATCGTCCAGGGCAATCGTCTGTCCATCCAGGAAAAATCCGCCAAATTCCGGATCGTTCTCTGCTTTTTCCAAAATATTGTCTACCAGCTCAATCAGTTTCATTCTGTGTTTTTCAAAAGACTGATACCACTCTCTGTCCCAGTGGGAATGGGAAATAATATGAACAGTTGTTTTCATGATGTGTTTCCTCCTGTTATAAAAATGATTTTCAAACTAAAACTCTTTCTATTTAAGTCTTGTTCCTGTATTGCCGTGTTGATTTGATATATCATATCATAAAAAAACGCAATGCTTCTGTCAAGTATTTCTGCATTTTTCCTATGTTTTTCCATGATTTTATATCATTTTCTTTTTGCTTGATATATCATTTTTAGTTTGACTTATCTTTTTCCCGAGATTATAATACAAAACAAGTCGACATCACACTTTTACAAATACAGTTGTCACCAATCATACTATTTGAGGAATTTTACAGACATGGATAGAAATAAAAGAATAACGAAACCCAAATATGAAATCATCAAAGAAGCTCTTTTAGAGCGCATCCGCACCGGACAGTTTTCTTCCGATGCCGTGTTCTGCACGGAAAAAATGCTCTCGGAGCAATATGAGGTAAGCCGCATCACAGCAAAGCGGGCGATTGAAGATCTGGAACAGCAGGGAATCCTGTATCGAAAACGCGGCGTTGGAAGCTTTGTCTCGCAGAAAATCCCACCGGTTTCCTCCTCCGCATCAGAAACCGACAGCAAATCAAAAATGGTTTCCCTGCTGCTTCCCTTTGCCACAACACAGGGAAACATTTCGGAAACGATTGGTTCCTTAAGTGCCGCACTGGCGGAAAAAGGATACTTTTTAAGCATTCATATCACCGGCTCTTCCTCTCCGAAGGAACGTACGACACTGGAACTGCTCCGTTCTCAGAACATCGCCGGACTTGTCTACTATCCCAAGCGTGACAATATCCACCTGGAACAGTTAAACGATTTCCTGTTTGCAAACCGCCCGGTTGTCATCATCGACAAGCAGACCGACTGTCCGTATTTAAACAATGTTGTCTGCGACAATTACGATGGCGGACGGCAGCTCACCCGTCACCTCCTGGAACAGGGGCATCGCAACATCGCCTTTTTCACAACAGCTCCCCTTTCCGAAACCTCGTCGGTCCGTGATCGTTTCGGCGGATTTTTGCACGAAATAAAAGCCGCCGGAATCATGCCCGATTCCCGGCAGCTTATCACCTGGCCACATGCACTTTCTACAGAAGATGCCCTTTCAACAGAAATCACACCTTTTCAACAGCAGCTCCTTACCCTGCGGCAAAATGGAATTACTGCACTTCTCGCAGAAAATGACCAGGTTGCCGAACTCATCTTTCTCGCCTGCCGTACCATTGGCCTTAGGATTCCGGAAGATCTCTGCCTCTGTGGTTTTGATGACACGAGTCTCAGCCGAAGTCTTGAAATTACCTCTATTCATCAGGACTTTGAAAGCATCGGACGGGAAGCCAGCCGGATTCTTCTTTCCGCACTGGAAAACCCTGCGGCGGAACCGGAAAAATTGTACTGCCGGTGACACTTGTTCCCCGGGCATCCTCGCTTCGAATGATAAAAACAGAATCCTAAAACCAGATCATTTTTCATCTGAATTTTCTTCCAGAAATTTTCGGATCTTCTCTGGCGGCAGCAATGCATAAATACTTTTATGGAATGTTGCCGCCACTTCCAGTTCTCCGTAATATCCTGTACGCACATCACAATTTCCCTGGAATGCCTCCCGCAGTATCGCATTCAGCGCTGCTCCCTCATCACTGTCCATAAAATCTTTCAGCATCCGGCAGCAGGTGTGCGTGTTTTCATAATAGCGGCGGTATGCCGGATGAAATTCCCGCATCCATCCGCTCACGGATACACAGAACAACGCCGTCGGATGGATCACCGGCTGATAAAGAAGACGCCATTTTTCCTGCTGTACTGGATCTGCCGCAAACGCAAGCAAAGAAACTTTCAGCTCTTCCACAAAACCCGGATAATCTTCCTCCGTCAGAGAGATAATTTTCTGATTGCGCAGATACTGGTTGATGTTCGTCGCATCAATCTGCTCCGGAGAAATGTACTGTAAATAACGAGACATCATTTTCAAATCCGTACCTGCGTGCTCAATCGTATGCTGTGTGATTTTCTGCCACAAAAACTGCTGATATTCCGTAACCGGCGTATCCAGATATGCCATCCACAAATACTGTGCCAGCAGCCGGGCATCCCGGGATTCCATCTGATTCCGGGTAGGATCTTCCGGGCAAAAATCGGTATCTGCAAGCATCCCCGCAAGCTGGTCAAGCGACTGGCACACAGGAAGCTGTCCGCTCAGACGATCCATTTCGCTGATCGTCTGCTGAATGGTAAGCATCTGCGACTGGAGTGCATTCAGCTGTTTATGCAGATAAAATGGTGTTGTGCGCGGCTTGTGAAGAATCGCGCGGATATCCGCCAGTGAAAGTCCTGCCTCGCGCAGCTTGCGGATGATAAAAAGTTTTTGAATATCTGCTTCTGAAAAATCATGGTAACCGTTATGTTCATCAACAACAGGCGAGATCATCTTCTGATCGATATAATAATAAACCGTCCTCCTGGACAATCCTGTTTTTTTGATTACTTCCTGAATTCTCATTGTTGCACCCCGTTTTTCCTTTTGTCCAGTCCATTCCCCCGCATTCTGACCGTTTCTCTTTTTTTCACTCTTTTTCTTTCTGTTTTTCCGCTTTTTTTCGTTTTGATTTATAAAGCATACACCTGGTGTATACTTTGTTTCCTATTATATCCTGTTTTCCCTCAAAAAGCCACGTAACAATTCTCTTTTTCCATAGAAATCTTCTGCTTTTGAGAAAAGAATGCTGTTTATTTCTGAAAAAATTTGCATTGACTGTCCACCAACGATATCCCGTATAATAATGCTCATGTACGGTAAGGAAGCAAGCAACCGAAAACAAGAGATAGACCGCCAGCACTACACTATTCCGAACCAAAGACCAAAAGATAAGCATTGTGGGAAAATCTAAACTTTTGGATTTTCCTAC
>ENA-OQED01000977-OQED01000977.1-human-gut-metagenome-genome-assembly--contig:-NODE-977-length-10869-cov-7.114411_pt1 | contig 10869 bp, 9 predicted proteins | sample MGYA00242790_ERZ504625 | MGnify/ENA primary metagenome ERZ504625 (study PRJEB26092, sample SAMD00036345) | human gut metagenome | host: Homo sapiens | study: EMG produced TPA metagenomics assembly of...
ACGGTGGGCGCCGCCCACCGGTCAGCGGCCAGAGCATGGGGGGCACGCCCCGGTCCCGTTCCGAACCCGGAAGCTAAGCCCCATCGCGCCGAGAGTACTGCGGGGTCAGCCCGTGGGAGGCCAGGGCGCCGCTGACCGGTGGACGGCACCGAGCCGTACGCTTGAACTTAGAAGGGGGAGGCCTCGCGGCCTCCCCCTTCTTGCGTTTACCGGGCATAAATGACTCATTTACGCCAGACGATTTAATTCTTTTTGGTATTGAGCTTTTATTTAAAGAAAATAAAACGAATAACAAGGGCGACTGCTATGGCTGCAATGATCAAAAGCAGGATTGTCAGTCGATGCTGCTTGCGTCGTTTACTTGATGAAACGAAGATTGATTTTCCCTGTTTTGGCGTTTCGAGATAGCGAGCCGAATGCGTCAAGGTTTGCTTTGGTCGAGGACCTCTTTGTTGATGAGCGGCGGATGCTTTCATCGGCTCATCACTAGCTGCGCTGTTTTTAGATAATGGTGCGTCTTTCAGATATACAGGGTCTCCCGAGGCGACGCCCATATGTTTACGTCCCGTTTGGGCATCCTCGAGCGTTTGATATCGATTTCTCGTCACATACTCGGGCTCCGGATCATTATTGGGCTCTTGCGAGATGTGGGGGCGATGGAACCGTGGCGGCTGCGTGGAAGTATCTTCCCCTGCGTCGGCATAAACATATTGTTCTGGTTTTGGTCGTCCATGATGCCCTTTAGCTCGTTACCAACAACGTGTACGCGCTCATTGTAAGCCCCTTGTTATTTGTAGCTGGGGACATACTCGGTATTTAAGCTCTGGTTCAAAGAACCTTAACCTTCCTAAAACCTGAGTCATACGCACTTAGATATGCTTATAGTACTGGACTCAAAAAACTTTATAGTCGATGTATATATGAGCACTGGGTGGGCATATATAAGAGCGTCAAAAGAAGTCCCAGTCACCTGGAAGATGACTCGGCAGTCCTTAAAAGGAGTGGTAAACATGGCAAGCATGGTTCCTTATCGTTCGGTTTTTGGCGTTCGTCCTTCTGCTAGCTCGTTGTTCGATCTGTTTGATGATATGACCGACCTTGCAAACAACTCGATTGCTTCCAAGGCGTTCCCCGTTGACGTTGAGGATAAGGGCGACGGCTATGAGGTCAAGGCTTATCTGACCGGCGTCGCCAAGGACGATATCGATGTCGAGCTTAACGAGGGCCGTCTGTCCATTAGCGTGAATGTCGAGGAAGACGAGGAGAACGAGGGCAAGAACTTCCTGCAGAAGGAGTTCAACTCGTACAGCGCGACGCGTGGCGTGTATCTAAAGGACGCTTCGAGCGAGGGCCTCTCGGCTAAGTACGCTGACGGCATCCTGACCGTTACGGTTCCCAAGATCGTCGAGAAGAAGAACGTTACGAAGATCTCCATCGACTAACTTCGTTGGTGTTCTGCGCTATTAAAAGACAGCAAAAGGGGCTGGGAAGCGATTCTCGGCCCCTTTTGCTGTCTAGGACAGTCTATTGAATGGTTGCCGGTTGATACTGACTCGCAGGGCGTATCGAGAGTTTTCGCGATCCTTGGAGAAGGGTGGCGGAGCTGCCGAGCTCGTCATCCAGGGTTGCGGCCAGAGCTTTGGCATAGCTTTTGACGGTAAGGCTCGGACGATTGTTATCTTGGCTGATATGCATGGCAATGAGCTGTTCGGTGCGATCGGTAACAAGTTCGCGCGCGGCTTCGGCGGCTTGGCCATTGGAGAGGTGTCCCCTTGCAGACAGGATGCGCTCCTGAAGAAAGCGGGGATATTCTCCCTCGCGCAGCATGGTCGCATCGTGGTTGCTTTCGAGCGCGAGGACTCGACAATCTTTGAGGGTGTTCATGGCTTGGCTCGATAGCTCTCCGGTGTCGGTGGCAAAGCCGATGGAATCATCGAGAGCATTGAATCGATAGCCGACTGGATTGATGACATCGTGTGATGTTGAGTAGGTTTGCACGTGGATGCCGGCAATGGAAAGGGTGTCACCGGGATCGAATTCCTCGACAGGCAGATGCGAAAGATTTTCTTTGTTCGAAAGAGTGCCCCTGCTGGCAAAGAGGGGGCCGTGCCAGTGCTTGCACCAGATATCGAGGCCCTTGATGTGATCGCTATGCTCATGAGTAATGAGAAGAGCCGAGACGTTGTCAGCCGAGAGCCCCAGTTCTGCCATGCGCTTTAATGTCTCGCGGCGAGACAGTCCGTCATCGACCATAATGAGCCCCTGCGGGCCCTCGATGAGCGCGCAGTTGCCTTTAGAGCCACTGCCGAGGATATGAAGGTGCAGACGAGACATAAGATTCCAAAGGATACAATGGGTGCGGACGAATAGAGGAGGAAGCAAATGCCTACGGTATCTCAGCATTATGGACACCATGCCGTGCCTGGGGCAGTCGATGAGACCCGGACGAGACAGCAGGCTGCTCCTGTCGTGCTCATGGTATCAGGCGGCGCGGACTCGACGGCACTGCTTCTTATGGCGTGCACATCAAAGCTGGATATCCAAGACGGACGCGGTGTTGCCCCCATCGCGCGCGAGCGACTGCACGTGCTGCATGTGAACCATCATCTGCGCGGCAAGGCGTCCGATGGCGACGAGGCCTTTGTGCGTGAGCTCTGCGCACAATATGGTCTACCGCTGTGTGTTGAGCATGCCTATTTTGATGATGAATCGGGCAATATCGAGGCGGCTGCCCGCGAGGTGCGCTATGCCGCGGCGCGAAGGTATGTTCGCGAGCTCTGCGCCCAGACGGGGGCACCGCGAACGGCGGCTCGTATCTGCACCGCGCACACGTCTTCGGATCGCGCGGAAACGTTTTTGATGAACGCGATTAAGGGTTCGGGGCCCGCTGGTCTATCGAGCATTCCTCGCCGGAGGAATATCGTGGTGCGTCCCTTGCTCGACCTAACTCATGGCGAGCTCGTGGGCTATCTACAGGTACATGGTCAGCCGTGGCGTGAAGACGAGAGCAATGAGGATATCTCGTATCTGCGAAACTACGTGCGCCATCGGGTAATGCCGGTGGTGGCACAGCGTAATGCGAGCGTGTGCAAGACGATTGGCGCCGCCTGTGAGATCTTGGGTGATGAAGATGCGTTTCTATCCCAGCTGTCGGCACAGGCGTTTCGAAGCTGTTTGCGCAAAGAGGCAGCGGGCGCGCTGGTGCTCGATGCCAGGCGCCTTGCTGCGGCCGAGGTGGTAATCGCGCGGCGCATCGTGCGACTGGCGATCAAACGCATCGATCCGGATGCTCGTCCCGAGATGCGACATGTGGAGCGAGTCCTTTCCTGCGTTGCCGAGGGTGCCGGCTCGGTCACGCTTCCGGCGGGGATTGACGCACGCATTGAGTTTGGCATGCTGGCGTTTAAGGCGCCGGCGGCTCGCGAGGGCCTGGTCGCGGGCTGGGTTACCGTACCCGGTCGTTTGCCGTTGGGCGGGGGACGTATGCTGGTCACAGAACCGATGGCCGTTGAGCCGGGATGCGATATCGTGCGCCGCGCCCGTGAGCTCGCGGCTGCCGGGGAAGTGACAGCTTTGGTAGACGCGGCTGCCCTGGGTTTTGCCGACAGCGATAGTGAGCGGATCCTGGCGGGCTCGCGTGGCGAGATCCCTGCCGAGGCGCGATTGGCGCGCCTGTGGGTGGACGGTCCCGCACCGGGAGACGTGATGTGCCCGTTAGGGATGAGTGGCCGAAGCAAGAAAGTATCCGACTTGCTAGGTGAGGCTCGCATTCCCGTTTCCGAGCGCGCCGGCGTGCCCATGGTGAGGACGGCCCCGGGGGGTGCCGTGGTGTGGGTCGCCGGAGTTCGCGCGGACGAGCGTTTTAAGTGCACGGCCGCAACGCGCGTGGCATATCTGCTTCGTGTGGTCGATGCGGAATAGCGTCCCACGCCAGCTATTCTGTGCGACGTTGACGGTATTCCCGCGCTGATGGCGTACGGGCTGGAAAATATTCCCCGTGCGCTGCTAGAATGTGAAGTTCGCGTCCATACGGCGGTGTGTGGGCGATAAGCACAAGAAAGGGTTGTCATGGCTTCTCAACATCCGGATATCGAGAAGGTTCTGTTTACGCAGGAGGATATCGACGGTATCGTCTCTCGCCTGGGCGAGGAGATTACGCGCGACTACGCGGGTAAGGATCTGGTGCTGATCGCGGTCCTACGCGGCGCCGTGGTCTTTATGGGCGACCTGATGCGCAAGATCGAGCTGCCGACCAACATCGATTTCATGGCTGTTTCGAGCTATGGCGACGGTGTGAAGTCCTCGGGTATCGTGCGTATCATTAAGGACCTGGATATCGACATCCGCGGTCGCGACGTGCTGATCGTCGAGGACATTCTGGACTCGGGCCTGACGCTCAAGTATCTGATGAAGAACCTCGAGAGCCGCAAGCCCGCTTCTCTGGAGGTCGCCGCCTTCCTGTGGAAGGACGTTGAGGACCGCGTCTCGGCCATCACGCCCAAGTATGTTGGAACCCATTGCCCCGATGCCTTTGTGGTGGGCTACGGCCTCGACTATGCCGAGCGCTATCGTAACCTTCCGTATCTGGGCATTTTGAAACCGGAGGTTTATTCGTAAGATGCCCGACGACCATAACGATAACAATTCCCAGACTCCCCGGGAGCCTAAGATTCCGGGGATGCCCGGAGGCAAGAAGCCCACGCGTACGGGCTGGCTGTATTTTATTTTGGCTTGCGCGCTTCTGGGCTACGCCTTCTTTAACATGGGCTCCGGCTTTGCCAATTCCAGCAATACCGTTAAGCTCGCGACGAGCGAGATGGTGAGCGCCATCAAGCAGGATCGCGTCGAAGATCTGACCTATACGGTTCAAGACGGAAGCGTGACGGGTCATTACTGGAAGACGAAGAAGGACAAGGGCGATACGAGCGAGCTCAAGAGCTTCTCCTCGACCTATGTCGGCTCCGATTCGCTTGCCGAGCTCATGGCGGAGCACCCCGATACCAAGTACATCGTCAACACCAACGATCCCGATTTTTGGGGCGACTTGGCGATGAGTGTGCTTCCGACGATCGCCCTTATCGCCATCATGTTCTACTTTATGCGCCAGATGATGGGCGCCAACAACAGGAACATGCAGTTTGGCAAGACCAACGCCAAGACCAACGAGGCCACACGCCCCAAGGTCAAGTTTGAAGACGTTGCCGGCGTGGACGAGGCAGTCGAGGAGCTCGAGGAGATCCGTGACTTTTTGAGCGATCCGGATCGCTATCGCAAGCTGGGCGCCAAGATCCCGCGTGGCGTGTTGCTGGTTGGCCCTCCGGGCACCGGTAAAACGCTGCTGGCCAAGGCCGTTGCCGGCGAGGCGGGCGTGCCGTTCTTTAGCATCTCGGGTTCCGACTTTGTCGAGATGTTCGTAGGTGTCGGCGCCAGCCGTGTGCGTGACCTCTTTAAGGAGGCCAAGTCCCAGGCCCCGTCGATCATCTTCATCGATGAGATCGATGCCGTGGGACGTCAGCGCGGAGCCGGCCTGGGCGGCGGCCACGACGAGCGCGAGCAGACGCTCAACCAGCTGCTGGTCGAGATGGACGGTTTTGAGGAGAGCGAGTCGGTCATCCTGATTGCTGCGACCAACCGTCCTGACATCCTGGATCCGGCATTGTTGCGTCCCGGTCGTTTTGACCGTCAGGTCACGGTCGACCGTCCGGATGTGAAGGGCCGCGAGCAGATCTTGCGCGTGCATGCCGAGAACAAGCCGATGGACGAGGACGTGAAGTTTGAGAAGCTCGCCCAGATGACCGTTGGCTTCACCGGTGCCGATTTGGCAAATCTGCTCAACGAGTCTGCGCTGCTGGCTGCCCGCCGCCATCGTTCCGTGATCTCGATGGACGAGGTCGAGGAATCGATGGAGCGCGTGATTGCCGGACCGCAACGCAAGGGTCGTGTGATGACCGAAGCCGAGCGCACCACGATTGCCTACCATGAGAGCGGCCATGCCTGGTGGGTCATATCTTGGAGCACTCCGATCCGGTTCATAAGATTTCGATTGTCAGCCGCGGCCAGGCTCTGGGCTACACGTTGCAGCTTCCACAGGAGGATCACTTCCTCAAGACCAAGAACGAGATGCTCGACGAGCTCGCCGTGTTCTTGGGCGGCCGCGTTGCCGAGGAGCTCATGTGCGATGACATCACGTCGGGCGCGAGCAACGACCTGGAGCGCGCGACCAAGATGGCACGCGAGATGGTTACGCGTTTGGGCATGAGCGAGGAGCTGGGCACGCAGGTGTTTGGCGAGGCACAGCATCAGGTGTTCCTTGGTCGCGATTACGCCGATCACCAGGATTACTCCGAGGAGACGGCACGCCGCATCGATATCGAGGTTCAGCGCATCATGCGCGAAGCCCATCGCCGTGCGGTCGAGATTCTGGATGCCCGTCGCGATCAACTCGATCTGATGGCGAAGGTGCTGCTTGAGCGCGAGACCGTCGAGGGCGATGCCGTGAACGCCCTGCTCGACAACGAGTGGGATGCCTACCTTGAGCGCGAGGGCGATATCCTGGCGGCCAAGGAGGAGCGCAATGCCAAGGCGGCCGGCATGCCGACCAAAAAGCGCATGCCTCGTATGAGCGAGGAGGAGCTGGCGGCTGATGCCGCAGCTTTTGCGCAGGCGGCCATGCAGGAGGATGCCGAAGCCGCATCCGATGTTGATGGCGATAGCCATGTCGTCAACGCCGATGCCGACACCGACAAATAGTCCTTCTAACAAAAGCCTCCGCGGGGAAACCTGCGGAGGCCTTTTCTTTTGAGCGATATGGGGCCATCTGTTGATTGGGGACAGACTTAAATGAGCGTTTTCACGCATTTAAGTCTGTCCCCAATCAACACCCAATTAACATTGCTGCGGCACTTTGCTCGACTAAAGCGTACAATAGCGCCTATGCGAAAGGGGAACAGATGATCAACGAAACTATGTATGCTCGCGGTGCGGAAAGCTCCATCATCCGTGAGATCTTTAGCTATGGTCTTGAGCGCAAGGCACAGATCGGTGCGGAAAACGTATTCGATTTTTCGCTGGGCAACCCGAGTGTTCCGGCGCCCGCTGCCGTGGCGGAGTCCATTAAGAAGGCCTTGGAGCTGCCGAGCGACCAGCTGCACGGCTACACGCCCGCACCGGGCCTGCCGCAATGTCGTGCCGCTGTGGCCGAATCGCTCAACCGCCGCTTTGGCACGAGCTATGAGGGCAAGGACGTCTTTATGACGGTGGGCGCCGCGGCTTCGCTCACCTGCACGCTCAATGCCGTTACGAACCCGGGCGACGAGGTTATTGTTATCGCCCCGTACTTTCCGGAGTATCGCGTGTGGATTGAGAAGGCAGGCTGCACGTGTGTCGAGGCGCCTGCCGATGAAGACACGTTCCAGCTGAGCGTGGACAACGTGCTCAAGGCGATTAGCGATAAGACAGCGGCCGTCATTATCGATTCGCCCAACAACCCGACAGGTGCCGTGTATACGCGCGACACGCTGACGCGACTGGCCGATGTTTTGCGCGAGGTTAACGCCAAGCGCGATCCCGAGAATCCGATTATGCTCATCTCGGATGAGCCGTACCGCGAGATCGTGTACGGTGCCGAGGTGCCCTGGGTGCCCTCGATCTACGAGAACACCGTGGTGTGCTACTCGTATTCTAAGTCGCTATCGCTGCCTGGTGAGCGCGTGGGTTGGATCTTGGTTCCCAACACTAATCCGCAGGCTGCGCGTCTGATGCCGGCTGTTGCAGGTGCTGCCCGTACGCTGGGTTTTGTATGCGCACCGGCGCTCTTCCAGCGCGTGATTATCGATTGTATCGATGAGCCGAGCGATATCGATGCCTATGCCCGCAACCGCACGGCGCTCACCGACGCATTGGCGGAGTACGGCTACACTTACGTTGAGCCGGACGGTGCTTTCTACCTGTGGGTGAAAGCGCTCGAGCCCGATGCGAATGCGTTTTGCGAGCGCGCAAAGAAGTATGAGTTGCTTGCGGTTCCCTCGGACAGCTTTGGTATGCCGGGTTGGTTCCGCCTGGGCTATTGCGTGAGTTACGAAACGATTGTCAATTCGCTACCTGCTTGGAAGCAGTTGGCGGACGAGTATCGTTAAAAGTAAAGCGCTCTGCCTACAATGTTTTACGTGAAACGGGGTTTGGTGTTAAGCCGAACCCCGTTGTCATGGACGTTGTGTCTTTGGGATGGAGTGGTTTTACGACTATCGAAGGCTATGCGTACAATGAATATAAGCGACGGCCGTGCCAGATAAGGAGACCCGATGCCCTACCTGCTTTCTTGTGACATTCATACCCATACGATGTTCTCTGCGCATGCATATTCGACTATTGAGGAGAATGTGTACTGGGCGGCAGAGCGTGGCCTGCAGGTGCTCGGATCTGCCGACCATCTGAGCTCTATGGTTACGGCTTGCCCTAATGACCTGCGCAGTTACCAGTTCTTTATCAACCAGGATATCTGGCCGCGTATATGGAGCGGCGTGCTGGTGCTGCGTGGTGCCGAGACCGATATCGTTTCACTGGACGGAAGCCTGTTTGGCGAGGACACTCCTGTCACGCTCGATATCGCCGGCGATTCATACAGCCGTCAGCATTCACTGTTCGATTTGGTTACGCGTAATTTGGATTATTTGGTTGCGAGCGTGCATAATCCGCAGATTGCTGAAGGCGCGGCGCTGGCCCAGACGACCGAGATGTATATCAATGCCCTGGAGCACCCCAAGGTGTTCATGTTGGGCCACACGGGCCGCGCCGGTGTTCCCTTTGATATCGATGAGGTGCTGCTGGCGGCTAAGGCCAAGCACAAGATTATCGAGATCAACAACCATAGTCTTGAACACGGTGTCGACACTGAGCATTGGGCCGTATGCCGCAAGATTGCCGAGCGTTGCGCCGAGCTGGGCGTGGGTATTGGTGTGTCGACCGATGCCCACATTGGTATGGCCATTGGCAAGCTCGATCACGCCCGCAAGTTGCTCGACGAGATTCACTTCCCGCTGGACCTGATCGTGACACGCGACCGCGAGACGCTGCTGCGCGAGATGGCGGCAGCCGGCGTGTGCGACCTGCGCAAGAGGATGTAACGAGACTCATATACCCAATGAAAGGGGCGGTCCAGACGGGCCGCCCCTTTCATGTTCCAAAAATCTACCGAGGTTGGTTAGCGGCGTTCGAGGACCGCTACGGTTTCGGTATGGTCGGTGTGGGGGAACATGTCGACGGGCGTGATCTTGAGCAGGCGATAGCTTCCGTCGAGGAGCTGGTGCAGGTCGCGCTCTTGGGTCACGGGGTTGCAGCTGATATAGGTGATGCGGCGTGGCTTAAGCGCGCAGGCGGCTTCGAGGAACTCGGGGGTGGAGCCGGCGCGCGGCGGATCGATGGAAAGGACGTCGACGCGCTCGTTGTTGTCGGCGGCATCCAGGATGTAGTCGGTGGCATCGTCGGCCATAAACCAGGCGCTGCGGGTAAGACCGTTGAGCTCGGCATTGCGGCGTGCATCGGCAATGCCTGCCGGGTTGCGCTCCACGCCGAGCAGCATGATGCCGATACCCTTGTTCTGGGCATCTTTAGCTGCGCAAAGACCGATGGTGCCGCTGCCGCAGTAAGCATCCATGAGCACATCGCCCTGGTGCAGATCCATGCCGTCGATAGCGAGCTGATAGAGCAGCTCGGTCTGCTGCGGGTTGGTCTGGTAGAACGCGGTGGGGGAGATATCGAACTCGCAGCCGAGCAGCTGGTCGCGCATGCACTCGGCGCCATATACAATGCGAGTTTCCTCGCCGAGGATGGCGTTGCCGGTGCGTCCGTTGATGTTTTGGGCGACGGTGACGATGCGCGGATCGAGTGCGGCGACGGCCTCAAAGAAATCCTGTGCATGCGGCAGGTCGCGCTGGGCGGTCACGAGGGTGACCATGATTTGGTCGGTGCGCCAGCCGCAGCGAACGACGGCATAGCGAAGCAAGCCCAGATGCTTGTCCTCGTTAAAGGCGGGAATGCGCAGGCGCTCAGCCTCACGCGCGATGCCGTTGAGAATCTGACGGGCACCCGGCGCCTCGACGGGACATTCGGGAACAGCAACGATTCTGTGCGTGCCACGTTCAAAAAAGCCGCAGCGGACAGCGCCCTCTTTACCGGGGGCAAAGGGAGTGGCGGCCTTATGGCGAAACCCGCGCGGCGCAGGATATTTACCCGGGTCGCCCAGGGTGACGCCCATACCGCGAATGGGGTCGACGCTAATGCCCTCGCGCTCGCATAGAGCAGCAAAAAGCTCCTCCATAGCAGCCTGCTTGGCGGCGAGCTGCTTCTTATAGGGACGATTGAGCGCCGTGCACCCACCGCAGGCTTTCATGATCGAACAGGGAGACTTGGGGTCCACAGCCTTACGCGCAGACGAAACCGAATCATTATGCAGGCGCTTGGAACGAGTCCGAGGCGCTTTGTCCCCGCCTCGACGAGAGTCAGAACGCTTGGTCTTAGCCCTGCTCTTGGTCGATTTGCTTTTTGCAGCTTTAGAAGACTTGGATTTCGTAGAAGATTTCTCCTCCTTCGACCCCTCAGCCGCCTCCACCAAAGCACGACGAGCCCTACGCTCCGCACGAGATTCTGCCATCAATAACTCCACTAATTCATGAATTAAAGCTGCAAGTATTGTACCGTGCCAAGCCAGCAGACGATATGCAAGCGGTTTAATCGTGTCAGTGATAAGCCCAACGACGGTTGCCCGCCGCGTGAGGGGTGTGGGGGTTAAGTTTCCTGCTCTACAGTCCTGCTCACGACGGAGGCCACATTAAGTGGCCTCCTGTTCGTGCGGAGCTCGCGATAAACTTAACC
>ENA-OQED01000978-OQED01000978.1-human-gut-metagenome-genome-assembly--contig:-NODE-978-length-10868-cov-1.061074_pt1 | contig 10868 bp, 14 predicted proteins | sample MGYA00242790_ERZ504625 | MGnify/ENA primary metagenome ERZ504625 (study PRJEB26092, sample SAMD00036345) | human gut metagenome | host: Homo sapiens | study: EMG produced TPA metagenomics assembly of...
CTGTGGGGCGCGGATATCCGCAAGCTGTACAGCTGGAGCGACGAGGATAAGCTCATCAACAACTGATTTGAACGGAATCTGTTTTAAGGGGATAGCCATAGGGGAGTTTTCCTCTATGGCTTAAACCCTATTTACACACGGCGCGTTTTTTCCATGCGGGACGCCGCGCCACAGCCAAAATTTCACGGATCGAGGAAATAAAATGAAAAGTGATTCTCTGAAAATCGGTACGCAGAACGCGCCGCACCGTGCGCTGTACCATGCTCTGGGCCTCACGGAGGAGGAGATCGAACGTCCGCTCGTCGGCATCGTCAGCTCCTATAACGAGATCGTCCCGGGCCACATGAATATCGACAAGATGTAGACGCCGTAAAGATCGGCGTTGCGATGGCAGGCGGCACGCCGATTGTCTTCCCGGCGATCGCGGTATGTGACGGTATTGCAATGGGCCACACCGGTATGAAGTATTCGCTCGTTACGCGCGACCTCATTGCGGATTCCACCGAAGCCATGGCATTGGCACACGGCTTTGACGCGCTCGTCATGGTGCCGAACTGCGACAAGAACGTGCCGGGCCTTTTAATGGCGGCGGCGCGCCTTAACGTTCCGACAGTGTTCGTCAGCGGCGGCCCGATGCTTGCGGGCCACGTAGACGGCGCAAAAACGAGCTTCTCCTCCATTTCGGAGGCGGTGGGCGAATTCAACGCCGGTAAGATTACCGAAGAAAAGCTGCGCGAATATGAGTGCAAGACCTGCCCGACATGCGGCTCCTGCTCCGGCATGTACACCGCAAACTCCATGAACTGCCTGACGGAAGCCCTCGGCATGGGTCTACGCGGCAACGGCACCATCCCGGCGGTATATTCCGCACGTATCGAGCTTGCAAAGCACGCAGGCATGGCGGTCATGGATATGCTGAGAAAGAATATTCGCCCGCGTGACATCATGACGAAGGACGCCATTATGAACGCACTTACGGTCGATATGGCACTCGGCTGCTCCACGAACAGTATGCTGCATCTGCCGGCCATCGCGCACGAGTGCGGCATCGAGATCAACCTCGACATCGCAAACCGGATCAGCGAAAAGACCCCGAACCTGTGCCATCTGGCACCGGCGGGCAGAACGTACATTGAAGAGCTTGACGAAGCGGGCGGCGTGTACGCTGTGATGAACGAGCTGAGCAAAAAGGGTCTGCTGCACACGAACTGCATAACCGTGACCGGCAAGACCGTCGGCGAGAACATCAAGAATTGCGTGAACCTGAACCACGACGTTATCCGTCCCATCGAGAATCCGTACAGTCAGACCGGCGGCATCGCCGTGCTGCGCGGTAATCTTGCGCCGGAGGGCAGCGTTGTAAAGCGTTCTGCCGTTCTGCCGGAGATGCTTGTGCATGAGGCCCGGCACGCGTGTTTGAGAGCGAGGAGGACGCGCAGGCGGCCATCAACGCGGGCAAGATCGTACCGGGCGACGTCGTTGTCATCCGCTATGAGGGTCCGAAGGGCGGCCCCGGTATGCGCGAGATGCTGAACCCGACCTCTGCTATCATGGGCATGGGGCTCGGCAACAGCGTGGCGCTCATCACGGACGGCCGTTTCAGCGGCGCAACGCGCGGCGCGTGCGTCGGCCATGTTTCCCCGGAAGCGGCTTCCGGCGGCCCCATCGGCGTTGTGGAGGAAGGTGACATCATCAGCATCAATATTCCGGAGAACAGAATTGAACTGAAGGTGGACGAGGCTGTCCTCAATGAACGCATGAAGAACTTTGTGCCGAAGAAGAAAGAACTTTCCGGCTACCTGAAGCGCTACGCGGCGCTGGTCTCCAGCGGTGCTTCGGGGGCGATTTTGAACTGATGGGTAATTTACAGGAGTTGAGCATCCGCCTTTCCACGTTGGCGGTGTTCAGAGAATTACAGGAAGATGCGGTTATAAATAGTCTGCGTAAGTATCTCGCAGAGCCGTCCCCGGCGCTGTATGCGTTGTTCGTCTCTGCGCTGTACCGCGCAAACGGCGGCATACTCGGCGCATATGTGCGCGAAATCTGTGAAAACAGCGAGAACGTCTACGTGCAGGCTGTGGGCAAAAAGGAAGAGATCCCCGCTTACCTGCGCGAGGCCGTTTTGGAAGAGCTTAAAACGCTGCAGATGACGGCGGAGCTCACGCCGGAAACGCTGCGCAGCGCGATGGAGTATAGGGGCTTTTTACCCGGCTTTGTCAGCGAAGCGCCGGACATTAAAGCGTGCTACACAGAGCGCACTGCGAACATCGGCAAGTACGGCTACGGCATTTACGCCAAAAACCGTATGTTCTACCTTGGCGAGAATGCCGAGATCGTGCCGGTCAGTAACCCGGACAAGACGGAGCTTTCCGACCTTGTGGATTACGCCCGCGAGCGCCAGATCATCATCGATAACACAAAGGCGCTGCTTGAGGGTAAACCTGCGGCGAACATTTTGCTGACGGGCGACGCCGGTACGGGTAAATCGTCTACGGTGAAAGCCGTCGTCAATGCGCTGTGGCGCGAGGGTTTGCGTATCATCGAGGTGCGCAAGGATCAGTTACAGTCTATCCCGAAAATTCTCGATGAGCTTTCTGCGAACCCGCTGAAGTTTATTCTGTTCATCGACGACCTTTCGTTCCTCAAGGACGACGATAACTTCAATGCACTGAAAGCGGTGCTGGAGGGCTCCGTTACGGCGAAGTCGCAGAATGTGGCAATCTACGCGACGAGCAACCGTCGTCATATCATCAAGGAGAAGTTCTCCGACCGTGAGGGCGATGATATTCACCGCAACGATACGATGCAGGAGCTTGCATCGCTTTCCGAGCGCTTCGGCATCCACGTGACGTTCAGCAAGCCGAACAAGGACACGTTCCTGCACATCGTGCGCCACCTTGCGGAGGAAAACGGCATCGATATGCCGACGCAGGAACTGGAGCTGCTCGCCGAGCGCTTTGCGCTGGAGCGTGGCAACCGCTCCGCGAGACTTGCCCGTCAGTTCATCGACGGACTGCTTTCCAAGGCGGAATAAAAACCTTATACAGCAGACTGTTTTTGAAGCGGCACCTTTGCCGTTAAAACACGAAATGAAAAATGCTCCCGGTTTTTAGCTGGTTGCTCATAAAAAAGTGAATCCGACCTATGGCTGCAATCAAAGGTCGGATTCTTTTTTTATGTTAGGGCTAGAATATCCATGGCTCCCTCTGACGCGGGAGGCTTGGATGCGGTGCAAAATCGCACATTACCGCACTACACCGAATGGTGTATAGAAGTGCGCCCTTACTGTTTGACAAATTGGAATTGATTTTCCTTTTTATTTCTTAGTATCAATCCAAATGAAAACTCTCTCGTCAGTTCTTTCAGTAACAACACCTCCGTTTGCTATTGCCACAGCTTGAGATGCTATGTTATCTAAAAGAATGGTTACTAACACTTTATCTATTCCCATTCCTTTCGCTTCATTAAGCAATAATCTCAGCAGTTCTTTTCCATATCCTTTTCCACGAAACGCTGGTGCAATTCCGTACCCGATATTTCCTCCTGCTTTTCTCAATGCCTCAGTCAAAAAATGTCTGACAGAACCAAATCCAACCGGAATACCATCAGCATATAGCCAAAAAGTTGTAGAAGGCACTTTCCAACCATCTACAATCCCTTCTTGCTCAGAATCCCTCTGTTTTACAATCAACCATTCTTTATACTCATCAAATGTTAATCCGTTGGCTTTGTTAATTAATCCATTTTCTTCAGCAGGGATCTCTTGCAGCATTGTGTAAATATCTAAGCCATCATCAACTGACAATCTTTTTTAATTCCAACATTATTTTCAATTCTCCTTAATCAAATAAACTCAAGTTTATCAGTCTGTTTAATCATATCATATGGCTTCAATGTACGGCAAGAACAATCCCGGCAGACATTACTGCCGGGATTGATGCTGTTTTATGGACATCTACATTTATGCCGGGAGCGTTTTTGTGTATACAGGTAAATTTGATTTTACAAATTGCTGTGGCGGCGGCTCGAACCCGTTTGCAGGGTACTGCCGAGACTGGTGATGCAAAGGAGTGTTGCGATGAGGAACACGCCGGGAATGACGATAATCCACCACGCGTTTGTGAGCAGAGCCTTTTCGCCGACAGAAACGCATTACGCTTCGTATTCGCCGCGGATGTCGTCTTTCGGGGCGGGAATGGGGTAGTTACCCGTAAAGCAGCCCGTGCAGATGCCGAGGCCGTTCACCATTTCCGGCAGACGCTCTAAACGTAAATAACCGAGCGTATCTGCGCCGATCTCCTTGCAGATCTCGTCGACCGTGTGATTATAGGCGATAAGCTGGTGGCGCTCCGGCACATCGATGCCGAAGTAACACGGCCACAGGAACGGGGGCGAGCTGATGCGCATGTGCACCTCTTTTGCGCCTGCGTCTTTCAGCATGTTCACAATCTGGTCGCTCGTCGTGCCGCGCACGATGGAGTCATCGATGAGGATGACGCGCTTATCCTTGACAACCTCGCGCAGGACATTTAATTTAACGCGCACGCTGGATTCACGGCTGCTCTGCTTCGGTTTGATGAATGTGCGGCCGACGTAGTTGTTTTTCACGAATGCCGTGCCGTAGGGGATGCCGGATTCCATGGCGTAGCCTGTGCTGCCGCGTTGCCGGATTCCGGCACGCCGACGACGATGTCCGCATCCACGGGGGGAATCTTTCGCGAGGAAACGGCCGGCAAGCAGACGTGCGGAATACACGTTGATGCCGTCAATGCGGCTGTCCGGGCGGGCGAAATAAATGTACTCAAAAATGCAGCGTCCCTGCTTTTCGGCGGGAAGGCAGTGCGATTTGTCGGAGAGAATGCCGTTCGGCGTGATGGTGACAATCTCGCCCGGCTCTACGTCGCGGACGAATTCCGCGCCCACGGCGTCAAGCGCACAGGTCTCGCTGGAGAGGAAATACGTGTTGTCGCGCTTGCCGATACATAGGGGCTTGAAGCCATAGGGATCGCGCGCGCCGATCAACTTGCGGGGGGACATGACCGCGAGGGCATAGGCACCCTCAATTTTGTCCATCGTGCGGCTGACGGCCTCCTGCACGTTTTTCGTCTGCACGCGCTCGCGTGCGATGTAGTAGGCGATCGTCTCGGAATCGATGGTCGTCTGGAAAATAGCGCCGCTGTACTTTAGCTTTTCGCGGAGGTCAACGGCATTTGTCAGGTTGCCGTTGTGCGCTACGGCCAGCGTGCCCTTGATATAGTGGATGATGAGCGGCTGCGCGTTTTCGCGGTTGCTCGCGCCGGCGGTGGAGTAGCGCACATGGCCCACGCCGATATTGCCGTGCAGGCGATTGAGACGCTCCTCGTCGAATACCTCGTTTACAAGGCCCATGTCCTTGTAGTAATCCACCTTGCCTTTGGGGCCCTCGGTGTCGCTGACGGCGATGCCGCAGCTTTCCTGTCCGCGGTGCTGCAAGGCGAATAATCCGTAATAAATGGAAGAAGAAATGTCGTGTCCGTCAAAATCGTATGCGCCGAAAACACCGCATTCCTCGCCGGGCTTGTCCGTTTCAAATGGTGTTCGATCGTAGTTCATAGAAGTCCCCCGTTCCTCCGCAAACCGCGGTATTCTGCTGTTTGTGTTCAGTTTATCTGCCGAAAATACACAGGCGGCAAACGCCGTGAAAACGTTTCCCGCTTAACAGAATTATTATAATCGGATTTTTGTGAAATTGCAATTCTAAGTTTTAAAAACTGCAAATATGTGTAGAGGATGACAAAATCCTTTGACAAACGGCGCGCAAAATCGTTGAAACAAAAAACAAAATGCGGTATAATAGCAAGCGAAAGAAACGACGAGCCCGAACAGTCCGGGGGACTGTTCAGCCGTAAGAAACCCTATCAAAGGTTTTTTAAACGGCGGTCAGAAACGGCCGTTAGAAAGAGCCATAACACATTTTTACATGTAGGATAAAAAATGAAAGACAGAAAGGACCTCGCTATGCATATCGTTATTTTGGACGGCGGCTCTACAAACCCCGGCGACGTCTCGTGGGCGCCGCTCAGGGCGCTCGGCAGCGTCACCGTGTATGACTCCACTAAGCCCGAAGAAATCGTGGAGCGCGCAAAGAACGCCGAAGCTGTTATCTTGAACCGCAATGTTATAAGCCGCGAAATCATGCAGAAATTACCGAAGCTGCGCTTTATCGGCCTTCTTGCAACGGGATATAATACTGTCGATGTCAAAGCCGCAGGAGAACTGGGCATCACCGTGTGCAATGTGCCGCTTTATTGCGTGGAGACCGTCGCGCAGCAGGCGTTTGCGCTGCTTTTGGAGCTGTGCAATCACACCGAAAAAATAAGCGCCGCCACCCGCGGCGGCGACTGGGATAAGGCCGAAACGATGAGCCACAGCACGCACCCGCTGTTTGAGCTGTACGGCAAAACGCTCGGCATCGTCGGCTTCGGACATATCGGGCAGACCGTCGCAAAGCTCGGCGCGGCGCTCGGCATGAAAATTCTCGTATACAGCCGCACGAAACGGGAGCTGCCCGAGCGTTATCAGTGGGCGGAGCTCGACGCGCTTTTCAAAAATGCCGATGTCGTCTCGCTGCATTGCCCGCTCACGGACGAGACCCGCGGGGCTTGTGAATGCGGAGCGCCTTAACCTGATGAAGCCCACTGCGTTCCTTATCAATACGGCGCGCGGCGCAGTTGTGGACGAAGCTGCCCTTGCCGAGGCGCTGAATAGTGGCCGCATCGCCGGAGCGGGGCTTGACGTTCTTGTGCACGAGCCGCCGAAAAAGGATGACCCGCTGCTCACCGCCCAAAACTGTATCGTCACGCCGCACATCGCGTGGGCGTCTCGAGACGCGCGCGCCCGTCTCATTAAGACTGTCGCCGAGAACCTGAAAGCGTTCCGGAACGGCACGCCGCAGAACGTCGTTTCGTGATTTTACCGCTCTTTTCGCTTTTGCGGAGACTTCAAAAGCCTTCTGTAAAAAGTAATGCAGAAAAGAGCAAAAGGCGAGAAATGAATCTCGCCTTTTGCTCTCTTTTGGGGAGGAGTTGTATTGAAAAGTCGCGGTAACGTTTACCGCAGAGCTCGTTGTCATTTGTTATGTCTCTATTATAGCGACTGAAATATCGATTGTCAACGGTTTCTGCAACAATCTCCCTTTTGCTATTGTCGCACAAATCAAAATAAAAATTTGTGTATACTTTGCACATATAAATTGAACGCGTTCTTCCACATAAGCCGTTTGAAATCGTATCTCACCCTTAAATTACCCGCATGTTCTCTGCTTTATACATGAAAAAGAGAATTTTGTGTTTGACGGAGGTTTTTCCATGATAAAGAAAAATGATTTGTTTGAAGCGGAGATCACCGCCATGACCGCCGAGGGCAGCGGTATCTGCCGCGCAGATGGCATGGCCGTGTTTGTGCCCGGTACCGCCGTGGGCGACCGCTGCGTCGTGCGCGTCGTAAAAGTCCTCAAAAAGTACGCATTCGGGCGGCTCGAGGAGCTGCTTACGACGTCGCCCGATCGCACCACACCGGATTGTCCCATTGCAGGCCCGTGCGGCGGCTGTGTTTACCGCCACATCACGTATGAAGCGGAGCTGAAGATCAAAACGCAGCGTGTCCGCGACGCCTTGGAGCGCATCGGCGGCTTTGAAAATATCCCCATGGAGCCGATCCTCGGCGCGCGTCCCGCACGCGCTACCGCAACAAATGCCAGCTGCCCATCGGCTTTCCAAAAACGGCGAAATGCAGATGGGCTTTTACGCCGTGAATTCCCACCGTATCATCGACACGCACACCTGCCTTTTGCAGCCCGAGGTATTTGATCGCGCGGCGGAAGCGTTCCGCGCGTGGCAAAAACTGAGCGGGGAGAGCATCTACGATGAAGCGGCGCACAGCGGCGTTTTTGCGCCACCTTTACATGCGCTGCGGCGAAAAGAGCGGGGAGGTGCTCGTGTGCATCGTCGCGAACGGCGCAAAGCTGCACGGGGGAAGACTTGCTCGTCAAAATGCTGCGCGAGGCTGTGCCGGAAATTACCGGCATTGTGTTAAACATCAACCGCGAGCGCACAAATGTCGTTTTGGGTCGCGAGCTGCGCACGCTGTGGGGCAAGCCCACGATCCGCGATACGCTCTGCAGGCTGGAGTTTGAAATTTCGCCCCACGCGTTTTATCAGGTGAACCGCACGCAGGCGGAGGCGCTTTACAACAAGGCCGCAGAGTACGCCGGGCTTACAGGTGCGGAAACGCTGCTTGACCTCTACTGCGGCACCGGCACCATCGGTCTTTCCATGGCGAGCCGCGCGAAGAAGCTCATCGGCTCGGAGATTATCCCCTCCGCTGTTGAAAATGCCCGCAAAAACGCCGCGCACAACCATGTCACGAACGCCGAGTTCCTTTGCGGTGACGCCAAAGACGCCGCGCGCATCCTCTACGAGCGCGGCGAGCGCCCCGATGTCATCGTCATTGATCCTCCGCGCAAGGGCTGCGATGCCGCCGTTATCACGACCATCGCCGCCATGCGCCCCATGCGCGTCGTCTACGTCTCCTGCGACCCCGCCACCCTCGCCCGCGATTTAAAGCAGTTTACCGCCGAGGACTATAATATTGAGGCCGTCACCCCCGTCGATATGTTCCCATGTACCGCGCATGTGGAGACGGTTGTTTTGCTTTCCAAGGGAGAAATCGACTCAAAGAAGGTGCGGGTGGAGTTCTCGCTGGAAGATATGGATATGTCCGGCTTCCAGAAGGGCGCGACTTATGAGCAGATCAAGGCGTATGTGTTGGAGCATACCGGTTTGAAGGTATCTTCCCTGTACATCTCACAGATAAAGCGCAAGTGCGGGCTGGATGTGGGGCAAAATTATAACCTGTCAAAGAAGGAAGATGCCAAAGTGCCAAAATGTCCGCCGGAGAAGGAAGCGGCGATCAGGGATGCGTTGAAATATTTTCAGATGATTTAAGAGTCTATTGAGCAAAAAAGCAGTAAATCAATTTCAGATTTACTGCTTTTGCTGGCCGGGCCGGTGAGCTACGAGCATTCATGACTTTTTGATAACTTGTTCCATACTGATATATTAAGCGGAAAGTTGTGGCCCTGTATTTTCAGAGGGAAACGAATGCTCCTTGAATATATCCCACAAAATATGCCATCGCTATACTCAGTGCAATGCAACATATACATAGTATTTCAGCAATTACCTTTTTTTCGATTATTTCATTTATGGACTTTCCGTAATCAATAGTAGACCATACCATTGAAAGCAAAAATAGAATTGAAATCCATTGAGTATGAAATGATAGTCCCATGCTAACAAATACATAGTTTGAGATGATGTAAAAAGCGCTTCTGACTACAACTTCTGTCACTTTTACAATCCGATTTCTCATAGAATTCTCCCTCTCTGATAATACTGTGGGCGGCAGCACTCCTTGCTGTCGCCCCTTGATTGCCTATCTGCAAAGGCGGGCGGGGCTGTCAACGGCGGCGCTTGCGCCGTTCATCTTGACCGTTGACTGGCTCGGCTGGCTTTGCTATTCCGTGATCTCTTTCAGTTATTGTCAAAGGAAATGTAGATAGTTAGACTATTGGGTATGTAGCTGATACTTAACCACTTTTCGTCGTTTGATAAAAGTGTCCCGATAGAAACATAGTTTTCTCCCTCGATTTCCTCTGACACATTTTCAATTACGGAAAAGCCTTCTTGGTTCAAAAGCTCCATATACTCGTTATAGTCGTTTTCGCTAATACCGGTAAGGTTGATATTACAATTCTCATGTTCTGTATCAAGTGTAGCCCATGCAACCGTACCAGGCGCAACAGGAAGCCCCTCTGTGTACTCATTCTCAGGCCAAACACCCTCGTCCAATTTTGTAACACTATTAGATTGCGTATTGTTCTCATTGCTTGTCGGTGTAGATGAGGTATTTTGATTAGAACACGCAGCCAAAAAAAATCATAATCATGATTGTGAATACAGAAATATATTTCTTCATTGGTTACCTCCTGTTTTTGTGTATGGTTCGGATAATTAACAAAAGAGCAATAGCTGTTGCTGCAAACCCAATAGCCAAAAGGATTTGCGAAATATCAAAGGCAAACGCGCCCTCAATCTGTATATTTGTTGTCGCGTCTGCCTGCCCGATTGCTCCTTCTGGTACTTTTCCTGATTGTGTAACAGCATATACTGAAAAGGCAGCAACCGCGATAACGAGCGCGGCAAGAGTAGAAATAATACCGTTTCTTTTTTTCGATTTGGTGTTATCAATGCCAAACTGTTCTGCGGTGCTGTCTGCAAATTCTTTTGGCGTCCCCAAACGCTGGATAATCTGCTGTTCTGTTTCTCCATGCTCCATAGCAGAAGCAAAAACTTCATTCAAGTCACGCACAACCTCTTTTTTCATTTTGCGTGGTAAAGATAGTTCCTTTTTAACCTGTTTGATATATTGTTCTTTCATTTGGACACCCTCGCTTGTTGATAACTTTCTATAAAGCCGTTTACGCAGTTTCATAGCTTGACCAAAATAAGATTAGTTCATCAAGTACATTCCTGCCTTTATCAGTTAAAGAATAATACTTTTTTGAGCCGCCATTTGCCGCAGCCGGAGCCAACCGGCATTTGATTAGTTCTGCTTCCTGTAAACGATACAAAATGGGGTAAATGGTTCCCTCTTTCGCATATCCCAAAACAGACGCACTATTGTTCAATTCGGTTATAATTTCATATCCATAAGTTTCCTTGCGTCCGATTAGGCATAAGAGTATCATTTCCAGAGAGCCTTTTTTGAATTGCTGGACATATTTGTTATTCATATCGTCGCCTCTCTTTAGCTTTGCTATTTAGGCT
>ENA-OQED01000980-OQED01000980.1-human-gut-metagenome-genome-assembly--contig:-NODE-980-length-10865-cov-1.288881_pt1 | contig 10865 bp, 9 predicted proteins | sample MGYA00242790_ERZ504625 | MGnify/ENA primary metagenome ERZ504625 (study PRJEB26092, sample SAMD00036345) | human gut metagenome | host: Homo sapiens | study: EMG produced TPA metagenomics assembly of...
CGGCTGCCCGGTGGCCCCGGTGCAGGATCTGCCGCAGGCATTGCCAGCAGCTGCGCGCACGCGGCGTGGCCTGCCTGGCTGCGGCGCTCTACCATTCCCGCCCGCTGGACGAAGCCCCGCAGAGTTACCCGGACGGCCTGTGCGCCGTGATCGGCAGTGAGGGACAGGGCTTGACGGACGCTGCCGTGCAGGCCTGCGATATGGCGGTGCGCATCCCGATGACGGACCTGGTGGAAAGCCTGAACGCCGGGGTTGCAGGTAGCGTCTTGCTTTGGCACTTCAGAGGTGTATAATAAAGTATGGACAGCACACTGTATTGGTTGTGGCTGGCCGAAGCGCTTGGGTCCAGCTGCCGCCTGGCGGGCAGACTTCTGGAAGAATACCCGGACCCGGCCGAACTGTATGGCCAGGTAAAAGCGGGCTGGAACCCGCCGGAATACCTGAGCGCAAAAGCCCGCGAATTTATGCAGGCGGTGGCCCCGGCCCAGATGGCGGGGCTGAAGAAGCGCTGCGATGATTTGAATATTTTTATCCTGACACCGGACAGCGCCGATTACCCCCAGCGGCTGCGGGACCTGCCCGACCTGCCGTTGGTGCTGTACGGCACCGGAAACCCTGCCTGTCTGAACGGGCGGCGGTATGTGGGTATGGTGGGCACCCGCCGCCCCACAAAGTATGGGCTTTCCGCCTGCCGGGATCTTTCGCTGACAATGGCGGAGCGGGGGTGGTGATCGTAAGCGGGCTGGCCGAAGGGCTGGACGGCGCGGGCCACCGCGCGGCGGTGGAAGCCGGGCAGCAGACCGTTGCTTTTTTGGGCACGGCCATCAACAAGACCTTCCCAGCGGTGAACGTGCCCCTGCGCACAGAGCTGGAAGCTCTGGGAGGTGCCGTGCTGAGCGAATACCCGCCGGATTATACGGGCAAAATGACAGGGACCTTTTTGGCCCGCAACCGGCTGATTGCCGGTTTGAGCGAAGCCCTCTGCGTGGCGGAAGCCCGCACCCGCAGCGGAACGCTGAACACCGTGAGCCATGCCGAAGAGTACGGCAGGCCGGTGTTTGCGGTACCCGGCAGCATTTACAGCCCCACCAGCGAGGGCACCAATGAGCTGCTGCGCACCGGCCGCGCCCGCGCCCTGTGCACGGCGGATGATGTGCTGGATACCCTGCACATTGCACCCGGCGGCACCGAGCTGGTGCAGGAGGGGGTTATGCTGGATGAGCTGACCCCCAACGCCCGCACCGTGCTGGCAGAACTGGGCCCTAAAGCGCAGACGGCAGATGATTTGGCCGCCGCAACGGGGCTTGCTGTGCAGGCTGTTCTGGCGGCGCTCATGGAGCTGGAATTTGCCGGCGCCGCCGTGGATAACGGCGGGGGCCGGTATACCGCGGCATAAGGGCAAGCGGCCCCAGCCGCAGCGGGCGGATGTGGCCCGCATGTATGGTGACATTACGGAAAGTATCCGATTAAGATAGAATTTATACGCCAATTTGGGAGAAACAGATATGGCAAAGCAAACTGAACTGGAGCTGACTGCCCAGCAGGCAGCGCAGCCGGAAGAAACCCCGGCAAAAAAAAACTGCCGCAAAAAAGACTGCAGCGAAAAAACCGGCAGCAAAAAAAAGCAACCACGAAAAAGACAACGACCAAAACCAAGGCAGCTAAGGCAGAGGACGGCGAAACCGCAGCTGAAAACCTGCCGCAAAGCGCACCACCAAAAAGACCGAAGCAAAGCCCGGCACCAAGCTGGTGATCGTGGAATCCCCGGCCAAGGCAAAGACCATTGGCAAATACTTGGGCCGCGGCTATACTGTAACGGCCAGCATGGGCCATATCCGGGACCTGCCCGCCAGCACGCTGGGCATTGATGTGGAACATGGCTATACCCCAAAGTATATTACCATCAAAGGCAAAACCGCGCTGGTCAAGGATCTGAAAGCCGAAGCGAAAAAAGCACAGACCGTCTATCTGGCAACCGACCCGGACCGTGAAGGCGAGGCAATCAGCTGGCATCTGGCCAATGTGCTGGGGCTGGACCCCACCGCCCCCAACCGCGTGACCTTTGACGAGATCACCAAAAAGGGCGTGCAGGAGGGTATGGCCCATCCGCGCACCATTGATATGGATCTGTTCAACGCCCAGCAGGCCCGGCGCGCGCTGGATCGCCTGGTGGGTTATAAGCTCAGCCCGTTTTGTGGCATAAGGTGCGCCGCGGGCTTTCGGCTGGCCGCGTGCAGAGCGTGGCGGTGCGCATTATCCGCGACCGCGAGATCGAAATTGAAAACTTTAAGCCCGAAGAATACTGGAACATTGACGCCAACCTGAAGCCCCGCCAGAGCGGCTGTGCGTTCAACGCACGGCTGACAGCCCAGGCGGACGGCACCAAGCTGGTGGTGAAAAATAAAAAACAGGCGGATGCCATTCTGGCCGCGTTGGACGGCAAACCCTACACCGTGACCCGTGTGGATAAGGGCCAGCGCCGCCGCCAGCCGCAGCCACCGTTCATCACCTCCACCCTGCAGCAGGATGCCAGCCGCGCACTGGGGTTTTCGGCCACCCGCACCATGCGTGCCGCCCAGCGCCTGTATGAAGGTATGGAGGTGCACGGCTATGGCCAGATCGGTCTGATCACCTATATGCGTACCGACAGTCTGCGCATTGCGGACGAAGCCGCCGCAGCCGCTAAGACCTTTATCGGCAAGACCTGGGGCGAAAATTACGTCTGCAACAAAAAGCGCGTCTGGAAATCCCGCTCCGCCACAGCGGCGCAGGATGCCCACGAAGCCATCCGCCCCTCAATGCCGGAACTGACGCCGGACCAGGTGGAGGGCAGCATCTCCGGCGATGAAGCCAAGCTGTACCGCCTGATCTGGAGCCGCTTTATGGCATCCCAGATGGCAGACTGCCTGATGGATACCGTTTCGGCCAACATCACGGCGGGGGATTATATCTTCCGCGCATCGGGTTTCCATGTAACGTTTGACGGCTTTACCGCTTTGTATGAGGAAGCCACCGACGATAAGCAGAAGAAAGAAACCGCCCTGCCCCCGCTGGAAGTGAGCCAGGACCTGAAACTGAACAAGCTTTCGGCGGAGCAGAAATTCACCCAGCCGCCGCCGTACTATACTGAAGCAACGCTGATCCATGCGCTGGAAGAAAACGGTATTGGCCGCCCTTCCACCTATGCGCCGATCATTACCACCATTGTGGACCGCGGCTATGTGGAAAAGGAGCAGAAAAAGCTCAAAACCACCCCGCTGGGCCGCGCGGTGAACCAGGTCATGCTGGAACAGTTCCCCGATATCGTGGACCCGACATTCAGTGCCGATATGGAGAAAAAGCTGGACGTTGTGGAAGCCGGTAAGGCGGACTGGGTCAAAACAGTGGACGATTTCTACCAGGCTTTGAAAAAGCCTGGAAGCCGCCGAAAAGAACATGGAGGGCAAAAAGATCAAAGTGGAGGATATCCCCACCGACGAGATCTGCGAAAAATGCGGCCGCCCCATGGTGATCAAAAGCGGGGCGGTACGGCAAGTTTTGTGGCGTGTTCCGGCTTTCCGGAGTGCCGCAACGCCCACCCTATTGTAAAGGATACCGGCGGCCTGTGCCCGCTGTGCGGCGGCCATATGCTGCTGCGCAAAAGCGCCAAGGGCCGCGTGTATTACGGCTGCAGCAACTACCCCACCTGCAACTTTATGACATGGGATGAACCCGTGCCGGAAACCTGCCCCCACTGCGGCAAAACGCTGTTCAAGCGCCGCGGCCAGCTGTACTGCGCCAAAGAGGGCTGCGGGTTTGTGAAGAATATCGAAAAGACAAACGCGGAGAAATAACGCATGCAAATTAAAATCATCGGTGCAGGGCTGGCCGGGTGTGAAGCCGCCCTTTGGCTGGCGGACCACGGCGTGCAGGTGGACCTGTACGAGCAAAAGCCGGTCAAGTTTTCGCCAGCGCACAAAAGTGCAGGCTTTGCGGAGCTGATCTGCTCCAACTCCCTCAAGGCGGAACGGCCGGATTCGGCTTCCGGCCTGCTGAAAATTGAAATGCGCATGATGGGGTCCCACCTGCTGGATGCTGCCGAGACCGCCCGCGTGGCGGCTGGCGGTGCACTGGCGGTGGACCGTGATGTGTTTTCCACCGCCGTGACGGAAATGGTGGAAAAGAACTCGGGCATTACCGTTCACCGCGAGGAAGTGACCGCGCTGGACGAAAGCGTTCCGGTGCTGGTGGCTTCCGGCCCGCTGACCGAGGGTGTGCTGGCGGAGCAGATTGCCGCGCTGACCGGCAGCCACCGGCTGAGCTTTTTTGACGCGGTGGCCCCCATTGTGAGCGCCGAAAGCCTGGATATGGAAAAGATCTTTGCGGCGTCCCGCTACGGGCGCGGTGAAGCCGATTACCTGAACTGCCCATTCAACAAATTGGAATATGAAACGTTTTATAACGAATTGTTGAACGCGGAGCGTGCCCCTCTGCATGACTTTGATGGGGAGCTGACGGTGTACGAAGGCTGTATGCCTATTGAGGTGATGGCGGGCCGCGGGGCGGATACCATGCGCTATGGCCCGCTGCGCCCGGTGGGCCTGCGGGACCCGCGCACCGGCCACCGCCCCTGGGCCAACGTACAGCTGCGCGCCGAAAACACCGCCCGCACGCTGTACAATATCGTTGGTTTCCAGACCAATTTGAAATGGGGCGAGCAGAAGCGCGTTTTTTCGATGATTCCCGGCCTGGAACATGCAGAGTTCATCCGCTATGGCGTGATGCACCGCAATACCTTTTTGGAAAGCCCGGCGGTGCTGACCAAGGGGCTCTACCTGAAAGAGCACCCCAACGTGTTTTTTGCCGGGCAGATCACCGGGTTTGAGGGCTATATGGAAAGCGCGGCTTCCGGCCTGCTGGCAGCGCGCAATTTGTACGCCCGTTTGCAGGGCAGAGAGCTGCCGCCCCCGCCGACCACAACGATGTGTGGCGCACTGATCGATTATATCACCACCCCCAACAAGGACTTCCAGCCCATGGGTGCCAACATGGGCATTCTGCCGCGCACCGAGGAGATTGACACCATCCGGGATAAGCGCGAACGGTATATGGCACTTTCTGATGCTGCACAGGCCGCTATGCGGGCATGGGCAGCCGAAGCGGAACACTGAGGTGGATTATGAAAATTTTACTGGACGCAATGGGTGGCGATAACGCCCCGAAATCGACCGTACAGGGCGCAGCCGATGCGGTAAAAGAGTTTGGTGATGGCATGACCCTGGCCCTGCTGGGTGATGAAGCCAAGATCAAGGCCGCTGCCCAGGAGCTTGGCGTGGACCTGACCCCCTTTGAGCTGATTCACTGCACCGAGGATGTGGATATGCATGATGACCCGGTCAAGGCCGTGCGCCACAAAACGGATTCCAGCCTGGTCAAAGGCCTGACGATGCTGAAAAACGGCGAGGCGGATGCCTTTGTTTCCGCCGGTTCCACCGGCGCGCTGCATGTGGGCACCAGTTTGATCGTGCGCACCGTCAAGGGGGTCAAGCGCCCGGCGCTGGCTACCTGCATGCCGGGCAAAAAGCAGCCGTTTTTGCTGCTGGACTGCGGCGCAAACGCCGAATGCCGTGCCGAGATGCTGAATGCCTTTGGCACCATGGGCAGCGTGTACATGAATAAGGTCATGGGCCGCAAGGACCCCGCCGTCGCGCTGGTGAACAACGGCGCCGAGGACACCAAGGGCACCCCGATGTACCGCGAAGCCCACGGCCTGCTGAAAGCAAACCCGGCCATCCGCTTTGTGGGCAACATTGAGCCGCGTGATATTATGGCTGGTGAGGTGGACGTTATCGTCTGCGACGGCTTTGTGGGCAATGTGGTGCTGAAGTTGACCGAGGGTGTGGCAGGTACTTTGCTGGGCATGCTGAAAGACATCTTTATGCAGAGCATTGTGACCAAGCTGTGCTACCTTGGCGTAAAAGGCGGGCTGCGCAATCTGAAGCACATGATGGACTCTGAGGAGATCGGCGGCGCACCGCTGCTGGGCGCGGCAAAGCCGGTCATCAAGGCACACGGTTCCAGCAAGGCCAAGGGCATCAAGAACGCCATCCGCCAGGCAAAGCTGTGCGTTGCCAATGACCTGTGCGGCACCATGCAGAGCGCCCTGGCCGAAGTAGCCGCCAAGGCCGCAGCAGAAAAGACAGACGCAAAATAAAACGGCATATCGTGCGAAAATTGAAATGTTGTGCCCGCCCATTGGAAATGGCCGGTACCAAAATATAGGCAGCGGGCGCACAATGTGCGCCCCTGCGGGATAGCCGCAAAACCAAAGCCCATTGCAGGGGCGGGCATTGTCCGCCCGGTCTGCAAAATATCCCGATATACAATCGCAAAACAGAGAGAACGAAAGGTAAGGCAATCTTATGACCACGCGTACCCCTGAGGAATTGGAAGAAAAGCTGCATTACCATTTTAAGAATAAAGAACTGCTCATCACGGCGCTGACCCACAGCTCTTACGCCAACGAGAGCAAAACCCCTACGCTGTATAACGAGCGGCTGGAATTTTTGGGCGACAGTGTGCTGTCCGTTGTGGTGGCAAACTATCTGTTCCACCATTCCACCCGCCCGGAGGGCGAACTGTCCCGCATGCGCGCTTCGCTGGTCAGCGAGGACGCGCTGTTCCAGTTTGCGCAGGAGATCGACCTGGGCTCTTACCTGCGGCTGGGCCGCGGCGAGGAGCTGGGCGGCGGGCGCTGCCGCCCCAGTGTGGTTTCGGATGCGTTTGAAGCCACCATTGCCGCTTTTGTTCCTAGACGGCGGCATTGAGACCGCCCGCAACTTTATCCTGCCGTTCATCACGGAGGGCAAAACCGCCGAGGATGACCACAAGACCGCCCTGCAGGAAGTGGTGCAGAAACACCCGGACGACCGCCTGACCTACACCGTGACAGGGGAATCCGGCCCGGCGCATGATAAGCGGTTCCAGGTTACTGTGGCGCTGAACGGCAAGGCGCTGGCTGTGGGCGAAGGCCGCAGCAAAAAGGCTGCGGAACAGCAGGCTGCCAAAGCGGCGCTGACCAAGCTGGAACAGCAGGCATAAAAAGGGGCATCTATGCGCTTAAAAGAACTTGAGATACAGGGCTTCAAGTCCTTCCCGGATAAAACGCGGATCACCATTGGCGAAGGCATTACCGGTGTTGTGGGGCCGAACGGCTCCGGCAAAAGCAACATTTCGGATTCCATCCGGTGGGTTCTGGGCGAAACCAGCTCCAAACAGCTGCGCGGTGCGGGCAAGATGGAGGACGTTATTTTTGGCGGCACCCAGACCCGCGGCGCAATGGGCTATGCGGCGGTGTCGCTGACCATTGATAACTCCGATCATGGGCTGGAAATGGACGCGGACGAAGTAACCATTGGCCGCCGCTATTACCGCAGTGGGGAGAGCGAGTATACCATCAACGGCCAGAGCGTGCGCTTAAAAGATGTGTACGAGCTGCTGCTGGATACCGGCCTTGGGCGCGATGCTACGCCATTGTGGGTCAGGGGCGCATTGCGGAGATCGTTGGTGCAAAATCCACCGAGCGGCGCGAGATTTTTGAGGAAGCATCTGGCATTGCCAAATACCGCTACCGCAAAAATGAAGCCGAACGCCGCCTGGCCGCGGCGGAGGGCAATCTGGAACGCCTGCGGGATATTCTGGGGGGAGCTGGAAAAGCGGGTTGGACCCCTGAAACGCGACAGCGAAAAGGCGGAGCAGTTCCTGGCATATTCCGAGACCCGCAAGGGGCTGGAAATTACCCTGTGGGTGGATTCAATCCGCCGCGCACAGGATACGGTGCGGGACCAGCAGCGCAAGTATGAGGCGGCGGAAAGCGACTATGCACGCATTTCCCGCCAGCTGGATGAATTTGACACCCGCACCGAAGCCCTGCGCGCCGAAGCCCAGCAGCTGATGCTGCAGGTGGAGGAAGCGAACGCTGAGATCCGCACCATTACCGAGCAGAACGCCGGGAGCGAAAGCCAGCTGGCAGTTTTGCAGAACGAAACCGAACACGCGAACGAGCAGATCCGCAGCGCCAGCGATGAGCTGACCCGCGCCGGGGAAGGCGCAAAGGGGATTGCGCAGGAAGCGGACGGGCACAAAGCGGAAATCACCCAGCTGCAAACCGTGCTGCAAAATCTGGATGCCGAGGCGGACAAGCTGCGCCAGCAGCTGAACACGCTGGAACAGCAGGCGCTGCAAAGCGGTGAGCGGCGGGAGATCGTGAGCGCCGCCATGGCCCGCATGCAGCAGAATGCCACTGCCCTGCAGGTGCGGGGTGCGGGACTGCAATCCGCCGTGGAAGCGGCCCGCGCCCAGCTGAACGGCCTGAAAAACCAGGAAGCCGCCGCGGGTGATGTGGCACAAAAACTGACCGAGGAACGGGACGCTGCTGCCGAGCACCTGAAAGAGTGCGAGGAAGCCGTGACCCGCAACGATAACATCCGCTCCGGCTTAAAGCTCAAGCTGGAAAGCCGTCGCCGCCAGCAGGCGGAGGCCGCTGAAGCTTTGCAGAAGGCCGCAGCGGATAAAAACAACACCGCCCAGCGCATCCGCATTCTGGAGGATCTGGAGCGCAACATGGACGGCTATCAGCAGAGCGTAAAAGCCGTCATGCGCGCCGCGGGCGGTGGGCGGCTGCGGGGCATCATCGGCCCGGTGGCCGGTATCCTGAGCGTGCGCAAGGGGTACGAAATCGCGATTGAAACGGCACTTGGCTTTGCGCTGCAGAACATTGTGGTGCAGGACCAAGGCTGCGCCCGCGCGGCCATCACCTTTTTGAAGGAAGAACGCGCCGGACGCGCAACCTTCCTGCCGCTGGATACCGTGCAGGGCAGCCGATTCAATGGCCGCCTGACCGGCACGGCAGAGGTGGCCGCCGACCTGGTGGAGACCGCCCCCCAGTACCAGCATATTATTGATAACCTGCTGGGCCGCATTATTGTGGTGGAGGATCTGGGCGAAGCGTCGGTGGTGGCCAAAAATCTTGGCTACCGCAACCGCATTGTCACAATGGACGGCCAGGTCATCAACGCAGGCGGTTCCTTTACCGGCGGTTCCACCGCGCGCAGCGTGGGTGTGTTCAGCCGCAAGCAGGAACTGGACGAACTGCGTGCCAAGGTGCTGAAACTGGACGAGCGCCGCGCAGCAGCCGAAAAGGAAGCCGCCGCCCGCAAAGCGGAGGTGGATAACCTGACCGCCCAGCTGGCCGGTGCCGAGAGCGAGGGCATGACCGCCGCTGCGGCCCGCCTGAAAGCCGAGATGGAGCTGGATCAGCTGAACACCGCGCTGGAAGAGGGCAAGAATGCTGCCGCCCACCGCGGGCAGGAGATCGCCGCGCTGGAACAGCAGCTGCGGGAGAACACTGCGGCCGCCGCCCAGGCAGAAAACGCCCGCAAACAGGCGGAAGCCGAGATTGAAACGCACCGCAAAGAGCTGGAAAGCCTGGGCGCTTCCACCAGCGATGTGACCCGCCAGCGGGAGGAAGCATCGCAGAAACTTTCGGATAACCGAATGCAGAAGCTGCGCACCGAGAAGGACCTGAGCCTGCACGAAGCAGCGCTGGAAACCCTGAAAGGCCGCAGCGGCGAAGCCGAAGCCCGCGTGCGGGAACTGCAGGCCAATGTGGCCGCCGCCAAAGAGCGTATTGCCGCCAATGAGCTGCGCGCCAATGAAATCAAGCGAGCCAGCGAAGAAAACAAACAGAAGATCACCGCGGCGGAGGAAACCATCCGCAAGGCTAATGCCGAGCGCATGGAAAAGGAAGCCGCTGTGACCCGCCTGACCCAGGAAAACCGCACCCTGACCGATGAGCGCGAGCGGATGAGCGGCGAGATGGCCCGACTGGCCGAGCGCCGCACCGCCGCCGAGACCGAGCTGAACGACACCAACAGCAAGCTGTGGGAAGAATACCAGCTGACCGAGAGCGAGGCCCGCAGCCAGTGTGTGCCGTTTGAGAGCCTGACCGAGCTGCGCCGCAGCGTGACCGAGGTCCGCGGCAAGATCCGCGCCTTGGGCAACGTCAACGTCGGCGCGATCGACGAATATAAAGAGGTCAGGGAGCGCTACGACTTCCTCAAGGCGCAGGTCACCGATGTCGAAAAGGCAAAGTCCGAGCTGACGAAGATGATCGCCGAGCTGTGCAGCGAGATGCAGGAGCTGTTCACGGCGAGCTTTAAGCAGATCAACGCGAACTTCCAGCAAATTTTCAAGGAGCTGTTCGGCGGCGGTCATGCGCGGCTGTACCTGTCGGATGAAGCGAACGTGCTGGAATCCGGCATTGAAATTGAAGTCTCGCCCCCGGGCAAGGTCATCAAGAACCTGTCCGCGCTTTCCGGCGGCGAGCAGGCGCTGGTCGCTATCTCGATCTATTTCGCCATCCTGCGCGTCAACCCCGCGCCGTTCTGCTTCCTCGATGAGATCGAGGCCGCGCTGGACGACGTAAACGTCGCGCGCTATGCGCAGTATCTGCGCCGCATGACGGACCGCACCCAGTTCATTGTCATCACCCACCGCCGCGGCACGATGGAGGCCGCCGACGTCCTCTACGGCGTCACGATGCAGGAGGACGGCGTGTCGAAGATTTTGCGCTTGGATCTGGATAATGTGAGCGCGGACCTTATTACCTGATGGCATGTAGGGGCCGGGCATGCCCGGCCCGCCACATAAATACGACCGCCCGCCAATGGGAAGCCACACAAACCCGCGGGGCGGCAAATCAAAAGTAAGGAGGGCCACGATGGGCTTTTTCAACTTTTTCAAACGCGATATTTCCGAGGAGGAATTTCAGGAGCAGCAAAAGGTCAAGCGCGGGCTGGAAAGACCCGCACGGGCTTTTTCCAGAG
>ENA-OQED01000981-OQED01000981.1-human-gut-metagenome-genome-assembly--contig:-NODE-981-length-10851-cov-1.254942_pt1 | contig 10851 bp, 9 predicted proteins | sample MGYA00242790_ERZ504625 | MGnify/ENA primary metagenome ERZ504625 (study PRJEB26092, sample SAMD00036345) | human gut metagenome | host: Homo sapiens | study: EMG produced TPA metagenomics assembly of...
ATGGTCGTCGGGATGCCATACGGGAAGGAAATTTACGCTCAAGCACGGCGTGAGCTACAGCGGCGAAAAACACAGGCGGAGCGCGAAGCGCAGCGGCGGCATGATGAAGTGGAGGCAAAACATCCGGAGCTGATCCGCATTGAGCGGGAGATGGCAGAGGCAGGGCATTCCATCGTCTATGCGCTCGGCCGGCCGGATGCGCAGTCTTTTTGGACGGGTTGAAACGGCAAAGCCTGAAAGCGCAGAGGGAGCGGCGCGAGCTACTAAAAAAAGCAGGGTTGCCTGAGGAATATCTCGAAACGCCTTATACCTGCCCCATTTGCAAGGATACCGGCTTTGCGAATGGCGTGATCTGCACTTGCCACAAAAAACTCCTGCGCAGCCTCGCCTACCAGCAAATTAACAAACGCTACCCATTGGATCTCTGCTCCTTTGAAGGCTTCCGGCTCGATTATTATCCAGAGGAGCCTGATAGCCGCACAGGCCTCTCCCCGCGCAGGCGCATGGCAGAGATTTTTGAATTCTGCATGCACTATGCGGAAGATTTCGGCCGGCATTCCCCAAGCCTCTTTCTTTGCGGCGCAACTGGGCTTGGCAAAACACACCTCTCCCTATCTATCGCGAGGGAGGCGATTGCAAAGGATTTCGCCGTTATCTACGGCTCCACGCAAAACCTGCTCCATGAGCTGGAGGAGGAGCATTTTGGGCGCAGGCCTGCGGACGAGGGCGCCATGCAGGAGATGCTGCTCTCCTGCGACTTACTGATTTTAGACGATCTCGGCGCGGAATTTTCAACCTCCTTCACTGTGGCGGCGCTTTACAACATCATCAACTCCCGCATCAACGCAGGGCTTCCCGTTATTATCAGCACAAATCTGACGCCAACGGAGCTGGAGGCAAAATATACGCAGCGGATTACTTCACGCATCATCGGCTGCTACACATCCCTGATCTTCTGCGGGCGGGATATTCGCCAGTTAAAAAGGTAAAGGTGCTATATAAAAAGGGAGGGAACGATGCAAGATCAAAAAATTGACGGCGGCAAGCCTTTTGATTGGGGGCTTACCAGCGCGGATTATGCGAAATATCGGGATATTTATCCGGATGTGCTTTATCAAACGCTTTATGAGATGGGCATCGGCGGGCCCGGGCAGCGTATCCTTGATATTGGCACAGGCACAGGCGTCCTGCCCCGCCGGATGGCCCGCTATGGCGCTTGTTTTACTGGGCTGGATCTTTCGAAAAAACAAATCCTTCAGGCTAGGGCATTGACTGAGGCTGAGGGCCTTTCTGCCGACTATTTCGTCGGTGATGCGCATGAGCCTCCGTTTGAGGGCAATATGTTTGACTGTATCACTGCGGCACAGTGCTGGCAGTATATGGATTCCGAACGGGCGATCCCTGCTTTTCAGCGCATTTTAAAGCCCGGAGGGCACTTGGCCGTGATTTACATGGCCTGGCTGCCGGATGAAAACCCGGTCGTCCAGCGCTCTATCGAAACCGTGCGGCAATTTAACCCAGATTGGAACGGATATGACCGGCGGCTCCAATATTTTACCCCGGGCTGGTGCAAAGGGGGCATCCATTTGGCGGCGCTTAAAACGCTGGATGCAGAAATCCCATTCACCCGGGAAACTTGGAACGGCCGGATGAGGGCCTGCCGCGGAGTTGGCGCTTCGCTCTCGCCCGAGCAGGTGGAGTCCTTCAGCAAGAGGCATCGGAAGATGCTGGAGGATACCATGCCGGAGAAATTTTTCATTCTCCATGAGATTTCTATTCTGAATTTTCAGTTTCCATAATGCATTCCCCTGTCTGCGGGCAGGGGCAGTTTTTTCAAGTCAGAGGAAAAGGAGTCGTCAAAACCTATGGATATCATCGCACAAATCACGTCGGAATTTCATTTACAGGCTTGGCAGGTAGAGAATGTCGTCAAGCTCATCGACGAGGGCAATACAATCCCCTTTATCGCACGTTACCGCAAGGAGGCGCATGGCACGCTGGACGACCAGATGCTGCGCGAAATAGCAGAGCGATTGGAATATCTGCGCAATCTCGATAAACGGCGCGAAGAAGTGCGCGCCTCGATTGAGGGGCAGGAAAAACTGACGGAGGAAATCTCCGCCGCGCTGAGCAATGCCGCCACCTTGGCAGAAATTGAGGATATCTACCGCCCCTTTAAGCCAAAGCGCCGCACACGCGCTTCAATTGCCCGGGAGAAGGGGCTGGAGCCGCTGGCCCAGGTGCTTTACGAGCAGCGCCCTGATTGTGAAGAGCCGCTCGCTCTGGCGTTAGATTTCCTTAACCCGGAAAAGGGCGTGGAAACGGCGGAGGACGCCCTTAAGGGCGCACTTGACATCATTGCGGAAAATCTTTCGGATGATGCAACGATCCGCCGCAGGCTTCGCAATCTTTTTACCGTATGCGGCGTGGTGCGCTCCAAATCCGCCAAGGAGGAAGACAGCGTCTATGCGCCTTATTATGACTTCAGTGCGCCAGTGGAAAAAATCGCAGGCTATCAAGTGCTGGCAATCGACCGGGGAGAACGGGAGGGATTTTTGAAGGTTTCGGTTACCCTTGACCGCCCGCGCGCCATCAAGGTGATTTCCAGCGTTGCTTTGAAGAGCACCGAGTCGCCCTGCACCCGCGCCGTCTTAGAGGCTGGGGAGGATGCCTATGACCGGCTGATTGAGCCGTCGATTGAACGTGAAATCCGCTCGGCACTCACGCAGCGGGCAGCCACGGCCGCAATCAAGGTTTTTTCCACCAATCTGCGCCAGTTGCTGCTCCAGCCGCCTGTGAAGGGAAAAGTTGCCTTGGGGTTGGATCCTGGCTATCGGACAGGCTGCAAGGTCGCCGTTGTGGATGCAACAGGCCGCGTGCTAGATACAGGGGTCATCTATATTACACATAGCGAAGCTCAAAAAGAACAGGCAAAATCTACGCTTCGCCGCATGATTGAAACGCACGGCGTTGGGATCATCGCCATCGGCAACGGAACCGCCTCCAAAGAGACGGAAATTTTTACGGCTGAGCTCATCAAGCGATCGGCCGAAACATTTCTTACATGGTCGTCAGCGAGGCGGGCGCATCCGTCTATTCCGCCTCAAAGCTCGCTGCGGAGGAGTTCCCGCAGTTCGACGTTTCGCTGCGCAGCGCGGTTTCCATCGCGCGCAGGCTACAGGATCCACTCGCGGAGCTGGTAAAAATTGATCCAAAGGCCATCGGCGTGGGCCAATATCAGCACGATATGCCGAAAAAAGAGCTCGATAACGCGCTGGGCGGCGTGGTGGAGGATTGCGTCAATGCTGTAGGCGTTGATCTGAATACCGCATCCCCCTCCCTGCTTGCGCGTGTATCCGGTATCAATGGCACGGTTGCCAAAAACATCGTCGCCTATCGAGAGGAAAACGGCGCCTACCCCTCCCGCGCCGCTATTAAAAAAGTGCCGAAACTCGGCGCAAAAGCGTTTGAGCAGTGCGCGGGCTTCCTACGCGTGCCGGAGAGCAAAAACGTGCTCGACAATACCGGCGTGCATCCAGAGAGCTATGAGGCCGCGAAATCCCTGCTGGCGCTGTGCGGCTACTCTCTGGCCGATGTTTCTTCCGGCGCAATCGGGGCCCTTCGAGAGCGCGTTGAGGGCCTCGGCGGTGTGGAGGAGGCCGCAAAGCGGCTAGAAGCGGGCGTGCCGACGCTGCGCGATATCGTCAAGGAGCTCCTGCTCCCGGGCCGTGACCCACGCGATGAACTCCCGCCGCCGCTGCTGCGCACGGATATCATGGATATGAAGGATTTAAAGCCCGGCATGGAATTGCTAGGGGCACAGGTCCGCAATGTGATTGATTTCGGCGCGTTCGTCGATGTCGGCGTCCATCAGGACGGGTTGGTCCATATTTCTCAAATCGCCAACCGCAGGCTGAATCATCCCTCCGAGGTTCTCAAGGTGGGCGATATCGTCACCGTATGGGTGCTCAGCGTTGATGTAGCAAAGAAGCGCATTTCCTTAACAATGAAAAAGCCCGCCCAACAGACAGCCGATTGACCGTTCGCCTTGACCCTGCGGGTTCAAAGACGTATAATGGAAATGAAGAGAGAAAAAGGGGGACGCTGTGATGGAATACCGGAAATTGGGGGATACCATTGTGCTCTGCCTGGTGAGGGGCGAGGACGTTCTCGCTTCAATCCGCGCGGTATGCAATGCGGAGCGGGTGCGTCTGGCGGAGATTTCCGCGCTGGGTGCGGCAGATTATGCTGAGGTTGGCGTTTACCACCTGGCTGAAAAGCGCTTTTTGCCTCGCACACTGGAGGGAGAGATGGAAATCTGCGCGCTGACAGGCAGCGTGACACGGCGCGGAACGGAGCTTTACCTTCACCTGCATGGTTCCCTTGCCGATGCCGATGGCAATGTATACGGCGGGCATGTCAATGAAATCAGAGTCAGCGCAACAGCCGAGATCTTCATCCGCCTGCTCCCGGGAGAAGTTAACCGCCGCCTGGAGGAGGAAAGCGGCATTTTCCTAATGGATTTCGGCCAATGATCGATTCGTTCAGCTCTTAGAAAAAGGATGGCAGCTTTATGAATTTTATAACCAATGATAAAACCGGTGTCTCCGAAGGTTTTTGCCTGATTAAAACCTGTGACAAAAAGCAAACAGCCCGTGGCGTGCCCTACCTCGACTTGGTGTTGGCCGATCAATCCGGCGAGATTTCAGCCAAGCTCTGGGATTATAAGGAGGAGGCGCAGGGAACCTTTGCCGCAAACGACCTTGTTAAGGTGCGCGGCCGAATTGACGTTTACAACGGCGCTGATCAGCTACGCATCGACCGGATTCGCAAGGTCGTCCCCTCTGATAACGTTCAGATAAGCGATTATGTCCCGAGCGCGGCATACGATGGTGCATGGATGCTCTCAGAAATCCGCTCCCTGGTCGTCGCTTTTGAAAATACTGATTTAAAGGAGCTTGTCACAGAGCTTCTCGATGAATATGAAGAGAAGCTGCTCTATTGGCCAGCGGCCTTTAAGCTGCACCATGCAATCCGGGGAGGTTTGTTGTGCCACACCCTTTCCATCGTGCGGCTCGCACAGGGCGTGTGTCACGTATACCCCTTTATCGACCAGGAGCTTCTTCTCTCCGGCGCGATCCTGCATGATATTGCAAAAATTGAAGAATTCACTGTCAGCAGCACCGGCATTGCCAGTGGATATACATCGCAGGGGGATGCTGATCGGGCACCTAGCCTCCGGCGCAATGGCGGTTGACCGTGCGGCTCGCAGGCTCGGCACACCGCAGGAAACCGCGATGCTGGTGGAGCATATGCTCCTCTCCCACCATGGGGATCCTGAATTTGGAGCTGCTGTGCGGCCTATGTTCTTGGAGGCGGAGCTGCTCTCTGAGCTTGACCTGATGGATGCGCGCATCTATGAAATGGCGCAGGCTGTCCAGACGACACAGCCAAACGGCTTCTCCCCACGGCAATGGGCGCTGGATAACCGCAAGCTCTATAACCACGCCCGGCGGGAGGTAGCGCCCCGCGCCATGCTTCAGAAGCCTGGAAGCGGCATGGATCACAGCGAAGGCTAATGCGTCCACGGGCGGCAATCGGCGTTCCTCCCTTTCCTGCTGCTGTTTAGGCACTTAGGTAGAATGAAATGGTTTTATCAATCAGAAAACCGGCGAATTGGCGATTGCCAATCAGCCGGTTTTTTTTGCCCCTATCCATTTTTTTATTTCATCAGGTGTAGCGGCGCTCACGAAGCTTTTTCCACAAAAAAACAGTCAAAAGGCACAACACGATGCCTACCAGCGCTCCGGCCGCATCGACGCACACATCAAAAAAAACGACACGCCCTGCCGGGGATAAAAATTTGGTGCAGCTCATCCGTCACCGCATAAAAGGCGGTCAGTCCCCCAAGCCAGAAAGGGCCTGCTTCGCCCCCCAGGTGCGGTACAGCGCATGAAACAGCAGAACCGCCAGCAGCGCAAATTCCGCCGCATGCGCCAGTTTTCGGATCACGGCGGAAGGGATCAGCAACCCAACCAGATCAAAAATTTTGGAAAGAACGCCATCGCTAAGCGATTGGGACTGAACACCGGACTGTTGAGAAAAATGAAAAATCAGCGCCATACAGGCCACCGCAAACGCCCAGGATAGGGCGCAGAGAAAGGCCTGCCTCTTGGATTGGAACCGTATCATGAATCCAGCCGCTCCCCTTTCAAAAAGCGCACCGTGCCATCCAGCGTGTGGTAAACAATCCCGGAAACATTCTGTGCCATCGCAAAGAAACTGCTCTCTGCATACAGCGGGTAAACTAGGCCGTTTTGGATCAAATGCGTTTCCGCCTGCTTGCACAGCTGAATGAGTTGCCTAGAAGCAGCCATATTCATGGAAGATATGATCTTATTGTAGGCTTCCGAGCTATAGTTGAGCAGGTTACCGCTCGCAGCGGAAGCAAACTGGGAAAGGAACTCTACCGCCGAAGAGCCGGAGGCTGTCACGGGGGCAAAAGCAATTTCGTAATCCCCCTTTTCCAAACGAGTGCGCAATTCTGCCCGATCTACCGCCTCCAGCCGCAGGATCAGCGTGATGCCCAACGCACCTTGCCAGGTTTGTATGAGCTTGCGGATCATATCGGCATGCTCCTGCGCACAGAGGATGGTAAGCGTTGCACTTTTTTGGCCAAGCGCATCCAGCCCGCTCTCCCAGCGCCTGCGCGCCTCATCCGCATTGTAGGCCAGCCGGCCGACAGCGCCTGCCTCGCTCCCGGTAGCTCGTGCTGCCCAGCATACAGGATGCCGGCACAAAGCCCTGCGCCTCGGCCGTCAGGCCGGAGGCAGGCTCCAGCGCGGAGCGGTTTAGCCCTTGGCAGAGCGCAATGCGCAGGTTCCCATTTTTCAGCAGAGCATTCCCTGCATTGAAGCAGATCGACCAGGTGATATTGGGGATCTCCTGCGTCGTAATGCCAGAGCGCTCATCCAGGGCATGGGCCTGGCCCTGTTCCAGCAGGGCGGCGTCATACCGCCCTTCCAACAGCTTATCAAGGCGGGATTGCCCGTCTGTATTGATATAGAGGCTGACGGTAGCGGGCGATACGGTTGTTTCCCCCTGATAATCCGGATTCTTTTTTAACAGCAGAGATTTGTCATGGTTCCATTTTGAAAGATAGAAGGGCCCATTGCAGATTAGATACTTCCGCTCCAGCCCATAGCGGCCTGACGTCGCCAGAAAAAATGCCTCATCGCAAGGCATGCTCATAGGGAGTGTCAGCGCATAGAGAAACGCGCTGTCCGCGCGAGCCAGCCGAATCTCCAGCGTGCTGGCGTTTACCACCCGCACGCCGAGTTGATCGGAGCGGGCAGTTCCACGATGAACCGCCTGCGCATTCTCAATCGCATAAAGCGCTTTGGCGGAGGCCATGCCCGTTTCCGGTAACAACGCCCGCTTTAGGCCGAACGCAAAATCCTCCGCATTCAGCGTGGTGTCGATCGTTTTTCCCTTCCCCAGCAGCTCTTCCAGCTCATCGGAGTCGGCAATGTGCCACTTCATCCCCTCGCGCAAATGAAAGGTGTAGGTGCGCCCGTCCGCCGACACATCCCACCGCTGGGCGGCTCCGGGCACGATTGCGCCTGATTCATCCAGACGGACAAGCCCCTCAAAGCAATTGCCCGTGACAAGCTTAGCCGTTTCATCCGCAGCAATCTGCGGGTCAAGGCAAACCGGCTCGCCGTCAATTGGGTAGGCAAGGTCTTTTTCCGCCCCGGTTTTCTTAGAGCAACCGGCAAGCGCAGGCAGTAAAAGCACAGCGGAAAGCACCAGCGCAAGGAACCGGGTATGCATTGTTTTCTTCACGCTTATGACCATTCCTTTCTCGGTAAGCCACAGAATTTTGCGGTTTAGGCGGCGCTAAAATTTTGAGTCAGGTTTGTGCGCAACAGGCATAAAGCGCAGTTGAAAAGAGGAAGCTTTGCATCTCTTCCCTTATGTTTTCCCATCTTAGCATTCCGCCTCGGAGGATACAAGTCAGTATTTGTAAACAATTTCACTCAGCAAGTGTCCAGCTTCGCCTTTAACTGTTCCGAATAGACCGGAAGCGCCCCGCTGGATGACGCCACAAAATCCGAAAGGATCGCGCCGCGCCGCGCGCTGCGGAATACATCCCATCCCGCGAGCAGCCCGCTGATCAAACCGGCGCTAAACGCATCTCCCGCGCCCACGGTATCCACCGCCTTGGATACGCATTCGTTTATCTCCCTCATCGCCTCACGGGAATAGGCCGTGCAGCCACGCGGCCCCTTTGTCACCAGCACGCAGCGTAGCTTGCTATATTGTGCAAAAAGGGCGCGGATTAGCTCCGTCTCCTGTTCTGCCGTGCAGAAGAGTGTGCCAAAGCGCAGCGCCTCCTCTTCATTGAGCTTGAGGATTGTCGTATACCGAAGGGATTGCTCCACCATCTCACGGGGGCAAAATCGCGGCGGATATTCACATCAAAAAACACGGCTGGGAAGGTGCATTCTTTTAAAATATGCAAAAGTGTCTCACGAGATTGTTCTGCCATCTGCACCATAGAGCCGAAATAAAAGAGGGAAAATCCCTCCTCCCGGAGGGAGGCAAGCGCCGCTTCTCCCCCTTCAATATGCTGGTAGCTAACCCCCTCGGGGAACGAATAGCTCGGAATCCCCTGATGGTCCAGCCGGACGAGCGCCGTCCCGGTTGGATAGCGGGCGTCTGTTTTCACATAATTTGAGCTTACCCCTAAGCGAGCGATCTCCTGCAACGCCCGGCGCCCCAGTTCATCCGCACCGACCTTGCTGTAGAGAAACGCCTCGGCGCCGAGCCGCGCCAAATGCCCAGCCAAATTAAAGGGGGCTCCACCAATTTTTGCTTGTCCATCAATGACATCCCAGAGGATCTCCCCATAAGAAAGCACCTTTTTCATCGTCATCCGCCTCATTCTCCACACAGCGCAAGCACTGCATGCGCAATAATTTTCGCATTGCGCAACAAATTTTCCTCCGTAATAAATTCATCCGCGCCATGCATATGATTATCCTCCCCCGGGAACATTGCGCCAAAAGCAACTCCGCCTGGGATACCGTGCACATAGGTGCCTCCGCCGATTGCCGTGCAATAGCCCGGCAGTCCGGTCTGCTGGGTATACACATGGAGCAGCGTTTGGATAAACGGGCTCTCCTCCGGCACCCGGTGCGGCTCGGAGCCCATTATTTTGTGAAAATTGAAACCGTGTGCAGCAAGCGCTTGAGAAAGCTTTTGGGTGACGCTAGGGAGCGTTTCACACAATGGAAACCGGATATCCACCATGCCCTCCAGCTTGCCCTTCCGGCACCGCAAAACGCTGAGGGCAAGCGTCAGCGCTCCGCTTTCCGCCTCTTGGCATGCAAGGCCGGCAGAGCGTCCGTTCGTTTCCCCATGGGGGAAAAGCAGCGCAATCTCCTCCAACAGCGGCAATAATCCATCCCCCTCCATACCGGGCAATGCGCAAAGCATCCGAATCAGGCCGGTCAGCGCATTTTCTCCCTGCTCTGGCGTGGAGGCATGCGCCCCGCGCCCTTCAATCAACAAAACAAGCCCATCCTGCTCCTCCCGGAAGGCGATAGCGAGCTCTTTTGGCAATGCCTGAGCAGCTTGCTTTGCCTGCTCAAGCGAAATGCCGGATAAACAGGCCTCCGCCCGGCCAGGAACGGCATTCGCCGCTTTGCCCGCATGCAGCCAGAGAACGCGCCGTTCCCCTTCCTGCCGGTAAGATGCGCAAAAGCCCGCCCGTAGCATCCCCTTTTCAATATTGATGATCGGATAATCGCCATCCGGTGTGAAGAGCATCGGCGGCATTTTATGCTTTGCCCGATAGCATGCAAGATCAGAAGAGCCGTTTTCTTCATCACTCCCCAGCAGCAAGCGCACCGGCGCAGCAAGCGGTATTTTCAGGGCGCGGATCGCGCCGAGGGCAAACAGCGCCGCTACAGCCGGCCCCTTATCATCAATTGTGCCACGGCCATAAAGCTTCCCCTCCCGGCGGGTAAGCGCATAGGGCGGCACTGTCCATCCCGTGCCCTCCGGCACCACGTCCAAATGGCAAAGAACGCCCAGCCCCGGTTCCGCCCCCTCCCCAAGGTCGGCCTCCAGCATAACGTTTTCCACTAGGCGCGTGCGAAGCCCCTGCTCCTGTGCCAGCCGCATACCTTCCTGCAGAGCGGCTGCCGGCCCTTTTCCATAAGGCGCGCCCTCCTCCGCCTGCGTGCGGTAGCTTGGAATTTCTATCAGAGCGGCAAGCGCCTGCCGCATCGCTTCCGCCTGGCTTTCCAGATAAGCGCCGACGCTTTTCACGCTTTCCCTTTCTATCACAATGCCTGCCTCCCTTTACTCTATCACAGATGCTTCCTGTTCTATGAACCATTCCAGCGGAATGCACTGCGCAAGCGCTAAACCGCCAAGTGGACTGGGGTGGCCGCCGTCCTTGCTCGTATAGCCCTCTTTTGCAAGATAGGGATTCTCTTCCCGTGCAAAAGCGGCGTCAAAATCAACGATTTTGTCAAACAGTTTCTCCTGCATCAGCCGCCGGTTGATTTCCACACGGATTTGATCCTTTTCCGGTGTGCAGTCCGCCGAGCCGCCGAAGGGGATCAATGTGGCTCCGTAGACCGTGATGCCGTGCGCGTGTGCCATCTGCACCAGCTCTCGCAGGCCGTCGAGCGCCTCCTGCGCCGTAATGCGATCCGATTTTGGGGCGCCTAATGTGCCCGGCTGGGCATAGTCGTTTGTGCCCAGGCATACCACCATGTATTTTATGCCGTCAAAGGCGCCTACATCCCATTGAAAACGCTCCAACGCCCTCGGCCA
>ENA-OQED01000983-OQED01000983.1-human-gut-metagenome-genome-assembly--contig:-NODE-983-length-10837-cov-2.379925_pt1 | contig 10837 bp, 11 predicted proteins | sample MGYA00242790_ERZ504625 | MGnify/ENA primary metagenome ERZ504625 (study PRJEB26092, sample SAMD00036345) | human gut metagenome | host: Homo sapiens | study: EMG produced TPA metagenomics assembly of...
GCCCATGAGGGTTTTAATCATCCAGTTCCTCCCAGGTTACACGGATTTTCTCGAGCATTTCGGCGAGCTGCTCGCGCTCGTCGTGGGTGAGGGCACTAAAGGCTTGCTCTCTAAAGCGAATGCGGGCTGCCTGGTCGATGCGGGCGTTTTCCCGGCCGGTTTCGGTCAGGCGAATGGTGAGTTGCCGTCGATCCTTGGGGTTACGGCTGCGCTCGATGAGGCCGTTGAGCTCTAGCTTGGACAGGATCTCGGAAAGCGATCCCGGCTTGAGGTCAAAGTGCATGCCGAGCTCCTGCTGCGACATCTCGCCGCCGGGCTGCTTGGCCAGCAGGCAGATGATGGGCGCCTTGCCGGACACGCCTCCGCCATGAAAATGCATGTAATGGCCGCAAAAGCCAGGCCATTGAGGATGCGCTTGGCAAGCTTGTCTTCTGAGCTAACCGCTTCGGGTGCATCCGCCGGCTGTGACGGGTCGCCGCCGGGCTCGTGTGGATAGACGAGTGCTTCAACACACATGTCGCTGCAATGCTCCTTTCTTTAGTTAAACAGAGGGATTGTTCTGTACCTAAGTGATTCTAGAGGTACCTAACTGATTGTCAAGGTACCGAATTGATTTTGAGACACTGATGGGACGCTGGTGCCGGGGGAAGCCGGGGCAGTCTTCGCGTCGTAGATTCGGCGGGTCGCTGCATATCCCAGGGCTTTCGATATGTTCATCGAGGGGGCAAGACTGGCGGTTGCCGGTTTCGCCCCCTTGGCTTTTAGAGATTTAGAGCGGCTCGTCGCCGGTTCGGAGGATAGCGAGGTATGGCTCATATGAAAACGTGCGATATCGCTTCCTGCTCGTGTCGCGTTGGACAAGAATGCCCCAATCGGTAAATTGGGATATAAGGTTGTTTGCGCTCGATCTGCTAATCGGCATTCGTTCAGAGACAAAGGCGGTGTCGACGATCGGATTGCCCTCGAGAAGGTCGAGCAGCATAAGGGCGTTCGTTGTAGCCCTTCCTGCCTTTTCGCGAATCAGCCTTTCGGTTTCCGAATGGAGGTCGACGAGCTTTCGCATCGAATCCCGCGCCTCGCGTGCGCTCGCAAGCAAGCAGGTGCTGAAAAATGAAACCCATCCCTCGAAATCACCTGTCTGCCTTACGTGCATGAGCCAATCGTAGTATTCGCTCCTGTGCCGTTTGAGTTCATACGAGGGATAGATGACCGGTTTAGTGAGCGCCCCATCATGTATGAGCGAAAGGAGGATGAGCAGACGCCCGAGGCGTCCGTTGCCGTCGAGGAACGGATGTGTGGTTTCAAACTGGTAGTGCACCAAAGCAGCCTTGATGACCGGGTCGATGTCGTCACGCTCATTGATGAAAAGCTCGAGGTCGCCAAGCGCCTCCTTCATATCCTCCGTGTTAGGGGGGACGTACGGTGCCTCATTGAGCGTGCAGCCGTTTGGTCCGACCCAGTTCTGGGTCGTCCTGAACTGGCCCGGCGTCTTGTCGGAGCCTCTGCCATTTCCGAGCAACGTGGCATGAACGGTCTTGAGCAACCTCATGCAGAGCGGCAATTCCTCCATGAGCTCAGTTGCCTGCTGCACCGCCCGAGTGTAGTTGACGACGTCGGTTAGGTCCCGGCTCGCATTGGATTCGTTTGACGGGTCAAGAACATCATCGAACGTACATTGCGTACCTTCGATTTGGGAGGATAAGAGCGCTTCCTTGCGAACGTACATGGAAAGGTACATGTCGATGTTCGGAACAAAGCGAGACATGCCCTCAACCTCGCCGAGTGCGGCGCGGCAATCGGAGACAAGTCGCATGGAATCAGCGGATAAATCGAGTGGAAAGAACGTATCCATGTTGGCGGGTCTAAACGAGTCGTAGGTGAGGGTTCCCGAAAGGTTATGCCTGACGTTTCCCTGTCGTCCGGGTGTTATGGGTACGAGCATCGTTAATGTCCTAAGAACAAATATGAGGCAAAACTTGTTCTTAGAATCTTATAGCGCCTTCTAAGGCCAAGTTTCTGGAATTAGAGGCGTCAGAAAAAATCTAAGAACAAAATAGCGCCCAAACTTGGCCTTACATCCGAGGACAAGACTTAGATTGCGCTGCGCTACACTTAGTTGCACTATGGCGCCATCGTGCCGCGCCCGACCCAAGGGGGACTCTCATGAAGAACACTCAGCTGCTGCTGATTAACGATATGTGCGGCTACGGCAAGGTCGCGCTTTCCGCCATGCTGCCGGTGCTGTCGCACATGGGCTACCGCATCCATAACCTGCCGACGGCCCTCGTTTCCGATACGCTCAACTACCCCAAGTTCTACATCCACGACACCACGGAGTACGTGCGCCAAAGTCTCGCTATCTGGGAGGAGCTCGGGTTTGAGTTCGACGCCATCTCGACCGGCTTTATCGTGACCGAGGAAGAGACGCGCATCATTTCGGACTTTTGCCACCGCCGTGCGCAAAAGGGCACCAAGGTGTTCGTCGACCCCATCATGGGTGACAACGGCAAGCTCTATGCGGGCGTGCCCGAGTCCACGATCGGTCTCATGAGGCACCTGCTCGAGTGCGCCGACTACGCGGTTCCCAACTACACCGAGGCCTGTCTGCTCACCGATACGCCTATCGCCGAGCAAATTACACCCGACGAGGCCCGCACTCTTGTGGACGCCGTGCGCGAGCTGGGTGCCAAGTCGGTGGTCATTACGAGCGCCGTGGTCAATGGCACGAACGCGGTTATCGGTTACGACCATGTGGCGGGGGAGTACTTCACGATTCCCTTTGAGCTCATTCCGGTTTATTTCCCGGGCACGGGCGACACGTTCTCGGCGGTGCTTGTCGGCCGCGTTATGGCAGGTTGGAGTCTGCAGCGCGCCACAGCCGACGCCATGCGCGTGGTGGCCGAGCTTATCGGGCGCAATGCCGACCAAGAGGACAAGTCGGCCGGCCTTCCCATCGAGGCCTGCCTGGATGTGATTGACCATGAGTAGTGCTAGCGAAGACGGCGCCAAGTCCGCGGGCGAGAACAAGCCGCTCGGCGCTCCGCGTGGCAAGCGTCCGCGTATCCGCGTGAGCTGCGTGGACCAGCTGGGTGCGTGCCGCTGCCACCATGGTCACAAGCCGGGCGACGTCTTTGACTTTGACCGAGACCGCGGCAAGATGTGCGCCATGGCCTGCCATGTGGGCTTTCCCTATATCGATATCCTGCGCTATGGCGGAACCGTGCCTGGCAATGAGCCCGGTACGGCAAAGTTCTGCTGCCCCGAGGTCGATACGCTGAACGTCTGGCTTGCCGAGATCGTTGACGAGTAGTTGGGCGTGGATTTTCTCCCGTTTAGAGCGCGCTTGAACGCTCAAAGTGGAGAAAAACCACGCTCGATTTATATGCGGGAGAAAAACCACGCTCGATTTGTATATGGGAATTCCGACTTCGCTTATGCCTATGCTTAGGCGTTGTCGTCGTTGTTCTGTGCGCGAGCAAGGTCAAATTTCTGCATTCCATCCGATTTGTGGCTCTAAAAACTCTGCATTTCATCGATTACAGTTGCTCGAGCATAGCGGTGCAGCCGGCGAGTACATCGCGGTAGGTGGCGTCGAAATTACCGGTGTACCAGGGGTCTGCCACGTCGCCGGGACGATCGGTCCAATCGAGCAGGCGCGAGATCTTGCCATCGGGGTCCTTGCCAAAGATGCGGTACAGGCCGCGGGCGTTCTCATCGTCCATATAGACAATGTGGTCCCAGTCGCCATACTCCGCGCGACGCACCTGGCGCGCACGATGTGCGACGACGGGAATCCCGACTTTGCGCAGCTTAGCGACCGTGCCATGATGCGGCGGGTTGCCGATCTCCTCGGTTGAGGTCGCTGCGGAATCGATGACAAACTCCGCCTCGCGCCCGGCGCGGTGCACGAGCTCGGTAAACACCGACTCAGCCATCGTCGAGCGGCAGATGTTCCCATGACAGATAAACAGAATACGCTGCATGGATTGGTGGTTTTGCATGACGGTTCCTATTCCGAGCGAAGCCGTTTTTTCAATAGCTTAGCGAACAGTATCATCGGGTTTCAACTTACCCAGCGAACGCGATAGGTTCATGCTGGGAACCTCGACCGCGCGCCAAAACGCGATCGCAACAACCGTGCTTACGAGCAATGAGGCTGCGGCAATCGCAAGCGGCGTTGCAATTCCGAGTTTGGGTAAAAAGGCAGCGAGGCCTCCTATGACGATGGCATGAGTGAGATACAAGCTATACGATATCTTTCCCAAAAAAGTCATCGGGCTCGTGCTGAGCGCCCGGCGTGTAAAACCATCGATAATCGAAACTACTACGACCGTCATGCACGCGGGCGTTCATGGTGGTAGATAGCAGCGCTTCGGCAATGCCACCGGGATGCCATACGAGCGACAGCTCGATAACGCCAACGGGAACAATGAGCAGTGCCAGCTCGACAGGGGCAGCCAACTTAATGGCTTTGATTTTATCGAATTGCTTGGCGATTATGACGCCAAGCCAGAACATGAGGCCTAGGCGCAGTGGAAAATAGCCCGACCAATACGAGACAAACACCGCCGCGAATATCGTTATGACCGCAAAACCAGGGCGTCGAATACGCGATATGCACCAAATAGCCAATGGAAGCGTGAGACTGAACCAAAGCTCCCAGCTCATAGACCATATAGGGGAGTCGACTCGTACGAGGGGCGCACCATAAAGGGTGTTGACGCCATTGGACACATTGAACAGCACATCGAATTGCATAAGAATGTCGTGAATTATTGTGGGCAGGTCGGCGTCATAGGCAACGGCAAGTGCGGAACGCGACGTTGATCCCATGCGCCACGCCACATAACCCGCTGCGATAGCCAGCGCGATCGCCGCGAACATCGGAGCGCAAAGGCGAATGATTCTTCTTGGATAGTAGCCGGGCCAGTTGTAGCTACCGCCGTCCTTTTGCTTAAACGGAACAAGGGACAGCACTATGCCAGACAAGATGAAAAAAATCAGAACCGATGCGCTACCGGGGAAGAGGCTTGCCCCCCCCGAATGGCTTGACCATAATATCGATGTGGAGCAGGAACACCATCAGCGCCCCGAGCCCTCGAAGACCGTCAAGCGACAAAACGCGTTCCTCGTGTTTTGGCATTGCTGCCCCTTTCCTTATGCTCGTCAATATAAGCGTCCAGTATACTCCCAGAGTATTCCACACGAGGTAACGACTGTCCGTGCTCCGTAAGCGAAAAATCCGACTTTTCCAGACATTAATCTAAGGATGCGACAGGTAGCGTCATGGCAGATAAACAGTACGCGTTGCATGGAACGATACCTTTCATATGGAAGGCTGCTAAGAGTCGAAGCCGGGCGCATGCAGAGTTTTATTTCTTGGCCAGTTTGAAATAGCGCTCAAATAGCAGCTCAAATACGTAATAGAACATCAGACGGCTGTCGAGGTCCATGCTGCCCAAGCGGATTTCTTTTTGCACGGTGTAGATAGGGTAGTCGGCTAGTTTCGAGAGAGAATTTCGAGAAAAGCCGGTGAGTGTGACGACCTTGCATCCGCGCGTTTTGACTATCGATGTAGCGTCAATAGACACCTGCGTCTCGCCGCTTACGGAAACGCTGAAGACCAGGTCGTTTTTGCCAAGCAGTTCTGCGTAGTGCCTCATGACGTGGCGTTCACTGAGCGTATCGGTATTCTTGCCCATTATTTTGAGCTTTTCAGCCATCTCGAGGCACGGGTACTTCGAAAAGCCCGAGCAAAAGAACACGATATGCGAGGCGTCCTGGATAAGGCTTACAACCGAGTCGATGACCCGGTCGTTAATCAGATCTTTGGTCTGTACGAGCTGGGTATCAAGAGGAAGCGCCTCGATAGTGAATCGATTGCGGTCGAGCGAGGCGGAATACGATTGTTTGAGCTCCGTAAACCCCGAGAAGCCAAGCTTGTGGGCAAGCCTGACGATTGTATTGGGAACGACGAAGAACCGTTCGGCAATGCTCTTAAGCGTAACATCGTCAATATCATCCCGCAGCTCGATGATGTAGCGCATGATCTCGCTTTCGAGATCGTTGAGCTTGCTTTCGCCAGCCGGTGCTGCGGCTTTTGGCTGCAATTGCGCTACCCGCGACGACGCTCCCAGCGAGCCAACTTAATCGTCACCAGTGTGAGTGCCCAGGCTACAAGCGAGAACGCAGCGCCCACGGCGCCTACGTAGGAAATGCCAACTCCACTTACCACGGCGCCGCCCATTGCGGTGCCAAACGAGATGCCGACGTTAAACGCCATGGGCTCAACCGAACTTGCAAGTACCATCGACTTGGGATGGCGGCTGCGTGCCACGTCCATAAAGTGCGTGATGCACGACACCGAGAACAGGTACATGAGTAGCGCCAAGCTAAAGACAAAGACAAGTGCGAGCGGCATGGCAGCGCCCGCGGCAAACAGCCCAAACAATGCCGCCGCCTGCAGCGCGAACGTAACCAGCAGTGCCTTCATGCCAAAACGCGCGTCGATCCATCCGCCCAGGATGTTCGAGATCAGGCAGAACACGCCGTAGGCCATAAGCGTGGTACTGGCTTCGACCGTGCCCATGCCCAGCACCTGCTCAAGATAAGGCGTCACGTAGCCGTAGAAAACGTAGACCGACCCCACGCCAAACAAAAAGATGAGCATGCCGGTGATGATGCTCGGCTCGCGTAGCAGCCCTGCCTGCTCGCGGAAGGTGGCGGGCTCATCGGTCTGACCGGAGCGCGGCATAAACGCCACAAGCGCTCCGCAGGTCAAAACGGCAAAGGTCAGCGTGCCGTACATGGCCACGTGCCAATCGAGCGTGTCGGCCACAAACTTGCCGATCGAAGTGACAAAGACCATTGCCACGGAAAACGCACCATATACCACCGAGATGGCAAGCGAAGTTTGCTGCGGGGACAGCAGCTCGGGGATGTACGTTACGCCCACGGCGAGCAGTGCACCCGAGACAGAGCCCAGGACAATGCGCGAGATAAAGAGCACCTGGAAGTTGGGCGCCAACGCCATGACCAGGTTGCCGAGCACAAAGACGATGCTATAGCACACGAGCAGCTGGTAGCGGCGAAAACGTCCCGTGCTGAGCGCAAGCACCGGCGTTGCGATGGCATAGACAAGCGCAAACACGCTGATGAGCTGGCCCGCAGTGGCAAGCGATATGCCGAGTTCCGTCGCCAAGTCACTTTCGATGCCGATGACCACGAACTCCGAGCAGCCGAGCGAGAAGCCCAGCAGCACGAGCAGCGCCAGGCAGAGCTTGGTGCGCGCGGGGGAGAGCGCGACGGCGGTTGACTTACTTTTAGGCGTGGTTGCGGCGGTCAAGGTGGTTACTCCAGTGTCGCGTTTTAATCGGCAAGTTTTATGTCCCTGCAACTCTAACAGAATGTGACAAAGGGACCGTCCCTTTGTCACATCTGGGATCGACTGGTTCCCCAAACCGTCCCAACATTCGGCGAAAAACTCGAAAACGAGGAAAACCGTCGAATGTTGGGACGGTTTTTCTGCCTAGGGGCTCGCTCATTCCTTAGAAACTTGCAAAATTCGCAATTTTCTAAGGTAGCATCTTATAAACTTGCTAATTATGCAAGTTTATAAGGTTTCACGCTTGGTCGAGCGCTAGGGAGGCTCTATGGATATCGTTCGCCGAAGCCGCTATCTTGATCGACTCATTGCTTTTCAGGATACCGACCTCATCAAAATCGTGACGGGTATACGCCGTTGCGGCAAATCCACGTTATTGGACATGATGAGGGAGCACCTGGCGCAGCAGGGGGTGCCGGCAGAGCGTTTGCTGACCTTTAAGATGGAATCTCTAGAGTACGCGGGGGTTACAGATTATCTGACGTTTTATCGCATGGTTCGGGAGCGCGTTGACGGTGTCGATCGCCCCTATCTGTTCTTTGACGAGCTCCAGAATGTCGAGGGCTGGGAAAAGGCGGTTAACTCGCTCCGAATCGACTTGCCGTGCGATATCTATGTCACGGGCTCCAATGCCTTTTTGCTATCGAGCGAGCTTGCAACGCTTATCTCGGGCCGGTATATCGAGGTCAAGATGCAGCCGCTCACGTTTGGCGAGTATCTTGATTTTCGCTCGATTGATGCGGTCGTCGCTGAAGGGCTTGGTGAGAGGGTCGAGCTCGTTTCCAAGACGGGCGATCGCCTTAATTCAAACACCGTGCTCGAGCAGTACATAACCTATGGCGGCATGCCGTTTCTGGCTCATGACGAGCCGAGACGCGAGGCATGCCGTGACTACATCCGCAGCCTCTATCAGACGATTGTCGCGCGCGATATCCTATTGCGCGCGACGCGTAGAGGTCGCGGAGCTATCACCAAGCGCGACGTTCTCGAGCGGCTCTGTGCGTATCTGGCAGACAACATTTCCAATCAAACCTCGGTCAACAAAATCGTAGGGACGCTCAACGAATCGGCGGGCGGTAAGACCAACGCATCGACGGTGTCGGCGTATATTGACGCTCTGGAAGAGACGTACCTGTTTACCAAGGTAAAAAGGTATGACGTCAAGGGGCGGGAGCTTCTCAAGACAGGCGGTAAATATTACATAGCCGATACGGGAATCCGCAGCTATCTTGACGGATATAGAGGTAGCGATAGCGGTAGGATGCTCGAGAACGTTATCTACAACCAGCTTGTCTTTGAAGGATACGAAGTGTTTTGCGGCCATCTGCGCGCGGGGGAAATCGACTTTGTCGCAATCGGCGAGGGATCGGACCGTAAATATATCCAGGTTACCGAACGGATCGATGCCGAGGCGACAAGAGAGCGTGAGCTGCGACCGCTCAAACTAAACACGCTGGGAAAAATCCCTGATTCGTACGAGAAGATCTTGATTGTCAGGGATGGTGAGCATCCAACAGACATCGACGGCATCAGAATCGTAGGGGCGGCCGATTTCTTGCTGAGAAACAAGATCGCCCACGGCTAGGCAGATGTGACAAAGGGACAGCCCCTTTGTCACATTCCATGCGAGCTCCCGTGTCATATGGGGGTATAAGGCTAGCAAGTGTTTATTTGCGAGGCTTAAGGGGCGCCCCGTATGGATATCGATAACTTTGAATGGTGGTATAGCGAGGGCGAGGCTCCGGACGAAGAGTGGGACGAGCCCGCGCCGTGTGACGTGTCGAGCGACGAGGACGAGACCGGCAACGATGCCGGTGTCGAGCCTGAAGCCGCCTCCGATGCCGCCGAACCCCTAACCTTTGAACAGGCTTGGGCCCAGGCCGAGGCCGACGAGGCGAAGGCCGATGCCACGGCCACGCTCGGCGAGCCGGCTGATATGTCGATCTCGCCGGCAAAGACCCCACAGCCGCGCCATACCATCGACCCCGGCAGCACGGCATCCTTCAGCATACTCGACGTGCCCGCGCAGGGTGCCCAGGCGCCCGCCCCCACCCATCGCCCCAACCTGGCTCGCGAGGAAGACGCGGGCCGTCGCTCTCCGCTCGGCCCCATTCTCATCGCCTTTATGGCCGGCGTCATCGCTTGCTCGGCGATCGGCAGCATCTGGGGTCATGTCGAGCAGCAGCGCCAAGACGCCGCCAAGGTCGAGATGTCTGTCGAGCAATCGCTCAGCCGCACGCGCTCGGTGCATGTATCGGTCGAGGTCAAGGACGGCGCGACGTGGGACACCGCGCGCGGCGACAGCCAGATGCTCGTCCATATCGTGGGTCGCACGCTCAAGGGGCAAGCGATCGACGAGTACCAATACGTCAATTCCGAAGGTGACGGCATCGAGCTCAAGCCCGGCGACTACGAGCTCACGGTCGATGAGCCGCCCGTCGCCACCGACGGCACGCGTTACCGTGCCTCAAAGCGCATGGTTCCGGTGAGTTTTAATTCACAGGCGCCCGATACGGTCGATAGCACGCCGCAGGGCGGGTTTGACCTTTACGCTATTGCTCAATAACTGCACCTGTCGCTCAACCCCGCTGCCAAGAGTGGGACAATAGCCCTCGACACCGTTGTTTACTATTGGAGGAAGTAGCATGTCCACCGTCACTACCATCAAGCGCGGCGGCCTCATCGCGGCCATCGATTCCATGGGCGCCCAGCTCACGAGCCTTGCCCTCAACGGCAACGAGTATCTGTGGCAGGGCGACCCGGCCTTTTGGGGCAAGCATGCGCCTATCCTGTTCCCCATCGTGGGATCGCTGCGCAACAACATGGCGACATCTGCGGCCGGCACCTGCGAGATGCCGCGCCACGGACTCGCTCGCATCGTCGAGCACAAGTTGGTCGAGGTTTCGGAGGACGGCTCCTCGGTAACGTACGAGATCACTGACACGCCCGAGTCGCTCAAGGCGTTCCCGTTCCACTTTAAGCTCAACATGACCTATGCCCTGACCGGCGATGCCACGCTCACGCAGACCTTTGCCGTCACCAACACCGGCGACGTGGCCCTGCCGTTCTCGGTGGGCGGTCATCCTGCATTCAACGTGCCCGCCCCCGGTGCCGAAGACGAGGCGTTCGAGGATTACGAGCTGGCGTTTACCGAGGCTTGGACTAACGAGGCTCCCATCATCACGCCCGACGGTCTTATGACGTTCGAGGGTAGCTACAAGGCTCCCGATAACTCGGACGTGCTGCCCATTACGCACCGCAGCTTCGATAACGATGCCATCATGTTCACCGATACCCCGGGCTCCACGCTCACGCTGCGCGGTCGCAAGTCGGGCCACGGCGTCAAGATCGACTTTGAGGGCTTTAAGTACATCGGCGTGTGGTCTGCCGCCAACGACGCCCCGTTTGTGGCGCTCGAGCCTGGACCGGTCACACCACCATGGACACCGAGGA
>ENA-OQED01000985-OQED01000985.1-human-gut-metagenome-genome-assembly--contig:-NODE-985-length-10829-cov-0.811904_pt1 | contig 10829 bp, 13 predicted proteins | sample MGYA00242790_ERZ504625 | MGnify/ENA primary metagenome ERZ504625 (study PRJEB26092, sample SAMD00036345) | human gut metagenome | host: Homo sapiens | study: EMG produced TPA metagenomics assembly of...
CGAGCAGTCCACGCCGCAGCCCTCTTCCTGCAGAATTGCAGGATGACGGGGTTGGGCAGGGCCTTGACGGCAAAATACTCCTTGAAGCCCTTGTTCCAGCTGAACGCCTTGTTGATGCGGCGGGCATTTTCCCGGATCCCCTGTTCGTCATAGATGTGAAACGGTGTGGGATACTGCGCTGCAATTTGCTCCAGCTGTGCTGCGGAGACAAACGTTTTTTTCATTGGAATTCCTCCCTGCGAAAACTGAAATTGCACCCATTGTAGGAGCCGCTCGAGTCCATGTCATGAAGGCAAAAACACTTTTGCCGTTCCATGCACACGCACTGCAAAATTGTCTGTCCGCTCCGTCGTTTTGCCCGGAACGGATAAATCTTCTCTCAAATATCGTCGAGTGTCTCCGTCTCCACCGGCTGCGCCGCCTCGACAAAGCGCACCTGCAGCACCGCCTGCGGCCAATTGACCGAAATGGCAGCCGCTCGAGCGCGCGCATGCGCCGCTGCATCAATCTGTGTACACAGGTCAGTCAGCATCTCGCGCGTCAGATAGCCGCCGCGCCAGTGAAACACAAGACCCGGCTGCTTTTTGCGCAGCGCCTGATCGACCCGGCGCGCAGCCTCCTCCGGCTTTGTCCACGACAGATGCTGGAGCTTATAGTAAAACTGCCCGCCATCCGTACAGGCCGGCGCCGGATACAGAAGCTTACGGTGGTCTCGGAAAATCTTCGTGTCGTCCAGATTGAAATAGTCATAGCGCAGTACGCCGTGCTTGCTGAGAGAATTGTCAAATGTGGCGTCCAGATGATAGCACTGTCCGCCGAGCTGCACGATGTTCCACGCGTGCAGATAGCGATCCCCGTTGGCACGGTCGCGGTCGCTGACGGCGATCATACACGGCAGGCCAAGCCCGTCGCACAGGAGCTTGACCGTCTTGGCCATGCCCTCGCAGACACCGACGCCGTTGGTCAGCGGGCCGATGACCTCGTGCGAATACGGCTTTTCAAGCTTATCGTAGCGAACGTTTTCCACAATGAAATCATGGATCGCGCGCTCCTGCTCCGCCGGTGGCAGGCTGCGCAGCGGACGCAGCAACCGTGCCGTGCGCGCCTCAATTGCCTGCCGGTGCTCACGGATGCGCTTTTTGTCAAAGCGATACTCGGGGCAAAAGTCCACGAACTCCGCCTCCGGCACAGCGCGGCACGAAAAACCGACGGCGTAGAAGATCTCCGGATGATCCAGCCGCAGCTGGAAAAAGAGTGTGCCGAGCGTCTCCTTCGTGAGGCGAGGAATGCGCGCCGACGGCGCAAGCTCCCGCAGGCAGGTCAGCATACCGTGATACGCCGCGCGCTCCGGCGGCGGAAGCTGCTGATAATAATATTGCGGATGCAGCTGCATAGTCACTGCGCTCCTTTCGTCTGGTCGGCACGGGGGCTGACCTGAAACCGTTTTTTATACGCCCGTGAAAACGCGGAGTAGTCATGGTACCCGCACTGATAGCAGGCATCCGTCGTGCGCATGCCCCGGGCGATCAGGTCGCGCGCCACGCGCAGGCGTTTGTCCGTGAGGTAGCCGTGGATTGTAAAGCCGGTCTCGGCACGAAACAGGCGCATCATATAATATTTACTGAGGTAAAAGGTGTCCGCGAGGGCATCAATGCTGATGTCCTCGGTCAGGTGCGTGTTGAGATATTCGAGTATAGCAGCCGTCTTTTCGTTGCAGTGTTCCGAGGGGGCGTAGCTTGACCCGTCGTCATTCAGGCCGCGGCCGAGCATGACCAACAGCTGCAGCATCTGCGCGCGTGAGAGCAGATCATGTCCGTAGGCCGTGCTTTGCTCCTCCGCCTCGAGCGCGTCCAGTGTGCGCAGCAGTGCAGTACGGCGGTCAGCTCCGGGCGCAGGACAAAGCTCTCCCCATCTGCCGGCAGATGAAAACAGGCGTCGAGCGCAGACACTGCCGTTGACTGCGCGCGCAGAAAGTCCGGCGATATGTAGAGGATCACGCGCTCATAGCGCTCATTCGGGTCGATCTGCGCTTTGTGGATCGCGCCCTGCCGCACAAGCACCACATCATACGGCCGCAGCACATGTGTGCGCCCTTCGACGATATAGTTTCCGCGCCCGGCCAGAAAGAACACCAGCTTATGAAATTCGTGATAGTGGAAGGCCGTATCCTCAGCCAGTGCACTGCTCAGATGGAACAGACGGTAGTCTCATGCAGGTATCCCCTGCGCTCATAATCAGTCTGTTGCATAGCTTGCCTCCAAGAAAGCATCTTTTGCAATATATGATAGCATTTTTTGTACAATTATTGCAAGAAAAAACTCTATATACTGTCACCAAAGCGCTGTTTCGGCGCAAACTACGCACTGGGAGTGTTGCATTTATGTCCAAGACAAACGGTTCCAAGTCGTTTTTTAAGACTTACGGATTCCTGATCTTCATGATCTCCGGCATCGTGGCCGGCTGTCTGGTAGGCGCTTTTGCCCCAGATTTCGGCGGCAAGATCAAATTCCTCGGCACGCTGTTCATCAACATGATGTTCTGCGTGGTCGTGCCGATGGTGTTCTGCTCCATCGCCTCCGCCATCGCCAACATGAAGAGCGTCAAGCGCGCCGGCAAGATCATGGGCGTGACCATCGCCTCGTTCCTGATCACCGCTGCCATCGCAGGTGTGCTGATGTACATCGTCTGCCGCATCTTCCCGCTCGTGGATGGACACTACACCATCACAGAGGGCGAGATCGGCGACACACTGGGCTTCGGCGACATGATCGTGAACTTCTTTACCAAGCCTGACTTCACGGAACTGCTGAGCCGCAAGGCCATCCTGCCGCTGATCGTTGCGGCGGTCATCTTCGGCTTCGGCATCCAGATGAACGGCGGTCCGGAAACCAAGACCGCGAAGCTCCTCGAGGACATTACGGGCTGCATCATGAAGACTGTGAAGCTCATCACCTACTATGCCCCCATCGGCTTCTTCGGCTTTTTTGCCGACCTGGTCGCCACCTACGGTCCGGAGCTGGTCGCGGATTACAGCCGCACGCTCATCATCTACTACGTCATGAGCTTTGCCTACATGTTCGTCTTCTTCCCCATCTACGCCCAGTTCGGCGGCGGTAAGGGCGGCGCGAAGATCATGTTCTCCAAGCTGTTCCGTCCGGCAGCCGTTTCCTTTGGCACGTGCTCTTCCGTTGCGACTATCCCGACCAACATGGAGGTCGCGGATGAGACCGGCATTTCCAAGGACGTCACCGACATTGTCCTGCCCATGGGTGCCACCATGCACATGGACGGCTCGGCCATGTCCGCCATCATCAAGGTCGCATTCCTCTTCGGTGTGTTCGGACTGGACTTCACGACGGAAAAGGCCATTCTGGCCATCGTCGTGGCGGTATTCTCCTCCGTTGCCATGACGCGGGCATCCCCCGGCGGCGGGCGGCACCGGGTGAGCTTGTTGGTCTGCACCATCTTCTTCCCCGATCAGCTGGCTGTTGCTTATCCGATCGCGCTTGCCATCGGCAACCTTGTCGATCCCCCGGCCACCATGGTCAACTCCGCCGGCGACTACGTCGTGTCCTTCATCGTCTCCCGCTATGTGGACGGCAAGGACTGGCTGCAGAAGGCCTTCGCAAAGAAGAAGGAAAACGCAGCCATCGAGCAGTAACCCGCTCGGAGATCTGCCAATGTATCAAATTCCTCCCACCCGGAAACACTACGCTGTACCGGATGGGAGGAATTCTTATGCTTGGAAAAGTCGAGATCTGCGGCGTGAACACGGCGGATTTAAAAGTTCTGAGCAGCGATGCCTGCCGCGCGCTGCTCATCCGTGCAAAGCACGGCGACCGTGACGCGCGCGAGCAGCTCATCGCGGGAAACCTCCGGCTGGTGCTGTCCGTGATCCAGAAATTTATCGGCCGCGGCGAGAGTGCGGACGACCTGTTTCAGGTCGGCTGTATCGGGCTGATCAAGGCCATCGACAATTTCGACGCGGAGAACCATGATGTGCGCTTTTCTACCTACGGCGTGCCGATGATCTCCGGCGAGATCCGGCGCTACCTGCGCGACAACAGCCCCATCCGCGTCAGCCGCTCCACGCGCGACACGGCATATCAGGTGCTGCAGGAAAAGGAGCGCCTGACCGCCGCCACCGGCCGCGAGCCGTCACTCGATGAGATTGCAAAGTCGCTCGGTCTGCCGCGGCAGACAGTGGTATTTGCGCTCGATGCGATCAGCGATCCCATCTCCCTCTACGAACCGATCTACACCGACAGCGGCGAGAGCATCTGCGTCATGGACCAGGTCGGCGACACAAAAAATACCGACGAGCAGTGGCTCGAGCGGCTGGCGCTCTCGAGCGCGATGGGCACGCTCAACGCGCGCGAGAAAAAGATCCTCTCTCTGCGCTTTTACGCCGGCAAGACACAGATGGAGGTCGCCGGTGAGATCGGCATCAGTCAGGCGCAGGTGTCACGGCTTGAAAAGCAGGCTATTGGCAAGATCCGCGGCAGCGTCTTCCCCTCATAAGCTGCGGTGCCGCGCCATAAACTGTTACAAAAACGCTGCGGAGGTGTCCCCATGAAATGTTGTCTATCCGACCTGCGATATAAAGAAGTCATCGATCAGAGCACCGGTCAGCGGCTCGGCTACGTCTGCGATGCGGAAATTGACTTGGATGACGGCAAGATCGTGTCGCTCATTGTGCCCGGACAAAAGAAGCTCGGCGGCCTGCTCAGCGGCGACGACGACTACATCCTGCCGTGGGGGTCTATCTCGCGGCTGGGTGAAGATATCATTCTCGCCGAGGTCTCGGGGCAGCAGCCGCGCCGCCGACGCGAAAAGCGCCAGAATCATCTCTGAGCACACGCAAAAAATGCAAAAAACCGGCCAAATCCTCTTGCATTGGCCGGTTTTCTCTGGTATAATACCAGAGCATTACGCACGGGAGTGGATGTGCGACCATGTGGTTTCGGCCTGGTCGGGCACAGAAGAAGCTCCCGGAGGTAGCAACTAATTAAAGGAGGAAACAAAAAACTATGGCAGTCGTATCTATGAAACAGCTTCTTGAGGCCGGTGTCCACTTCGGTCACCAGACCCGCAGATGGAACCCGAAAATGGCGGAGTATATCTACTGCGAGCGCAACGGTATCTACATCATCGACCTGCAGAAGACCGTCAAAAAGCTCGAGGAGGCTTACAGCTTCGTGCGCAACCTCGCTGAGAATGGCCAGACCATCCTCTTCGTCGGCACGAAAAAGCAGGCTGCTGACGCTGTGAAGGAAGAGGCTTCCCGCGTCGGTATGTACTACGTCAACGCCCGTTGGCTCGGCGGCATGCTCACCAACTTCAAGACCATGCGCACCCGCATCGACCGTCTGGCTCAGCTCAAGAAGATGCAGGGAGGACGGCACCTTCGATATGCTCCCGAAGAAGGAAGTCATGAAGCTGCTCGGCGAGATGGAGAAGCTCGAGAAGTATCTCGGCGGCGTCAAGGAAATGAAGAAGCTCCCCGGCGCTCTGTTCGTCGTTGACCCGCGCAAGGAGCACAACGCCATCGCCGAGGCCCGCAAAGCTGCACATCCCGATCGTCGCCATCGTCGACACCAACTGCGACCCGGACGAGATCGATTACGTCATTCCCGCCAACGATGACGCCATCCGCGCCATCCGCCTGATCGCTTCCACCATGGCCAACGCCGTGCAGGAAGGCCGTCAGGGCATCGACGCTGAGAATGCCGCTCGAGGAAGAGGCTCAGAAGGTCGAAGAGTAATCGGAAACTGTAAGGGCGGGCCTCGTACCCGCCCTTCTGATAAAAATAACAAAGGAGAAAGAATTATGGCATTTTCTGCTGCTGATGTGAAAAATCTGCGTGAAATGACCGGCGTCGGCATGATGGACTGCAAAAAGGCTCTGACCGCTGCCGATGGCGATATCGATAAAGCCGTGGAATGGCTCCGCGAAAAGGGCCTCGCCGCCGCTCAGAAGAAGGCCGGACGCATCGCCGCCGAGGGCATGGCTTACGCCGTTGACATTGACGGCATCGGTGTGATCATCGAGGTCAATGCCGAGTCCGACTTCGTGGCCAAGAACGACCTGTTTGTGGAGTATGTCAAGGGCGTCGCCGCTGTCATCGCAAAGGAAAACCCGGCCGATCTCGACGCGCTGTATGCCTGCGCTTACGGCAACGGCAAGACCGTGCTCGAGGAGCAGAACGACAAGGTCCTCGTCATCGGCGAGAACATCAAGGTCCGCCGCTTCGCGCGCTACGACACCGGCCTGAGCGTTCCCTATGTCCACATGGGCGGCCGTATCGCCGTGCTCGTCAACCTCGAGACCGAGTCCACCGACGCTGCTGTCATCGAGCTCGGCAAGGATATCGCTATGCAGATCGCGGCTCTGAACCCGACCTACATGGACAAGAGCGACGTCTCCGAGGAGTTCATCGCCAAGGAGAAGGAGATCCGCCTGGCTCAGGCCAAGGAAGATCCGAAGAACGCCAAGAAGCCCGACGCCATCATCGAGAAGATCGTCATGGGCGGCATCGGTAAGTACTTCAAGGAGATCTGCCTGCTGCAGCAGCCGTTCGTCAAGGACGACAAAGTCTCCGTCGAGGATCACATCGCCGCTGTCGCAAAGCAGATCGGTGCCTCCATCAAGCTCGTTGGCTACACCCGCTTTGAGAAGGGCGAAGGCATTGAGAAGCGTCAGGATGACCTCGCTGAGGAAGTCGCCAAGCTCGTGAAGTAAGCTTTTGAGCTGACAATATCGATTTTCCGGTTCCGCAGTTCTATCCGAGCTGCGGAACTTTTTTGCCTTTTGGGTGCCAGCATCCGATTTTCTTCCTATTTCCGTCTGTTTCTGGCGGTAGAGTGACTCTACAAAGCAGTAGAGACACATATTTTTGCGTAGAGACTGTAAAAATGGAACGTAGACAGGGAAAAATGACAGTAGGTTGAATTTGCACACCCACGGGTGTATGGATAAAGAGCGCACAATGTGCAGCACTTTGAGCAAAACAAAGGAGCACCCATATGATTCAGATCTTTACCGATACGTCGGCGAACCTGCCGGCCTCATACATTCAGAAATATGCCCTGCGCGTGATCCCGCTGACCTACCTGATCGATGGTGTCGAGGCGCATCAGGACCCGACCGTGGACTTTGACGGTAAGGCCTACTATGACGCAATGCGCAGCGGCACGTCCGTGACGACCGCCATGATCAATCTCGCCGGCTTTCTTGAGCCGCTGCGCGAGGTGCTCGCGGCCGGGGACGATGCGATCTACATCGGCATGTCCGGCGGCATCAGCGGCACGGCACACGCTGCCTCCCTCGCTGTGGAGGAGCTGAAGGAAGAATTCCCGGAGCGGAAGGTTGCCTCCATCGACACATATGCCGCCTCTCTCGGCGAGGGACTGCTCGTGGTCGAGGCTGCGCGTATGCTCGAAAACGGCGCGTCCTTTGACGAAATCGTGGAGAAAATTTCGCAGCGGCGTCATGTGATGTGCCAGTATTTCACGGTCGACGACCTCGCTATCTCGAGCGCGGCGGTCGCGTGAGCAAGGCTGCCGCTATCGTCGGCACGGTGCTGAAGATCAAGCCCCTGCTGCGCGGCGACGAAGAGGGCAAAATTGTCCTGTGCGGCAAGACGCGCGGGCGCAAGCAGTCCCTCACCTCCCTTGCCGACTTCTACGAAAAGCTAGTCGCGAACAAGACCGAGGAGATCGGCATCGCGCACGCAGATGACGCGCAGAGCGCGCAGTTTTTGCTCGACGAGCTGCGTAAGCGCGGCTTCACCGGCGACTGCCTGACCGTATGCTATGAGCCTGTCACGGGCTGCCACGTCGGCCCCGGCACGGTGGCGCTGTTCTTCTACGGCGTGCACAGATAACCGGACATGATAAGATCCCGGAGCGTGATTGTTAACATCGCTCCGGGATATTTTTATGTGTCGCTCCGATCGACCTGCCGGATCATTTTTCAAACTTTGCGCGCGGACCCATGACCTCGCGACCGCAGCCCAGGCAGCGGAGCTTAAAGTCCGCGCCGATGCGCAGCACCTGCCAGCGCTTTTCACCACATGGGTGCTGTTTTTTCATCGTCAGAATGTCGCCGACTCGAATGTCCATCGCTCACTCCCCCTTGATGCGCTGCCAGTAGGCGCGCGCAGCCTGCTCGGTCTTGTTGTCGCCGTACTCGTAATAGTGTTTGTCCTTCAGATCATCAGGCAGATACTGCTGCTGCACCCAGTGCCCCGGGTAACTGTGCGGATATTGTAGCCTTGCTCACGCTCGAAGCCCGTTCCGTCTGCGTGGACGTTTTGCAGCTCGCGCGGGATGGGGCCCGCCTTCCCTGCACGCACGTCCGCAATCGCGGCGTCGATGGACATGACGACAGAGTTGGACTTCGGCGCGGTCGCCAGCAGCAGTACCGCCTCCGCCAGCGGCAGGCGCGCCTCCGGCAGACCGAGCTGCAGCGCCGAGTCCACGCAGGACTTGACGATCATGGCGGCCTGCGGGTAGGCAAGGCCGATATCCTCGCTCGCCGAGCAGAGGATGCGCCGGCAAGCACCGATCAGATCCCCCGCCTCGAGCAGGCGCGCGAGATAGTGCAGTGCCGCATCGGGATCCGAGCCGCGCAGCGACTTCATAAGCGCAGACACAACGTCAAAGTGATCATCACCCGCGCGGTCGTAGTGCATGGCGCTGCGCTGCGTGATATTTTCGGTCATCCGCGCGCAGGAGCTGAACAGCCGCACCGTCACGCGGCGCCGCAGAAAAGAGCAGTTCGACTGTGTTGAGCGCCTTGCGCACATCGCCGCCGCAGACAGAGGCGATATACCCCGCTGTGCCCGGTTCGATGTCCGCCGTGACATTCTCACGCGCGCAGAGAATGGACACTGCGCGCAGCACCGCCTTTTCCACCTCGGCAGCCGGCACTTGCTTGAACTCGAACACCGTGCTGCGGCTGAGCACCGCGTTGTAGACGTAGAAATACGGGTTTTCCGTCGTGGAGGCGATGACTGTGATGCGGCCGTCCTCCATGAATTCGAGCAGCGACTGCTGCTGCTTTTTGTTGAAATACTGGATCTCGTCAAGATACAGCAGCACGCCGCCGGGCGTGAGCATGGTGTCGAGCTCCGCGATGATATTGCGGATGTCCGAAATGCTCGCAGTCGTTGCGTTCAGGCGGCGCAGGGTGCGGTTCGTGCTGGCAGCGATGATGCTCGCGACCGTGGTCTTTCCGGTGCCGGACGGGCCGTAAAACACCATATTCGGGATCTCGCCGGACGCAACGATGCGCCGGAGCATCCCGTTGGGACCAAGTATATGTTTTTGCCCGACCACATCGTCGAGCGTGGTCGGCCGGATATCATCGGCCAATGGTCTGTACATAGTGCGCCTCCTGTGTTGCGATGGCGATATTATAGCGCATTTTTCCCGCCTTGGCAACTCGCCGCACTTGGCAGGCGGCGTAAAATGTGCTACACTGCCGGAGAGGTGAAGAAAAATGCGCACACCCGAACAGGTTTGGGAGATCCTCCGCGCGCTGGCCCAGGCCCTACCCTGCGGAATGCTCCCTGCAATATCAGAAGGATTACGAGCTGCTCTTCGCCGTGCGGCTGGCCGCGCAGTGCACGGACGAACGCGTAAACCAGATCACGCCCGCGCTGTTTGCGCGCTTTCCGACGCTCGAGGCATTTGCCGCCGCAGAGCCGGAGGACGTCGAGCCCTATGTGCGCTCGTGCGGGTTTTTCCGCGCAAAAGCGCGGGACATCGTGCTGTGCGCGCGCAAGCTCGTCGCAGAATACGGCGGCCGCGTGCCGGACACGATGGAGGCGCTCACTTCCCTGCCCGGCGTCGGGCGCAAGACGGCGAACCTCATCCTCGGCGATGTGTACCACAAGCCCGCCGTGGTCGTGGACACGCACTGCATCCGGCTCTCAAACCGGATGGGGCTCGTCGACGGGCTCAAGGACCCCGTCAAGATTGAGACCGCGCTGCGCAAGATCCTGCCGCCGGAGGAATCGTCCGACTTTTGCCACCGGCTCGTCCTGCACGGCCGCGCCGTGTGCACCGCGCGCAAGCCGCTATGCAGCACGTGCTGCGTGCGCCACGTATGTCAAACCGCAGAGGAGATGGAGCTATGAGACCGATCGCACACATCCACAGTGATTTTTCCACCAAATTCGGCATCCCGCGTCAGAGCGGTGTCGTCGAAAGTCTGCAGGCCGAGATCGTCTTTGAGCCGGAATTTCGCAGCCGTGAGGCCGTGCGGGGGCTGGACGGCTACTCGCACATCTGGCTGATCTGGGAGTTTTCCGAAAACGTTGACGCCCCCTGGTCGCCGACCGTGCGACCGCCGCGGCTGGGCGGCAATGTGCGCATGGGCGTGTTCGCCACACGCTCCCCGTTCCGGCCAAACCCCATCGGCCTGTCGTGCGTGCGGCTCGAGCGCGTCGATCTCACTGATCCGCGCGGGCCGGTGCTCCACGTCGCAGGGGCAGACCTCATGGACGGGACGCCGATTTTTGACATCAAGCCCTACATTCCCTACGCCGACTGCCATCCGGAGGCGACCGAAGGCTTCACCGGTCAGGTGGAGATGCAGGAGCTGACTGTGACAATCCCGCCGGAGCAGCTCTCCCGCTTCCCCGCCGACAAGCGCGATGCGCTCATCGGCGTGCTCACGCAAGACCCGCGCCCCCGGTATCAAACAGACGCCAGCCGCGTCTACGGGCTGGAATTCGGCGGCTATGAAATCAAATTCCGCGTTGACAGCCAGACGCTGACCGTCACGGACATCATAAAAAGACTCGTGATAATCACTGAGT
>ENA-OQED01000986-OQED01000986.1-human-gut-metagenome-genome-assembly--contig:-NODE-986-length-10828-cov-0.945706_pt1 | contig 10828 bp, 13 predicted proteins | sample MGYA00242790_ERZ504625 | MGnify/ENA primary metagenome ERZ504625 (study PRJEB26092, sample SAMD00036345) | human gut metagenome | host: Homo sapiens | study: EMG produced TPA metagenomics assembly of...
CTCTCATAAACACCGATCAGTGCATCCAGCATATCCGGGTTCTCAAGAATGTTCTTATTTGTAGCAAGAGTGTCCTCAGCTGCAGCTCCCTCAAGGATCTGTGCAAATACTTCAGGACCAAATGCCAGGGAAAGGATTGCTCCGCCTACACCGGAAACAGAAGAGTAACGTCCGCCGATATAGTCATCCATAAAGATTGCTGTAAGATAATCTTCGCTCTTTGCCAGAGGAGAAGTTTCACTTGTTACAGCAAGCATGTGTTTGGATGGGTTTAATCCTGCTTTTACCAGAGCATTCTTTACGAAAGCTTTCGTTTGTCAGAGTTTCAAGGGTTGTACCGGATTTGGATACAACGATGAAAAGAGAATGAGCAAGATCTACAGATGCAAGAACAGCAGCTGCATCATCCGGGTCAACGTTGCTGATGAATTTTGCTTCCATCTTGAAGGTGTTGTTTGCCTTTGCCCAGTTCTCAAGTGCGATATATAATGCACGCGGTCCCAGGTCACTTCCGCCGATACCGATCTGTACAACCGTAGTGAATTTCTCACCGGCTTCATTTGTGATCTCGCCTGCATGTACTTTGTTTGCAAAATCTGCAGCTTTCTTCTGCTGAGCTACATAGAATTCTCGCTTGTCCACACCGTCAACAACAACAGCTCGCCAAGCTGTGTACGTGCAAGATGATGAAGGACCATACGTTTCTCGCCTGTGTTGATCACTGCGCCGTTATATAATTCCTGGAATTTCTCGATCAGTTCTGCCTCATCAGCCAGTTTGGAAAGTGCGTCAAGAACGGTCTCGTCCACTTCCTTAGCTGCGTAATTGTAAGCCAAACCTGCTGCCATCGGTACGCTGTACTTCTTTACACGTTCTGCACCCTGCTCGCCGGACATTGCCTCTGCAATGTTCACGTGATCTTTCAGACTGTTAAGTTTGCTGTAAGAAGCAAGAGTGTCCAGATTTTTCCATGTTGCCATAATCATATTCCTCCTTTAATGACTGTGATCAGAGATATCAACATAAATCCTTCGGATATCTTTTTCACAATTGTCTACAGCCAATTATACTGAAAAAAGCTCTGGATTTCAACGGAAGGAACGATTTAATTGGTGAAAATCTTGTTAAATAAGGTAAAAAATATCAGAGATAACAGGATCGTGACGGAAATATGAAGAAGTTTCCGTCAGCAGCAGGACAGGAATGGGGAAATATGATATGATAGAAAACAGATCACCCGGAGAAAAAGCCGGGAAAATAATAAGTGATGAAGGGAATTGTTTTATGGAGGAAATGAAGAAAAAAGGAAATGTGATCGCACTGCTGCCTATCGGTGTTTTTCTGGTCCTGTATCTGGGACTGGGGATTTTGTTTGAGTATGTGATGAAGATCCCTATGGGATTTTATAATGTACCGATCGTTGTGGCTTTTCTGTCTGCGATCCTGGTGGCATGTGTTCAGAACAGAACGATCAGCTTTGACAGAAAGCTGGAGCTCATGGCAAAAGGAGTAGGAGATAAAAATATCATCACCATGCTTCTGATCTTTCTGACCGCAGGCTCTTTTGTGGGTGTTGTAGGGCGCAGCAGTGCAGAAAGTGTGGCCTACTGTATGCTTTCTCTGATACCGGCACGTTTTTCTGTTGCGGTATTGTTTGTAGTTGCCTGCTTCGTATCTGTGGCTATGGGAACTTCCGTTGGGACGATCACGCTTCTTACCCCTATTGCGGTAGCGGTTTCCAAAGCTTCCGGTTTTGATATGGCATTTTGCGTGGCATCGGTGATGGGAGGAGCCATGTTTGGAGACAACCTTTCTTTTATTTCTGATACCACGATCGCAGCCTGCAACGGTCAGGGCTGTCAGATGAAAGATAAATTCCGGGAAAACTTCTGGATTGCATTTCCGGCAGCTGTTGTTACACTGCTCCTGATCCTTATCCTGTCTTTTCAGACAGAGATTCAGGGAAGAGTGGTACAGGATTATCATCTTGTGCAGATTCTTCCGTATGTTCTGGTGCTGATTGGCGGGATTATCGGCATCAATGTATTTGTGGTACTTCTGATCGGAATTGTCTCCGGAGCATTTATTATGCTTCTTGGAGGACATATCACGCCAGTGGAGCTTCTGACAAATATTGGCTCCGGTGTTTCCGGGATGTTTGAGACATGTATGGTGGCTATCCTTGTAGCAGCCATGTGTGCGCTGATCCGGGAGCATGGAGGCTTTGAAGCGCTGCTTTCCGGAATACAGAGAGTTTTTAAAGGGAAAAAAGGCGGACTTCTTGGTATGGGACTTCTGGTTGGAGCTATGGATATTGCAACAGCCAATAATACGGTGGCTATTGTTATGGCCAACCCCATTGCAAAGGAAATGGCGCTGGAATATAAGATCACTTCCAGAAAGACAGCTTCTATCCTGGATACATTTTCCTGTATTTTCCAGGGGGTGATCCCATACGGAGCCCAGATGCTGGTTGCCATTTCTGCGGCAAAGGAATTGGGATTTGAGCTTTCTGCTTTTCAGATCATGCCGAAACTGTTTTACCCCATGCTTCTGCTTGTGAGTTCTCTGATCGCGATCTTTGGTATAAAAGGCGGGGATGATAAATGAATCAGGAAGAGATGATCCGGGATGTCCGGAAAAGACTGTTTGAAATGCAGGATACAGGATATCGGGATTTTCATGCAAGGCTGGTTCCGACTGTGGAGAAAGAAAAGATCATCGGTATCCGGACACCGATACTCCGGAAATTTGCAAAAGAATTTGGAAAAACAGAAAGATCCGAAATGTTCCTGAGGTTCTTCCTCATCAGTATTATGAGGAAAATAATCTCCATGGCCTGCTGATCGAGCAGATCAGAGATTATGATAAATGTCTGAAAGAACTGGAGCGTTTTCTTCCGTATATTGATAACTGGGCGACCTGTGATCTGCTGGCGCTCCATATGATGAAAAAACACCGTGATATATTTATCCGGGAGGTTTATCGCTGGATGGAATCGGATCAGCCTATACTATCCGGTTCGGGATCAGTATGCTGATGCGCCATTATCTGGACGAAGGATTTAAACCGGAATATCCGGAGAAAGTGGCAACGATCCGCTCGGAAGAATATTATGTAAATATGATGCGAGCCTGGTATTTTGCTACAGCGCTGGCAAAACAGTATGAGAAGATCCTTCCATTCCTGGAAGAGCAGAGAATGGATATTTGGACTCATAACAAGACGATCCAGAAATCCATTGAAAGCTACCGGATCACACAGGAGCAGAAGGATCATCTCAGGACACTGCGGATAAAGAAATAAACAGCAGGTAAGGGTTAAAATATGAAGGCAATATCGATCTATGCACTTACAAGAAATCAGAATATGGAATGTGTCCAGAAGCTGGAACGCCAGCTTTCCAGCAGAGATTTTTTTCTCAGGATCAAAGAGTGGGAACTGGAAAGTATGAAAGCACTGGTGAAGCAACTGGAACTGCATATGGAGGAAGTGTATAAGCTGCGCTTTTTCTATTCGTTTCAGATCCCGAAGCTTGGAAAGGAGTTCGATCTTCTTCAGATCAAAGATGACCAGATCGTGAATATTGAACTGAAAAGCGGCATTGTGTCGGACGAGGCTATCCGGAGACAGCTGATCCAGAACCGGTATTATCTGTCTGTTTTTGGAAAACCGATCCTGTCGTATACCTATATCAGCAGTGAAGATCATCTGGTGAGACTGACCAATCATGATCACATTGTGGAGGGGGACTGGAAACAGCTATGTATTGCATTGGGGAAAGAAAGCCCGGACTATGAGGGAGATATCGAGGATCTGTTTCAGGCAGAGCTTTATCTGATCTCTCCGCTGACAGAACCGGAGCGTTTTCTCAAAAAAGAGTATTTCCTTACTTCCCAGCAGAGAGATATTGAACGGCAGATTCTGAAGAGAATACGTGGAGAAAGAGGAGGATATTTCTGGTTCAGCGGACTTCCAGGAACCGGAAAAACATTGTTGCTTTATGATATTGCGATGAAGTTGTCCGTGCGCCAGAGAGTCTGTATCATTCACTGTGGAGAGGCGGGAAAAGAATGGAAGATTCTTCATGAACGTCTGCGGCGGATAGATTTTCTGGCAGATACTCAGCTGGACGGAACGACGGATCTTGGCTGTTACAGCAGCATTCTGGTAGATGAAGCACATCTTCTGTCCCTGGAAAAATTATCGGTTCTGCTTACATGGAGTGAGCACAGGCCGGTGATCTTTTCCAGTGATTCCGAGGATGTGATCTCACCGGAAGAGATGGATCGTAGCATTGTGGAAAGCCTGGGAAATCTGCCGGAGATCCAGAAATTCCATCTGACAAACCGGATCCGTACCAATGCGGAACTTTCCTCTTTTATCCAGAACATGATGCACCTGCCGGAAAAAAGAAGCCCCAGATGGTATCCGCATATTGCAGTGGTGTATGCCAATAATGACCGCGAGGTGGAAAATTTTCTGAATGATTTTGCGGGACAGGGATATCAGCAGCGGATGCCAGAGGGTTCTGGACAGCTTGGTATCCAGGCAGTGAGAGATGCGGAGAAGATCGTTGTATTGCTGGATGAACAGTATTATTACGACGAAAAAGGATATTTAAGATCCAGGTGCTCTGCGGAAAAATATTCCAGTGTACGAAAACTTTTTCATCTTTTGAATCAGGCGAAAGAGAGCCTGGCTCTGGTGGTGAGAGAGAATATGGCGGTATATGAAGTGATGATGGAGATTTTGCAGATGCACAGAAACAGATAAAAACAAAAGATTAAAGACAATGGAGAGGAAGACAGAGGGATGGAAGTTTTGGAGATTGTTTTGCCTGTACTGGCGATGATCATTCTTGGAATCCTGTGCAGAAAATGGAAACTTTTAGATCAGAGTGGTGTCAATAACATGAAAACACTGGTAACAAATATTATGCTTCCTGTGGCAATTTTTCATGCACTGGCAACAGCAGAGTACAGTGGAAAGATCGGAATTCTGGTTCTGATCATGTTTGTGATGCTCTTGATTTCATTTGGGGCAGGATTCTGGATGAAAAGATTTATGGACGAGCCATATAAGAAATATCTTCCGTTTCTGATCTGTATCTATGAAGGTGGAATGATGGCTTATCCGTTGTATACAAGTCTTTGTGGCAGCGAAAATCTTTCACAGATTGCAGTGCTGGATATTGCGGGACTTCTTTTTGGATTCAGTGTGTATATGGGAATGCTGGGACAGACGGAAAACGGGGAAAAGATCAATGCAAAAAGCCTGTTTTACAGTGCATTGCGAACCCCTGCTTTTATAGGAACGGTTCTTGGAATTATTGCGGGACTGACACGAATGATCACCCAGCTTCTGGACAGTCCTTTTGGCAATTGTTATCTCAGTGTGGAGAATATTCTGACAACGGCCATTACGCCGATTATTCTTATTGTAGTTGGGTACAGTATGGAACTTGCGCCGGAACTTATCAGCCCCTGCCTCAAAACCATATTGCTGAGAGTCCTTTTGCAGGCAGTGATGATTGCGGGAGTTCTCATGGCAGTAAAATATTTGGTAGGAGGTTCCAGGCTTCTGAACCTGGCGGTTATTACATATATGTCCTCGCCTGCTACATTCAGTATGCAGACTTTTCTGAGAAAGAAAGAGAGCAGTGCTTATGCATCCACAACAAATTCTCTGTATTGTGTGGTTTCAATCCTGGTTTATATCACACTGGCAGTGGCAGGATGATGGAACTGAAAGAAGGGATCAAATGACGACAACGACATTATGTTATATAGAAAACGATGATAAATTCCTGATGCTTCACAGAGTAAAAAAACAGGATGATATGAATGAGGGCAAATGGATCGGCGTTGGCGGGCATGTGGAAAGTCAGGAAACTCCGGAAGAATGCCTTGTTCGTGAGGTGAAAGAGGAAACAGGGCTGACACTTACCTCCTATAAGTTCCGTGGCCTGGTGACATTTATAAACAGTGAATGCGAATCAGAACTTATGTGTGTGTTCACGGCCGATGAATATGCAGGAGAACTGATTGAATGTGATGAGGGAGAACTTTGCTGGGTTGACAAAGCCATGGTGCCGAATCTTCCGGCATGGGAGGGGGATCAGGTATTTCTTGATCTGCTCCTTTCAGGAGAAAAACGCTTTTTTTCTGTAAAATTGCAGTATGAAGGTGACAGACTTGTAGAGAAGAAAATTCATTTGTATTAATAGTAGATTGTTTCATAGCTGGAGGGGAAATCATGTTTAATAAAATGATTGCACAGCAAACCGCAAAAAAAGAAAAACTTCTTGATAATTTTCTGAAAAAACATGAAGCGGAATATCCGTTTCCGGAAGATGTGGAACTCATTTGTGACATTGACTATATGGGAGATGGAAAGCCCTGTCATTTCATGGATATTTACCGTCCCCGAAAAATTATGAAGGTTCTTCCCTCCTATATTTACGGGAAACACTGGAAAAAGAGTTCGTTTTATCCATATATAAATCCGGAAAACAAAGAAATTATCCGAAACCTGCCACCGTCATTTCTGGTCACAGCTTACGGAGATACTCTTCGAAATTACAGCAGACAGTATGCAAAAGCGATAAAAAAAGCCGGTGTGATCTGTCATCTTGAAGATTATGAGGTGGACAAAAAACTTCCGCATGCTTTTAGTACAACTTTTCCTGAAATGGAGGAAAGTAAATGTGCAAATACGCAGATGGTGGAATTTCTTTTTAAATACTGATGAAATGCCAGGAAACCTTACTGGAGTCCGGATCCGGATTATTCTCCCTGCACAAGGATGCAATCGCCATATACAGTTAAGAACACAATTTTCTTGAAATCCTAACCATAGATGATTATAATAGGGAGAAGGTATGTCAATTTTGTGCTATTAGTGATATTTGGCATTGCATTGTATTTTAATATACAAAATGCCATTTTTCTTTACGATAAGTTCGCGAAAATCCGCAGGATATTAACTGTTTGAGGGTAATGATAACCGTTGTTGGCAAGTTGAAAAAATGTCCATTTTTGACCAAACGGGGTTTTGGGCATCATTTTATAGCAACTTTTTACACAAGAATTGGCTTACAAATATAAACATTTTTGATGTTTCACTGAATTTTATATCTTTAAATTCTTTGTGAAATATTACTAATTTTAGAAAGGGATAGAATGAGAAAATTAGCATTAAGTGATGAAATTTTGCTCAAAGTTGATAAAGCTGCCCGCTATATTGGCGGTGAAGTCAACTCCGTAATGAAAGATAAAAATGCGGTAGATATCCGTTTTGCAATGTGCTTCCCGGATGTCTACGAGATCGGCATGTCAAACCTGGGCATGATGATCCTCTATAACATGTTCAACCAGCGTGAGGATGTATGGTGTGAGCGTCTCTTTTCTCCATGGCCGGATCTGGATAAGGTGATGAGGGAGAAGAAGATTCCGTTGTTTGCACTGGAATCCCAGGAGCCATCCGGGATTTTGATTTTCTCGGAATTACGATCGGGTACGAGATGTGCTACACCAATATCCTCCAGGTACTGGATCTCAGTGGTATTCCGCTGAAAAGCGCAGACCGTGGTGAGGATTTCCCTATTGTGATCGGTGGCGGTGCCTGTGCGTATAATCCGGAAGCCGCTGGCACCTTTTTTTTGATATGTTTTATATCGGAGAAGGGGAAACGGTTTATGATGCACTTTTTGATGCATACAAGGCCAATAAAAAGGCTGGCGGCAGCAGGAAGGATTTCCTTCTGGCAGCAGCTAAGATTCCTGGAATTTATGTTCCGTCTCTCTATGAAGTTACCTATAAAGAAGATGGTACGATCGCATCCTTTGCACCGACGGCGGATGGTGTTCCTGAGAAGGTCCAGAAACAGCTGATCATTGATATGGAAAAGGAATATCGTGCTGTGGAGGCACCGGTCGTTCCTCACATTAAGGCAACACAGGATCGTGTAACTCTTGAGATCCAGAGAGGATGCATTCGAGGCTGTCGTTTCTGCCAGGCAGGTATGATCTATCGTCCGACCCGTGAACGTGATGTGGAGACTTTGAAGGAATCGGCGCGTATCATGCTGAAAAATACAGGACACGAAGAGATTTCCCTTAGTTCCTTAAGTTCCAGTGACTATTCCCAGTTGAAAGAACTGGTGAATTTCCTGATCGAGGAATTCCACGGAAAAGCAATCAACATTTCCCTGCCGTCTCTTCGAATTGATGCTTTTGCACTGGATGTTATGAGTAAAGTGCAGGATGTAAAGAAAAGCAGCCTGACTTTTGCTCCGGAGGCCGGTTCTCAGCGACTTCGTGACGTTATCAACAAAGGTCTGACAGAGGAAGTGATCCTCCATGGTGCGGGCGAAGCATTCAAGGGTGGCTGGAATCAGGTGAAGCTTTACTTTATGCTCGGTCTTCCCACAGAAACAGAAGACGATATGAAGGGGGATTGCTCATCTGGCACAGAAGATCGCAGAGACCTATTATGAGGTAGTTCCGAAAGAACAGCGTAAAGGTAAGGTACAGATCAACGTCAGCACATCTTTCTTTGTGCCGAAGCCGTTTACCCCATTTCAGTGGGCACCAATGTATACAGAGCAGGATTTTGTGGAAAAAGCCAAGGTGGTTAAAAATGAAGTCCGCGCCCAGCTGAATCAGAGAAGTATCCGTTATAACTGGCATGAACCGGATGTAACAGCTCTGGAAGGATTTCTCGCACGCGGGGACAGACGATGCGCGGATGTGATCCTGAAGGCTTATGAAAAAGGTGCCCTTTACGATGCCTGGACAGAAAATTTTGATTATGATATCTGGAAGGAAGCTATGGCTGAATGCGGAGTGGATATGACATTCTACACACTTCGTGAAGAAGCCTGGATGAGATCCTTCCATGGGATTTCATTGATACCGGTGTCAGCCGCAGATTCCTGGAGCGTGAATGGCAGCGTGCAAAAGAGGGTGTTGTGACGGAAAACTGCCGTCAGAAATGTTCCGCATGTGGAGCTATGAAATTTAAAGGAGGTGTCTGCCTTGAAGGTAAGAATTAAATTCAGCAAAGAGGGTCCTATGAAGTTTGTGGGACATCTGGATACCATGCGTTATTTCCAGAAAGCGCTTCGTCGTGCAGAGCTCCCGGTAGCGTTTTCCGGTGGATACAGCCCGCATATGATCATGTCTTTGCGGTTCCGCTTGGAGTGGGGATGGAGAGTCTCGGAGATTATTTTGACCTGGAAATGGCAGAAGATATGCCTACTGCAGAGATCGCAGCCCGTCTGGAGGAACAGATGGCAGAGGGGATGCATATCGTTAGCGTCCGCAAGGTAGAGGATGGAAAAGCGGGTAAAGCGATGGCACTGGTGGCAGCAGCAGATTATCTTGTGGAATTCCGTCCGGGCAAAGAGCCTTCTATTGACTGGAAAAGCCGTGTGAAAGAATTTCTGGCACAGCCGGAGATCAAAGTGACCAAGCAGACCAAGCGCAGCGAAAAGGAAATCGATCTTCGTCCGAATATCTATAAAATGGAAGTAAGAGAGAATGGGTTCTTTTATATGCTGGCATCTGCAAGCTCTAATTATACGAAGCCGGAGATGGTAACAAACACCTTTTTCCACTGGATTGGAGAAGAACTTCCGGAATTTGCCTTCACAGTGAAACGTCTGGAAATGTATGCCGATAAAGGAGAAAATGCAAGCCCACGTTTTGTGACTCTGGAATCATTAGGTGAGGAAATTGAGTAAACTGATCATAACAAGAATGGATATCATGGTGTGCCCTGTACAGTAGCGGCCCTTTCGGAGGAGGAACGGATCGTTGAGATCCGACTGGAATCCGATCAGGAAAAATCTATTCTTGGAAATATATATACCGGACAGGTCGAAAATATCGCATCCAATATCCAGGCGGCTTTTGTGCAGATCGAGCCTGGAAAGAGATGCTACTATTCTCTTGCAGAGGCACAGAGAGCTGTTTTTTCCGCAGGAAGAAAAGGAAACGGACCATTGCGGCCTGGAGATGAGCTCCTGGTACAGGTGAGCAGGGATGCCATGAAGGGAAAACTTCCGGCACTGACATCCAATCTGAATTTTACGGGAAGATATCTTGTTCTCACTACAGGAGATAAAAAGTTTGGTCTGTCTTCCAAGCTGGCACTGGAAGATCGCCATCGCCTCAGCGGATGGCTGAAAGAGGAAGCAGAGCGTCCGGATAAGGAATTCGGTATCATTGTCCGGACCAATGCCGCAGACGCTTCCAAAGAAGAGATCCTGAAGGAACTGGAGTGGCTGAAGGGCCGCTACCATAAAGCCGTAGTTCAGGGACGGAACCGTACCTGTTTCAGTCTTGTACTGGAGACAGAACCATTTTATGTGGCTGCTGTAAGAGATGCTTATGGCCGTGACCTGGATGAGATCATTACCGACGTGCCGGAAATCGGGGAAATGATCCGGGGATATCTGGAAGAGATCAGCCCGGAGCTTAAAGAAAAGCTTCGTTTTTATCAGGACAAACTTCTTCCGCTTTATAAGCTGTATCGTGTGGAAACTGCACTGGATGCGATCCAGAAAGAAAAAGTATGGCTGAACAGCGGCGGATTTCTGGTGATCCAGCAGACGGAGGCCTTTGTATCCATTGATGTAAATAGTGGAAAATACACCGGAAAGAAGAAAATGGAAGAAACCTTCCGCAAGATCAATCTGGAAGCGGCTGCGGAGATCGGCCGGCAGTTGCGGCTGCGTATCTTTCAGGTATTATCCTGATCGATTTTATCAACATGGAAATCCGGATCACAGAGATGAAACTCTTTCATGTTTTACAGAAGCT
>ENA-OQED01000987-OQED01000987.1-human-gut-metagenome-genome-assembly--contig:-NODE-987-length-10823-cov-0.866212_pt1 | contig 10823 bp, 13 predicted proteins | sample MGYA00242790_ERZ504625 | MGnify/ENA primary metagenome ERZ504625 (study PRJEB26092, sample SAMD00036345) | human gut metagenome | host: Homo sapiens | study: EMG produced TPA metagenomics assembly of...
TCCTCATCGGCGGTTCTTTCAATGCAGCTAGATCATAATAAAGTTCCAGTGCACGCTTCTGATTTTCTCTGTTACTGCACGCACCATATCAAAAATTCTGTTGGTTGTCTGGGTGGTGCAGATTTCTTCAATATCCTCTGCAGTCACCACATCCCTGCCTTCTGTATAACTGATAAGCTTCTCCATCTCCATCCTGAGATTCCCCCATATCAGTTCCTGTTTTGGTCAGCAGAAGTTCCATGTCTCTCTGGGTGATCTTTTTTCCGGCTTTCCCCAGGATCCCTGCTGCCCAGCGCATCAGAGTTTTTTCATCCTGTCTGATAAATTCCGCAATACTTCCGCAGGCTTTTACTGCTTTGTACATGCGGTTTCTCTTGTCTACTTCCGTTTCTGCAAAAACCAGATACAGATAGTCCGGCAGCTCTTTCATATAATCTGCCAGTTCCTCACACTTATTTTTGAAAAAACCTGTATCTTCCAGCAAAACAACTCTGCGCTCTGCGAAAAATGGCATGGTTTCACAGAGGTCGATCAACTGTTTTACATCAATCCCCTTGCCTTCATAGTGATTGAAGTTCATAGTATCCCCATCCGGATTCAGTGCCTTTACCAGATTCTGTTTATACTGTTGTTTCAGATATGCTTCCTCTCCATAGAGAAGATACACCTGTTTAAAATTTCCTGATTTAATGTCTGCCTGTATGTTTTTCAATTTTCTACTCCTGAGGCTGTTTTGTCTGTAACTGTTCAGCAATCTGTTGTTCTATTCACAGATACCAGGATATCAGACTGCAGAGCAGTTACTTTGTTACTGTTCTCAGTAACGTTACTTTTATTGTATCAATTCCATGACATAATAGCCAGCAGAAAATTTCAAATTATTATTCAGCCGCCCAGCTCCACCATTCTGTGAATGCATCTTCCGGCGCCTTCCATGATATTCTCCGGAAGGAAGATTTCTTCCCCGCCCTGTCCTTTCAGGCAGTTGTAGATGTCCATTAAGGTGGTAACCTTCATATTCATGCATGTAAGCTGTACTGCAACCGGGTAAAATTTCTTATCAGGACATTCAAACTGGAGATGCTCTACAATGCTGTTTTCTGTTCCGATGATAAATTCTTTATGTTCAGATTTCTTTGCAAATTCCATGATTCCTGTAGTGGAGCCTACATAATCAGCCTGCTCTACTACTTCCTGACGGCATTCCGGGTGTACCAGGAAAAGTGCATCCGAATGCGCTGCGCGGGCTTTTTCTACATCTTTTGCACTGACCACGATATGTCTCGGACATCCGCCTTTATAAAATGCAAAAGTTTTCTCCGGAAGCTTTTCCGCCACATAATGTCCCAGGTTCGGATCCGGAATAAATAAAATCTTATCCTGCTCCAGCTTTTTGCAGATTTCAACTGCTGATGAGGACGTAACGCATACGTCACATTCTGTTTTCAGTTTCTGAAGTTGTATTAATATAGGCGACAACTGCATAATCCGGATACTGTGCTTTTAATTCACGCAGACCTTCCAGATCCAACTGCTCTGCCATAGGACATCCGGCTACAGGATTAGCCAGCCAGACCTTTTTTCTTCGGGCTTAAAATCTTGCAGGTTTCTGCCATAAAACGAACGCCGCACATGATCACACCGCTGCAGTCTCTTTTGGATGCCTGTACACTCAGGCCATAGGAATCTCCTGTATAATCTGCCACTTCCAGAATCTCCTGACCCTGATATGCGTGTGCAAGAATACAGATATCCTGCTCTTTTTTCATTCGCAGGATTTCCTGCTGAATTTCTGCTATTGTCATCTTCTGAATCCCTTCTTACTTATATATTATGATGGTTTTCCTTTTCCCATGGCTGAAGTGGTGCAAGGAAACCTGCTTTCTTTAACTGTTCTCCGATCAGATCCAGCCTTTCCTGGCTGGATGCTTCTATCAGATGATAATGATACCCGGAAGTAGCACTGCTTAATACGCTGGAATGGCTGCTATTGATCGCCTGGACAAATTCATTCACATCCTGTCTGGAACGAATATCCATCTCTGCAGTGACACGGCCATAAACCCTGTGGCTGATGCTGATATTTTTCACTCGCCCGCCACAGTCCACGATCAGATTCAGTTCCTCCGCTGCCTGTTCCTGCCCATGGCGTACTTTAAATTCTCTGGTGCATGCAATATCTTTATCCTGCTGCAACACATATCCTCTGGTCGTTGACAGGATTCCCGGTGTAGATGCACGTATCACAGCCATATCCTGCACGATCACCTGTCTGCTTACTCCGAACTGCGATGCCATCGCCCTGGCAGCCACAGGTTTTTCTTCCTGCTGAAGGAGCTTTAAAATTTCAGTTCTTCTCTGAGCAGTATTCATACTTTCCCATCCTTTCTCCACGATATAATCCTATAGCAAATTATCCGCTGCAAAACAGCTTCGCTGCCATGTTATTATATTGCATGAAGATTCTTCATGGAAATGTCAAGGATTGGAGCAGAATGTGTCAGTGCACCGCTGGAAACAAAATCCACACCTGTTTCCAGGATTTTGGCGATATTTTCCTTTGTGATATTTCCGGAGCATTCTGTCTGTGCCCGGCCTGCTATAAGCTCTACTGCTTCTTTCATCATTTCCGGTGTCATATTGTCAAGCATAATGATATCTGCTCCTGCTTCTACTGCTTCTTTTACCTGTTCCATAGTCTCTACTTCAATCTCGATCTTACGGACAAATGGTGCATATTCTTTTGCCATGGCCACTGCTTTCGCTACGCTTCCGGCTGCTCCAATATGATTATCCTTAAGCAGTACTCCGTCAGAAAGATTATATCTGTGGTTGCATCCGCCGCCTATACGTACAGCATATTTTTCAAAAACACGACAGTTCGGAGTTGTCTTTCTGGTGTCCAGAAGTGTTACCTTACTTCCTTCCAGAAGCTTTGAAACCTGTTTTGTATAAGTAGCGATACCACTCATTCTCTGGAGATAATTCAGGGCAACTCTCTCTCCGGAAAGAAGCACCCGGATATCTCCTGTTACTGTTCCAAGAAGATCGCCCTTCTTTACTGCCTCACCGTCTTTAAAGTTGAAACTGATCTCTGTTTTCTCATCCAGAATCTGGAATACTCTCGCATATACATCCAGTCCGGCAATGATTCCGTCTTCCTTTGCGATCAGATCTACGGTTCCTTTTACTGCGCTTCGCATCACTGCATTCGTGGAAACATCCTCACTGGTAATGTCCTCCTGAAGCGCCATACGGATCAGCTTGTCTGCCTGCATTTTCATTGTAATACTATTCATGACTTTTTTTCATCCTTTCAATTTCTTTTAATACGGTTTCGTGGCAGGCATTAAGCAGTTCTTCTCTGCTTTCATACATATTCATATCAATTTCATCTGCCCGCACATATTCCGGTATCTGTCCAAATATCATATCATCTGCAGCCTTTCTTGCAAAGACCAGAGATTCCAAAAGAGAATTACTTGCCAGACGGTTTCTTCCATGAACACCATTACAACTTGTCTCTCCACACGCATAAAGTCCCTTCATGGAAGTTTTGCTTCCCAGATTTACCTTGATACCACCCATAAAATAATGCTGTGCCGGAACAACCGGGATTGGCTCTTTTCTCGGATCAAAGCCTTCTTCCACGCACTGTTCATAAATATGAGGAAAATGTTCCAGAATTGTTTTCTCTCCCAGAGGGCGCATATCTTCCCATACAAACTCTGTTCCATCCTTTTCCATCTGGGCAAAAATCTTCTGGCTCAGCAGATCTCTCGGCTGTAATTCGTTTGTAAAACGCTGTCCGTTCTTATCATACAGAAGAGCACCTTCTCCTCTGACTGATTCTGAAACCAGGAAACGCCGTCCGGGTTTCTTTGAATAGAGAGTTGTCGGATGAATCTGGATATAGTCCAGATTTTCCATTTCCACATGGTGCTTCATTGCAATTCCCACACCATCTCCCGCAATATGCGAAAAGTTGGTAGAGTTTTTAAAAAGCCCGCCGATTCCGCCGCAGGCAAGAACCACATACTGAGAATAAACAGGAAATGCCTGGTCATTCCGGTCCATTGCAATGATTCCGCAGACTGTATTGTCTTTGGAGATCAGGTCTACCATAGTCATATATTCACAAATTTCAATATTTTCTTTTATTTTTGCAGCAGTTAAGAGAGTCTGTGTGATTTCTTTTCCTGTAATATCCTCATGAAAAAGAATTCTTGGCTGGGAATGTGCTCCCTCTCTGGTAAATGCCAGATTTCCCAGACCATCCCTTGCAAAATCCACATGATAACGCAGAAGATCTCTGATAATATCATTGGAGCTGCGGATCATCAGATCTACTGCCCGTTTATTATTCTCATAATGTCCTGCCCGCATGGTATCTTCAAAATAATTTTCATAGTCATCTTCGCCGCGCAGCATACAGATTCCGCCCTGTGCCAGGAATGAATCTGACTGGTCTGCCTCCTGCTTGGTGATAAGCAGGATTTTCATTTTCTCCGGAAGGTTCAGCGCACAGTACAGTCCGGCTGCCCCTGTTCCCACAATAATGACATCATAATGTTCTTTCATCTTTCTTTCCTCACATCATGCCTGATTTTCGTTTGTCTGTGCAATTATACTCCCCGGATATACAGGTGTCAAGACACCTGTATATAATTATGACAACATTGTTTGCTTTGAGTTACTGTGAACGTAACCACTTTGAAAATCCTACTGCTTATTGCTTTTCACATCTCCACAGGGGTCTTACTTGATTCGGTTAAAGGCAGAAACAGATTTTCCGTTGACTATTGTAACCGCCCCACAGTCTCTGGTGATCAGCACTCTGCTTCCACTCTTCTTCAGCCGTTCCAGCGTATCCGGCGACGGATGCCCGTATGTGTTTGTTGCAGAACAGGAAACAACAGCCAGTTCCGGTCTGACGATTTCCAGAAACTCTGCTCCTGTAGAATATCTGGAACCGTGATGAGCAGTTTTCAGGAAGTCCACATCTTCAAGACACCCATTCTGTATCAGTTTTTCTTCTGTCACCATTCCGATATCTCCGGTAAAAAGCCCTTTGAAATCTTTGCTTATCATTTCCAGAACCATCGCATCTTCATTTACTTCCTTCCCTGATGCTGTGGACTCCGGCCACAGAACCTTCAGTCTGACAGTTCCATATCTGATCTCATCTCCTGCTTTCACAGTAAGCACCCGGACTCCCGCTGACTCTGCCAGCTCTGTCAGCTCCCGATAATTTTTATTCTCCTGAATATCGCTCCATTTGGGCAGGATCAGATTCTCTATGCGCAGAGAAGTCAGATCTTTCTCAACAAATTCCAGAAGTTCCCGCACCCCGCTGATATGATCTTCATCTGTGTGAGAAACATAAATTCCGTCCAGTCTGGAAATCCCTCTGCTCTTCAAGTATGGGAGCAGCTGATATTTTTCCCAGTTCATTCTTATTCGTACTGCCCCCGTCGATCAGGATATTCCATCTGTTTTCTATTTCCACCACAATTCCGTCTCCCTGTCCCACATCCAGACAGGCGATACGGAAATTTTCATGCGGTCTGTAACTGATCAGCAGAATTGCAAAGCATACCATACCTGCATATACAGCCCGGATTTTCCACGCAAAGATCTTACCATTTTCACTTTTCATCACACCCGCTCTGTACATCCACACCGCTGTTGCCAGAACCAGATAATATCCAACGATCTGCCACACTTCCGGCTTTCCGCCGATCCATGTACAAAACGAAAGTCGCCCCAGCAGCACTGTCAGGAACTCATATCCTCTCAGAATAATCCTGCCCGGAACAACAGCCAGAAACGCTCCTCTGACAGTGACTAATCCAAGTAATGCACCGGCAGTTCCGCTTCCCAGTACAATCCCCACAGTAGGAAGCACCAGCAGATTCAGAAAAATCCCCATCACCGACACTTCTCCGTAAAACCACAGCACTATGGGAAGTGTGGTAAGCTGCATAACTCCGGATGCCAGAAATGACATCAGAAGTTTATTTCTGATTTTTCCCTTCTCATTAACCTCACTTCGTTTTTTCCGGTTTAATACATCCATCCCCTCCTGCACCATTGGCCAGACACAGCCAATCCCAATCACCGATCCAAAAGACAGCAGAAAACCTCCATCAAGCAGATACGCCGGATTTTCCATAAGGATCAGAATCGCCGCAGCCGCCATTCCTGTAGGCATATCATAAATCCGTCCTGCGATCTTTGCACCTACAGAAAGTAAAAACATACATACTGCCCGCATAGTTGAAACAGTCCCTCCGGTCATCATCCCATACTGAAGCATGATCACCAGCGCCAGCAGGCCTGCCGGCCAGATACCCAGACCGATTTTTTTCAGCAGATTATACAGTCCCATTCCAAGAAGACTGATATGGAGCCCCGAAATCGCCAGGATATGTATAATTCCTGCCATCTGATAACGCATTTTCAACTCCGGATCCAGATTTGTTTTATCTCCCAGCACGATTGCTTCAAAACGCTCCAGCTTCCATTCCACAGGTCTTCTCCAGAATACCTGCAAATTTCTGCTGCATATCGATCAGGAACTGCCCATATACAGAATGACTCTGCGACTGCTTCTTTATCTTTCCTTTCTTCATCACATAATAGATCCTCTGGCAGCCATAGTATGCTTTACTGTCAAACTCTCCCGGATTCGTGGGGCTTTGCACCTCTTCCAGTTTTCCGGACACCAGAACAAGACTTCCTGCCAGAAGTTTATCAACATCACTGTTACCGCTATGATTCTTTTTTTGTTTTAAATAAACCTTTATATTATCAATGGAAACTTTTTCAGAATTGTAAATAAGATAAGTATTTTTCAGATATACAGATTGTGTTTCTTCATTCTCCTGGCACCTGACCACCTCCCCGCAGATGGTGGATTCCGGATGCTTTCTGATCCATGTCTGCACAGACTGTGGCAGTGGATTCCCCCTTATCAGGGAAAATCCCAGCCAGTCTGTCACACACAGAAAAACAACCAGAAGCATGCACAGGATACACACAGGGCGTCTCCTCACTTTTGTGCCTCCTCTTCGTTTATGAATATCACTCTTTTTCCTTGACTACCAGCTTATCATTTCTTTCATAAAAATGATACAGCTCCATCTTCTTACCAAAGGTATCCAGCCTGTCCTTCCCGCCGACCGTAATCTGCACTTTGTCTGCATCCAGCGCATCCAGCAGCGAATTTACCACAGAATATACCGGTATTTTCTCCGATACATCCAGCGCATAGGAAGAAAATACTCCGTCAAATGCCACATAGCAGATCCTGTCTGCTATGGTCACATTCAGAACCTCCGTATTCTCCGGAATTGTGGGGTAATGCCCTTTTTCCAGCGGTCCCTTCATTAACTGTTCCAGAACGATCCTCTCTTTGGGGATACTGCGTTTATACCGCACAGTACGCTGTTCTTTTACCAGCTTCTGACCACTCTTATCAGTAAAATAAAGCGTAAAGGTATTGCTGCAATAGGCATCCGGTTCAGTTCCTGTGAACTCGGCAAAGGTATCTGCAGTCATATTTCCCACAGCCTGTCCCCTGGAATCTGTCAGATCTTCATTTTCTATTGTAAAACGCACAGAATTAATCCCCGGAACCTGAAGGAAAGTCTTCACAACACCTGCCCGCACAAGTAATTCCCTGGCGCGGCTCATGCTGCTGTACTGACTGTTAAAGTTGACCACCAGCACGTCCTCTTCTACACTGTAATTCATCTGTACTCCTTCAGGAAGCAGACTGACCCGGTTCTGCGAATCTGTCTGCTGGCTGTTCATCCGCTGCATCATATCCTTAAGCATATAGTCTGCAGTTGTCTCCTCCGGAGAGTAGCTTTCCTTCTGAAGCTGAGTTTCATCAGAGCTGATATCGTACAGATAATATTTGGCATCCTGCTTACCCGAATCTTCATGTATCTCCACAGAACACCCGGCCGCAAGGATGCTTAGTATTAACGCTGTTATAATGATTGAAAGTTTCTTTTTCACAATGGCACCTCCTATGACGGTATATAAGACAGAGGAATACGCACAGAGAATGTAGTTCCCTCTCCTTCTTTACTGAATACTTTGATCGTTCCATGGTGCATTGCAATAGAACTCTTGGTGATCGCCAGTCCCAGACCGGTTCCCCCGATTTCCTTGGAATGGGACTTGTCCACACGATAGAAACGCTCAAAGATTCTCTCTATACTGTCCTCAGGGATTCCCATACCGGAATCCGCCACTGTTATATAGAAATATTTATGGTCTGCATCCAGAGACACACGCACCCATCCATCATCCACATTATATTTAATGCCATTCTCCACCAGATTACTGATGGCAAGCGTAAACTTCACCTCATCCACATCTGCATCCACAGGGCGGAAGCAATCCAGGATCAGATCGATATTGCGCCTGTCTGCAATGGGACGCAAGCGCTTGAGGATATCCTCCAGAAGCTGATTGATATCCATATGTGTAATGTTCACATCTGCTGCTTTCTTATCCATCTTTACCAGCGAGAGCAGATCTGTAATGATCTTATTCTCTCTGTCGATTTCAGCAGTAATATCACTCATAAACTCCTGATACAGTTCCTCCGGGACTCCCTGCTGTCCAACCAGAGAATCTGCCAGAACCTTCATAGAAGTCAGAGGCGTCTTCAGTTCATGGGACACATTGGATACAAACTCCTGTCTGGATTCATCAAGGATTTTCATACGGTTGACCATCTTGTTGAATGCATCTGTGATCAGCTCTGTCTCCGTATAGTCAGGAACACTGATTTCTTCATCCAGCATGCCATCTGTCAGATCTTCAATGGCCTTCGTCACTCTTGCAAGTGGTTTTACAAGTATTGTAGAGAGCAGCCATGCCAGAAATACCGAAAGAACAACAATACTTCCGATCAGCATCACGCCTCTCTGTTCCATCTCTGCCAGTGTTTCCGCAATATCAACAGCCGAAACACTTACCAGCATCACGCCCTGAAGCTGCTGCACATCCGGACTCTGTACAGGAACTGCAAGCTCCAGTACTTTACTTCTGGCGTCATAATTGCTTGTCTCTTCTCCTTTCAGACAGGCTACAGCCAGTGAACTGAGAAGCGTCTTTCCCTCCTCTGTGTGGAAGGTATCACTCACTATCTTAAAATCTCTGTCAGCCAGCAGGATGCGTCCGTTATACACATTGGAAAACAGTTCCAGCTTGCTGTTTACAATCTCTGAATCTGTATCATTGAGATAATTCTCCCTGATGATCAGATTACATAAAATATCGCACTGATCACCCACTGTCTCTGTAAGCATTGCAACCGCCCGGTTCTGATAGTTATGAAGCATCGTATATGTTACAATAACCCCCGGCACGATTCCCAGAATGATCAGGATGATCAGAATACGAAAACGCAGACTTCTGAAAAAATTGTTTCTCTTTTTCATCTTTTCAACTCCGTTCTCTTCTGTCATGCAGTTTGATGCATGCTTTCTGTCTGTTCGTAAAACAGTCATTGTTTATCGAATCCTTATCATCTTATCACAGAAAAATGGGCTTTTCTACATCTTAGCGAAAAGTAATTTATTTTTTGCAGCAATCAATGCGCAAGACATATCTCAGGAAATATTACCATGAACGAAAGATACCCAAAATACTATTTGTATTGACTTTATTTTTTGATTTTCATTTCAGGTCAACTATAATCGAAATTTTAATTGACCTGCGATTGTACTTTTATTATATGAGGTCAATTCTGAACATGTTTATTGTTGACTGCAATTGCTCTTTTATTATATACGGTCATCACTAATTATGTTTATTGTTGACCTCAATCACTCTTTTATTATATATGGTCAATCCTGAACATAATTATAGTTGACCGCAAATACTCTTTTACTATATATGATCATTTTTGATTCTCCGAATAGATATGGCACAGTCAAGCTATACAGCAACTGTCTTTACAAAATGAATTTTATTAAACTCTGTCAAATATTAATAACCTGCATACGTATTCTCTCTCATATGTACAGCAATCGCCATCCAACTATTCTGCCACAAATTCCATCAGCTAACTGATTCGTATTTTTCTGAAATGTACGAAGCGCATTTTTCTGTTTCTGTTCCGAAAATGCCATCTGTCTGCACCTGTAAAAATACCTGCAGCATCTTTACAGCTGTACCCGTACATCCCCTGGATAATTCAGGAAGGATGACTCTCAGTTCTTCTGTCAGTGTTATTTTCTTCCCACCTGAAGGCGAATTCTCTTCTTCCTTTTCCTGAATCAGCTTTTTAAAACGGTTCCAGTCATTTTTTGCACGGATAGCGGAAGGACAGTTTTTGGCGCATACATCATAGTGCTGTACTACTCTGTCTGCCGGAATATTCAATTCCGACATAAGCTTGTCTGCACACCTCTGCTGTATTTGCAAATGCCTTATCATAATCAAAACCGGCCTGCACACACATTTCAATTCCTACAGAATTACGGTTATTCACTGTTCCAAATAATCTTCCTCCATAATTCACCCCTACATGCCATGCGCCTCTGCTATATGGCATTGCCTGATATGCTGATTTATCATCCACATACACATGAGCTGAATATCCATCAAAATTCCCATGATACTGTGCCATTGCATGAGCCCTGGCATCTGCACCTGTGCTGTAATTGTCCGTATTGTGGATTACAATATATCTTGGTATTTGTCCCGAATAACTGTTTCTTTCTGATATATACTTGCTGATTTAATATTCATAATCTGCTCCTTTACTGTGAAATCATATATCTTTTCTAAGTTCT
>ENA-OQED01000989-OQED01000989.1-human-gut-metagenome-genome-assembly--contig:-NODE-989-length-10790-cov-0.941105_pt1 | contig 10790 bp, 9 predicted proteins | sample MGYA00242790_ERZ504625 | MGnify/ENA primary metagenome ERZ504625 (study PRJEB26092, sample SAMD00036345) | human gut metagenome | host: Homo sapiens | study: EMG produced TPA metagenomics assembly of...
AAAAGGTAGTGCAGCCTGAAAGCCGGCCGGCAGTACATCCTGTAGTTATGCCGCAGCGGAGAAAAAGAAGTTCCTTTAAAAGCGCAGCTCCAGGAGCATCGCAATCTCCTCATCGCCCTGGCCTGCGTCCTCGTCGTGGCCATTGCCGGCGGCATCTGGTACGCCCATGAACAGAAAGCCCTACTGGCCCAGGGAAGTACCGTATCGTCGCAGCCTGTCAAGACGGCTGATTCGGAACTCTCTTTAAACGGCGTTTACCTGGACCAAAGCTGGGATGAAGCTAAAAACGGCCTGGGACGGGAACTCAGCACGTCGGATAGTAAAGACGGTGCCGTTCACCATAAGTTTACCGATATGGATGTCGTCGTCAAAGACGATAAGGTCATCATGCTGACATCCTCCTCGCCGGCAGTGCAGAGCAAGCGGGGCATCCATCAGGGCAGCTCTTTGGATGACGTCGTCAATGCCTATGGTGACGATTACCAGGCCTCGGAATACGGCGCCCAGATTCATTATGAATATACCTTTAAGACCGATGACGGGAAACAGGGAATCCTGCGCTTTGCCGTCAGCAAGAACAGCCAGACCGTCGAATATATCAGCGTCCGCCTGGCCGATGAAAAGACAGATGGCGCGAAACAGGCTTTCCTGGCTTACCATAAGGCCATTTCCAATCACGACCTGCAAGATGCCTTCCAGATGCTGACTGGGGAATTCCAGAATTCTGTCGGCGGCTATGATGGTTACGCGCCGGGTTATGCCAACACCTTGTCCAGCGACGTGTCCAATCTCCGCAAAATCGCTTCCGGCAGCGATAAGACGACCTTTTCCTTCACCTTGAAAGCGCGGGACCGTATCCCAGGCAGTGCCAAGGTCAAAGTCCAGTATTTCAACGGTCAGGTGACGATGGTAAAAGACGGGAACACCTGGAAAATCAGTGATATGAGTGCAAAGAAGACGGGAGAACATGTGGAATAAATGGTATGTCCGACATAAACGAAAACTGAAACGCGATGGGGGCGATTACCTTGATCGCCGCCGTCGTCCTTTACGGACTCTGTTTCTACATGAGCTACAAAGCGGCGGATATCTTCAACCAAGTCGTCGCAGAACGCCAGCTCTTTCCCGGTACGGTCACGGTGGAACGCCTGACGGCGACGCCAGGCGGAACCGTGTCCTTTGAGGGCCTGGTATGGAACGATGAAGATGGGGATACGCTGGTCCAGATACCGGAAGGCCAGTTTACGGTCAAACTGAGCGATGTCCTGACCGGTTATATCGGTACGCAGACTGTCGAAGACGTGACTTTGAATAATGCCTATATTCATTTGATCTTTAATGATAAAATGGAGTTACAGCATATCAAGAAGGCCAGTGACCATCACAGCAGCGGCCCGAAGGATTTGGTCAAGGTCACAGGGCCTAAGAGCAACCGCCCCTTTAACTGCCACGTCGCCCTGCATCAGAGCGTCATCGAAGCTGAAGCGCCAGGCCGTTATTTCAAGATTGGCGATGTCGAGTTCTCTTCGGACATCCATACTAAAGGCAAGACGAAAATCGACTTGCGGGCCGGTCACTTTTCCGGCATGATCGATGCCAAGTCCCTGCGCATCCGCGGCAGCCTGGATTTCAAAGAAGAAACGCCGCAGTATAACCTGTCGCTCTTGCTGAGCGACTGCAATCCCCGTTCTCTCGGGGCCGGCCTGGATATCGACGACCCGGCGACGGTTTCGGCCGACATCCGCGGCCCTTTATATGCCCCGGTCATCGACGGCACTTTGAAGATGGACCGTCTGGATATTACGGCCCTGGTCTTTACGGATGTCGTAGGACAGGTCCATTATGAACAGGGCCTGCTCGATATAAACGAAGTCACGGCCGGCGTCTTCGGCGGCTCCATGAAAGGTCATGGACAGGTAAACCTGGACGATAAATCGTATACGGCGGACATGACCGGTTCCCAGCTCAAAGGCGGCATTGCGGCCCATGACCTCTTCCTGCGCTGCAACGTCGACTTGAATCTGCACATGGAAGAAAATAAAACGACCGGCACCAAGGCGATTTACGGTGATTTCCAGTCCGGCCCGGGACGCTATCACCAGCTGCCCTTCCGGGGCATTTCCGGCTCTTTCGCTCAGGATGGCAAGACCTTGAACTTCCGGGACGTCGTCATTTCCATGTTCTTTGGTGACGTATCGACGGACGCTTTTTCCATTGTCAATGGCAAAGTCAAGATAGGGTCCCTCAACATCAACTATAAAAACGGGAAGCGGAGCCGCTGGGGAAAAGGCGGCCCACAGCCAGTCCCGTGAGAAGCACTATAGATAGAGAAAGGAGTTTTTACTATGGATATTTCCCGATATTTAGCGGAAGAAGGCAAAAAAATCGATTTGACCCAGTGGTCGACGACCTGCGATGTGGACATCGACAAGAAGAAGGTCAAAGGCGAACTGCTGGACCAGACGATTTCCGAAATGCAGGATTTACAGGAAAAACTCTGTGCCGACAATCACTACGGTCTGATCATCGTCCTGCAGGCCATGGATGCGGCCGGGAAAGACGGTACGGTCAAACACGTCTTTGCCCACCTCAATCCGGCTGGCGTCAAAGTGCACAGCTTCAAGAAACCGAGCTCGGAAGAACTGGATCACGACTATATGTGGCGCATCAATAAAGCCCTGCCCGGCCGGGGGGAAATCGGCATCTTCAACCGCTCGCACTATGAAGAAGTCGTCGTCGCCCGCATCCACAACCTCATCAAAAGCGACGGTATGCCGGAAAAACTGGTACGCAAGGATATCTGGGAAACGCGCTACCGCCAGATATGCGACTGGGAACGGTACTTGTCGGAAAATGGCTTCTCTATGGTCAAAATCTTCCTCCATTTGTCGAAAGATGAACAGAAGAAACGCCTCATCGACCGCATCCTGACTCAGCAGAAGAATTGGAAGTTCGACATGTCTGACATCGAGGAACGGCAATATTGGAACCGCTATCAGAAAGTCTACGGCGAAGTCTTATCGGCCACGTCGACGAAGTACGCTCCCTGGTACATCGTCCCGGCTGATGACAAGTGGTATACGCGCTATGTCGTCGCCAGATCGTCCTCAAGGAACTCAAGGCTATTAACCCGAAATTCCCGAAATTGTCACCGGAAGTCGAAAAAAAAGCTGGCCCAGTTCCGCCAGCTCCTGAAAGAAGTCGACATCAAGGACTTGAAGAGCATCAAGAATGCCATTGATGAACAAAAAGTCAAATAAGAAGTGTTCCTGATAGGGTCAAATGTGATATAATAAGGACGGTTCAAGAAAACCGATGAAGTTCTGTACACGTTTTGAGACATATCTCAAGGAGGTACCGTTATGCTCGATGCAAAAGTAAAAGAATTAATCAATACCCAGATCAATCAGGAATTCTATTCGGAATATTTGTATTTAGCTTTTGCCAACTATTTCTATGACAATGGCCTCGACGGCTTTGCCAACTGGTATGATGTCCAGGCCCAGGAAGAACGGGATCACGCGATGCTCATGCGGACGTATCTGCATAACAACGGCAAACGCGTTACCTTCTCGGCCATCGCCGAACCGCAGAACGACTTTGACAGCATCAAAGCGGTCCTCAAAGCCGGCTTGGCTCATGAACAGTATGTCACGTCGCTGATCAACAAGATTTATCAGGCTGCCGATAAAGTCCACGATTACCGGACCATGCAGTGCTTCGACTGGTTCGTCAAGGAACAGGGCGAAGAAGAAAAGAATGCCGACGATTTGATCAAGAAATACAAGATGTTCGGCAGCGATGCCAAAGGCCTCTATGCCCTGAATCAGGAATTACTGGCCCGTACGTATGTCGCCCCGACGTTAGTCCTGTAAGGATCCATACAATTCCATAGTGCAATCAGGTGCGTAAGCTCAATAGAGAAGTCCGGTGCAAAACCGGCGCGGTCCCGCCGCTGTAAGGAGGAGCCAGGCTGCAATGATGTCACTGTACGTCCGCGTATGGGAAGGCGCAGCCATGGCCATGAATCCGAGCCAGAAGAACTGCCTGATTAGGATCACCGGTTGACCTGCGAGCGATGGGGATGGCGATTTTTACGGCGAGCCGCTTTTTATGAGCTGCTGGCCGTGAAGGACTCGTATATAAGGGACTGTCGCATGAAGGCTTATGCCATCAGGTGACAGCCTCTTTTTTATATTTTTTATCAAAGGAGAGATGATTATGTTCCACAAAAAATTAAAGACCGCGCTGATTTTATCTTTGGCCCTGACGTCGTTTGGTGCTTTTTCGGCGCCCTCTTTTGCTGCCGGCTATACGCTGAACCCGGAAGTCAAGGACGCTACGCCGGCTTTGAAACAGGCCGCGGAAATCGGGGTCCGCACGTACAACAACCCGGACATGCAGAACGAAGCCAATAAAGACGCCATCCTGGTATTGAGCTTCGGCACGACTTATAAGGACAGCCGCCAGAAGACCATCGACCAGACTGTATCGGCTATCAAGGCGGCCCATCCGGACCAGAAAGTCGTCGTCGCCTTCACGTCGCATATCATCGTCGATCGCATCAAGGCTAAAGAAGGCGTGACCGTACCGACGCCGGAACAGGCCATGGCCCAGCTGAAAAAAGAAGGCTATACGCGCGTGGCCATTACCTCCCTGGACATCATCCCGGGTATGGAATATGCCTATGATACGGCTATTTTCGACCTCTACAAACATGATTTCAAGAAATTGACCCTCGGCACGCCGCTCATGTATTGGATGGGACAGGAAGACCAGCGCGACGACATCGCTGAATTCGTCAAAGCCTTCTCGACACAGTTCCCGAAAATTGGCAAGAAAGACGCCATCCTGGTCATGGCCCATGGCACGCCGCATCCGGCCAATGCTTATTACTCCGTCGTCCAGAACCGCCTCGATGCAGCTGACCTGGGCAATGTCTACATCTACTCTGTCGAAGGCTGGCCCCATCTGGATACAGTCATTCCCCAGCTGAAAGCCAAGGGCATCAAGCACGTCATCCTCATGCCCATGATGATGGTCGCCGGCGACCATGCCAATAACGACATGGCCGGTGCTGATGCCGATTCCCATAAGAGTATCCTGGAAAAAGAAGGCTTCACGGTTACGACCTATATCCATGGCCTGGGAGAAAATGAAGCGGTCCGCCAGATGTTCGTCGAACGGGCTGATGAAGCCTGGAATGCCCTGGAAGCCCAGTAATTTGACTTCATGGAATTTTTTCCTACCAATTTAGTCCATCCTTTTCGTCTATCATTCCATATGCTTCCTTTGTATAATGAATTCACGAAATGCATATAACAAACGTGAAGAAATAGGAGATGGAAGACATGAAACAAGTGAAAATAATTACAGCTCAAGAAGCAGCTCAGCTCGTCAAAGACGGTGACGTCGTCACGACCAATGGTTTCGTCGGTTCCGGACAGCCGGAAGCGCTGACCAGCGCCTTGGAAGAACGCTTCCTCAATACGGGTTCGCCGAGAGATTTGACGCTCATCTATGCCGCTTCCCAGGGGAATACGGATGGCCGCGGCGGCGACCACTTCGCCCACGAAGGGATGCTGAAAAAAGCCATCCTCGGCCACTGGAACGCCGTTACGGCCCTGCAGAAATTAGTCAATGAAAATAAGATCCAGGCCTACAACCTGCCCCAGGGCACGCTGTCCCAGTATTTCCGTGACGTCGCAGCTCATCGCTTAGGCACGATTACCCACGTCGGCCTCGATACCTTTGCGGACCCCCGCATCAGCGGCGGCCGTCTCAATGACGTCACCAAGGAAGACTTCGTCAAAGTCATCAACATCGAAGGCCATGACCAGCTCTTCTATCCGCGCATGGATATGAATATCGGCTTCATCCGCGGGACTTATGCCGATGAATGGGGCAACGTCGTCCTGACCAAGGAAGTATCGCCTTTCGATGCCACGCCGCTGGCACAGGCCGTCCATAACAGCGGCGGTATCGTCGTCGTCCAGGTCGAAAAAATCGTCAAAGGCGGCACGCTCGACCCGAAACTGGTCAAAGTACCGGGCATCTACGTCGACTACGTCGTTCAGGTCGATGACGAAACGAAACGGCAGCAGTCCTTCGACTGCGAATATGACCCGTCCCTGACGGGCGAAACGACGATTCCCGTCAAAGCCCTGGATCCGGCTCCGCTCAATGCCAAGAAAGTCCATTGCCCGCCGGCAGCCCTGTTGCTCCTCAATATGAGCAGTGAAGCCGTCATCAACCTGGGCATCGGTATTCCGGAACTCGTCTCGTCCGTAGCCAACGAAGAAGGCATCGGCGACAGCCTGACCATGACTGTCGAAGCCGGGGCCATCGGCGGCGTACCTCTCGGCGGCGTCCGCTTCGGAGCTTCTGTCAATGCCGAAGCCTACATGGACCAGGCTACACAGTTCGACTTCTATGATGGCGGCGGCCTGGACCTGACCTGCCTGGGCCTGGCCGAATGCGATAAAGAAGGCAATATCAACGTATCCAAATTCGGTACGCGCATTGCCGGCTGCGGCGGCTTCGTCAACATCACCCAGAATACGAAGAACGTCGTCTTCTGCGGGACCTTTACGACAGGGAAACTCCGCGAAGAAATCAAAGACGGCGAACTGCACATCCTGCAGGAAGGGAAAGTCAAGAAATTCGTTCCCGAAGTCGGTCACATCACCTTCAGCGGCAACTATGCCCGTAAACATAAACAGCATGTCCTCTACATCACAGAACGTGCCGTATTCGAAATGAAAGAAGACGGTGTACACCTGACCGAAATCGCCCCGGGCATTGACCTCCAGAAAGACGTCCTCGACCAGATGGGCTTCACACCGATCATCGACGAAGTCAAAGTCATGCCGGCCTTCCTCTTTGAAGATAAACCCATGGGTTTGAAAAAGATGAAAGAAGAAATGAATAAATAATAGTTTGTAGTACAGAGTTTGTAGTTTGTAGAAAAGCTCCCCTGATAGGGGAGCTGGCCGCCGAAGGCGGCCTGAGAGGTTTTGACACAGCCGCGGACTACGCTGTGAGTTGCGGACTGTAAAAAAAGGGCTTGTCGCATTTGCGACAAGCTTCTTTTTTTACTTCGACAAGGACAAGGTCCTTTCGATGAGCGGTTTATACGTTTCGTACTTTTTCTTTAAGGCTTCTAAATCATACTGGCGGTATGACGGCTGGTTCTTCATGTTCTGGAAGGCATTGAGCAGGATGGAGTGGAGGCGGTTGCTGCTGATGACGTAGAACGAATCGGCGTCGTTGTGGATATTCCGCTTGTTCTTTTTCAGGAAGCCTGTCTTGTAGTTGGAATAGAAGGACAAGTCCTTGCCCGTGTACATGTTGTCGCTGACGGTCGGCAAGAGGACGCCAATCGTTAAGTTGGGATTCTTTTCCAGGCCTTCAAAGATACTCTTGATATGCTCTTTCCGTTCTTCCGCAGTCAAGCGGTATTCGATGTCGGTCAGGTAGATGTAGCCCGATTCGACGTAGCGCAGGAGCGATGTCGTCGGCATGATGAAGGTGATTTCCGAAGCATTGAGGATTTCTTCCCACGTGACGCAGAGGCGCTGGATGGCAAAGGCCTGTTCCGGCGATACGGTTTCGCTGATGTGGTTGAAGACTTCGTGAGGAGGAGGAATTCAAAGCCGATGGTCAAGTAGAAGAAGAATTTCGTTGTTGCATAGAAGGCCGTGCGATAGCCGAGTTCTTCCAGTCCCAGAGAGCTGATCGTCGACATGAGCGGTTTCTTTTCAGCTCCGTTGAAACTGAATTTTTCATAAATATCACCGACTAAGGATTCGTCGAAAATATAGGTACACATCTTGAAGCGGGGCTGTGTGTCCAGGGCATATTGAACGACGAACGCGCCCTTGAGGATGATGAGGTTGGCATTGGACGTATCCTGGATGTCATAAAAGACGAAATCGATATCCAAAAAATTATCTAGCGTACGATAGACCGTGATTAAATCATCGAAGTTGCTTTCAATTTTATCTAAGTCCAGGCCGACGCGGATGGTCAGTCTGTGCTGTAATTCGAGGCCTTCGAAATATTTCCAGAACCCTGTTTTGTATAAAGTACAAAATTCACCGAGGACCAGGAGCTCACCATCACTTTCGAGGCTTTGAATGCTCTTTTGCAGCAAGTCCGACAAGAAAGCCGACGTATCGTGATGACCGGTGACGACCTGGATGGACGGGCGGTTTTCTTTGCCCTTGGGAGCCAGGTTCTGGTTCAGCGTCGTCCGGTAGGTGGCGCAGAGGTACTGGCCGATTTCAAAGCCCAGGTCATCCGTATTTTCGGAAATGGGGAAGGTTTTAAAGAACTTGGCCTCTTTCTTCTGCTTAGTGATCAGTTCGGCAAAGTATTGGCCCATTTCTTCGTTGATTCGTTCGACATAACGGGAAGACGGTAATTTCGTACCGTTGCTCCATTTATTGACGTAGGACACATCGTAACCGACGACATCGGCCAGGGAAATGAACTTGGCCTGTGTGAAGGTAATGAGCCGTTTTAACGTTGAAGCATATCCATCTGAAATCACGTTGTAACCTCCTTCGATACGAAATTGTCATATTTTTTATATGGAACATATATAGTTTTTAATATATATGAAAAACATTCATTCTCTGTATAAATTTAATTCAATCGAGCACGTATATTTTATCACATGCCTTAGTGAATCACAACGATTTTGACAAAAAAATTCACATGGACTTAATTCTATGCAAAAAAGGTCAAGCCTTTCCTGTTTTGTTCCAACTTGGTCATTTGTATACTGTAGTCACAAGGTTGGTTCAAGGCAAGGCCAATCAATAAGACATAGTTGATAATTTTTATAACTATATTAGGAGGTTTTTCATTATGGCTTACAAAAATATTAAATTCGTCAACGAAGATGGTATCGGTATTTTAACGATCAGCCGCCCGAAGGCTCTCAACGCATTGAACACGGAAACAGTTACGGAACTGAATGACTGCGTTGGCAAAATCGAAGCTGACGAATCGGTAAAAGTTGTCATCATCACTGGTGAAGGTGCTAAATCCTTCGTCGCCGGTGCCGACATCGTTGAAATGTCCACTAAGAACCCTGTCGAAGGCCGTAAATTCGGTAAGATTTCCCAGGATACTTTCACGCGCATCGAAAACCTGCCCCAGCCGGTCATTGCAGCTGTTAACGGCTACGCTCTCGGCGGCGGCTGCGAACTCGCCTGCGCTTGCGACTTCCGTTATGCTGCTGAAAACGCTAAATTCGGTCAGCCTGAAGTTGGCCTCGGCATCACACCGGGCTTCGGCGGCACTCAGCGTCTCCCCCGTGTCGTTAGGCCGCGGCTATGGCAAAGAAATGATTTTCCGCGCTAACATGATCGACGCTCAGGAAGCTCATCGCATCGGCTTGGTCAACAAAGTCGTTCCTCAGGAAGAATTGATGGATACCTGCAAAAAGGTAGCGAAAGAAATCATGGGCAACGCTCCTATCGCTGTACAGCTCGCTAAGACGGCTATCAACCGCGGTATCAACTGCGACGTCGTCACCGGTATCGCTTACGAAGACGAAGTATTCGCCCTCTGCTTCTCCACGGCAGACCAGAAGGAAGGCATGGACGCATTCGTCAACAAACGCGCTAAACACTTCCAGGGCAAATAATAGAGCACGCTTCATTGTTAGAAGGAGGGGCTTCGCATGGCAGCTGAAAGCTTCGTGCGACAGTCCCTTTCCTATAAACCCTTAGTATGTAATAAGAATTATTTTTAGGAGGAATATTTACTATGGATTTCAAACTCAGCGAAATGCAGCAGGATATTGCTAAACTGGCTAAAGATTTTGCAGAAAAAGAATTGGCACCGACTGTCAAAGAACGTGACGAAAAGGAAGTCTTTGACCGCGCTATCCTCGACAAAATGGGTACCCTCGGCCTTCTCGGCATCCCCTGGGAAGAAGAAAACGGCGGCGTAGGCGCTGACTTCCTCAGCCTGGCTGTTGCTTGTGAAGAAGTTGCTAAAGTCGACCCGTCCATCGCCCTCAGCTTCGAAGTACACACTATGCTCTGCTCCTGGCCGATTTGGAAATTCGGTACGCCTGAACAGAAGGCTAAATTCCTCAAACCCTTGGCAGAAGGCACGAAACTCGGCGCTTTCGGTCTTACCGAACCGAACGCTGGTACCGACGCTTTGAACGGCTCCACAGTCGCTACGAAAAACGAAGATGGCAGCTATACCTTGAACGGTTCCAAAGTCTTCAACACCAACGGTGGCGAAGCTGACGTTACGGTCGTATTCGCTTCGACGGACAAATCCAAAGGCGCTAAAGGCATGAGCGCTTTCATCCTGGAAAAAGGCATGGAAGGCTTTACCTATGGCAAAGAAGAAGTTAAAATGGGTATCCGCGCTTCCGTACAGCGTGAACTCGTATTCCAGAACGTAAAAGTCCCGGCTGAAAACCTCCTCGGCAAAGAAGGCGAAGGCTTCAAGATTGCTATGATGACCCTCGACGGCGGCCGCGTCGGCGTCGGTGCACAGGCTCTCGGCATTGCTGAAGGCGCTTACAATGCAGCTGTTCAGTATGCTAAAGAACGTACACAGTTCGGCAAACCGATTGCTAAATTCCAGGCTATCAGCTTTATGCTGGCTGACATGAAACTCAAGATTGAAACGGCTCGCCTTGCAGTTTATCAGGCTGCTTGGAAAATGGCTCAGCCCGATGTTAAATCCTACTCCGTAGACGCAGCTATCGCTAAAAAATACGCTTCTGATATCGCCATGCAGGTCACGACCGATGC
>ENA-OQED01000990-OQED01000990.1-human-gut-metagenome-genome-assembly--contig:-NODE-990-length-10785-cov-0.854851_pt1 | contig 10785 bp, 14 predicted proteins | sample MGYA00242790_ERZ504625 | MGnify/ENA primary metagenome ERZ504625 (study PRJEB26092, sample SAMD00036345) | human gut metagenome | host: Homo sapiens | study: EMG produced TPA metagenomics assembly of...
CAAGAGGTGATGCCGTAACGGTTCAGCCGCTTGCAGGAGGCGCGCAGCATTGCACACAGCTGCGCCTCATCCGGCTCCGGGATGCCCGCGTACACCGCCGCTACGGCGTTTTCAAAAAACTGCCCGTTCGGCTCGTCGTTTTCGTCTAAAGCAAAGCTGCCGCCTGCCACCTGCGGCGTGTCCTTCGTAATGCCCAACACTTCCAGCGCCTCGAGTTCACTACGCAGATGTGCCCGCACGCCCGCGTAATGCAGATCGGGTGCTCGGTCGAGACAGAATCCAAATCCCAACGCGTCGGAAAGCGGCGCTCGTCTGCAAAATAATCGTGGTTAAAGCCGCGCCCCTGCACCCACATGCCGGGTGCTATGCCCGTTTCCTTTATATAGGTGCGCAGACAGTCGAGCATCTCCTTTAAAGACGTCGTGTGCGCGCCGAGGTTCGCCATTGTCAGTACATTGCCGAGGTTCAGCACATGCATGTGTGAGTCATTAAACCCCGCGCAAACGAATTTTCCGCCTAAATCGACTGCTTCATCTGCCGTGGCTTTATCCGTCTCGCCCACAAAGCAGAATTTCCCGTTTTCCACCGCAAAATCCGTCACAAAGCCGTTTCCCGTGTAAACCGTGCCGTTTTTATAAACTGTCCGCATATCGTCTCCCCGTTTCCATCCGTTTTCTCCAGTATAAAGCAAGGGGAAAGCCCCTGTCAAGCCGAAAAAACGGACTGTTCCCGTGCGTCGTTCCACCTTGTCTTTATTCGTAAAGAGAAAAAATAGCGCACGGCATAATGAAATTTCATACGGCTTACTAAAATATCAAAAATGAAATAGTAGATATGTCAATATAACATTTTACAATTCGATTTAATGTGCGTATAATACAGATGCTTCCAAATACAGTTTACAAAAAAGTAACAGGATATTTGGTCAATGTCAACAAAAACGTGTGCTCTTGTGACCGTGTCTTGTTGCTGCTGTTCACAGCGGCGAAAGATGCGGTCGTGTGCCCTTTTGGGGCGCAGCGCTGAAGGGGGAATTTTTTACCCGGTGATATTGAAATGGAAGGTAAAATTTTGAGAAAGAAAGGGAAAAACAATGAAAGCAAAGAAAACAAAGCTGGCTTTGTGGATCTGTGCTATTGTGGTGCTGCTCGTCGCAAGCATTCTGGTTCCTTCGGTGCAGAAGACCGAAACGATTCAGGTGACCATGCGTGACGCGGTTCTGCATGAGACGAACAGAATCAGCCTCTTCGGCATCAAAGATGTCAACCCGGCGCTGATCTCCGCCATGGTGGTCTCGGGCATCTTGCTGGTGTTTGCGGTCATCGTGCGCATTTTCGTCATTCCGCGCTTTAAGATGGTGCCCGGAAAGTTCCAGATGCTCCTTGAGCAGGCGGTAGACCTGTTCGACGGCATGGCTAAGTCCAACAGCCCGGGGCGCAGCGGCTTCCTCGGTGCGTACATCTTCACGGCCGGCGCGTACATTTTCATCGGCACGCTCTTTGAGCTGTTCGGCATTCAGGCTATCACAACGGAGGGTTCGCCCATCACGCTTCCGGCGCCGCTGTCCGATGTCAACGCCGCCATCGCCATGGGCTGCTTCTCGTACCTCGTCATTCTGGGCGGCGGTATCGCGTATAACGGCTTCAAAGGCGTGGGCAGCACTTTAAAGGAGTTCTCGCTGCCGATTTCCATGAGCTTCCGTCTGTTCGGCGCGCTTTTAAGCGGCCTGCTCGTTACGGAGCTTGTGTATTATTATGTGAATCTGAGCTTTGTGCTGCCGGTCATCGTGGGCGTTATGTTCACGCTGCTGCACGCGCTCATTCAGGCATATGTTTTGACGATGCTCGTCGCGCTCTATTTCGGCGAGGTTTCCGAGAAGCAGGAACCGAAAAAAGAAAAAAAGTAAAAGCAGAAGCTGAAAAATTAACCTACGGAGGGGAAAATATCATGAACGCAAAACAGAGAAAGTTAAAGAAGCTTGCCATCATTCTGCTGGCAGTCATCGCCATCCTCGCCATCTCCATTCCGGTATTCGCCGCAACAAACGGCGATGCCGCAACCACCACGCAACAGCCGAAACCGCAGTAGAAGCTGCAGCCACCACCGCAGACAGCACAACTGGCCTTAAGGCACTTGCTTCCGCTATTGCAGTCGGTATTGCAGCCGCCGGCGGTGCAGTCGGTATGGGCCTCTCCGCAGGTAAGGCTGTTGAGGGCATCGCACGTCAGCCGGAGGCTGAAAGCAAGATCCGTACCACCCTCATGCTCGGCCTCGTCTTTATCGAGACGGCCATCATTTATGCCCTGCTCGTTGTTATCCTCATCATCTTCGTCCTGTAAAGGAGAGTGCAGATCGTGAACATCCCACTGAATATTGATTGGCAGCAGATTTTGCTGCATGTACTGAATTTCGTCATTTTGTTCGGCGGCCTGTATTTCCTTTTGTACAAGCCGGTAAAGAACTTCATGGCAAAGCGCGAAGCGCATTATGCCGAAATGGCACAGAAGGCCCAAAGTGAACTCGATTCCGCCGAAAAGATCAAGGCGGATTATCAGGAGCAGCTCAAGTCCGTTGAGGGCGAGATCAGCGCAAAGAGAACCGAAGCGCAGAAAGAGCTCGACCGCAGCGTACAGCAGCAGCTTTCCGATGCCCATGCACAGGCGGATAAGATCGTCGCCGATGCGCAGAAGGATGCCGCCCGTGTACATGATAAGATGATCGCAGACGCACAGAAGGAGCTTACCGAGCTCGCTATGGAAGCGACCAAGAAGCTTGTTTATAAAGACGGCGATCCGTATGACGCGTTCCTCGATCAGGCAGAGAGGGGAGAGCCGAATGCGTAATGCAGATGAAAAGGCCGTAGCCGTTCTCCGCGGCAGCCGCCGCCCGGATGCCGAACAGGAAAAACGCTTTGCGGAATTCCTGCTGCGTACCTATGGCTGTGAGATTCCGCTCACCTTTGAAGAAGATAAAATGCTGAACGGCTTCACGCTTACCGTCGGCACCGATGTGTACGATTGGAGCCTCAAAAGCCGTCTGCGCCAGTTTGAAGAAAAGCTAAAGGCGTTAAAGTCCGGCAGCGATTCCGTCATTCCGCTGATGAAGGAAGCCGTTGAAGATTTTACCCCGTCCGCAGAAGCGGAAGAGACCGGTACGGTTCTCACCGTTGGCGATGAGATCGCCGTTGTCAGTGGCCTTGAGCATGCCGCCTACGGCGAGATTCTCCTGTTCTCCTCCGGCGTTAAGGGCATGGTGCAGGACCTGCGCCGCAATGAGATCGGCTGTGTCCTCTTTGGCGACGATGCGAGATCACCGAGGGCAGCCTTGTGCGCAGAAGCGGCAAGACCGCCGGTATCCCGGTCGGCGACGGCTTCCTCGGCCGTGTTGTCGATGCACTCGGTACGCCGATCGACGGCAAGGGTGACATCAGCGCCGAGGCTACCGCCCCATCGAGTGCCCCGCACCGGGCATCATCGACCGCCAGCCGGTCAACGCGCCTATAGAAACCGGTCTTCTCGCCATCGATTCCATGTTCCCGATCGGTCGTGGCCAGCGTGAGCTATCATCGGCGACCGCCAGACCGGTAAACCGCCGTCGCGCTCGATACCATTTTGAACCAGAAGGGCAAGAACGTCGTTTGCATCTATGTCGCCATCGGTCAGAAGTCCAGCTCCGTCGCACAGCTTGTGGAGACCTTAAAGCGCCGCGGCGCCATGGATTACACCATCGTTGTCAACGCATCTGCCAGTGACCCGGCTTCCTTGCAATACATCGCACCGTATGCCGGCTGCGCACTCGGCGAGCACTTCATGTATCAGGGCAGAGATGTCCTCATCGTGTACGATGACCTTTCAAAGCACGCCATTGCGTACCGTGCACTGAGCCTGCTTTTGGAGCGTTCCCCGGGTCGTGAAGCGTATCCGGGTGACGTTTTCTACCTGCATTCCCGTTTGTTGGAGCGCTCTGCGCATCTTTCCGATGCACTCGGCGGCGGCAGTATGACGGCCTTGCCGATTGTTGAAACGCAGGCGGGCGACGTTTCCGCTTACATTCCGACGAACATTATTTCCATCACAGACGGTCAGATCTTCCTTGAGAGCGACCTGTTCTTCTCCGGCCAGCGTCCGGCTGTTAACGTCGGTCTTTCGGTTTCCCGTGTCGGCGGCGACGCCCAGACAAAGGCCATGAAAAAGGCAGCGGGCGGCATCCGTCTGGACCTTGCCCAGTACCGCGAAATGGAAGTTTTCACCCAGTTCTCCAGCGACCTCGACGAGACCACAAAGCGTCAGCTCACCTACGGTCAGAGCCTCATGCGTCTGCTGCGTCAGCCGCAGTACCATCCGATGAGCCAGCACGATCAGGTCATCACGCTCGTCTCCGCCCTGCACCACGTCATGCAGGACGTCCCGCTTGATGATATGGGTCGTTTCCACACGGAGCTCATCAAGTACGCCGAGAAGAATATGAGCGATGTCTGCCGCCGTGTCGATACCACCGGTCAGCTTTCCGATCCCGACCGCGAAGAGATTTTGAAAGTCGCGAAGGAATTCCTCGAAAAGTACAAGGCGGAAAACCCGCAGAACGCGTAAGCGCTCGGAAAGGCGGTTTTTCGCTATGGCTAATACAAAAGAGATTAAAACCAGAATCGAAAGCGTTAAGGATACGCGTAAAATCACGAACGCCATGTACCTTATCGCTTCCACAAAGCTGCGCAAAGCACGCAACGATCTGGACCGCACGCGCCCGTATTTCGAGGCGCTGCGCACGGAGATCAAGCGTATCTTCCGTACCCAGAACGATGTGGACAGCCGCTACTTCTATCCCCCCGAGGGCGAGCCGCCGCTGGAGGGCACCTACGCGTGCCTCGTCATCACGGCGGATAAGGGCCTCGCGGGCGCATACAACCAGAACGTCATCAAGGAAGCCATGCACATGCTCGATGAGCATCCCGATACGAAGCTCTACGTTGTAGGCGAATACGGCCGCCACTTCTTTACGCAGCACAATATCCCCATGGAGCACAGCTTCCTCTATACGGCACAGAACCCCACCATGCAGCGCGCAAGAGAAATTTGCGACATCCTGCTTGAGGGCTACGACCGCGGGGATTTTAAGAAGATTTTTGTCATTTATACCGATATGGAGAACAGCCTCACGTCCTCTGCACACTGCACGCGTCTGCTGCCGTTCCACCGCGCCTATTTCCAGACGGATACGGTGGAAAAGGCGGTCACCACGCCGTTCGAGTTTGTGCCCTCCGTGCAGGCGGTTCTCAACAACATCATGCAAAGCTACGTTTCGGGCTTTATTTACAGTGCCCTCATCGATAGCTTCTGCAGCGAGCAGAATGCCCGCATGACGGCGATGGATTCCGCCAACAGCAACGCGGAAAAGCTCCTTGCAGAGCTTTCCTTGCAGTATAACCGCGTGCGTCAGGCCGCCATCACGCAGGAGATTACAGAGGTCTCCGCCGGTGCGAAGGCACAGCGTCAAAAACACAGGAAGGAAGCGTGAACAACGTGAATACAGGTAAGATCGTACAGATCTCCGGCCCGGTCATCGACGTACAGTTCGAGTCCGGCGTTCTGCCGAAAATCAGAGAAGCCCTTTCGCTTACCGTGGACGGACGGCGGTATGTGATGGAGGTTGCCCAGCATGTGGGTGACAACACGGTCCGCTGCGTCATGCTTTCCGGCAGTGAGGGCCTTTCCCGCGGTATGCAGGTTGAGGCTCCGGGCAAAACCATCGAAGTGCCGGTGGGCGAAAACACGCTCGGCCGCATGTTCAACGTGCTCGGCGATCCCATCGACGGCGGCGAAGCCGTTCCCGCAACCGAGCCGCACAAAAGCATTTACAGAAAAGCTCCGTCGTTTGACGAGCAGAACCCGGCCGTCGAGATCCTCGAGACCGGTATCAAGGTCATCGACCTTCTGGAGCCGTACCCGAAGGGCGGCAAAATCGGTCTGTTCGGCGGCGCAGGCGTCGGCAAGACCGTCCTTATCCAGGAGCTCATCCACAACGTCGCCATGGAGCACGGCGGTTACTCCGTGTTTACCGGCGTCGGCGAGCGTAGCCGTGAGGGTAACGACCTCTGGCGTGAAATGCGTGAAAGCGGTGTCGGCGATAAAACGGCGCTCGTCTTCGGCCAGATGAACGAGTCCCCGGGCGTGCGTATGCGTGTCGCCCTCTCCGGCCTCACCATGGCAGAGCATTTCCGTGACGAAGAGCATAAGGACGTCCTGCTCTTCATCGATAACATCTTCCGTTTCGTGCAGGCAGGCAGTGAGGTTTCCACGCTTCTCGGCCGTATGCCTTCCGCCGTCGGTTATCAGCCGACCCTCGCAAACGAAATGGGCGAGCTGCAGGAGCGCATCACCTCCACAAAAGACGGCTCCGTCACCTCGGTTCAGGCCGTTTACGTGCCTGCCGATGACCTTACCGACCCGGCCCCGGCCACAACGTTCGCCCACCTCGACGCTACGACCGTTTTGAGCCGTAAGATCGCCGAGCAGGGTATTTACCCCGCCGTCGATCCGCTGGAGTCCACCTCCCGTATCCTCGAAGCCGACGTTGTCGGCGAGGAGCACTACCGCATCGCGCGTGAAGTGCAGGAAACCCTCCAGAAGTACAGCGAGCTGCAGGACATCATCGCCATCCTCGGTATGGACGAGCTTAGCGACGAAGACCAGCTCACCGTGCAGCGCGCGAGAAAGATCCAGCGTTTCCTCTCGCAGCCGATGCACGTCGCAGAAAAGTTCTCCAGCGTGCCGGGCGTTTACGTCCCGCTCAAAGAGACGCTGCGCGGCTTCAAGGCCATCGTAGACGGCGAAATGGACCAGTACCCCGAGGCGGCGTTCTATAACGTAGGTACGCTCGAGGACGTCATCGCGAAAGCGAAGCAGCTAGAGGCGGAGGCGATCTGATGCGTACATTTCAGATGCACCTGCTTGAAGCCGATAAGGTCTTTTTCGAGGGCGAGTGCGAGTCGCTTGTCGTGCCCACAACGGTCGGCCAGTACGGCATTCTGGCGGGTCACAGCAATATGATCTCCGCCGTCGTGCCGGGCGTGCTCTCTTACCGCGCACCGGGTAAGGAGTGGCGCACCGCTGCCGGTTTCCGAGGGCATGGTGAAGGTCGAGGGCAACGATATCCTCGTGCTTGTAGACTCCGCCGAGTACCCGGAAGAGATCGATGCCAAACGTGCACAGCGCGCCGCCGATGAGGCGAAGGAGGCCATCCTCCAAAAGCGCAGCGTGCGCGAATACCGCACTGCGCAGGCGAACCTTGCCCGCGCCATCAACCGCCTGCGCGTCAAGAAAAACGCGAGATAAGGCGGCAAAAACCACACCGAATTTCCAAATATGCAAAAAGCGTTCCGAGCATTCGGGACGCTTTTTGCATATTTCACACAAAGGGTTTGCTTTTTTCATGAATCATTTCGAATTCGCAAAAACTGCGGTACAAAACGGCGGAATGTGCTATAATGAACGCGAATACCGGCGGAAAAGTACGCCGGAAAGTTGTATTGAAATTCAGTTTAAAGGAGTCAAAAGCATGATCAAAGTCGGTTTTATCGATTACTATTTAGACGAGTGGCACGCCAATAACTACGTTCACATGCTGCGCGATTACTCAAACGGCGAGGTAGAAGCCGTGTACGCCTGGGCTGAAATCGACAGCCCCGAGGACGGCCTCACAACGGACGCATGGTGCGAAAAATACGGCCTCACCCGCATGATGACGCAGGAGGAGCTCATCGAAAAGAGTGACGTTCTGCTCGTGCTCGCCCCGCGCGACCCGAAAAAGCACGAAGAACTCGCAAACCTCGCGCTGCGCTCCGGCAAGCGCTGTTATGTGGATAAAACCTTCGCGCCGGATCACTTCGCTGCAAAGCGTATGCTCGACCTTGCCGAGCAGAGCGGCACGCCGTGCTGGTCGTCTTCCGCGCTGCGTTTTGCGGAGGAGTATCAGGCAGCGGATAAAAACGAACATCAAGGGCGTCAATACATGGGGTCCGAACGGTTTTGAGGATTACGCCATCCACCAGCTGGAGCCGATCTTCATGATGATGCAGGCTCCCGCGACGGAAGTCATGCACCTGACAAACGACGAGGTGTACACCGGCGTTCTGCGCTTTGCGGACGGCCGCACCGCAACGCTTTCCGGCTACGCAAAGGGCTCGCCGTTCATGATGAACATTGCGCGCTCCACGGAAAATTCCGTACTGGAAATTTGCTCCGATTACTTCCGCCACTTCATTGAGGCGCTCGTCGAGTTCTTCAAAAACGGCACCATCCCTGCCCCGCACAGCGAGACGCTCTCCATCATCAGCGCCTGGGGCGCCCTTATGGAAGCCGAAAAGACCCCCGGCATCTGGGTCAAACGCCCGAAGGACTGAGTTTGTCACTGCAAAAACCGTCACAACGCACGCATCTTTGACTGCAAAAGGCTTCTTCCAAAAGCGCGACTATGCGGCCATTAAAGAACAGCAAGTAGAGCGTTACGGCGTCTGGCTCACGAATTTCGTTATGATAAAAACGATATAAAAAAGATAGTCTTTCTAAAGCGAAACGAACGCTTTGAAAGGCTATCTTTTTCTATGCGTGCGAAAATGTACGTTTATTTCTTCGGTTTCGGCGCGGCGGGGTCGGTGAGTTCGGGGAGCGCGCCGCCGGAGACCGCCCAGAAATATAAACTTGCGATGCTGCAATACGGTGAAAAACGTTTGCGGTACCGCTCGAACCGTGCGCGGTCGATCTCCTTGTGGCGGTAGACCATGCGCATGCCGCGCAAAATGGCGAGGTCGCCGTAGCTGAACACATTCGGGCGCTGTAGGCAGAATAAAAGCAGCATTTCCGCTGTCCACACGCCGATGCCCTTGAGCGCGCTGAGCTCGAGGATGACCTCTTCATCCGGCTTTTCGACGATGCTGATTAAATCAAATTCGCCCGTATGTACCTTTTTCGCGAAGTCTGTGATGTATTCCGCCTTGCGGAACGAAATGCCGAGCGACTGCAAATTTGCTTCGCCATAGCCCAAAACGTGTTCGGCATCGACCGTGCCGAGGGCGTTCTGCACGCGCGCCCAAACGGTTGCCTGCGCCTTTGTGGAAATCTGTTGCCCCACGATGTGGTGTACCACGGCGGAAAAAAGGTCGTCGTCCACGGCGCGCTCAATGTGCCCCACGCGGTCGATGACCGCCGAGAGTTTCTTGTCCTTTTTCCGTAAATAAGCGAGCTCTTTTTCGCCGTACGGAAAGTACTTTACGTCATCCATCAATCGATCTCTCCCGGAGTGCGCGATTTGATCATCGCTTCCAGCTTTTGCAGCTCGGTAATCTCTTGCGGAGTCAGCTTTTCCGTATAGCCGGTCTCGAGCTTTTCAAGCATGGAGCGCATTTTGTAGGCTTCGGCGGGCTGACGCAGAATTTCGCGCTCGCTTTTAATCTGTTCCCGCGCGGCGACTTCGTCGATGATCTGCTGCATGTAGCGGTATAAGTTGCTCCGTTCTGTATAATCCGCAGGCGCGTAGAAATTTAATCGGTCGTCGTTATACAGTTTGTATACTTTGGCGCGGTTATTCTTCTCCGGGTCGTATACGCCGACGGAGTAGCCGCCTTTACTTTTCACGAGCCGCATGCACGGAATGTCCGTGGCGCTGTCGCCGATATAGACGATGTTCTCATACGGAATGCGCAGGTTTTCCTCGGGCATGCTGTCGTTTACGCGCTCGTCGTACTCCTCCAAAAAGCCTTTTGCAATGCGGAAAATGAACTGCGTCTTGTTCGTGTAATTGATGGCCTGCGCGGGCCACTCCGCTACGCCGTCCGTGGTGTAGAGGTAGGAGGAGGCGTAAATGCGTTTGAAATTCTTCGCGATGGCGCTGCCCTCAATGATTTCTTTAAGACCTGAAGAAATGATGTAGTGTTCAAGCTCAATGCCGCGCTGCGCAGCATACGCTGTCGTGCGCGCGAACCAATCCGTAACGCCGCGGTACAGCTCCACCTGCGCACCGATGGCCCGAAAATACTCGCGTTTTAGGATTTTCCGAGAAAGCGTGAATAGCGAACAAGCATGAACATCCACGAAAGGTTGCTTTCCATGCTGTTTTCCCGCGCGAATGCGTCCGTTTCCGCCCAGAATTTGTCTTTGTCAATGCCAAAAGACGGGATGAGCGTGAACGTCTGCATGTCGTCCGGGGAAAGTGTTTTGTCAAAATCGTAGCAGATCGCCATGCGCGGACTGTTCTCCGTCATGCTGCCGCCCCCCTTTTCTGTATCTCATTATAGCTAAAAACGTTTGTTCTGTAAAGGAGGTTTTGAGAAAGTTGTCCGCCGATGTCCTATACTGTCCTGCAATGTCCGGTTTTAACGGTAAAAGAACGCCCTCATCCGCCGCTTTTCGCAGCCGATGAAAGCGCTTTTCGAGCTGTTCCGCCGTTTTGATGCCCGGCGCATCTTTGGCTTTATTCGCAGACTTTTGGGCATGTCACGTCCAAAAGTCAAGTGTTACGATTTGCTTTCTAACCACGCCCTCCGGGTGGAGGGCGACCTTGGCTGCCGCCCTGTAACAAAGGAGGGCAACTATTTCTATCCACGCCTCCGGGTGGAGGGCGACAGTATGCGGGAGGTCGTGACGCTCAAGGAGTATTATATTTCTATCCACGCCCTCCGGGTGGAGGGCGACCCCCATAATATGTACGCCATTGCTTGCACTCATTTTATTTCTATCCACGCCCTCCGGGTGGAGGGCGACCACCCGTCTGCTAAATCAATTTCAAAAAAAT
>ENA-OQED01000991-OQED01000991.1-human-gut-metagenome-genome-assembly--contig:-NODE-991-length-10782-cov-1.552980_pt1 | contig 10782 bp, 12 predicted proteins | sample MGYA00242790_ERZ504625 | MGnify/ENA primary metagenome ERZ504625 (study PRJEB26092, sample SAMD00036345) | human gut metagenome | host: Homo sapiens | study: EMG produced TPA metagenomics assembly of...
CATATTTTTAAAGAGAGCCTGCGCATATTCCTCATGCCGGTTTTCGTAGGTGGCCTCCAGGCGCTTCATCGTAGCTTTGGCATCCTCTGATTGTTGTCCTTAACTCCTGCTGTAATTCCTCTTCCATTTTGCTGCGTATTCTGGGAAATGCGATCCTGGTTTTCTTTTTCCAGCTGTGCATCAAAAGCCGCCGTTTTCTCTTCCATTTCACGGGCCATCTGCTTTTTTCGCTCACTGGCACCATCCATCACAGAAACGGCGGCTTTCTCAATATCAGACAGCCGGTTGATCACTGTATCCATGTCACAGTCCTCCCTTTCTTTGTTCTTTTTTAATGCAATTTGCTTTTTGCATTTTTTATCATACTACTTTTTTCAAAAATTAACAGAGCGAAATTGTACATAAATTAAAAATTTAACGAAATTTTTAAGCGTTATGCACAAAACAAGGAGAATGGGACCTTTTTATGGGTCTCATTCTCCTGTTTTGCACAAAGTTCTCAATAACTCAGCCATACACTGACCAAACCAGCGACACTACTGGTTTGCTGCAGTCTCGCCTTCAGCGGCTGTTTCTGCTTCTGCCTGGGTCTCTGCAGTTGTTTCTGCTTCCTGTTTTGCTATATACTGGCTGGAAACATAAGCTTCCTGACCATCATAATTGATCACAGTCCAGTCATTATTATAACGCTTTACATAAGTAACTTCTGTTCCGCCTTCCAACTGTACTAAAATACGGCCATTGGTAGACGGTTCTGTACGTACATTTACTTTATTTCCTGTAACTACATATACATCAGCCGGTGGCTGGGTCTCTTCCGGAGTCGGTGCTTCTGTCTCTGCTGATGTCATTTCTGTGGACATGGTCTCCGGCTGGGTCGGATCTGCTTTCTTCTTTCCCGGCACCAGAGTGCGGATCGCTACTACCAGGACTACGATCACAAGGATCGGGATCAGGAATTTTAATACCATTGCCACAGGTGATGGTCTGTGTTTTCTTCTGCGAGTCCTTCCGCTGCGGGAAGATCCGCTGTAGGAGCGGTTGGTACTTTGGGAATTTCTGTTTCTGCTGCCTGTGCTGCTATTGCTTCCTGCCGTTCTCCGGCTTCCGTTTGCTCCGGAACGACTGGAAAGTCCCTGCAGTTCTGCACCGGAGCGCGGTCCATTTCCTGTACCGTTAGAGGTTCTGGCTGATGTCTGGGATCTCGGGGATGTCTGACTTCTTACAGATGACTGTGCTCTTGAAGCTGCAGTCTGCCCTGCACCGGTACCTGTACGCGGTCTTGCCCCGCCTGTCTGACCATAGGATGCACTTCCTGCACCTGAACTGCCAGTGGTTGCACCTGTTCTGGCATTTCGCACCGGTCTTGTATCTGTTACCGGTACTGTAAAGGTCTTTGCCACCTGAAAATCATGAGAAAATGCATAAACCTGTTTGGTTAGAAGCTGATATGCCTGATTTGCATTATAGGCCGTATTATCGTTTTCATGGACCGCCTTATTTCCCAGAATACGGATGGTATGATAATCGTCCTTGGTCGTCTTGTCGATCCAATGTCCCTCATACAGCTGATCTATGGTATCTGCCAAATCTCCATCTACAAGACACGCCTTCTCAGCCAGATACCGAACCATACACTCCAACGTCTGTCTGGCCTTCACCATAACAAGATTGTAATCTTTGCTGACGATCAGGCGCTCCGCTTCCTTCACCCCCTGCTGGATCTGCTGCCAGCTGGTAGTACGTTCAAAGTTTGACATCGCCCTTCCTCCTTTGTATGTAATTTTCCCCCCGAAATCACTTATTCATAAACTTTAAAAAGAGCAGTCTTCGTGTTTTTGGCAAAACACGAAGCTTCGGGCGCTGCCCGAATATTCGGAAACGAAAGCAAGCGCTTATGCAAGCAAGCTTGCAACACCCTTGTTTTCACTCCCGACTGCTCTTTTATCTGCTAACGTAAGTATACTAAATTTTCCTTCACCTTGCAATCACTAAGCACTATATGATATAGTTACTAGCAGATATATTTTCACCATATATCCGTATTTTCCGCAGTTGCGGAAGATACTTTTCACCATATTTAAGAAAGAGGACAATATCCATGCGTTTAAGACATATACGCGGGGCAGAAGAGACTATTGCTACCAGCCCCTATGTGATCCAGGAACCAGAGCTTCACAAAGGCAGCTGGAACCAGGTTTTTGGCAACGACAACCCCATCCAGATCGAAGTAGGTATGGGAAAAGGACGTTTTATCATGGAACTGGCACAGCAGAACCCTGATATCAACTACATCGGCATTGAACGCTATTCCAGCGTACTTTTAAGAGGACTTCAAAAACGTGCCCAGTTAGAATTAAACAATATTTATTTCATGTGCATCGATGCCAAAAACATGGCAGACTACTTTGCACCGGGAGAAGTAGACAAGATCTACCTTAACTTCTCCGATCCATGGCCAAAAGACCGCCATGCAAAGCGCCGTCTGACTTCCCCGGATTTATGGCCGTATACGACCAGATCTTAGCTGCTGACGGCACAGTCGAATTTAAGACTGACAACAAAGGCCTTTTTGATTACTCCCTGGAAGCAATCCCTGAAGCTGGCTGGACCATTACCGCCCACACCTTCGATCTGCACCACGATCCGGTCATGTGTGCCGGAAATGTAATGACAGAATATGAAGAAAAGTTTTCCTCTATGGGAAATCCTATCTGCAAACTGATCGCTATGAGAGAGCCTAAAGAAAACGAAGAAAATTAAACCACCGTATATGCACCCAGGTCCCGGCATACCAATCCGCCGGGATCTTTGCATTTTAAATCCATTTATCTCATTTTATCCACATTCATCCACATATTATCTCTTTTTCCCTTCTTTTATCCACATTTCATTTTCCTACATATTATATATAGAAATAACAAAACAAAAAAGGAGCCTCATTTCCATGAAACTCCCACCCAAACTGACCCGACAACTCTGCAAAGCCACCTGCGACAAAAAAGACTGGGACAAACGGGCTTTAAAGCTTTGCAAAGCTTTTCGCGAGGTAAATAAATGCCTCGGTCCCTGTCCCAGCCATAAACACTGCCATAAGAAATAATGATCCAGCCACAATCTCATTGCGCCTGTTCATCTAATTTTATACAACAAAAAAGTCCGACCCCGCAGCCTCCAATATCTGCAAAATCAGACCTTTCAATGCGCCTTCAGGGACTCGAACCCTGGACAAATAGATTAAGAGTCTACTGCTCTACCAACTGAGCTAAAGGCGCGTTCTCTTGAACACAACGAAAATTATAGCGTATCATCCTCTTCTTGTCAACAATTTTTTTAATATTTTTTTTAAAAAATTTCACCGAATGTTTACAATACATTGTCCACACTTTCAATTCATGATATAATGAGTCCAAGAGAAAAACAAGCGCCGCCAAGAGCGGCATTTGTTTTTCTTGGGCTATTAACGAAGGTTACGCCTGCGTAGCAGGCAGTGGAGCGCGTCAGCGCGGGAAACCTGAGTTTACACCGAAAAGCAGGAGGAAAAACCTATGATACTATTCACCGCCCAGGAAAGCAGCGCTCTTCCTACCCTTGCAGAGACCCAGGCAGTTGCTGCCGAAGTCCACGAAGACCTACAGCAGTTAAAGCCCAATGCCATTTTAGAGTCTATAAAGTCCTGGACTCCCGGCCTTTTGTCCCTGGCTTACCGGTTATTTGTTGCTGCCCTTATTATCTTCATCGGTTCTCGGATCGCCTTATACATCAGCCATTTTCTGAAAAAGACCTTTGACCGTATGGGAATGGACCTGAGCCTGAGTAAATTCCTTATTTCTCTGGCAAATGCCATTACCTATGCTATTGTCATTTTCATGGCATTAGAAAAGATCGGCGTTCCATCCGCTTCTATTATCGCACTTTTAGGTTCTGCAACATTGGCCATCGGCCTGTCACTTCAGGGAAGCCTTGCAAACTTCGCAGGCGGCATCCTGATCCTTGTTATGCGGCCTTTTGGTATCCATGATTACATTGTCTGTGAAGGTACCGAGGGAACAGTACAGAACATCGGTCTTGTATACACAACCTTAGTTACTGTAGACAACCGAAAGATCACCATTCCAAACGGCAGCCTTTCCAATGCGGTCATCACAAACGTAACAGCCCAGCCAAAACGCCGTGTGGACCTGACTGTTGGCATCGGCTACACCTCTGATCTGAAAAAAGCCAAAGAGATCTTAAAGCAGATCTATGCCAATGATCCCCTGATCATCAAAGAAGACGGCATCACCGTTTATGTAGACGAATTAGCAGACAGCTCCGTTGTCCTCGGTGCAAGAGGCTGGACCAACACTTCTGATTACTGGACCGTCCGCTGGAGGATCTTAGAACAGATCAAGTTACAGTTTGACCAGGCCGGCATTGAAATTCCATTTAACCAGTTAGATGTGAATGTAAAAAAGTTTTAAAAATTTTTCAAGAAACCTCTTGACAGTCTCTATAAAATCCCTTATAATGTCTATCGTGTCATTCAAAAGCACATAGACATGCGCCTTTAGCTCAGTTGGTAGAGCAGTAGACTCTTAATCTATTTGTCCAGGGTTCGAGTCCCTGAAGGCGCACTTAAAGGTCTGACTTTGCAGATACCAGAAGCTGCGGGGTTGGGCTTTTCTTTGTATATAAGGAAATTTCTCTCTGAGAGAACATATACTTATCTTCCAAAAGGAGGCAACTACTATGAAACACCTTCAACGATTTGCCGGTATCCTTACTGCATTCTGCCTTATGATCATACTTTTTTTCACTTCTGTAGAAGCAGTGGTCTACTGGACTCCGGGATACTTTGAAAAAGAATATACCAAATACCAGGTTCTAGACGACCTTCCTTCTATGACTATGGATGACCTCTTAGATGTAACAGACCAGATGATGGCATATTTAAAGGGAAAACGTGCAGACCTTCATGTTACCACCCATATGGGCGGCGAAACCCGTGAGTTTTTCAATGAACGGGAAATTGCCCACATGGAAGATGTACAGGGACTGTTTTTAAAAGCCATTGCCCTGCGCCGGATCTGCCTGGTGGTCTGCGTCGTTATGCTTTTATTTATGATCCTCTCAAAAGCAGACCTGCGCACATTGCTTCCTTCTTCCCTTTGTATAGGAACCGGGCTGTTTTTTGCAGTGATCGCAGCACTGGCTGCTATTATATCCACCAATTTTACAAAATATTTCATCATGTTCCACCACATGTTTTTTACCAATGACCTGTGGATCTTAGACCCGACCACAGATATGCTGATCAATATCGTGCCCGAAGGATTTTTCATGGATACTGCCGGACGCATTGCTTTTCTGTTCGGCGCCCTGTCACTGATCCTTTTTTGGCATCTGCCTGATCATGACACTGAAAAATAAACGCCGTTAACAGGAGCTGCTTATAATGAAACGAATTCTTTCTTTTATCCTCAGTATCAATCTGATCTTTATCCTGGTTCCCGGAACCGTTCTGGCCGCGCCTTCCTGGCCGTCTGCTGTCTCTATTGAAGCAGATGGCGGTATTCTTATGGAAGCGCAGACCGGAACGGTTCTTTTTGCTAAAAATGAGGACCAGCCTTATTATCCTGCCAGCATTACGAAGATCCTCACTGCCCTTATTGTATTAGAGCACTGCAGTTTAGATGAAGAAGTAACCTTCTCCCATGATGATGTTTACAATGTGGAAGCAGGCAGCAGTACAGCAGGTATTGACGAAGGAGATGTCCTTACGGTCCGTGACTGCCTGTACGCCCTTATGCTGGCTTCTGCCAACGAAAGTGCAAATGCCCTTGCCTGCCACGTAAGCGGCTCCAGAGAAGCCTTTGCAGAGCTTATGAACCAGACTGCAGAAAGCCTTGGATGTACAGGAAGCCATTTTGCCAATCCAAGTGGTTTAAACGATGAAAATCATTACACCACTGCCCATGACATGGCCCTGATCACCAGAGCAGCCATCCAGAACCCGGACTTCTTAGAGATCGATGGCGCACGCAACTACAAGCTTCCGCCTACCAAGCGCAATTTGGAAGGCGGTTATGTAGCCAACCACCACCGTATGCTGGTAAAAAACACATCTGTGTACTATCCAGGGGCTTTTGCCGGAAAGACAGGTTACACTTCCATTGCGGGCAATACCCTTGTTACCTGTGCAGAGAAAAACGATATGACCCTGATCGCCGTTGTTTTAAACGGGCATCAGACTCATTATTCCGATACCAAGGCTCTTTTTGACTTTGGTTTTGATCGTTTCCAGGCGTTAAAAGCGGTAGACCATGAAACCTCTTACCAGGCACTTGATAACGATATGACCATCGGCGGCATGACTGCCCAGGACAATGTTTCCCTGGAGTTAGACAAAAACAGTCTTGTGATCATTCCAAAAGATGCCGATTTCTCTGACACAGAAGCTTCCCTTTCTTACGAATTGGATGAAAATGCGCCGGATCATGCTATTGCCCGCATTTTATATGAATACCAGGGCCATTCCATTGGACAGGTCTATCTGTGCTCTGCTGCCCATACACAGGCAAATACAGAAAACATATCCGCCGGATCACAGGCACCCGCTGCACAGACAGAAACCGGCACTGCTGCTCCTGCAGAAACTCCCGAGCAAAAGGAAATTCCTGATGCAAATGCCCGTTCCAGCGCACAGACACGTTCCTCCGCTTCCAAAAAGGCATTTCCATTCCTTTTAGTGGGGATCTGCTCTGCAGCCCTGATCATTGTAGGCGTGATCCTTTTTCTCCTTCTCCATTCTCACAGGAAGGAAAAAGAAGATCTGCTCCTGCGCCGTAAGCGCCGTCTGGAACGCCTGGAAGATATCGGTTATTCTTCTTCCGATTTTGACCAGCTTCTCTCCCAGAAAAGAAGTTCCACTCCTGCTTACAAAAAGCAGACACACAAAGTAAAGCGGCCCCGTAAAAAATGGTAACACTCTCTTACATTGCGCTTATAAGCAGAATGAATTATAATATAATTATCCTAATACTGAGGTAAATATTATGATTTTAAAAAAAGGCTCTTTGAAAAAACTGCCCGCGCTATTAAAAGTTACTTTTTTCAATACACTGCACACACTTCCTATAACGGTCGCCTGTATGGCGGTAGCTACGTTGACTGCCAATGCCATCTTTCATCTCAGCGGTAATGCCATTAATGTATCGATCATCTACATCCTGGCCATTCTGCTCCACGCCCGTTATACCAAATGCTACAGTGCCGGTATCATCGCTTCTCTTTACAGCGTGTTCTGGGTCAATTACGCTTATACTTACCCATATATGACCCTGAATTTTACATTGAGCGGCTACCCGCTGACATTCGTGGGAATGACCTTTATCTCCTGTTTCACCAGCAGTATCTGCATCATGCTCTCCAAACAGAGCGTACAGATCCAGGAAAAGGACCGTATGCTGATGCAGGCGGAAAAAGAAACTATGCGTGCCAATCTGCTGCGCGCCATGTCCCATGACCTGCGTACCCCTCTTACCACGATCATTGGTTCCAGCGCTGCCTACTTAGAGCAGGAAAATGAAATGTCACCGGAGGAAAAGCGGAAGCTGATCCACAATATTGAAGAAGATGCCCAGTGGCTTTTAAACATGGTAGAAAACCTGCTTTCTGTTACACGCATCCAGGATGACAAAGGCATTACCAGTGTTACAAAAACAGATGAATCCCTGGAAGAAGTGATCTCAGAAGCAGTCAGACGCTTCCATAAGCGTTTTCCAGGCGTAACTGTCCAGGTTCATATTCCTGAGTCCTTTATCATGGTCCCCATGGATGCCATGCTCATTGAGCAGGTTATTAACAATCTCTTAGAAAATGCACATTTTCATTCCGGCAGCGAAAAGCCCATTGAATTAAAAGTACGTACAGAAAATGGAGTATTTATATTACTATTAAAGACCACGGGAAAAGGTATTGATCCTAAGCGGCTCCCAACCCTTTTTGATGGCGGTGGCGTAAACACAAATGAATCCGGCGACAGCCACAAAGGAATGGGAATCGGGCTTTCGATCTGTAAAACTATTATCAATGCCCATGGCGGTATGATCCAGGCTGCAAATCATGCAGATGGCGCCATGTTTACTTTTACCTTACCCGACTGGAAGGAGTATTAATTATGACTACGAAAGCAAATATCATCATTATTGAAGACGAAAAAAATATCTGCAGTTTTATTGAACATATTTTAGAGCCTCAGGGCTACCGGGTGATCAGCGCCAATACAGGAAAGGAAGGCTTACAGTACATCACTTCCGAGCATCCGGATGTGATCCTGTTAGATTTAGGTCTGCCGGATATGGACGGCTTAAAGCTCATTGAACAGGTCCGTTCCTGGAGCATCACTCCGATTATCGTTATCTCTGCCAGAACCCTTGAAAAGAGCAAGATCGCTGCTTTGGATCTGGGCGCAGATGACTATCTCACCAAGCCATTTGGTACAGGAGAGCTTCTGGCACGTATCCGTACCGCTCTGCGCCATTCCCAGCGCAACCAGCATATTGGAAGCTCCAAATACCAGGTAGGCGATCTGTTGGTGGATTTTGAACGCCGTCTGGTAAAAGTAAAAGATCAGGAGATCCATTTAACCCAGATCGAATACAAACTGGTATGTCTTCTTGCCCAGAATGCAGGACGGGTCATGACCTATGAGTCCATTATCACAAAGATCTGGGGACCCTATGCAGACAATGACAACCAGATCCTGCGTGTAAACATGGCCCACATCCGCCGGAAACTGGAAGAAAATCCGGCAGAACCACAGTACATTTTTACAGAGATCGGTGTTGGCTACCGCATGCGTGAAGAATAGTAAATTAAAAAGAAGAATTCGCCCAGCCTACTGTTTGGACGAATTCTTCTTTTTCTTTTTATTATCTTCTCTTTTCTGTACTAACATAGGCAGCGCCTCTTCTCCAACTACCTTGATCGTCTTTACTGCATAATACAGATCCTGTTCCGATTTCTTCACCCGGATCTTGCCCTTCATATAACCATGTTCCGGACAAATACCCAGTGCAAATAAAACCGCTGCCACTAAGAGAAACCAGCGGATCTTTTCCGCAGCATCCTTGAACACTTTACACAGATGATATCCGATATTTCCTTATCCTTAAGGATCTCTTCCTTACAGTCAAATTCCTCTGAAATATATTTGGAATACTCCGGAAATTTCAACTTATAGCTGCTTCCCCGCTCAGGAAGCCGGTAATAATCAATGGATCTGTATATCCCATATGTTTCCATATGGATCATACGAAGGGTCCGGCCTGTATACACCGCATCATCCAAGGCCCGGTGAAACGGACGCTCCTGGTTCAATTCAAGCTGTTCCACTGCATGGTCCAGGGAAATACGGCTCTTTCCATCAGAATACTCCAGAGAATACAGTTTCTGTACATCGTAATACAATAAGGGCCTTGGAAACGGTATTTCCATGCCATGATAGGTCATATTCCTCTGAAGCTCTGTCAGATCCATCGATCCCCAGGTACAGAAAACATATTCATCTTCCCCGCACCAGTTCAGGAAATCCTCCATCACAACCGGAAATGGCTGTCCCTTTTTACAAAGTTCCTCCATATCCATATGGGTCACTTCTGATTATTTTAAAATGCATTTCTTTATATGCTTTCGGCTGGACCAGACGATGGAATTCGCTTACCTGCTTCATCTGACTGTTCAGCTTCACAGCTCCAATTTCAATAATCTCAAAAGGCATATGCTCCACAGAGCATTCTTTCCCCTCCGCGCTCTGGTTCCACTCCAGATCAAATACAATATAATTCATGTCTTTATCCTGTCAAATTTTTTCCTTATACATAGTACCATATTGACCTCAATATGAAAAGGGCATATTTCAGACAAAAAAAGAACCACATTTCTGTGATTCTTGAGAGAGGCGACAACCGGAATCGAACCGGTGATAGAGGTGTTGCAGACCTTTGCCTTACCGCTTGGCTATGTCGCCATATTTAGTTAAATGACCCCAAGGGGATTCGGACCCCTGTTACCGCCGTGAAAGGGCGATGTCTTAACCGCTTGACCATGGGGCCTTGCTAAAAATATAAACTTTGTAAAACTCCCCGAGTAGGACTCGAACCTACGACCCAACGGTTAACAGCCGTTTGCTCTACCGACTGAGCTATCGAGGAATATTGACGGTAGAAGGTACATACCTTCAAAACCACATATTGAACTGTTGATCTTCCGAATACTTACAACCTTTGTTTTCCCTAAACCTTTTTGGTCAAGCCCTCGACCGATTAGTATCAGTCAGCTCCATGCATTACTGCACTTCCACCTCTGACCTATCTACCTCGTCGTCTTCAAGGGGTCTTACTACTTGCGTATGAGATATCTCATCTTGAGGGGGGCTTCACGCTTAGATGCCTTCAGCGTTTATCCCGTCCGGGCTTGGCTACCCTGCCATGGAGTTGGCACTCCAACAGGTACACCAGCGGCCCGTCCATCCCGGTCCTCTCGTACTAAGGACAGCTCCTCTCAAATATCTTACGCCCGCGCCGGATAGGGACCGAACTGTCTCACGACGTTCTGAACCCAGCTCGCGTACCGCTTTAATGGGCGAACAGCCCAACCCTTGGGACCTGCTACAGCCCCAGGATGCGATGAGCCGACATCGAGGTGCCAAACCACTCCGTCGATGTGAACTCTTGGGAGTGATAAGCCTGTTATCCCCAGGGTAGCTTTTATCCGTTGAGCGATGGCAATCCCACTTTA
>ENA-OQED01000992-OQED01000992.1-human-gut-metagenome-genome-assembly--contig:-NODE-992-length-10777-cov-0.890610_pt1 | contig 10777 bp, 15 predicted proteins | sample MGYA00242790_ERZ504625 | MGnify/ENA primary metagenome ERZ504625 (study PRJEB26092, sample SAMD00036345) | human gut metagenome | host: Homo sapiens | study: EMG produced TPA metagenomics assembly of...
CGCACCGGCGCTGGCCGCCATGACGCAAACGCACAGCAGGCAGCCAATGAACCGCATGATGGTGCCGAATATACTGCGGCGCGGCTTATTTTTTTCTTTTTCCGTTTTTCTTTTGGGCGGAAGTTGCGGCTGTTTCCGGGCTTTTTGCACTTTGCATGGAAATGTGCCGTTCCTGTTTGGGGTCTATGGGGACCGCCTCCTTTGGGATAATTGCGGCAGGCGCGGAGCCTGCCTGCGCCTGCACTGATACGCGGCCGCACAGCGCGGTCACGCAGATGGGCATAAAGCCATAGAATGAATTATATCACAAAGTATTGCCAAAAGTACAGTAGCAGGCAGACAATTTTCACTTTTTTACGGTTTGGGTGCCGCCAAACCGGGCATACTGCTTGCAGGAGCGTACTATTTGATTTGTGAAATTTGCGAATACCACAAAATAGAGGGAGGTTTTTGCCCATGCGTTACCAACTGCCGCGGGGCTATCGCCGCTACCTGCTGGGGCTGGCCATGCTGGCGCTGCTGTGCATTGCCGCAGCCGTAACAGTGTTTTTTGTTCCGGTGCAAAAACAACAGCCGCAGGCGCAATACTTGTTAAAAGATAACGCCGGGCGGCTGGCCCTGTATACCCCGGACGGCACCGGTCCCCTGGCGCAGTACGATGTATACACCCGCCTGCTGCCAGAGCCGGACTGCCTGGCATTGCAGCAGGGCGTGAGCATTTATACCGAAGCCGAATTGCAGCAAAAACTGGAAGATTACGGCCTGTAGCCCCCTTTTACCCTGTCTGCGCTTGTGTTACCGGGCATTTTATGGTACACTTCTATTTAATAAGATGTGGTAGTGTCCCCTGCGGCAAGCCGCCATCTTGAATGATTGCTGTCATTATATAATGTGTTTATTTTTGTAAGGAGTGTTCTAACTATGACCGAACAGGCAATTCTGGAAGCTGTACAGGAAATTTTCCGCGATAATTTTGACGATGATACCCTGGAAATCACCCGCGCCACCTGCGCTGATGACATTGAGGATTGGGACAGCCTGGAGCAGATCAACCTGCTGACCGCCATCGAGAAAAAGTTCAACATCAAATTCAAGCTGGCCGATGTGCGCAACCTGAAAAACGTTGGCGACCTGCTGGACCTGGTTTGCCCGCATGGTGGGATTAAGATGAACCACTACACACTGGCCGAGATGACCCCCGGCCTGAGCGAAAGCTTTACCGTTACCGTAACGGAAGAGATGATGGCCCGGTTTGAAGCCATCACCGGGGATGTTTCCCCCATCCACATGGATGCCGAATACGCCCAAAAGCGCGGCTACCCCGGCCGCGTGGTATACGGCATGCTGGGTGCCAGCTTTTTCTCCACCTGGCGGGCGTTTACCTGCCGGGCGAACACTGCCTGCTGCACGGCGTGGAGTGCAAGTTCGCCAAGCCGGTTTTCATTGGGGATACTTTGACCATTACCGGCACCGTGGTAAACGTGAGTGAAGCCGTGGCTGAAGCGGAGATCAAGGCTGTTATCACCAACCAGGACGGCAAACGGGTCACGCGCGGCATCATCAAAGCCGGGCTGGCCAAATAAAAGTGAGGGTAACTTCCATGGCATATACATATCTCATCACCGGCGCCACCAGCGATGTGGGCGCCGCACTGATTCGCCACCTGCTGACCGAAGCCCCCGGCGAGGACCGCACCATTCTGGCACAGGGCTGCGGCGATCTGGCCCGGCTGGATGCCTTAGTGCAGCAATTCCCCGGCCGCATTGTTACCTTTGACGCGGACCTTTCCAGCCCCGAAGCGGTGGATGCCCTGTGCGCCCGCTTTGGCAAAGATTTGCCCTGCCCCACCCATTTTGTACACCTGCCGGCCCTGCCGGTGGTGAACGCTAGGTTCAAAGCGTTTGATGAAGCCCGGTTCCAGAAGGACTGGGAGATTCAGGTACATTCCGCCGTCAAGCTGTGCAAGGCGGTGTTGCCCGCCATGAGTAAGGCGAAGTTTGGCCGGGTGTTGTTTATCCAGACCAGCTACACCATTGGCTGCCCGCCCAAAAACACAGCTGCCTATGTAATGAACAAGAGCGCTATCGGCGGGCTGGTGAAAAGCCTGGCTGTGGAGTACGCCCGCTTTGGCATAACGGTAAACTGCGTGGCCCCCAGCATGATGGAGACCCACTTTTTGAAGGATACGCCGGACCTGATCGTGCAAGCCGCAGCGGCAGACAACCCAATGGGCCGCAACGCCACGCCGGAGGATGTTGCCCCGGCCATGGCGTTCCTGTTGAGCGAGGAAGCCCGCTTTATCACCGGCGTTACCCTGCCGGTCACGGGAGGTTCCGCCATTGTCTGACCTTGTGCTGCGTTTAGCCCGCCCCGGCGAGGATGCCCGCATTGCGGACTTTATCAACCAGAATTTTGACATGCGCCTGCCGCTGATCAACTGGGCCGATTTTTACCAGTTCTATTATGCCCACACGCCCGGTGCCGCCCCGCAGTTTGCGCTGGCGGAGCAGGACGGCGAAATTCTGTGCGCCGCCGGGTACATTCTGGCCAACCAGAGCGAAACGCCGGACATCTGGGTTTCGGTCTGGGTTGCCGCAAAGGGCCATAACGGTGTGGGACTGGAATTGATGGACGCCCTGTCCGGGCTTTTGAATGCCCGCGTGGTTGCCTGCAACAATATCCGCGCCAACACCTGTGTGCTGTACCACTTTTTGGGCTGGCAGGCCGAGCGCCTGCCGCATTATTACCGCCTTGGCGCACCCGGTGCAAAGGGCTGGCAGCTGGCGGTGCCGGGTTCAATTCTGCTCCCTTGCCGGTACAGGATGACCTGCCGCTGACCCGTGTGCCGGATGCCGCTGCGCTGGCCGCGCTTGGCCTGCCCCACAGCAGCCACACGCCGCATAAAGATCTCTGGTACTTGCAGCGCCGGTACTTTGCCTACCCGCACCAGAGCTACGATGTGTGGGCGGTGCAGGAAGCCAGTGCCCTGCGGGCTTACGCGATCACCCGCACCATCACAGCTGCCGAGACCGGCTGCGTACCGGTGGTGCGGCTGGTGGATTTTATCGGCGATGATGCTGTTCTGCCCCGCATTGGCGGCGCGCTGGACAAGCTGCTGCACGACGCGGGCGCGGAATATCTGGATTGTTACAACGCCGGTATTTCTGCCGCCGTATGGGCCGCCGCCGGGCTGACGGAGCGGTGCGAGGACGATGGGGTCATTATCCCCAACTATCTGACCCCGCCGCTGCGGCAGAACACCGAGTATTATTACTTTACCAACCAGCCGGACGGCTTTGTTCTTTTCAAGGCTGACGGCGACCAGGACAGACCCAATCTGCCCTGCGATTGAGGATAACTGCCATGAAAATTGCATTGGTGACCGGTGCTTCCAGCGGTTTGGGGCGCGAGTTTGTGCGCCAGATTGCGGAGCAGGGCAAAGTGGAAGAAATTTGGGCCATCGCCCGCCGCCGCGACCGGCTGGAAGCGCTGCAATCCATCAGCGCGGTGCCCATCCGGGTGCTGGCGCTTGACCTGACCCGCCCGGGCGATATGGAGTACCTGCGCAACACCTTGCAGGATGAACTGCCGGACATCCGCATTTTGGTCAATGCGGCAGGCATGGGGCGCATGGGTCCGACGGTGGATATTCCCGCCAAAGACAATGACGCCATGATCGACCTGAACTGCCGCGCCGCCGTGGATGTGACCGATGCGGCGTTCCCCTATCTGCACCCAGGCAGTCAGGTACTGGAGATTTGCTCCACCGCGGGGTTCCAGCCCATTCCGGGGCTGAACGTATACGCCGCCACCAAGGCGTTCCTGCTCAGCTACACCCAGACGCTGCATTACGAGCTTTCCCCTGCGGGCATCCATGTTACTGCGGTATGCCCCTACTGGGTCAAGGATACCGAGTTCATTGGCATTGCGGAAAAAGGCGGGCATAGCTTCCGCCATTATCCGCTGGCCAGCCGCAGCCAGGATGTTGTGCGCCGCGCCCTGCGGGACAGCGCGCTGAACCTGCGCGTCAGCACACCGGGGCTGGTGTGCACGCTACACCGCGCCGCGGCAAAAGTTACCCCCAACCTACTTTGCCTGCCGCTGGCCGACTGGCTGAGCCACGTTTGACCCAGCCTTACAATACGGAGGAATCCATTATGGAAAAGCACCAATACATCTGCCCCAAATGCGGCTGCCAGCAGTATGAATCGGACCGGCTGCAGGCCACCGGCGGGAACTTCGCCAAAATATTTGACATCCAGAACAAAAAGTTCGTCACCATCAGCTGCTGCAACTGCGGCTACACCGAGCTGTACCGCCAGACCGGCAGCGAAGGCTGGGATGTGCTGGACTTTTTGCTTGGGCACTAAAACCGCGGGCATTCCATCTCCCCGCCTGCCGAGCGTTGCAACAGCCCGGCATCGCCCCGGTACGTTTTCAGCCTATGCTTTCTATTTAGGGTGTATCTGAAAAGTCGAAAATATCGTCTATTTCTACAAGCGCAGCAGGATTTTACGCTAAATCCTGCTTGTGTTTGCGAAATATCCGTCATTTTCTTTGTTTTCAGATACACCTTAGCGTTTACTATGTTTTAAGGCCCGATGCGCTTGCATCGGGCCTTAAGTTTTATTTGCAATAAATAATAAAGTATATTCGTGTCAGCGCTTCAAAAAACGCGATAAACAATAAAATCGCCAGCAGGGCGGGATGACCTCATCCCGCTGCCCCATGCCCATATGGCCCATTAAAAATGTGCAACTAACGAACATATTATTTGTGGAGCGATGCAATTTCCATTATCGCATATGCCCCAATGTATCGGAACAGTCAAGACCGTTCCCTACAGAATACCGTGCAATCCACATTTATCCTATCATTATTTATTGGCTCTCATCTTCCGGCAGGCGATCCATCAGCCAGCCGTACACATAATCAAACACTTCTTCGCGGTTGGTTTCGTTGTGCAGCTCATGGCGGGCATCGTGCCAGATTTCGCAGCTCAGGTCCTGTACACCGGCATCCCCCAGCATGGCCCACACTTTGCGCACGCCCGCGCCGTAATCACCAACAGGGTCCGCCGTTCCCCGGCAATCAGCAGCACCGGCAGATCCTTGCGGATATTCTGTGCCCATTTGCGGCTGCTGACATGGCACAGGGTGGCCAGCATTTCACGGTAGGTCGCCGCGGTAAATGGGAAGGTGCACAGCGTGTCTGCATCGTATGCCTTTACCACTTCCGAGTCACGGCTGATCCAGGCATTGGGCGAAACAGCATCCGGAATGCGGTTGCAATAGGCCCCCATATTCAGCTTGACCAGCGTTTTGGAAACATATTTTGGCCCGCGCACAGCTGCGGTCAGCGCGGCAACCGCCCCAGCCCGCCTGGTTGCGGATGTGCGGACCCGCCGTGCCGCTGAAAATAGCGCCGGAGATGCTTTCCGGCCAGGTTTCGGCATACCAGCGGGCGTAAAAGCTGCCCATGCTGTGGCCATACAAAAACACCGGCACGCCAGGGAACTTTTGGTGGATGATGCCGTTCATCGTGTGCAGGTCATTCAGCAGGTGGTAACGGCCGCGGGGCTCGCCATAATGGCCGTGCTCCCCTTTGTTTGCGGTACCGCCGTGACCCAGGTGGTCGTTGCCGGCCAGAGCTATGCCGCGCTGGGCATACCACTGCGCCATGGGGCGGTAGCGCTGTACATACTCGCACATGCCGTGGCTGAGCTGCAGCACGGCGCGCACCGGCACCCCCGGCATGGTATACATGCTGGCCGCCACGGTATGAACACCATCGGCAGACGGGAAACGAATCTCTTCACACTGCAGTTGGGGCATAGGTCTTACCTCCGCTGTTTTGGTCTGGCCGCACCGCACAGGGCAGCACATACACTATTCTATAAATAGTGTACCACAGTTTACCGCGCAGAACAACGCACAGCAACGCTGTTTTGCACAAAATACACCCCACAAATGCCAAAACAGCCCGCCTGAACGGTGAACATCAGGCAGGCTGTCTCCTTACAATTCCTCGGTTTCCTGGGCCGCTTTGACGGCGCATTCATCGCACAGGCCAAACACAGTCAGGCTGTAATCCTCCGGCACAATATCGGGGGCAGGCATCAATCAGGGCTTTGAGCTGCGCATCCGAAATATGGATGCTTTTTACTTTTTTGGCAGCTGCGGCAATACAACTGCTGATGATCCTCCTGCGGGCCCTCAAAACGGTCTGCTTCGCCGGGGATGGAAACACGCCGCACTTTGCCAATATCAACCAACGTATTCAGGTCGCGGTAAACGGTGCCCAGGCTCAGCCGCGGGCACACTGCCCGCAGAGACGTACAGATCTGCTCCGCGGTTGGATAATCGCTGCGCGAAAGTACCTCCCGCAAAATCAGTTCACGTTGATGAGAATAGCGCATACTAAAAATCTCCTTCTCATACAATGCAGAGGAAAGAACTCGAAATATTTTCCACTTCACATTGTATACATGATTCCTGTACCCTATCATATCAAATGATATTAAAGATTGTCAATACATTAAAATGTGACGTTTTTTCGAAAAAGTTCTTGATATTTTCTTTCGAGCTAACAGGAATCGACTGTAATAATGTTGCCTTTTCTGATTATCTCGGCATTTTTCTTTTGTCATTCAGGAGATGATTTAATTTTTGACACTGTTTTTTCTTTTTGTTCAATTCCCATAAAATATTTTCATCAAAAAATATTTTTTATATTCCTATTTTGATATAGGTTATTATGGTTTTTACTGTGCGCAATTATAGTTCATTTTTTGAACTTATCACCCTTGATGCGCTGCCAGTAAGCGGCGGCGGCCTGCTCGTTTTTGTTATCGCCAAACTGGTAATACTGGCGGTCCCGGATGGCATCCGGCAGGTACTGCTGGTCCACCCAATGGTTGGCAAAGTCGTGTGCGTACTGATAATGCTGGCCTTTTACTGCGGCATCGGCGCCATCATAATGCTTATTTTGCAGCTGCGCGGGATTGGGCCGCTGCGGCCTGCCCGCACATCTGCCAGCGCACGGTCAATGGCGGCTTCGCCCGTGTTGGATTTGGGGCTGGTCGCCACCAAAATTACCGCATCCGCCAACGGAATGCGCGCTTCCGGCAGGCCCAGCATGTTGGCAGCATCCACAGCCGCTTTTACGATCGGGATGATCTGCGGGTAAGCAAGGCCAACATCCTCGCAGGCGCACACCATCAACCGGCGGCAGGCGCTGGGCAGGTCCCCCGCTTCCAGCAGCCGGGCCAGATAGTGCAGCGCTGCATCCGGGTCCGACCCGCGCATCGACTTCTGATAGGCCGAAACAATATCATAATGGTCATCGCCCTCTTTATCGTATCGCATGGCGGTACGCTGGGCCACCTGCGTGACCATTTCCAGCGTAACCAGCCGCGTGCCATCCTGCACGGGGGCTGCGTTGACGGCAAATTCCAGGTTGCCCAGCGCCTTGCGCATATCGCCGCCCGCGCTTTGGGCCAGGTATTCCAGCGCATCCACCGGGATGTTGACCGGCGTACCGTCACTTTCGCCCAGGCGCTGGGCGGCGTGTTTCACGCCTTCGGCAATATCCTCCGCCGTCAGGGATTTGAACTCGAACACTGTGCAGCGGGATAACAGCGCGTTATATACATAAAAGTATGGGTTCTCGGTCGTGGAGGCAATCAGCGTCACGGTTCCCTGCTCCACGCATTCCAACAGGCTTTGCTGCTGGCGCTTGTTGAAATACTGGATCTCATCCAGATAGAGCAGAATTCCGTTGGCGGCATGCAGGGTGCCAATATCGCCCAATACGCTTTTGATATCGCTGGTGGAAGCGGTAGTACCGTTCAATTTATATAGCCGCATACCGCTGTTGGCCGCAATAATGCTGGCCACGGTGGTTTTGCCTACGCCGGACGGGCCGTAAAAAATCATATTGGGGATCACGCCTCTGTCAATGGTGCGGCGGAACACCTGGCCGGGGGCCAGGAGATGGCGCTGGCCGCACACTTCATCTAAAGTGCGCGGGCGCAGGCGTTGGGCAAGCGGTTCCTTCATGGGGGTACTCCTTTATGTTACCTTTATATATAAGGAAATATATTCTAAACTTCATTCCAAGTGGCAGACATGCACCGACGCTCAAAATCCTTTGTGAGCAAAAAATTATGTTCGCGTGCCGCCCCGGCATGAGAAGGTAGGTTTTTGTGAGGGAGCAAGGGGCAGCGGCCCCTCTTTTGAATCTTTGCAGCATTAGAGGGCGGCACCATGCTACTTGCATTATAAACGCTATCCGTGGTAGAATCAAGCCGTAAGCCCCGCCGGCCCGCGCGCCGGGAAGTGATAAAAGAGAGTGTGACCCCCATGGAGATTCATGATAAAAAACAGCTGGCCGCCATCTGCATTGAGCGGCTGAAAAAAGAATACCCGCTTTGGACTGTACGCTGGATTACGAGCACGCCTGGCAGCTGCTGGTGGAAGTGCGCCTTGCCGCACAGTGCACCGATGCCCGCGTGAACGTTGTGGTACAGGATCTGTTTGCCAAATACCCGAATGTGGCCGCTTTGGCCGCCGCGGAGCCGGAGGAAATTGAAGAGATCGTGCGGCCCTGCGGACTGGGGCGCAGCAAGGCGCGGGATATCAGCGCCTGTATGCGGATGCTGCGCGACAAGTATGACTGCAACGTGCCCGATGATTTTGACGCCCTGCTGGAACTGCCCGGCGTTGGCCGCAAAAGTGCCAACCTGATCATGGGCGATGTGTTCGGCATGCCCGCCATTGTAACGGACACCCACTGCATCCGGCTGTGCAACCGCATTGGGCTGGTGGATAACATCAAGGAACCCAAAAAGGTGGAAATGGCGCTGTGGAAGATCATTCCCCCGCAGGAGGGCAGTGATTTCTGCCACCGGCTGGTGGACCATGGCCGCGCCGTGTGCACCGCACGCACCACACCGTATTGTGAGCGCTGCTGCCTGCGGGATGTGTGCCGCTATGCGCATGAAGAAAGGCAAAGCGGACTGAACCAAGGAACGCACCACATCACACCACGCCTTTTATTTGCCTGCTTTTTTATAAAACACTTGGTTTTTGGCTTTGGGGTATGCTATAATAAGAGTACGACTTTTGCGGCCTGTACCGGCACGCACAGGAAAGTAGGAACCCGATTATGGCAACCAAACACCCCGACAGCGCCCCCCGCCTGGGCGGCGTATTGATTTCTAACCAGGTTGTGGCCGAGCTGCTGGAGCAGCTGCGCAACGGCATTTGGCAGGATACCGACCATCTGCCGCCAGAACTGGAGCTGGCCAACCGGCTGAACGTAAGCCGTACCGTTGTGCGTGATGCACTGAGTGAACTGGAACGTGCCGGCTACATTGAGCGCGTGCGCGGCATTGGCACCGTGATCAACCGCGATGTGGTCAACCTGGCCCGCCGCATGGACCAGAAGTTTGAATTCACCCAAATGATCCGGGCGCGCGGCATGCAGCCCAACAGCGACGATCTGCGGGTATCGCGCCACACGGCAGATGCCGATGCCGCCCAGGCGCTGAACATCAGCCTGGATACCCCGGTTTATTACATCTGCCGCCGGGTGCTGGCGGATAACACCCCAGTATTATTTTCTACCGATATCGTGCCATGCTCGCTGTTCGGCACCACCCGCACCGATGGCATTGACTTCACCCGCCCCATTTTCGATATTCTGGATGAAGCGTGCGGAATTCAGATTTCCAGCACCATTACCCATCTACGCGCCGCCATGGGGGACCCCGCCGTGCGCCATGCCCTGGCCCTGCAGCGTGATCAGGCCCTGTTGGAATTGAGCGAAACCTGCTATTCCCGCCTGTGCCGCCCGGTGCTGCGCTGCCGCACTTTTTATACGGACTTTTTTGATTTTGCACTGGTGCGCAAGCTGGTGTAAATCCACTTTTCTCCCGCAGGACCTGTTTACAAGGCAGGGCTGCGGGATTTTTTATTTGGCATAAAATTTCAAAAGTTCACAAAATCTTCTCGATAGCAGCGCTGCGCCGTGGTATAATAACGTTAAAGACATCATTTACGATACGACCGGAGGGCTTATTTGTATGTGCACTGCTGCAACGTACCAGACCAAAGATTTTATTTTGGCCGCAACCTGGACTATGAATTCGGTTACGGCGAGACCGTCACCTTTACCCCGCGGCACTATCCGTTCCAGCTGAACGGCCTTGGCGTGCTGGACCAGCACTATGCCATTTTGGGCATGGCCTGCGTGCAGAATAACTATCCCCTGTATTACGATGCCATCAACGAAAAAGGGCTATGCATTGCCGGGCTGAACTTTGTGGGCAACGCCTGGTATTGCAAAGATGAACCCGGCAAAGATAATGTTGCCCAGTTTGAGCTGATCCCCTGGTTGCTGGGCCGCTGCGCTACCGTACAGGATGCCCGCACCCTGCTGGACCGCATGAACCTGGTGGATACCCCGTTCTGCGAAGGGATGCCCGTTGCCAGCCTGCACTGGATGATTGCCGATAATCATGAGTGCATCACGCTGGAATCTACCAAAGACGGCCTGCATGTATATGATAACCCCGCCGGTGTGCTGACCAACAACCCTCCGTTCCCCATGCAGCTGTTTGCTTTGAATAATTATATGCAGCTTTCCCCAAAGGCAACCGGCAACCACTTTGCACCCAACGTGCCGCTGAACGCTTACAGCCGCGGCATGGGGGCCATGGGTCTGCCGGGGGATCTTTCGGTCTCAGTCGCGGTTTGTACGGGCGGCTTTCGTG
>ENA-OQED01000997-OQED01000997.1-human-gut-metagenome-genome-assembly--contig:-NODE-997-length-10761-cov-0.651119_pt1 | contig 10761 bp, 13 predicted proteins | sample MGYA00242790_ERZ504625 | MGnify/ENA primary metagenome ERZ504625 (study PRJEB26092, sample SAMD00036345) | human gut metagenome | host: Homo sapiens | study: EMG produced TPA metagenomics assembly of...
GTGGTAATTATGTTTACAGGCAGTTTCTGCATATGTGCAGTGAATTTCTGGATGAAGTAGAGATCCCCCCAGGGGATCCAGCAGATCAACTTCAATGGATATGTTACAGGAAAGATCTATATCCCGGAGTCTGTTACAACTTTGCTGGATGATTTTATAATGGTTACACAAGGTTATGAGGTGGCAGAGGGAAACCCGTACTTCTGTTCCGTGGACGGTTTCCTTTATAACAAGGCAAAAACAGAACTGTTAGGTATTCCGGTTGGATTAGAAGAGATCGATATTCCGGAAGATGTTACGAGAGTGGTCATTCCAGAATGGAATTCCCTGACAAAGATAAATTTCGCATCACCAACACCTCCGGATATCAATCTGGGAAGGATATCCGGTGCACAGCTGGTGGTACCTGCAGAGTATTATGCAGATTATCTTCTTACATGGAGAAACAGTCTGGGTGGAAACAGCCTGATCCCATCTTCGGAAGAGACAGATTATACCTATGTAAATGGAGCAGTGCTTTCTTCCGGCGGTACAGTTTTAAACCGTATTTCCAGTGATAACAGCGGATTGTGGATCGTTCCGGATACAGTAAGACGTATTAAGTCCCATGCTGCTGATAAATGTCCGAATGTGGAACGCCTGGTCATTTCAGAAGGTGTAGAGGTTCTGGAGTCAGAAAGTTTGAACGGAGAAGGATTGACAGAGATCTATTTCCAGAGCGATGTGCCTCCTGAGATCTCAGCAGATACCTTTGGTGATCTGGATACAAAAAATCTGGTCATCTATGTATCAGAAGACAACCGTGATGCCTATGCAGAGGCCTGGGGAGAGATCTTAGGTGAGGAGACTGCTGAAAATCTGATTCAGGTTGGAAAAATGTGAACTGGTAGAAACGGAAGCTGGCATGATCTATCTGGATGTTGCCGGTTCTGCAGTCCTGATCCAGGCTCCGGAAGATATTACTTCTTTAGATGAACTGGATCTGCCGGATGGCGTAGAACTGACAGAGATCGGAAACAGTGCCTTTAAGGGCTGCAATGACCTGATCCTGGCAGAACTTCCGGAAACTGTTACAAAAGTAGGAAGAAATGCGTTCTCCCAGTGTGAGAAACTGGAAGGTGTAATAAGTTACGCACCTGATTATATTTTATATTGGACAGGATGCCTTTGTGGGACTTCGCTATATGGCCTTTAATACAGGCTATCTGGATCTGGAAGATCCGTTGATGGCAAGGGATACACTGACCTATGTTACCTCAGCCTGCCTTTTAGATGAAACGGCTGCCAGATATGCAATAGGATGTGGCGATGCCATTGTATTAGGAGATACAGAGGAAACGAGACCATTGGTATTTGGTCTGGATGGAGATGATACCTATCTGCTTAACGGTACCACTGATTTCTCAGGAGAGATCCAGGCGCCGGAGGGACGAGTTATTACCTATGTGATCAGAGGCGCTTTACAGGATTGCCAGGGAGAGTTTACACTGCCTGCAGAAGTAGCGGAACATATCCGTGCTATACAGAGTGCAGCCTTTAAAAATTCCGGTCTTACAGGTACGGTTGAATTTTCTGATGATCTGTTCCAGATCGGTTCAGATGCTTTTATTGGCTGTGTGGATCTGACAGAGGTTAAATTTTCCAATCCTGCCAGCGATCTGGGAGATGCAGATCCGGGACTTAGTGTTGACCCGTATGCCTTTGCAAGGACAGGCCTTACAGAAATTGAATTCCCGGAAGATCTTCGTTCTGTAGGTTACAGCGCTTTTGAAGATACAGATATGCAGTCTATTACCTTTACAGGTGAGAATGTACCGCTGCTTACTTATCCGGGACGTGGAACTTTCTACAGCTTTGGCGTGGAAACAGAGGGACTGGTTCAGTTAGAAGGTGCTGCGGCTGAAAATGAAGATGCCTATGTGGATGTATGGAAATACAGTATTCAGGGATATGAAAGCGATGATGAGATCGAAAGCAATATTTACTATACTGTTTTAAATGCGGCTGTAAGTGAGTGGATGGATGCAGCAGGTGACTTCCCTGTAGATGAAGACTGGAACTACCTGCCGGAATTCTTAGAGTATATAGATGACTGTACTCCGTATACGATTGAGAATATAAAATTCACTGGTGAGGAAAGAGTTTATACTCTCCTTGGTAAAGAGGTACCGGATCATCCGGACCGTCTGGAAAACCGGATATCAATGAGTATGTAGATGCCTGGAGAGCCCGGATCGAGGAAGAAAAGAATGAAAAAGAGGAACAGGCAGTTGTTCTGGATAAAATACCGGAAGTTCCTGCCGATGTTCCGGTAGATCCGGAAGTTCCTCAGGACCCGGATCAGGGAAATGGAACCACACAGGATCCGGATGAGCCATCAGAAGATCCACAGGATCCGGAAACACCGGAAGAACCGGAAAAACCGGAGACACCAACCAATCCAGATGCGCCGGAAACACCAGAAATACCGGAGACACCAACCAATCCGGATGCACCAGAAGAGCTGGATCAGCCACAGGAACCGGAAAACCCGGATCCGTCAGAGGATACGGATCAGACAGAAAATGAATCAGGTGGATCGATGGAAGAGGATAAAGAAGACACAGAAGAAAAAGATGCGTCTTCAGAAGAAACTTCAGATACAGAAGAAAGTTTATAAAGACCGCTATAGAACGGAAAAACCGCAAAAGAGAGAGGAGAAGCATTTGTTATGATACTGGAACAGTCTGAACACGTCATTCAGGAAGTGAAAAAAGCCTTTATGGGAAAAGACGACATTATACGGCGTGTTCTTGCCACGATTTACGCAGGAGGACATATTCTCCTTGAGGACAGCCCCGGAGTAGGAAAGACCACCCTTGCCCTTGCCTTTTCAAGAGTACTGGGACTGGATTACAAGAGAATACAGTTTACAACAGATACCCTGCCGTCAGATATTACAGGTTTTACCATGTACAACCGCCAGAATGAACAGTTTGAGTATCATGAGGGCGCTGCTATGTGCAATCTGCTGCTGGCAGATGAGATCAACCGTACTTCTCCTAAAACACAGTCTGCTCTTCTGGAAGCCATGGAAGAGCGGAGGGTAACAGTAGATGGTGTAACAAGACCTTTACCTACTCCGTTTATCTGTATTGCTACCCAGAACCCTTTAGGTACAACAGGAACCCAGGCACTTCCAAGTTCCCAGTTAGACCGTTTTATGGTTCGTCTTTCCATTGGATATCCTTCAGCAGAGGATCAGATCAAGATCTTAAAGGCCAGAAGATATTCCAACCCTCTGGAAGAGATCCAGGTAGCTGCACAGGCAGAAAACATTCTGGAGATCCAGAACTATCTTTCTGCTCTTAAGATCAGTGATGATATCCTTTATTATCTGATCCGCCTTTGTGAGGCAACCAGAGAACATCCTTTAGTAGAACTGGGAATCAGCCCACGTGGTGTCTGGGCACTGACTAAGATGGCAAAGGCATGGGCAATCTTAAAAGACCGCAGCTATGTGATCCCGGAGGATGTACAGGAAGTATTTACGGATGTATGCGCCCACAGACTGATCCTTAAGCCCCAGGCCCGTTTAGAGGGAATTTCAGAAAAAGAGATCCTTCAGGATATATTAAAAGAAACAAAACCTTTGAAAGACCCTAAGAGGTGGAATGCATGACAAGGATCAGGATCGGCTTCGGCACAGCAGTAGTGGCAACAGCTGTTCTGTTTTTCTTAAGCGGTTCTTATTTTACAGCCGGTGTATTTATAATAGAAATTTTATTGCCTGTGGTCTTACGTTTCTTTTTACGTCTTGAGACGAATGGAATGGAGCTGGAAATGCATACCCGCTCTGCCTGCCGTCTCGGACAGACAATAGAGATCGATATCTCTGTGAAAAGCAGATGGCGGTGTCTGGCAGCAGCCAGGATCCAGGCAGATCTTTCCTATGATAATAAAATGTTCCAGGTCAACAGGAATATCCCGTTAGCCCTTGACATCAATAAACGTTCTTTTGGTATATCGATCCCTTGGGAACCGAAGATGTGCGGAGGCGCGATCCTCAGCCTTAGTAATGTGCGCTGCTATGATATTTTTGGCTTAAACTGTATAAAGACAGAATTTCATCAGGTACAGCATCTGACGGTTTATCCGGAGAAAATATCCATGCGTCCTGTGGCATCCGGAAATCAGAAAGGACGCCAGAATGAAGGACAGCAGACGCTGAGTAAAAAAGGTTATGATGCAACGGAAGTTTTTGAGCTGCGTGAATATCAGCCGGGAGACAGTATCCGAACGATCCACTGGAAACTTTCAGAAAAGTTTGACACCGTTCTGGTAAGAGAACCAAGTGATACGTCCAGTTATGATATTCTGGTGATGTTTGACGCAGGTCTTACTTCTGGAGAGGTCACATATGAACCGGATGTTTTATCAGGAGCAGTCAGCGCTGCAGCCGCAGTCAGTGAAAAACTGATGGAACATAAGGTCCCTCATTATCTGGGCATGTGGGCCGGAAATAAAATATATCTGAACCAGATCACAGGACAGCAGGAATATGATAATACCATGGATACCTGGATGAACCTTTCCCTTCAGAAAGAGCGGGGGATGGGCTTAAAGAGCCTTATTGCGGAAAAATCTCACAGTAATTACCGCAGGATCCTGTATTTTACTGCAGGAACCTGTCCGGATGAGGTTTATGAACTGGCAAAAGATGTAAGTGTAACAGCTGTGTGTATTTTAGATGAAGAGGGAGAGATACGTACTACAGAAAGAGGTATGTGCGTATTAACAGAGATCCCATTAGAAAAATTAACCACAGACACGCAGAATATCATTGTGTAGAAAGGAAGACAAAACATAAACTATGGCGGGTGTGATACAGGAAATATCATCAGGGAAAAATAATAAGAACAGGGATATTTTAAACGCGCTGCCATTGTGCATGATACTGGTGGCAGGAAGCATTTTATCCTGGTTTAAGATGCGGCGATCGACCTTGTTTTTGAGGCTGCGGCTTTTGGGATAGCAGAAATTGTTTTATGTCTGACTGCTGTATACGGACTCTTGTCTTCCAAAGATAAGAAATGGGCATTTTTTATTCCTGCCGCCGGTGCGGCAGTACTGACCTTTATAAGACCGGTACAGATATTAAACGGATTTTTAAGCTTTTTAAATATCTGTATTTACAGCTGGAATGAAAAATATGAAGATGGAGTGCGTCTGTTTGGAAATGTACAGGCAACAGAGCAGAATCTGTTTTTATACAGTCTGGTCTTTCTTTTAATACTGGCGGCTCTTTTATGGTATCTGGTCAGTGTAAAGGCATGTACCCGGATCAGCCTGATCGCCCTCGTTCTGTTTGTTCCGGAGATCGTCTTAGGACGTTCTTCCCTTTTTGGAGCCGTTCTTATGCTCACTTCCATTACAGGTGTATGGCTGTTTGCCTTTCATGCTGGCTCTTTCGGACGCCGTACCGGCTGGACGATCGTAACAGGACTGATCCTTTTTTGCATGCTCTGGATATCAGGAGGAAAAACCTCACAGACAGTACTGAAAGTGAAAAAGGACGCAGCACAGATGACAGAACAGCTGCGATATGGAGAGGATAATATGCCTTCCGGCAGTCTGGCGCAGGCAGCTTCTTTAGAACAGGGGGACGAGCCAAGGCTCAGAGTAAAGACAGAACAGATCAAACCTTTATATTTAAAGGGTTTTACTGGTTCTGTTTATGAGAATGACAGCTGGAAACCTCTGGCAAAAGCAGCTTATGGCGGAAATAGATGGGGATTTTTAAAATGGCTGAACGGAAGAGGTTTTCAGCCGGAACATCAGTATATTGCCTATGAAGAAGCTGGAAGAAGCGGCACGGATCCCTTGCCGGAGGATGCACCGTGGGTCAACCATATCCAGGTAGTAAATACAGGTGCCATGAGAAAATATATCTATGAGCCTTATTCTTCCCAGGCAGTTGCCAATTCTACCAATGAAAGAGATGAGGGAAGCCGTTCCCTTGCTTTCTTTGGCGCAAAACGTTATGAGATCAGCGAGCTGTCTTCGGATATGCCGGGGGAACTGCAGCGGTTAGATACCTGGACAGAGGCTCCTGTTACAGATGAACAGAAGCAGTATCTGGAGTCGGAGGCAGTATACCGTGATTTTGTGTATGTGAATTATCTTACAGCAGATCCACAGTTGTCTGGTCTGATCAAAGAGCTGTTTCATAAAGAAGAGGAAGAAGCATCTTTAAGTGTGTATGCGGCTGTACAGCAGATCCGTACTGTTCTTGAGGAAAATACGTATTATAATAAATATCTTTCTGAGGAAGATACTGCGGGAGACGATCTTTTAAAAGAATTTTTACAGGGGGAGCGGGAAGGAAATTCCGCATATTATACTTCTGCTGCCGTACTTGCACTGAGAAGTTTTCACATTCCGGCCAGATATGCAGAAGGATATCTTCTTACCGGCAAACAGGCGGAAAATTCTCACGGAGACTGGATCGGCCTTTCTTCTTCTGACGGTCATGCCTGGGCGGAAGTATATATGGATGGTATGGGATGGGTACCGGTAGATGTGACACCGGGATTTTATTACGATACATATGCCCTCCTTAATATGGCACAGTCTCCGGGGCAGGTGCGCAAAGTAGCTGCTTTGGACTCCGAGGGAGAAGAAGCAGAAAATCTGAAAAAGCATTTTCCTGGAAGTGAACCGTTCCTGGAAAATCAAAAGCAGACAGAATTAAAGACAGCAGATATAGGCTGGGGTATGATCCTGCTGATCCTGTTTGTTTTGGAATTTATTTTTGCGGTATTAGAACTGCGGAGAATGTATTATGAATACAGGATCCGGAAAATCAGTGACAATGGCAGCCTTCCCAGTGTGGAATTTCTCCTTCTTATGATCTATAAGCATCTGCTGATCCTGGGGATCGACATGCAGCCGGGATTTAAAAGTGAACAGATCCAGGAAAAGATCAGGGAAACTTTGCCGGAAATACCGGATGGGCTGTATCTGAGGGTAAATGATCTGATGGAAAAATATTTCTATGGCGGAGAGCCGTTGGAAGAATATGAGATCAGACTTGTACACCAGTTCCTGTTAAAGCTTCGTGACAGCAGGAAAAAAATGGGAATTTTTGACAGGCTCCGTTTCCGCTACTGCATTTTCAGTTGACTTGCATTTACGGATGAATTATAATATGAAAGATTATATAGGAATTATATAGAAAACATAGGAAAATGAAAGTGAGGCATTCCATATGTTAAAAAGCATGACCGGTTTCGGAAGATGCGAGAATGCTACGGATGAATACAAGATTTCTGTAGAAATGAAAGCAGTAAACCACAGATACTTAGATCTGAGTATCAAGATGCCAAAGAAATTTTAACTATTTTGAGGCTGCGATCCGTACTCTTTTAAAGAAATATATCCAGAGAGGAAGGTAGATCTTTTTATCAATTACGAGGATTATACAGAAGGAAATCTCTGCCTGAAGTATAATAAAGCCTTGGCTGGGGAATATATCGGATTATTTCAAAAAAATGGAAGAGGAATTCGGGATCCGCAACGATATCCAGGTTTCCACCCTTTCCAGATGTCCGGAAGTCCTTACCATGGAACAGGTTCCGGATGATGAAGAGCATTTGTGGGAGATCCTTTCTGCAGCTTTGGAAGAGGCAGCAAAGAAATTTGTTGCATCCAGAGAGGTGGAAGGTGCTCATTTAAAAGAAGATCTTCTTGGCAAGCTGGATTATATGACAGGACTTGTAGACTTTATTGAGGAACGTTCTCCTGTTATCTTAAAGGAATACAGACAGAAATTAGAAGATAAGGTCAAAGAACTGTTAAACGGTACCGCCATTGATGAGGGCAGGATCGCTGCAGAGGTTGTGATCTATGCAGATAAGATCTGTGTAGATGAAGAAACGGTTCGTTTAAGAAGCCATATTGAAAATACAAGACAGGAACTTTTATCTGGTGAAAGTGTAGGTCGCAAACTGGATTTCATTGCCCAGGAGATGAACAGGGAGGCAAATACCATTCTTTCTAAATCCAGTGATCTTGCTATTTCAGACAAAGCTATTGCTTTAAAGACAGAGATTGAAAAAGTAAGAGAGCAGATCCAGAATATTGAATAATACCAGGAGGCCTTTTTATGAACCATCAGGGAATTTTAGTCGTTGTATCCGGTTTCTCCGGTGCAGGCAAAGGAACTTTGATGAAAGAACTGTTAAAGCGGTATGATAATTACGCATTATCCATATCTGCAACCACCAGAGCTCCAAGAGAGGGAGAAACAGACGGAAAAGAATACTTTTTCGTTACAAAAGAGCAGTTTGAAAAAATGCGTGATGAGCGGAAGCTGGTCGAGTATGCCCAGTATGTGAATAACTACTACGGCACACCAAAGGAATATGTAGAACAGAAAATGGCAGAAGGCAAGGATGTGATCCTTGAAATCGAGATCCAGGGAGCTTTAAAAAGTAAAGAAACGTTTCCCGGATGCGCTGCTGTTTATTTGTAACTCCTCCAAGTGCAGAAGAACTTCGCAGGCGCCTGGTAGGAAGAGGTACAGAAACTTTGGAAGTGATCAATGCCAGACTGGCCAGAGCAGCAGAAGAGGCCTCCGGTATGGAAGCCTATGATTACCTGCTGATCAACGATGATCTGGACCGCTGCGTAGAGGAGATGCATCAGCTGATCCAGCTGCAGCACAAGAAAAACTTCCTATCATCTGGACTTTTTAAGCAAGATGAGAGAAGACCTGTATCACTTAGATGATAAGGGTTTTGCAAAAAAATGATCAAGAAATAAAAAATAGGATCACACTATAAAATAAATACATTGAAAGGGGAATGTAATATGTTACATCCATCATACACAGATCTGATCAACGTTGTAAACAAAGATATTGAACCAGGCGAGCAGCCGGTAGTACAGAGCCGTTATTCCATCGTCATTGCAGCTTCCAAGCGTGCAAGACAGCTGATCGCAGGTGATGACGCAATGGTAGCAGGAGCAGCTGGAAAGAAGCCTCTGTCTATTGCCATTGATGAGCTGTATCAGCAGAAGGTAAAGATCCTTCCGGAAGAGGAGCCATCCGCTGAGGAAGAACTGGATACAACCGAAGAACAGGCATAAGACTTCATAAAAGCCGTCTGCTGTACCGTAAAGGTGCAAAGGATGGCTTTTTTAAAATTTATACAGATCAGGAGTAAATACAATACATGGAAAAAATCAAGTTATTTTGCGTATCTTTAGGCTGCGATAAAAACCTGGTAGATACAGAGAAGATGTTAGGCGTAGCAGGAGGACTGGGCGTGTCCTTTACCGATGATGAGACGGAGGCAGATGCCATCCTGATCAACACCTGCTGCTTTATTGGTGATGCAAAAGAGGAAAGTGTTAATACGATCTTAGAGATGGCACGTTACAAAGAAGAAGGAAAATGCCGTGCCCTGATCGTAGCAGGATGTCTTGCACAGCGCTACAAACAGGAGATCATTGATGAGATTCCGGAGGTGGATGCCATCCTTGGAACTACTTCTTATGAAGAGATCGGAAATGTGCTGACCCGTCTGTTTGGGGAAGAAAAAGAGAAAAAAGAAGAACATATTTCCTGCTTCCATGACTTAAAAGAACTGCCGGAAACAGCGAAAAAGCGTGTAATGACTACCGGCGGACATTATGCATTCTTAAAGATCGCGGAAGGCTGTGACAAACGCTGCAGTTACTGTATCATTCCATATTTAAGAGGACCTTACCGCAGTGTCCTATGGAGCAGCTCCTTGCAGAAGCAAGAGAACTGGCTGAAAACGGGGTAAGAGAGCTTATCTTAGTTGCCCAGGAGACCACTCTTTACGGAAAAGATCTGTATGGTGAGAAAACACTGCCGAAGCTTCTTCATGAACTGGCACAGATCCCTGGAATTTACTGGATCCGTATCCAGTACTGTTATCCGGAGGAGATCACAGATGAGCTGATCCAGGCTATTAAAACAGAAGAAAAAAGTATGTCACTATCTGGATATCCCGATCCAGCATGCCAGCGACCGTATTTTAAAGCGTATGGGAAGAAGAACCCACAAGGCAGAGTTAAAAGAGCGTATTGGCGCCCTTCGCCGTGAGATCCCGGACATTGCCCTTCGTACAACTTTTATCTGCGGTTTTGCGGGGAGACCGAAGAAGACCATGAGAACTGATGGAATTTGTAGATGAGATGGAATTTGAGCGTGTAGGCGTATTTACCTATTCCGCAGAAGAGGATACACCGGCTTATTCCTATCCGGACCAGATCCCGGAAGAAGTGAAAGAAGAGCGCCGTGCAGATGTAATGGAACTGCAGCAGGAGATCGCTTTTGAACACTGTGAAAATATGGTAGGAAAAGTCCTGGATGTTATGATCGAAGGAAAAGTGGCAGATGAGCCTGCTTATGTAGGACGTACTTACATGGATGCGCCAAACGTAGACGGACTTATTTTTGTAAATGCAGATGAAATGCTGATGTCCGGTGACTTTGTAAGAGTAAAAGTAACCGGTGCCAATGAATATGATCTGATCGGGGAGGTATATCATGAATCTGCCGAATAAACTGACTGTTATGCGTGTGATCCTGATCCCGTTTTTCGTAGCAGCTCTTTTATATGATAACGGAAGCAGCCAGACCATGCGTGTTGTTGCAAATGTGATCTTTATTGTTGCCAGCCTTACAGATCTTTTTGACGGAAAGATCGCCCGCAAGTACAATCTTGTTACAAAAAAATTTTTGGA
>ENA-OQED01000998-OQED01000998.1-human-gut-metagenome-genome-assembly--contig:-NODE-998-length-10760-cov-0.775322_pt1 | contig 10760 bp, 17 predicted proteins | sample MGYA00242790_ERZ504625 | MGnify/ENA primary metagenome ERZ504625 (study PRJEB26092, sample SAMD00036345) | human gut metagenome | host: Homo sapiens | study: EMG produced TPA metagenomics assembly of...
TTGAATCGCTCCCACAGTGTTTTTGTTTTTCTCCCTCAGTGTTTTTAGAATGAAACAATGAAACTAAAAGTGAACATAAAAGCCGTATGTTTCAGGCTTCGAAAGTGTTGATAATCAACAAGCTGAAACATAGAAATGAAACATGAAACATGAAATATGCAAAGGTAAAATATAACGTAACCCCAATGCCTATTTCAGCCCGCTCTTGTTAAATCCGAAACTTAAATTTTTACTTTGGAGGTATTTCTTTAAACTGCAATTCTTTACAGAGTCATAATTAGTAATACGCCACTTCAAAGTCACATCCTTCAGCATAATCCTTTAGCAATCGTTGCGTATAGTCAGCAGCTTGCTTTAGAGACATTTCATCGCCATCGTAGCCATTAATGATAACAAGCAGTAGGGTAGAGTCAAGCGCAAGCATCGTACGCGTAGAATCACTTGTAGGTGTAGCAAAAGCCCCCATTTCATCGCGATAAGCGGGCAAATGTTCAATATTCAGTACCCCACGTCCAATGCCCTCATACGGCTCGCCAGCACGTCCTATGCCCAATGTAATGTTGTTGCCCCACAATGTGGGGCTGCATCAAGCGCAGCCGTTGAATAGCCTGACGCGAGTGATACGAGATTGAGTATGTCCACCACCGTGTTGACATGATACAATCCTTTACCTTGTAACACTCGACGAGCCAATTGTTCGCAAGCAGGCCGATAACGCTTGGATCCTTGCCAAACTGCTTGTAAGCCTGCCGTGTAGCAGCAATGCCCGAACGCCCTTTTATGCTTTCGGTTGTATAGGAGGCCAAGAGTTTATTCTCTTCTTGCTTTATTTCTTCCCACAAAGCCTCTGACGACTCAGTGTTCTTTATCTTAGCCAAAATCATTGCACCACGAAAGGTTATGCAAAGCTTTTTAAAGTTTTCGTCTATTTTAATGTTATACATCTTTTATGTTTGTTTGCGTTGACTTGTCAACTAAAACGTATTTCGTCCTTTAGCGCACAATTGCTTATAGTTGCAAAAACTGCAGGCTTTGTCACTTTCGGCGCAGGGGAAATCATTCTTAGGGTCAATAATCTTCTCTAATAACAACCATGTGCATTTATTAACCATAACGCAACGCCGTCTTCCTTTATTCTAACCACTTCGTCCCTCACCATTTGCGAAACGTCACCAAGATGGTTGGCATACAGATATTCCCGGCTGATGGCGACAAAGTCGCTATTAGCCAAGAAAGACAGTATGCCAAGGTCTGAACGCGAGAGGACTGCCATCTATGCCACAAGATGCCGAAGCCGAGGCTTCTGATAATTGTGTCCTTTACTGGCTATCCACTCGCTTGATATTCAGACCGTCAATCTTGCGACAGCTTCACTACCCACCCACACCTGCTTTACTATTCTTCTTCTCTTTGACTGCAAAATATTTCTGTTATAAGCGGTGGTTTCGTCCAAGTGCGTTGTATCGCTTCGCCCCACACCTTCAGAACGGCATTACTGTACGGACACCGCACGAATCCCATGTGACAGGCAGCCAACAATGTCACTATCAGAAACTGACACTTCTGATAACTGCCTTTATTGCTGTCTGGCTGTCCCATTATCGGGCTTCGGCAATGTCCGTGTAATGCCATTCTGCCCACCCATACCACCTTTACCACTAATCAACTGTTTTACAATTTCTCTTCTGCTATACAAGAGGCAGTTCTTGTCCACTCAGGCATATTGAATGTGGCAGACATGTCTGCTACGTCCAATCTGCCTCAGTGTCCTGCGGCAAGGACAAGGCACATTTGTCATGCTGACAGGAGTGCCCGATTTGTCCGTTGCGCAACTGTCTCTTCTTGCCTGATATACGTTACTATCTACTTCTAAATTATACTGCTTTGCCCCACGCCTTTGCGAAGCGTTACATGGTCTGTCGTCATACAGACATCCTTGGCTGATGGCAACACGTTGCTATTAGCCAAAGCTGACAGTATGCCGAAGTACCGACGCGAGAGAATTGTCTGTCCGTGCTACAAGCTATCAAGGCTGAAGCTTTGATGACTTGCATCCCGGTCAGCCAACACACTCGCTTTATGTCGGTACAGCAGACCTGCAAACACTTCACTGCCCACCCTTACTGTTTCATCTTTCTTCTTACCTCTTTATATATAACACATCATTCCTCTTGCAGCCAATATCAATAATCTTCTTCCAATCAGCGCAGTGGTAGGCATATTTCCTGCAAAGTTAGCCGCGTCTGAGACAATCGTCAAATTCTGCTTGAGGTCTTGTGACTGTGAACAATCTTCCTTTTCCTCGGAAAGAGTATTCTTCACACATAATTTGTCTTTATGTCTTTTCTTGCGGCTTGTGGGAGCAGAAAATATCCCTCCACAGGCTGAAAGGTCTCGAAAGGAGGGAAGAGAAAGAAACGGTTAAGCGAACGCAGAGGGAATTTATTCACTATGCTGAGCGTAAGTTTCTTCAACGTAGTTAAACAAGTCCAGCGACATGGGCGACAAACTTATTTGTATCACTAAAAATAGAAAGGCAATGAAGATTATCATCCTGCATGATGCTGACGCACGCATCGAGTATCTTGACGTAGCCGACCACCTTCTCGGCTCAGACATCGAGGAGTTCCTCACCAGACAGGGCTTCTCAGTGAACAACATCACATGGCTTGTCACATCGGCAGACCATATCCCAGTGGTTTACCACAAGTATGACATCGACTGCAAGACCGGCGAGGCAACCCACACCAAACGAGAGGCAGAACTGCAAGACCTCACTATCCACGGACAACTCCAGGCATTGCAGCACCGGGAGCAGGACGAGCTGAAAGCGGCTCTTCGCAAGTACGGCACGGAGGTGGACGGAGGCTTTGAGGTGCATTTCGAGGGAGAGCAGCCCATCGTGGCAGGTTATCTCTTTGACGAGCCTCGTGACATCGTCATAGACGCAGCACGTTTGGATGCCGACGGAAACTTGTCGCTTCTTGGAGAGGACAAGGAAGTGAGGGATGGACAATACGACATAGAGCCAAGCGACATATTTGGCGGTCAGTTGGACTATGTCACGTCGAGTATAGGTGCATGGATGAAGTAGGAGCATGTATGACCCAGTGCATCGTATATGACGAGACGACCAAGGAGAGCGAGACCTTTTGCTCATTGACCGCAGCCAAGAAGTGGATGCGAGAGCGCATCAAACAGAAGCATGAGGTAAGCGGACAGAAGTACAGAGTCTATTCCGACGGAGAGTTTGTTAATTGCGGCTCTATCAGTCTCACAGGCAGCAACAAGTCTTTTGTCGCCAATACAAGGCAGACGAAGAAAGGATATTAATAACAAGGTAACGGCAAGCCTAACCAACTTGCCACACATATATTGATATGGAAAAGCAAATATTGAGTTTTAATGACTTGCCATCAGCATTGTCATTAGTAATAAACAAGCTGGAGATTTTAGAAGAAAAGTTTTCCACACTAATGACTCAAATTCAGCCCGATAAGGGATTGGAATGGCTTAGTGTTTCCGAATTGAGTGAGTATCTCCCTACCCATCCAGTTGAACACACAATCTATTGTTGGACAAGCAATAAACAAATACCATTCCATAAGAAGGGGAAACGTATCATGTTCCTCAAATCTGAAATTGATGAGTGGATGCAAGATAACAAGAGTAGGTCACGAGCAGAAATTATGAATGAAGCAATAGCTTATGTTCAATCAACAAGAAAAGTCATTTAAATAACAAGGTAACGGCAAGTCTAACCAACTTGCCACTATAACATTTTCACATTATGATTTACACTCACACTATCGGACGCATCGGAGCAAAGGATTGCCGCGTCATCACAGGTACACACGGAACATTCATGGCTGTTGACATCGCAGTGGACGACTACAGTAAGGGCAAGCAAATCACCACTTGGGTAAGGGTGAAGAGCAGCAAGGAGAACCATATCCGTTTGGCTGAATACCTCACCAAGGGTCGTATGGTGCTTGTGGAAGGCACACTGACTTCTTCCATTTGGACAGACCGCAACGGAGAGAACCACATACAGCATAGCATCATAGCTGACTCCATCGCCTTTGTCAATGCAGGGAAGAAGGATGCAACCGACACACCTGCAACAAAGGCACGCAAGGCAGCCAAGGCAGAGGGCGAGGCTCCCGTACCGCCAGCCGATGCACCGCAGGACAAGAGCGAAGACCTTCCCTTCTGAGGGTAGTATCAACTGAGAGTAGTACGTACTAATCGTAGTAAATCCGCTTTTACTATGGTTAGTATGTACTATCAGTAGTAGAATAGTAAAGTAGTATTCACTAATAGTAGTATCATGTTATGACACAGATAATTGCAGTATTAAATCACAAGGGTGGTGTAGGGAAAAGTACGACCGCAGTAAGCCTTGCGGCAGCTCTGCAACTGAGTAAGAAGAACGTCTTGGCTATTGACATGGATGGACAAGCCAACCTCACGGAAGCCTTGGGATTGTCCATCGAGGAAGAACAGACAGTCTATGGCGCAATGTGTGGACAGTACACCTTGCCGTTGGTCAAGTTGCACAACGGCATCACCGTCTCACCCTCATGCCTTGACCTGTCTGCGGCTGAGTTAGAGCTTATCAGCGAGCCGGGACGGGAGCTTATCTTGAAGGGACTTATCACCAAAGCCATCGCCAAAGAGCATTTCGACTACATCATCATCGACTGTCCACCGTCATTGGGCTTGCTGACCTTGAATGCCCTCACCGCAGCCGACTACATCATCATCCCTGTTCAAGCGCAATACCTTGCCATGAGAGGTATGGCAAAGTTGATGGACATCATCCGCATCGTTCAGGAGCGGCTCAACTCCAACCTTAAAGTGGGCGGCATCGTCATCACCCAGTTCGATCGCCGCAAGACGTTGAACCGAAGCGTGAGGGAAATCGTCAATGACAGTTTTCACGAGAAGGTTTTCAAGACCGTCATCCGTGATAATGTGGCTTTGGCAGAAGCACCCATCAACGGCAAGACTATCTTTGAGTATAATCCCAAATCCAATGGTGCCAGTGATTATATGTCTTTGGCAAAAGAAGTGTTAAACTTAAAATAGCATAGCCATGAGCAAGAGCAGTATGTTGAAAGAGGGAATGAAAGGCGGTCTCAACGGACTCCTTTCTTCCACAAAGAAGCCGAGTAAGGAGCAGATAGTCACAGAAACTACACCAGCACCACCTGTGTCTGTTTCTGAGACTACCGAAGTGCCGGTGCATTGCAATTTCCTTATCAACAAGAGCATCCACACGAGGATGAAGTACCTCGCCATCAAGAAAGGGATGTCCTTGCGTGATATTGTCAATGAGGCAATGACAGAATACCTAAAGCGGCATGACACATGAGTGCCGCGCGGTATCATCGCCGAACAGACGATGATACCGCTATCTCTTCTATAAACAGACTTTACTATCCGTAGTATGGTAGTAAAAACTATTCGACTATTATACTATTCGTAGTCGATACTACTTTTAGAAAATACTATCCAACTCATTTTTAGGGCAATAGTTTTCTCTGCTTGTAGGACTGTCTCCATGCTGATAAAAGGCAATGTCGTTCCCTATTACAAGATTTTCTCTTTTTCCCTCATATCAACTATCGTCCTTCCCCATATACAGCTTCGCCCCACGCCATCCCGCCCGTTTCCTCTTTTACATAACAGATTTCTTTTCGCCTGCCTTGCCGCTGCGGATATTGTTTTGCAAAGGTAATGCTGGCGATTGTTCAAACACCAAATCGTCCATTGCATTTGACCGAAAAATCTTCCTCTGCGTGCAGAGCGTATTTTTCGCTCCCGATTTGGCTTTTTGATCGCCATCACTCTTGGAAAGCAAAAAATATCCCTTGGGCAGGCAGGAAAAGCCTCCGAAATAAGGGAAGAAAAAACATAAGAGCAATGGCACACAAGAATGACTATCAAATCCAAAAGCAGTTAGACAAGCCTCAGACTTGGTTCTGCAAATACTATCCCGCACGCATCCGCAATGTGGGTGAGAAGGAGATTGCCGACAGACAATTAGTGTTTGACTTCAAGGGGACGGAAGAGCCTACGAGGAAGTGGCGCAGCGCACCGCAGAGAATATGCTGACACTCTACGGCAAGGGTTGCGCTGAACATCGTCTTCGCCCCCGTTCCAGCATCCACAAGCGAGAGCAACGAACTCCGCTACAAGGCTTTCTGCCACAGGGTGTGTGAATTGACAGGAGCGGAAAACGGCTACGAGCACGTGAGGGTATGCGGAGAGCGTAAGACCATCCACGATAACCGCAAGAACGAGGATGAAGTCCGCAAGGCGAATGTCGTTGAGTTTGATGAGCCGTTCTTCGACAACAAAATGGTGTTGGTCTTTGACGATGTGATAACCAAGGGTCTCAGCTATGCCAAGTATGCCAACCAACTCGAAAGGCTCGGGGCATGTGTTATTGGCGGTATGTTCCTCGCACGCACACATTATAAAGTAAGGTAAAGTATGACAAAGTACGACAAGGCAGTGTCCGTATGCTTCAGCGGACACCGCAGCGTACCTTTCGCCAAGCGGAGGGAGTTGAAGCAATGTCTCAAATCGGAGATAGCCAAGGCGTATGCCGACGGCTACCGGTATTTCTATTGTGGCATGGCAATGGGATTTGACCTGCTGGCGGCAGAAGCCGCCCTTTCGTTGCAATGCGAGTTGAAGGACTTGCAGGTGATAGCCGTTGTGCCGTTCCGTGGTCAGTCTGACCGGTGGAGCAAGGAAGAGCAAGCCAAGTATGATGCCATCCTGCGCATCGTGGATGACGTGGTCGTATTGAGCGAGCAATACTACAATGGCTGCCTTCTGAGGCGCAACGACTATATGGTCAACCGCAGTTCACGTCTCATAGCCTACTTCGATGGCAATCCCAAGGGCGGCACGTTCTACACCGTCAGAGAAGCCAAGAGGCAGGGATTGGACATAGTGAATCTTCATAATAGTGTATAACCCATAAAACAGAAAATGCTTATGGACGATATTGTTGCAATCATCGTTTGCTACTTCGTGTTCGGAGCTTTGGGCAATGTGCTCAGAGCTTTGTTCGGCGGAGAGAGACGAAACGACTTCCGCCGTGACCGCTAAGCGTCTTTAAACCAAGATACGCTGACAGCCATACGTCTGCACCTTACCCCCAAAAAGATGCAGCGGATAATTGTGTCCGTAGGCAAGGATATTCAGATTCCTCACCTTAACATTTTGATAAAAATAAAGATACTGCTGCCTATATTTCAAGACAGCAGTATAAACCTTACTCTGCAGGTGCCCATTTGCAACGCACAGGAGAGACGATTGCACCCTCTGCTTTCAGCTGCTTCATGGCTGCATCTACCTCTTTGCGGTCGAGACCGCTGAGTTCTGCGATTTTACCTGCGTTGAGAGGCTGACCAGCCTCTTTCATTGTTGCCAATACTTTTTCTTTTGCGTCCATTGTTTTGATGATTTGATGTTTTGTTTATAATCTTGTTATTAACTCTTGTATTTTGTCTTCCCTTATAATCTTCGGTTGTGCCTTACCTGCCAGAACGAGAATTTTCTTCCCGTTTCTGTAGATGTGCAGCTGTCTGCTTCGTACCACTGCTGTCAAGGTCTCATCATCCTGCATGGCTTGCCATATAGGATAATACACACCTTCTGGTTCAAACAACTTCTTCTGAAGGTGTGAGCACATGTTGGTTGTATCTATTGTCATATCGTTACGTCATATCATTAACATGATTCTGCCAGCTTCTTTTGTGAACATTTCAGGGAAACGGCAGATTGTTGCATACACCTGCTTGCTTGTCACAGGCTGACCGTCCTTTCTCAGGTGCAGCCTATGACGATTGATGGCATCGGCAATCTGGTCGGTTGTCATGCCGCCATTTCGCTTTACCATCACATATACTATGGCTTCTTCTATCTTCATCCTTTATTCATCTGTTTTTCAATCCATGCCATCAATACGGCAACAGCATATTCCTGTTCTTCCTTGGTCAGTGCCCTGCCTGCTGAGATGTGATGCCACTTGAAGAAGCATCCCCGGCAACAACAGCCAGTGGCATGTTGAGCCAGGAAAACAGGATGCCCACGCATGGGAGTCTGCTTGCCGTCGTTCGGTATGACAGCCGGAGCAAGTCTTTTTGCCACAAAGTCCTCTGCGTGTTTTCGTATCGTCGGCAATCCCTTTTCCATTACATACTCCCTGTCTTGCTTGGACAGATGGAACCGGCTGCGAAAATCAGACTTTGCCAATCTCTCAAAGAGATTCGTCAGGTCATACTCTTTCTTATCACCAGGAACGCTTTCTTGCGGCTCTTCCTCTTGGAACAACGATGGATATATGTATTTCTGTGACATCATTATCTGTTGCTTCTGATTTCTAATGTTATATCCATATATGACCGCTTGCCGTCTATATAGTCTGCATAGAGTATTTCTTCGCTTCTGCCTTTCAGAATATGGCACTTACCGCACAGCTCACAGTTGTGCAGACATCTCCATTCATTCAGAACGTAATCCAAACGTTCCTCTCGTGTAGATGATTCAATAGAGGGTGTGCTCATAATCAGTGTCTCCCACAGCGTGGTCAATCAGTGCCTGAAACTCTTCTTCCGTATAGTCTTCTTCCCAACCATACGTTACGTCCTTTATGCCCAAAGTAAACCCTAATGCCTCAGAATAGGATATGCCAATTTCAGCTGCAAGGTCTCTTGCCGCTTGAAAAATCTGCTCTTCTTTGCTTAAGGGCAGTTGTTTTCGCTTTCTTATGTTTTTTCTTTGGTTCCCCATTTGAGTATATTCGTTTAATAATCAGCGTTGATGGGCATCTTGAAATTCCTGTATTTCTTTCGGAGTTCCTCATTTTGCGCCTTCATTTCCTCATACATATCATTCAGTGCGTCAGGAAATCCCCATCCACAAGGGCTTGCCCAACGAAGGCATTGCTTGATTCGGGAATCATACTTGTCCCAAAGGTCATAAAGCACGATGATGGCGCAATGTCTTGTCGAAATACTCTCAACAGAAATCATAGAATTGCTCCCACATGTCTCCATAGTCATAAGTGAACTGACAGGCATTCTCCATACTAGAACACCATCAATTCTGCGACTGAATCTTCCGAAGGCTTCAGTTTCTTGAAGTCGGACAATGCCTTGCGGCACACTGAGAAGCGTGTCTTTGGCTCTCTGTTTCTGCTCGGATAGAACTCTTCCCGTATGATGTGCTTATACTCTTCCAGCTTCTGGCCCTCATTCGGCTCTGCATAGAAGTCAAGATATTCCTTTGCCTCTTTCCGTGCAGAATAAAGTTCCAATACCATTTTTATTATTTCACTCTTGTCCATGGACATGAGGACAGACTTTAATTTAGATTTTGACATTTCTGCTCTTTTATCTTAAAAACGGGTCAATCGTTGCCAGCAACTCTGATTTCTGCATCACACCGCTCGTCCTCCACAACACTTCGCCGCGTCTGAACAGCATCAATGTGGGCACAGACTGTATGCCATACTGACTTGCAGTCACCCCATACTTGTCCACATCTACCTTGATGATGCGGATTCTGTCACCCAACACTTCCTTCACCTGCTCAAGGATGGGGTGCATCATCTTGCATGGCTGGCACCAGGTGGCGAAGAAATCGACCAAGACAAGTTGGTCACTTGATATAACGTCTTTGAATGTTTCCATTACGATTTTCTGTAAAATTATGCTATTTTCTTTCCTGTTATCTTACAATACTGCCCTGCAAATGTTAAAATCGAGAAGAATTCAATGAAAAACCTCGTTATTTCAAAGAATATTCGTACCTTTGCAGCGCTCATCTATAGATAGAAGGAGTTTCGAGACCCGGTTGCCTTTGATGCAATTCGGGTCTTGCGTTTTATAGTGGTGTCTGCAATCTCTTTTTCATCTTCTTTTCCAAAGCCTTTAGTCCATACTCTTTTGTTAAGATGGTATGCTGTCAACAGATAGAATCCGTTGCTACGTTGTTGTTCCAAGACAATAACATACTTTTCCACTTTATCATAGATGTATGTTTTCTTGACCTTACGCTTTTTGCCGTCCCTCTCTTCTATGGTAAATACATCCAGATTGTCTGGTGTCAATTCTCTCACATGGTGATTTATCCAATGAAGCCTTTGTGAACGAGCCATCTCGAATACTCGCTTTGGATAAGTCGTACCGTCTTCGTTCTCAACCATGATTTCTTCACAGGTAAGATGCTTGAACAATCTTGCCATGTCAATCTCGCCATCTGTCTTTATAGGATAGATGCGCCACCCTCTGAATGAGAATTGACAGTTATCTTCTATATCACGCTTGAATATTGCATGAAGATCATGCTCTCTTTCTCGTTCACTGAGATATGCCAGTTCCAGCAGCTCAGGGTATTTCTTGATAATATTCAAACTGCTCATTGGCTATTTCAGTGCGATAAAAAAACAAATTAAACTTCTTTCTAAATTTGGGAGTTGTGGTGTTGAGACTGATATTACGTGTTTTTTTATCTTTTTCAATCAGCTTCATTTTGGCTCTCACCCTTCCTTCAACTTCTCCCTTTTCATATCTAAGGTTGTAGTTGATGGCTCCCATTAGAACATCTGCCAATTGGATGAAGACACTTTCGTGTGAACGTATAAACTGAAACCTGCCAATGGAAGAGTTGTATTCCATTATTTTTCTGAGCCTCTCCAGCTTATCGCTACTGCATGTGTCCTTGATATCCATATA
>ENA-OQED01000999-OQED01000999.1-human-gut-metagenome-genome-assembly--contig:-NODE-999-length-10758-cov-6.298749_pt1 | contig 10758 bp, 13 predicted proteins | sample MGYA00242790_ERZ504625 | MGnify/ENA primary metagenome ERZ504625 (study PRJEB26092, sample SAMD00036345) | human gut metagenome | host: Homo sapiens | study: EMG produced TPA metagenomics assembly of...
TGCCGGTTGCGGTGGGGGTGCCGTCAGCGCTTTCCGTGTTGACGGCGCTGGTGCCGGTGGATGTTGCGGTGCTGTCCTCTGCGGTATCTGCTGTCGCGTTTGCGTTGGTGCCGTCTTCGGCCTTGCCTGCGCCGCTGCTCGTAGCGTCGGCTTGCGCCTGCTGCCCGGCTGTTTCTTGAGGCTGAATCGCCTCCGCAATGGCTGCCATAGGCATCGTCGCGCCGACCATAGACGTGCACGCGATCACGCAGAACAGGTAGTAAAGGGGTCGTTTCATAGCGGAGCCTCTCGGTGAGCAGCCAATAGGGTCCGAAGGCAGCTCCAGGCCAGCACTCCGCACATATTTTGTTGGGGATTATTTTACGGGAACCCCAGTCAACATCAGCGAACTTTCTGGGGAATGTTGGGGAGGGGTTGGTTGCCCGGTGACGTTGTGGATCGCGTTGGGTTGACTATGCCTGATGCGGCCACTCTAGCATGAGGCCGTCTCGCGCTTCTTCGAGACTCGCCACCGAGACCTTCCAGGTAAAGTCCGCGAGGCTGCTGCTTAGGTCAAGCTCTCCATGGTCGTATTCTTCAAATTTGCAGCCTGGGTGATACTCGTTTGGTAAAAGGCGACATTCGACCGGTCGCGACCCGATGATTCGATACTCCCTCTGGTATGCGTACTTGGGCGTTTTGATAACGAGATTGTGCGGGATGCCCTCAAAGATCTCGCGGATTAGTTTTGGCCCGGGGATGCCGTAGGAGATGGGACCGTGGGCGTAGATGTTTTCGTCGTCGGTGGTGTGTCTGTCGGCGAGGCGCGTGAAGCTGTCGTACTGCACAATGCCGATCCACCCGTCCGCGCACCCGAACTCCTGGATCATTCGCATCGGGATTTTCACGGCGTTGTCGACGATATCGTTCTCGCGGACCGTGTACATGCAGTAGATGGGCAGGCAAGTATATCCGTAGAGACACACCCCGGGAGCCATAGACGCCTCGAGCGGATCGCCCTGCTCGCCAGGCAGGCTATGGTAGTAGCCGGCCGCGTTCATGTAGAGGCGACCGTTCAGTAGGTCTTCGATGAACGCCTCTTTGGGCGCGAACTTAAGTAGGTAGACGATGTCGTTGTTGGGCATGGTGTTTCCTTTCTTTGGTAGTGATGTCCCAGGTCGCTTTGTGCGTCCGGGTTGCTTGCTACCAAGGTAAGGGCGTCTGGTGGGATCCTCGTGCGGGAGTGGTGTGTGGCGTTTGCCTGGACTGTGCTTTTTCGAGATGACTGGGCGGTCAAGAAGTTTAGACCTGCGTCGACTCCATTTGTCATGTCCACAAAACCGTTGGCATTTGGTGTTAGCATCCCTAGTGTTCGCCTTGCCAGGAACGTTGTTAATTGCCATATGTATGGCTATTGCTCTATTAGGGGGATTCCCTTGGCAGATTTAGTCCATGTTTTGCCGTTCAAATCGGTGAGTGTCGAAGCTCAGAAAGCGCTCTCAAAGATTGAGTATCTCGAGGGTGATTCTGTAACCAAAGTGAAAGAGTATGACGACGTTGTGCGGTTCATCATTTGGGAGGCTAAGCAACTGTATGAACAGTTTCGATGGAACTATGGTGAACTGAGGCGCTTGGTTCCGTGTGATCAGTTTGACTTCTTACCCGACGGCTTTGCCAATGGGGGTTTTGGCGAGAGGACTGTTGTTAACGCTGCTTTTGGAAATTATGTTTCCGCAGCCCGTGGTCTTGTCGATAGAATGCAGGCAGTTATGCGGAAGTATGACCGAGGTTCAAATAATGAACTTTATAAAGACTATTGGAAACTGCCTTCTTCTTGGTATGACGAAGGTGGCCTCTATGTTTTTATGTATGAGATTCGAAATCCAGTTCAGCATGGTCAAACCGTTGTTTCGCTTGTCAGGGAAAATGATGCGACTAGGGTTAGATTTGAACTTGATCAAATTGTTGATATGCGCGAATACAATACCTCGCCAAAACTTCGCGCCTTTCTAAACAAGACAATTTCGAAAATCAAAGACCATGATTCATCCGATTGTCCGTATCTTTGTTTTCGATATACAAACATGAGGTACAACGAACTTGTTATTGAGTTATTCTGTCATTTCCTGAAATGTGCCGAGCCCAGAATACGCGCCGCTCGTAAGGATATGCAGAGTTTGCTATTGCAGCACAGCAAAGCAGTCGGCAAGCTGGGCGGCTCTTCTTTTGTTGCATATGTTGATGGCGATATGACCCATGTTTATGATGAAGTTGATGTTGACCCAGTTAAGCAATTAAAAGATATGCACCGAAAGGCACAGAAGCATCTAAAGGATGCTCGAAATGCAATTGCGGCTGAGCGCAGATCAATTCGCTAGAGAATAGCTCCAGCATTGCGGTTCTGCTCATGTTTGCGGTCGGACGGGTGCCTCTGCGGTTGCCGGTAGTCTGCGTCCAGAGTTCCATTAGCCCAGGTTTTTTATCCCAGCAAAATCCAGGATCTGCTTAGCTATCTATGGCTACGCTTCATTAAAAAAGTCGTTCTTCTTTAGCCGACCGAGATATCGGTCGAGTTCGTATAAAGCGTCAATGTAGACCTGAGCTGAGTTGCGGATATCGCGCATATCTAGACAGCATCTTTCAAAATGTAGCTTGCCAGTTTCTGTTTGAGTGCTACGACAAGTCATGAGTGCGATTTCGTTTTCAGCAACGTTGTCAGTCTCTTCTAATCCTTTTGGTGAGATGCGATAGATTACTGCGCCCGGATATGAGTCGAGAAGGCTTTTCCCTCTCACATCAATACAAATTCGCCCCGCTGGACCAAAGCCGTATTCTTCATGCCTCGTCGAATTCAGGGGGTGAGCAATTACGATTGAGCGAACCGCTTCAAGATAATTACGCGCCTCTGTGAGTTCATTCTGTCTCGAGAACTCGAATTTGGTTCTAATTACTTCTTTCAAACAGGTGTAATTAATCTGCCAGTATGCATCTTTAATCCAGGTGGCGAGTGCTACTAGAAATACGGTGTCCTTAATGTTGGGAGAAAATCCGTCTTTGATGGCAGCATTGAAGTCTTGAATGCTGTAGTTGGCCTTAAGAATAAGATCAGACATTAATTCATAGTGATCTAGGTCTTTCCAAGGCCACTTTTTCCAAATGCCGCCTTTGCCTTCACCCAGACCGTCCGTGGACTTTAGATGTTCGATTGATTGCACGTTGTTCCCGTCTACTTGAGTTCCGATCGGGCTCCTCATCGTTGTACGTTGTTAATTATCATAATGGCTCGACGGCAAAGCGAGGGGTTGGGTCACATTTTCGGGTACCGTCAAGATACTTTCGTAAATTGATTTAGCCGTCCTCGGCCTCGTCCTCTTCTAGCCCTCCGCTTTTCCCTTCAGCTCGTCCATCTCCTCCAGTTTGGACATGTCCAGGTACCTCCTCTTGCCCCATTCGTGCTCCGCTATGTACTTCAGTCTCGCTGACACCAGTATGACGACCGAGTTGCCGTCCGGGTAGGTCCCGACGGCCCTCGTCCTCCTCCTGATCTCGCGGTCGATGCGTTCGATCCCGTTGTTCGTCCTGATCCGGCGCCAGTGCTCCGGCGGGAATTCCGTGTAGGCCAGTGTCTCGGCGAACCCGTCGCTCACCGTCCTCGCGGTGGACACCGGCGCCCCCCAGAGGAGCTCGGAGACGTCCTCGATCCTCTTGGTTGAGACGCCCGCCAGGTACATCTCAACGATAGCCTCCTCGACAGAGGTCTCGCGCCTGCGGTAGCGCTCGATGACAGCCGTCCGGAAGGTCGCGCCGCGGAGTTTCGGCACGCCGAGCTCGACTTCCCCGGCCCCGGTGACGAACTTCCTCGCGTAGTGGCCGCTGCGGTAGACCTCCCGGCCCGCCGCCCTCTCGTAGCGTTCGGCCCCGACGGGCTCGGACGACTCGTCGTCGACTGATACGATGTTCGCATATACTGCCCGTGCCCCTTTCCTCGATGGTTTATTGTCTAGTCGCCAGAAATCATATGAATACGCGTGGACCGTGTCCCTCTATGTGTTTGTCAATTTGTGAAAGAAATTATGCGTCACCTCCTTATGCGCAACTACTTTCCCTATGGGTTATTAAGACTGCCCAAGACGGATTGTTGGTCGCCGGAGATTGGTTTGCCCAACTCCGCTTGAGACCCTTGGTGCGGATTTCCCAGTCGCCCTACAACGCTCTTGCAATGAGTGTTGTAGTGGTCATTGCCCAAACGTTCCTCGCGATTTATGCACTGTTTAGGAACATGAACTACTACGACATGAACGCACCGTTTCTCGAGAACTTCTTCAACACCGTTAAGGGTGCGGCACTGAAGCTGTCCTCGGCGATCTTGGGCGAACACGCGATAGATGTGCTGCGCAAGAAGAAGGGGGAGTGAGGGCGAGATACTCAGAATGTCAGGCCGTTAGGTACTGCAATCCCTCCCCGTTGTTGGCTGTATCAATGTGGGCCTTATATATCATGGACTTGATGTCGGTATGAATAGGGTGAGACAAAGTGGACGAGCTTTCCAAAGAAATTGCATCTCTGCCATCTGATGTATTGAGTAAAGCATATGATGATGCTCTGCATCCTGTGCTCTCATCGGTCGGAGACACTCTGAGTTTAGTTCCCAGAACCGTTGGCGTATTGCTTGGCCCCTGGAAGAAATGGGTGGTTAACGGCGAGAGCAATATTGAGGAGGCGATTCGGCAAATCGAAGAAAAGATGGAAGACGTCCCGGAGGACTGCTTCTGTGAGCCTGCACAGAATGTTGTGGTGCCGGCTATTCAGCAACTGTCATATTCGTACGACAGTCAGGACCTAAGGGGGCTGTACGTTAATTTACTTGCGTCCTCTATGGATAAAAGGGTTTCTCCTCTCGTCCATCCGAGTTTTGTTAGCATAATCGGACAACTGACTCCCGATGAAGCCAAAATGATGTCGTGGCTTTCTGAAGGGCTTGGTAAAGATCATATTCCGGTTATTGACTTACGCGTTGTCGAAGACGATGACATGCCAATTAAAGCTCGGTGGCGAGTGCTTTGCGAAAATTATACGAACGTATTCGATGCTATCGTTCAATGTCCTGAGAATGTGTCTTTGTATTTGAATAACTTGGAGCGACTGAAACTTTTAAGCGAAGAAACGTACTGTTACGAGGGGGAAGACGATTATCTTGGGATTGAGGATTCTGACAGGATCCGAAATATAAAGAAGGATAATACGCCTTCTGATGGATGGCGGTTTGATTGCGTACATCATGTTTTTAGGCTAACACCGTTCGGGAAGCTTTTTATTAAGTGCTGTGTTTAGTCTTCTCGGCAGTGCTGGTACGATTCGATTCTTGGCGGTTTGCTAATGGGTGAATGCGTTGGTCAGATTTGATGGGAATACCTTCTATTTCTTGTCAATTAGTCTTTTAAAGCTTCCGACCGTCGTCCTGGCGGTTTTTCTTTGTCCCCGCAATGATGGACAATTTCCTTAAACGATTTTGGTCCGTGATAGTTTCTCACGGTTCATTTTCGCTTCATTTTACGGTGATGGTGCCAAATGGTAAGAGGTGCATATGAACGAAGCGGTTTTAAGGGTTTTAGCCAGGCTGGGGCTCGACGCTAAACCATTCAAGCAGGAGAAAGTGATCGAGCTGGTCAAGAACCCCCTTTCCGGAGCATGGGTTACCGTCTATTCGCACCATGACGCTGCTGATGGAAGGCCTTCCGTTTTGCCTGTTTTGCCGACCTTACACGAAAACAGGAGATTCTTGCAGGTGATGATTGGCTGAAGCATGCTTCCAGTTTCTCGCCAGGCTTCTGCGTATGTGCAGATGACGTCACTTATCATGACGGGCGCGATGAGGGCTATGACTTTATTGTTGCCGAGCAGTATTTCTATCCGCTCGACCAAGCGCAGATTCTGGTCAACCAGGAATTTGTCATGCTGTTTGAACTCTACCGCGGCGAAGACGGTTGCTACTATAGCGTCGACAAGTGCGGCGAGAGAGAAAAAGTCGTTGACTTTGCTGGAGACGAGGTGCGTGTCAGGACCAAATATATACTGCGCTTCATTGCAGCTAAGCAATGCTTCTTCGTCTACTTTGTTGACGCTCGGCTGGCATCTTCGTCCAACTATCCTTTGGGGAGCACTGAGTGCATTTCAGAGAGTGATGAAGTCGGAGGGAACTACCATATCGGACAGTGGTACACGAGCGATATTGATGAAGGCTATCTGCTGTCCATGCTCTACGCTCGAAGCTTTATCGAGCCCGACGACGTCGAGACTTGTGGCGTATGGCCGTTCGATGAGAAAAATGAACGGTACCCCGAGTTCGTCATCGGCGAACGGCCTGACGGCTCGCTCGTTCGATACACATGTGACCCGAATAAGCTTGGCACCTACTTTGATAAGGAGCCTCGCGCCCCACATTACTTAACCCCCGTTTTCTTTAAGCCCGCTGTACTTGATAAGTACAGGAGTAGCCCTCACTTCGATGTCAGCGAGCGTCACATTTCATGTGGGAGCCAGTGGAGGTGCGAGATTGACAATGTTGACCCGGACAGAGTTATGGTTTATCTCGGCGATTTGGGACGCGATCTTCCCGAGAGTGAGCGCACTCATTTCCTTTCCTTCGAGATGTCTCCCGTTGACCAGCGCATTTCTGATGAGGTATTCAAGACAGATTTGCTCAATATGTGGGTTAAAGATCCGTCGGGCCCTGTTTCCATGCTTATGCGAGCGCGAATGGAACTTGATAAAGCATGGAGGAAACGGTTTGGCTTGGCGCTGTATAGGCCTTTCCACCGTGCAGACGAGGGCATTCTTGAACAAATCCACATTCCATCTGGCAACGGCGAGTCTGAATTTGAGTCCGTGACTATGGCCCTCACGAGAGCCCTCGTCGACTACATTGATGAAAGTGCTCTAAAGGACGCTGATGCGAAGGGTAGTATTAACAAGTTGGAGGCCTTTCTTAGCGGGAATGACATCGTGATCGACCTAAAGTCTCTCCGTGATCTTCAGAACCTTCGGTCGGCGGGGGCAGCGCACGGTAAGGGCTCAAAATACGATAGGCTTTACGGCGATGTGGTCACCGAAGACCATAGAGAAGATGCGAAAAGACTTATTGCTCGGCTTACGACCATGCTGAACGAGTTGACTGAGGCCTTAAAACCTGCCGACGATCGGAAAGAGTAATTGCAGGGTGATGGGCTGTCATGCGCTAGGGAAACAAGGCTGTTGCAGTTGGCGGATTTAGATATTCTTGCATCAAGACCTTCCGATTTCCTATAGATAGAGACAGGTCCAATTAACTTTCAATGTGTATCCTCCTTATTTTCTGAGTTTATGTAGCACTAGCTGCGTTTATAGGAATGGGCTATGCGCGATACGGCGGTTTCAGCATGAGGCCGGCTTGTACTTCTTCGAGATTCCATATACTGACACCTTTCAGGTCCGGCTTATGTCCGCGCCAGTATTTATGCTTTAAGCAAAGCGGCACGAGTGAACTTGCTGCGAGCCTCATGCTGTGAGCACGTTAATCAATCGGTCGTGAAGGCGAGGTGAGTATGAAAGGTAGAAACCAGCACGTTACGAAGCGGGCGGATGGCAATTGGCAGGTTAAGGGCGAGGGGGCGCGTCGCGCTTCCTTTGTTACGACGACCCAGGGCGAAGCTATAAAGCGCGGTCGTCAAATTAGTTCTAATCAGCACTCTGAGCTAATCACCCATCGTCCTGATGGCAGGATCCGCGCAAAGGATTCCCATGGGCACGATCCCTTCCCGCCGAGAGGATAGGAACTTGACGCCATTGCGGCTGCGGGCATGGATTAGCGTGTCCGCAGCCGCATACTTCCGAGTTTTGGCCTTGTACCCTTTGCTCCAGATGCTGCAAACACTTGATTGATGCTATTTAAGGTCTATAATCAAATAAAAACTCTGAAATATCTTTTCAAAACAATGAAAGGAATTTTGAGGACGATGCTTTGCCAGTTTACCTTCAGGAACTATAGATCCTATCGCGACGAAACTGAGCTTTCCATGCAGGCAACATCGATGAGGGAGTTCGAGCGCTCCCTCATAGAGTGTCCTGACGGGCAGAGTTTCCTTCCGGTGGCTGCGGTTTACGGGCCTAACGCTGGCGGCAAGTCTAACCTGCTCGAGGCTCTTGACTATATTCGTTCGGCGGTAGCAAGGCCGATTAGGCTGCTGTCTGCCAGTGCTGATGCACCAGGGGGTGATCGCCCTTCGATACCCCGTTGCTCTGCGTTCGAGTTCGATGACGTGTCGGCTGCTAAGCCCACCGAGTTCGAGCTCTACTATCGCGCGGGTGAGCATGAGTACCGCTATGCCCTGTCCGTGCATGCGGACGAGATCGTGTCCGAAGGACTGTGGCGGCGCAAATTGGGGGCGTCACGCACGGCGATGCTGTTCGAGCGCGAGGGGACAGGGGTTGAGCTTGGTCCCACGTTGCGTAAGCTCGTGACGGTCGCGAGATTCAACCCGAGTCTGCCATACCTGTCGTTTCTCTGCATCAACTTTGACGCGCCGGTGATCAAGGAGGCTGCCAGTTGGTTTCTTGATGGGGTGTTCCTGAACTACAACAGTTCCTATCTGGAGCAGATGCTCGAACAGTTGCTCGACGAGGATGACTCACTCGAAATCACGCGTTTTCTGCGTGCCGTTGACGTACGTATCGATGGCTTTAGGGTTGAGAAAGCTCCGGAATGGCGCGGCCAGCGCGTCTTCGTAAAGCATGAGGTGGACGGCAAGGGCTATGAGCTGCGCCTGTCCGAGGAGTCGGCCGGCACTCAGAAGCTCATGGGGTTGGCGTCGTTTCTGCTGGCGGCGCTCGAACGCGGCGGTACCGTCGTTGTCGACGAGCTCGACGCCAAGTTGCATCCGAAGCTCCTGCGCTACGTGATTCTGCTGTTCAAAGATCCCGAAGTCAACAAGAGCGGCGCGCAGCTCATCTTTTCGTCTCAGGACGTGTCCACTATGCGAAACGATGTTTTTCGCCGCGACGAGATATGGTTTGCCGCACGCGGCGAGGGGGAGGCGAGCCAGCTATGGTCGCTCGCCGACATCCACGAGTCAAATGGCAACCTGGTCAGCAAGAACGCGGCATTCGACAAGCAGTACCTGTCTGGCCGCTATGGTGCCGACCCGTATCTCACGCGCATTGAGGAGTGGGATTAGTATGGCCGCGAAAAAGTCGAGGGACTGGCGCAGCGGCAAGCGCGAGGGACGCTCTCGCATGGTACAGATGACGCGCCATCTCGTGGTGACCGAGGGCAAGGAGACTGAGCCTCGCTACTTCGAGGGCGTGCGCGCCGCGTTGGGCGCAGCAAACGAGCGGAAGGTTGCCGTAGTCGTTAAGGGGACTGGCAAACATACTCTCGACCTGCTCGACTTCGCCGTCGAACACTGCCTCTATGCGCCCGAGACGTTCGACCACGTGTGCTCGTGTATGACAAGGATGACTTCCCTGCGTCCGACTTCGACGCGATGGAACGTAAGTGCAACGAGCTCTCTGATGGTTCGAGGACCTTCCACGCGTTGTGGTCCAACCCCTGTTTCGAGCTGTGGCCGCTTTTGCACTTTCGCTACACGACCGCGCATATGTCCGCGTCCGACTGCCAGCATGCCCTCGCGCAGGAGATGTCGAAGAATTTGGGCATCGAGTACCGCAAGAACCTTGACGGGATGTTTGGGGCAGTGGATGATAGGCGAGGCGAAGCATTGCAGCGTGCTGGGCGCCTCGTCGCGTACCATAGGGAACTGGGTAACATTAAGCCATCTGCGCAAAACCCTTCAACTAAGGTTGGCGAGATATTTGATGTGATTGGGCCGTATCTGGTTTGACGGTCAAGTTCGATCGGGCTTGATGGGACTGGAGATTCATGAAAGATGTTGTTTCGGGCTGCCTGCCGTCTTTAACTGGATTGACCTTTTGGGACCCGATAGGATACTAGGCCGAATCTAGCGGTATTGACGCAGTCAACCTACGGGCCTGTGAACTGCCTCCCATTTCTTGGACACGAGAAATGGGAGGCTTTTTATGCGTGTCGACTTGAGGGTGAAGCACGATATCGAGGCCAGGAAGGCGGCGATTGGGCTCTTCGAGCGAGGCCACGGCTACAAGTCTGCGGCGAAGGCGCTGTCGGTCCCGCGCGGAACCGTGAGACAATGGCTCTGCGTATACCGGTCGTTCGGAAGCGAGGTGCTGCTATCCATGGACGGCAAGCAGGCCAGGTACACATACGAGCAGAAGGTCGCCGCAGCCTCCGCCGTGGTCGACGGCGGCATGACGAAGGCCGAGGCGATGGCGGCGTTCGGCATAATGTCGATGTCGCCGCTCAAGAAGTGGTGCGCGCTATACCGCCGGGGCGGCGCGGAGGCCCTGCGCCCGAGGCCCAAGGGCCGGCCGAGCGGTTCCAAGGCGAGGCCGCGCACCCGCGAGCAGGAGCTCGAGGAGCGCTGCCGAAGGCTCGAGACCGAGGTGGCCTACCTAAAAAAATTGCGTGCCCTGGTCGAGAGGGACGGGCTCTGACCAGGGCGAAGGTCGAGGCCGTGAGCGCCCTGCGCGAGGAGGGATACGGGCTGGGGCGCCTGCTGGAGTGCGCCGGCATGGCCCGGTCCAGCTACTACTACGCGCTGTCGCACCCGAAGGCTCCCACCAGGCCCGAGCTCTGGGAGGCCGCCGCCGAGATATTCTCGCGCACCGCCAACGGGTGCGGCCACAGGCAGATCGCCATGTGCCTGCGCG
>ENA-OQED01001000-OQED01001000.1-human-gut-metagenome-genome-assembly--contig:-NODE-1000-length-10756-cov-1.957287_pt1 | contig 10756 bp, 8 predicted proteins | sample MGYA00242790_ERZ504625 | MGnify/ENA primary metagenome ERZ504625 (study PRJEB26092, sample SAMD00036345) | human gut metagenome | host: Homo sapiens | study: EMG produced TPA metagenomics assembly of...
CCGTACAGGGCCGGGCGCATGAGGTTGGCCATGCAGGAGTCGGAGGCCGATGTAGTCCTTGTAGGTTTTCTTCTCGTGGATTGCCGTCGAGACGAGCCAGCCAGCAGGGCCCGTGATGGCGCGGCCGCTCTCGGTCATCATGCGACGTCGCCGAGGCCCTCCGGTACCATCATCTCATTGTAGAGCTTGTGGATGCCCTCGCCAACTGCTTCGAGGTCGACAGGCTCCTCTTCCGGGCGGTATGGGATGCCGATGCCGCCGCCGATGTTGACGAACTCGACGTGGATGCTGAGGCGGCGCTTAAGCTCGACTGCCAGCTCAAACATGAGCTTGGCCGTGAAGACGAAGGCCTCCGTGCGGCGCTCGTTCGAAGCGACCATCGTGTGCAGGCCGAAGCGCTTGACGCCCTTCTCCTGTGCCATCTTGTAGGCCTCGAAGAGCTGGTCGCGGGTCAGCCCGTACTTCGCTTCCGTCGGCTTGCCGATGATGTCGTTACCCTCGATGAGGTCGCCTGGGTTGTAGCGGAAGCAGAGGATCTTCGGCAGGCCGGCGTTCTTCTCGAGGTAGTCGAGGTGGCTGATGTCATCGAGGTTGATGATGGCACCGAGCTCGATGGCCTTCTGGAACTCGTCAGCCGGCGTGTCGTTGGAGGTCAGCAGGATCTCCTCGCCCTTGTAGCCCGACGCTTCCGAGAGCACGAGCTCGGCGAGGCTGCTGTTGTCCGTGCCCGCACCTTCTTCGTGCAAGACCTGCAGGATGCGCGGGTTCGGCAGCGCTTTGACGGCGAACTGCTCGCGGAAGCGCGGAGCCCAGGCAAATGCCTTCTGGAGCTTGCGGATGTTCTCGCGGATCGCGCGCTCGTCGTAGATGTGGAACGGAGTCGGGTACTTCTTGATGATTTCCTCAAGCTGCTCCTTGGAGAGCGGGAAGGTCTTCTTGCTCATATGATGTCCTCCTGTCAAATCTGGAAGTTCTAGAGAGAATTATTATCTGTAAAAATGTTAATTTATTATACCAAATAGGAATAATGCTGTCAATTCCTATGTTATAATTGTATAAGACATTCCGGCAATTTCTCGAAATTCATTCCCTTTCCAGACAGCATGGCTCGTTGTGTGGTAAAATGAGACTGTATTTAGTTTGAATCTAGGAGTTTACAGAAATGGGACGATTACTCGGCGTGCTGCGCCTTTTCCGGCATGACATCCTCGTCATGCTGCTCTCGCTCAAGAGCCGCCAGACACCGCGGAAGGTCAAGGGCATGATGCTCCTGGCCATCTTCTACCTCTTGAGCCCGATTGACCTGATTCCCGACGCCATCCCTGTCTTCGGCATGCTCGACGACGCTGTGCTCGTGCCGGCTGCCATCGCCATGCTCATGCGCATGCTGCCGTACCCTGTGCGGTCGGACTGCGAGCGCCAGGCCAACTACATCCTCCGCCATGCGAAGCTCGCCGGCATACTCGTGACCGTGTTCCTGCTGGCCTGGGTCGGTGTCATCGTCTGGGGCATCTACAAGCTCATCTCGTGATTGTGTCGTTTTATTTTCTATATTGAATTGAAAGGAGGCCGCAAGACTCTTGCGTCTTTATATTGCCGAGAAACCGAGTGTGGGCCGCGAGCTCGCCAAGTGCCTGACGGGGCCCATCGCGCGCCATGATGGCTACCTCGTGACGAAGGACGGCGTCGTGACCTGGCTCTTCGGCCACATCCTGCGCCAGGCGGAGCCTGAGGAGTACGATCCGAAATACAAGCGCTGGCGCGCCGACGACCTGCCCATCATCCCCGAGCACTGGAAGCTTTTTGTTGCCAAGGACTGTGAGAAGCAGTTCGCCATCGTCAAGTCGCTCATTGAGAAGGCTGACGAGATCGTGCACGGCGGTGACCCGGACCGCGAGGGCCAGCTGCTCGTCGACGAGGTGCTCGACTATCTCGGGAACAAGAAGCCCGTGCGCCGCATCCTCTTGAACGCGCTCGACGAGAAGAGCATCAAGAAGGCCAATGCGAGCCTGCGCGACAACCGCGATTTCTTCAATCTCAAGCAGTCGGCACTTGCCAGAGCCCGCGCCGACTGGCTCATCGGCATGAATCTCTCGCGCGCCTACACATTGGCCGCGCGCCGCGCCGGCCATGAGCGCCTTGTGCTGCCAATCGGCCGCGTCAAGACGCCGACGCTCTCGCTCGTCGTGCGCCGCGAGCGCGAGATCGAGAACTTCAAGCCCGTGACCTACTACCTCATCCGCGGCACCTTCCAGCATGCAAACGGCAGCTTCGAGGCGCAGTGGAAGCCGCAGGACACGATGGCGGGGCTCGACAGCGAGAATCGCCTCGTCGACAAGAAGATCGCGGACGAGAAGCTCGCCTTTTTCGAGGCGATGCCGCATGACGCCGTGATCTCATCGTACCAGAAGGTGAAGAAGCAGGAGCCGCAGCCATTGCCGTTCTCGCTCTCGACGCTGCAGGTGCTTGCGGGCAAGCGCTTCGGCTACGCGCCGCAGCTCGTCCTCGACACGGCGCAGAAGCTCTACGAGAAGAAGCTCACGACGTATCCGCGCTCGGATTGCGAATACCTGCCGACAAACCAGCTCAGTGATGCTGCGACCATCCTCTCGCATCTCGCGAAGGCCGGCGACGCGCAGATCGCCGCATGGGTGCCGGCAGCCAATCCGCGCCAGAAGAGCCGCGCCTGGAACGACAAGAAGATCTCGGCGCACCACGCCATTATCCCGACGACGGTGCAGGCCGATGTCACGAAGATGACGCAGGAGGAGCGCAATCTCTACCACCTCATTGCGCGCGGTTACCTCGCGCAGTTCTACCCCGTCCACACCTACGACCAGACGAAGGTCGAGGTCTGCTATAAAGAGGAGACGTTCACGGCCAGTGGCCGCACGGAGCGCGACCTCGGCTGGAAGGTCATGTACCAGTCGCAGAAAAGAAGCAGGAGACCGACGAGGGAGATGACAGGGAAGACAAGGACGAGAAGGAAGAGAACGCCAAGACATTGCCGGCCATGAAGAAGAAGGATGACGTGGCCTGGAAGCGCGGCCGCATGCTAGAGAAGATGACGAAGCCGCCGACGCGCTTCACGGCATCGACGCTTTTGGCCGGCATGAAGGAGATCCACAAGTATGTCAAGAATCCTGAAGCGAAGAAGCAGCTCAAGGACGTCTACGGCATCGGCACAGAGGCGACGCGCGCGACGATCATCGACGACCTCATCCGCCGCAAGTTCATGAAGGCCGAGGGCAAGAAGAAGTACCTCGTGCCGACGCCTGCGGCCTATCTGCTCGTCGACGCGCTGCCCGACGAGCTCACGTACCCCGACTCGACGGCCATCTGGGAGGACAAGCTCCACTCGATGTCAGAAGGCGGGGAGAGCCTTGCCGACTTCCTGCAGGGGCAGATTGCCTTCACGCGCAAGCTCTGCGCGAAGGCAGGTGACGTCCACATGGAGGTCAAGGGCGAGAACGTCTGCCCGCGCTGCCATCAGGGCGTCCTGACGAAGCGCAAGGGCAAGAACGGCGTCTTCTGGGGCTGTTCGAACTACCCGAAGTGCCGCATGACCTGCAACGATAAGGAGGGCAAGCCCGACCTTGAGGACGCGAAAGCGCGCCTCGCGCGCAGGCCGCGAAGAGCAGCGCCAGCGGCCGTCTCGGCCACTGCGATGGCCTGGCAGTCGCGTCAGGCTGATGCTCCTGCAGCGAGCCGCTCGTACAGCGGGGCTGAGCCGTACGACGATATCGCCGCGCTCAACGCGCTCTTCTCGCCCGACGACTACGCCGCGCGCATGGAGGCCGACGAGAAGAGCTATGCAGCACAGCAGCAAAAGACCTCCTCCTGGCAGTCCTGGGCCGACAAGCCCAAGTACTCGGCCAGCCCGATGGAGCATATGGAGAAGGATGTGGCCTCGTCGAGCTTCCTCTGCCCGCGCTGCCGCGAGGGTCATCTGCGCAGCATCCACGGCAAGAACGGCGTCTTCTGGGGCTGCTCGAACTACCCGCGGTGCACGGCGACCTTCGATGACGACCACGGTAAGCCGCTCTTGAAGTGATATCTGTTTTATATTAAGGAGAATATATGACAACATTTTGCGACTTAGGCGTCAGCGAGGCACTCGCAGGAGTCCTCGCCGACAAGAATATCAAGGAGCCGACGCCCATCCAGCAGCAGGCCATCCCGAAAATCCTCGCTGGCACGGACATCCTCGGCGTGGCGCCGACGGGCACGGGCAAGACGCTCGCCTACCTGCTGCCCATCCTCATGCAGCTCGACAAGGACCGCCGCGAGACACAGGCCGTCGTGCTGGCCCCGACGTATGAGCTGGCGATGCAGATCGCTGGCGAGGCGCGCGAGCTCAGCCAGAAGGCAGGCCTCGGCATCCGCGTGCAGGGCCTCATCGGCGGCGCGAACATCGCGCGCCAGATCGACAAGCTCAAGGAGAAACCGCAGCTCGTCGTCGGCTCGGGCGGCCGCATCTGTGAGCTCGCGCGCAAGGGCAAGCTCAAGCTCGCGGGCGTGCGCTTCCTCGTGCTCGACGAGTTCGACCGCCTGCTCGACGACCAGAACGACATGACGACAGCCGATGTCGTAAAATTGTTGCCGGCAGACCGCCAGGCCTTGATGTTCTCGGCGACCGACCCGAAGAAGGCGCGCGACCGCGCTTCGTTCCTCGGCCATCCGGAGTGCATCGAGGTCGAGGCGTCGGTCGAGGAGATGGCCGCCTGCCATCATTACTTCGTCACCGTACCGTTCCGCGAGAAAATCGAGCGCGTGCGCAAGCTCACGCGTTCCCTGCCGATCGAGCGCGGCCTCGTCTTCATCAACAGGACGTTCGCGGCCGAGCAGACGCTCGCGAAGCTGCGCTACGAGGGCATCCGCGCGGAGTCGCTTCTCGGCAAGGATGCCAAGCAGTCGCGCCAGTCGGCCATCGCCGCCATCAAGGGCGGCCGCGCCCAGCTGCTCCTGTCGACGGACCTCGCGGCGCGCGGCCTCGACATCCCGGCCGTCGACTACGTCATCAACCTCGACTTCCCGGAGAGCGCGCAGGTCTACCAGCACCGCGCTGGCCGCACGGCGCGCGCCGGCCGCAAGGGTGCCGTCATCACCTTGATTGACTTCAAGGAGGCCGTCAAGCTCGAGCAGCTCGGCAAGAAGCTCGGCATCGAGTTCGAGCGGCTGCCACATGCCAAGGCGGCTGTTCCAGCAAAAAAAGGGAAGCAGACCCGTCAGCATGGCCCGCGCGCGGCAAGACCGGCCAGGAAACACAATAAGTAAAGCATCAAGAAAGCATCAAGAAAAGAAGCGTGACTGTCACGCGGTGTTTTTGCGTTTTATGTTTTTCGATTTTTTAGGACTTAGGAGGTTCCTCTGATTTGGACATTGTGCCCATATTATTTCAGTTATTGCTCGTTTTCTTCCTCATCGCGATGAACGGCTTCTTTGTCGCGGCAGAGTTTGCCTGCGTCAAGATACGCCCCTCGCGTCTCGAGACGCTCATCCAGGAGGGCAGCCGTCAGGCGAAGTACGCCAAGAAGCTGACCGACCACCTTGACGCATCTCTTTCCGTGACACAGCTCGGCATCACGCTCGCCTCGCTCGGCCTCGGCTGGGTCGGCGAACCGGCCGTCGCGACGCTGATCCTGCCGATCACGCACGCCATCGGACTCGATGATGTCATCGGCACACGATTGCACTGGCGCTCGCCTTCTCCATCATCACGGGCCTGCACATCGTGCTCGGCGAATTGACGCCGAAGACGATGGCCATCCAGAACGTCGAGAAGATCATGCTGAGCGTGGCCCTGCCGATGCTCGTCTTCCACCGCGTCATGTACCCGTTCGTCTGGCTGCTCAACCACGTAGCCAACTGGGTGGCACACCGCATGGGCTTCCACACGGCTTCGGAGGGCGACGACGCCCACACCGAGGAAGAGATACGCCTGCTCATGGAGGAGAGCCACCGCCAGGGCCTCATCGACGACACGGAGGTCGACTTTGTCGACAACGTCTTCGACTTCACGGACCTCAACGTCCGCGAGATCATGACGCCGCGCACGGACATGGTCTGCCTCTACCTCGAGGACACTATGGACGAGAATCTCCACATCATTCTCGAAGAGCAGCTCACGCGCTACCCAATCTGCCATGAGGACAAGGACCATATCGTCGGCTTCCTGCACGTCAAGGACCTCATGCGTGTCATGGCGGAGGGGCGCAAGCCCAACCTGCGCCGCTTGGCGCGCAAGGCGCTGATCGTGCCGGAGAGCATGGATGTCAGCGTGCTCCTCAAGACGATGCAGAAGCAGCGCTCGCAGATGGCCATCGTCGTCGACGAATACGGCGGCACAGCCGGTATGGTGACCATCGAGGACATCGTCGAGGAGATTGTCGGCGACATCCAGGATGAGTTCGACGAGGAGCGCCCGACGGCCGAGCGCCGCGGCAAGCGCATCTTCTCGGTCGACGCCAAGATGCTGCTCGAAGAACTCGAGGATATCTTGGAGATCGACATCGAGGACGAGGACGTCGACACTGTCGGCGGCTGGCTCTACGACCAGATCGGCCAGGCGCCGCGCGTCGGCCAGATGGCGGCGTCCGGCGGCAATCTCTTTTACGTCGAGGAAGTGGACGGCGTGCGCATTACGCGCGTGCTCATCCACTGCGCCGAGGACCTCGTGAAGGAGCACGATGAGATCGTCGATATGCCGTAAGAATCTCATTCCATTTCCTGTACTAGGATTTTCGGGAGAAAGACAGTATAATAAGACGTATCAGGTGGAAACAGGAAGATAACAGATGATCATTACACTTGAAAATTTCACGAAGAGTTACGGCGAGAAGCAGCTGTTTGCCGGGGTCAACCTCAGCATGGACGCGGGGGACAAGGTCGGCATCGTCGGTGTCAACGGCACGGGCAAGTCGACGTTCCTCAAGGCCATCGCAGGTCTCGTGCCCGTCGATGACGGCACGATGGTCACGATGCGCGGTCTGCGCATCGAGTACCTCGCGCAGGACAAGGTCTTTGACCCGGAGCACACGGTGCTCATGGAGGTCTTTCGCGGCATGACGCCCTTGATGGATGCCCTGCGCGGCTACGAACTCGCACTGGCTGAGGCGGCCAAGGACCCTGAGAGCCCCGCGATACAGAAGCGCATCATGCAGTATGCGGAGAAGATTGACGAGCTCGACGGCTGGCAGGTCGAGAGCACGGCCAAGACCGTGTTGCAGAAGCTCGGCATCGGCGACTATACGGCCAAGGCCGGCACGCTCTCGGGCGGCCAGCAGAAGCGCCTGGCTCTCGCGACGGCGCTCATCCAGCCGTGTGACCTGCTTCTTTTAGACGAGCCGACAAACCATCTCGACAGCGAGACAATCGCCTGGCTCGAGGAGTATCTCAGGGGCCAGAAGGGCGCGCTCCTGATGGTCACACATGACCGCTACTTCCTCGACAACACGGCGACGAAGATCCTCGAGCTCGACAAGGGCAGTGCCTACACCTACACGGGCAACTACTCTTCATTTCTCGAGCAGAAAGAAGCGCGCATCGAGCGCGAGGAGGTCAGCGAGCAGAAGCGCCAGAACTTCCTGCGCAACGAGCTCAAGTGGCTGCGCCGCGGCGCACAAGCCCGCTCGACGAAGCAGCGCGCCCGCATCGAGCGCTACGAGGAGGTCAAGAACAAGAAGGTCGACCTCGACCGCAGCACGGTCGAGATCGGGCTCGCGGGCAGCCGCCTCGGGCGTACCGTCATCGAGCTCGACCATGTGAGTTACGAGGTGGGCGGCCGGACAATCATCCGCGACTTTTCCTACACCGTCCTGCGCAATGACCGCGTGGCCATCCTCGGCCGCAACGGCACAGGCAAGTCGACGCTCCTCAATATCTTTGCGGGGCGCCTGCAGCCGACGAGCGGTACGGTGACGATTGGCCAGACGGTCAAGATCGGCTACTTCACGCAGCGCGCCGTCAGCATGGACGAGCGCCTGCGCGCCATCGAGTACATCCAGGAGGCCGCGCGCGCCATCACGCTCGCGGACGGCTCGCGCATCTCGGCCAAGGAGCTCATGGAGCGTTTCCTGTTCCCGGGCGAGCTCCAGTGGACGCCGATTGCGCGGCTGTCGGGAGGCGAGAAGCGCCGCCTCTTCCTGTTGCGCATCCTGATGGAGGAGCCGAACGTCCTGCTCTTAGATGAGCCGACGAACGACCTCGACCTCGAGACGATGGCCGTGCTCGAGTCGTTCATCGACGACTTCCGCGGCGCCATCCTCTTTGTCTCGCACGACCGCTTCTTCGTCGACCGGCTGGCCGACAAAGTCTTTGTCTATCAGCCCGACGGCAGCCTGCGCCTCTACGCGGGCGGCTACTCCTACTACAAGGAGAAAGAGCGCGAGGAAGAGGCCGAGAATGCTCAGAAGGCTCAGACTGCACAGGAAGCGGGTGGCAAGAAGGAGTGCGAGCCCAAGAAGGCGCAGGAGCGTCCCGCGCACGAAGCGAAACGCCGCCTGAGCTTTGGCGAGCAGAAGGAGTACGCGGAGATCGAGGGCGTCATCGCCAGCAAGGAAGGCGAGCTCAAGGTCGTCCGCCTCGAGATGCAGCAGAATGCATCCGACTACACGCGCTCGCAGAGCTTGGACGCGAGGAGACGCGCCTCGCCGCAGAGCTCGACCACCTCATGGAGCGCTGGGCGTATCTTGAGGAGATCGCCGAGCAGCAGGACTCCTGAACCACTGTTCAAGACGCTAATCATTTATCTCTATTCAACTATAAAGGGGAAGGTAATCATGGCATTTGACAAGAACCAGTTTGCTGAGATCATCGAGGAATTCAAGATTGACGGGACGCGCCTCCACGAAGTCGCGGCCGACTTCCGCTATGACCTGCGCCAGGGCCTCGATGACCCGTCCGCCTCGTCACTGCGCATGCTCAAGTCGTACGTCGGCCTGCCGACGGGCGAGGAGACGGGCGAGTACCTCGCACTCGACTTCGGCGGCACGAATGTCCGCGTCCTGCGCATCCGCCTCGACGGTCACGGCAAGTTCGAAGTCCTGAAGAAAGTCGCCAAGCCGCTGCGCGTCGAGGGCGTCTACGACTTCGTCGGCGAGGGCTCGACGGCCGAGCAGCAGTTCGATTTCATCGCAGAACTCGTCGATGAGGCCATCGAGGGCGACCACACGACGAAGTATCTGCTTGGCCACACCTTCTCCTTCCCATCTGAGCAGACGGACCTCTACAACGCAAAGCTCATCATCTGGACGAAGGAATTCGCTACGGCAGGCGTCGAGGGCAAGGTCGTCAATGACCTGCTCAAGGAAGCGCTGCACCGCCAGGGCATCGACAATGTCGAGCCGACGGCTGTCATCAACGACACGGTCGCCGTTCTGCTCGCCGCTGCCTACAAGCAGGCCGACACCTACATCGGCTCCATCTATGCGACAGGCCACAACACCTGCTACTTCGAGCCGTTCAAGGGCAAGGCAGAGCGCCCGATGATCCTGAACCTCGAGTCCGGCGGATTCATGAAGCTTGCGCCGAACCGCTTTGACGCAGAATTTGATGCTCAGTCCGAGAAGCCGGGCGAGCAGCGCCTCGAGAAGATGGTTTCCGGCCGTTACATGGGCGAGCTCTTCGGCATGGCTATCGCTGAGCTGCTCGGTGAGAAGGGCAAGAAGTACGGCTTCACGAGCATTGACATGAGCAACATCATCCTCGATGAGACGGCGGGCCTCTCGGAAGTCGGCCGCATCGTCAGCGCCAAGACGGGCCACGACCTTGAAGAAGTCGACCGCCAGCGTCTGCAGGAGCTCGCATCGGCACTCGTCGTCCGCTCGGCACGCCTCGTGACGGCTACTTATGTCGGCATCATCTGGCAGCTGGCTGGCGATGAAGCCATCAAGAAGCAGCACATCGCCATCGACGGCTCCGTCTACGAGAAGATGCCGCTGGCGAAAGAGAACATCATGCGCGCCCTCTCCGAGCTGCTCGGTGAGTCGGCACCGCTTGTCGACACCGTACTCGAGAACGGCGGTTCGGGTCTCGGCGCCGCCATCGCCGCTGCCATGTCGCAGCAGCAGGCATAAGGCGGTCCGCCCCACCTAGATAAGACTGTCACACACGCAATCCATTGCACCGGCGCCATTGGTGCAGTGGATTTTTTATGCTATAATGAAAGTCAATGAAAGGGTACGAGAAGGGGGTGAAGACCATCGAGCAGTCACTTGGTATGAATCTCTCGCAGCACCTGGCGATGACGATGCAGCTGCAGCAGGCCATCGAGATCCTGCAGCTCTCCGCGCAGGACCTCTGCGCGACCATCGAAAAAGAATATCTGGAGAACCCCGTGCTCGAGATGGACTATCCGTCAGGGCGCCGGGAGCTCTACGAGTCGGACGGCCCTGCGCATGCAGGTGTCCGCGCGCTCGCCGACTATCTCGACGGCGGCAGCAAGCAGCCCGCCTACTTCACTGATGAAGATGAGCGCCAGTTCGACGCACCGGCACCGCTCCACGCGACTTTGGAGGAAGAACTGCTCGAGCAGGTCAACTTCACCTTCAAGGGGGAGCACGGGGCAGAGAAAGAGCGCGCTGTCGCGACCTTCCTCGTCGGCTCGCTCGACAGCCGCGGTTACTTGACACTGCCCGTGGCTGAGGTTGCCCGCGCGATGACTGCGAGGATGCGCAGGACCTCCGCCTCGCTGCAAGCCATCGCGCGCGCAGCCTCCGCTACGGGCAGTGTCAGGTAGCCGCGGCTGTCGAGCGAG
>ENA-OQED01001001-OQED01001001.1-human-gut-metagenome-genome-assembly--contig:-NODE-1001-length-10753-cov-3.691323_pt1 | contig 10753 bp, 14 predicted proteins | sample MGYA00242790_ERZ504625 | MGnify/ENA primary metagenome ERZ504625 (study PRJEB26092, sample SAMD00036345) | human gut metagenome | host: Homo sapiens | study: EMG produced TPA metagenomics assembly of...
CTTATATGAAAACCCAGAATATCTGGGTTCCGATAATTATTCATTTTCTGAATAATAATATGGTGGTAGTTTTTTCAGGAACGTACTCTGCGGATGTACTTCAGAATCAGCAAATCCACTGGGGAGATATTCCTGTTGCACTGGTAATGAATCTGCTGATCTTTGGATGGGTGATCTTTCTGAAGCCATTTAAGGAGAAAAAAGCATAATATTGAATTCATTCAAATTATTTACCACAACCACAGAAATTTTTGAATATAAGCACAAAACCACTGCGATTAATATTGAAGAAACGCACATAATATAAAACATATAAATTGAAGGAATGTATATTTTGTGATATGTTAGAACCGTTTTATCTCTTACCGTTTTTGATAAAATGAGTTTGATAAATTGGATTTGTGGAGGTACACGATGATAATAAAAATTGTTACAATTTCACTGATGACAGTGTTCTACATCTGCTATTTTGCAAAGCTGATTAGTCAGAAAAAGCAAGGCATAAAGACAGATCAATTAGGAAAAGGAAAAGAGGGATTTGTCAAATTTATAGAAGTAACTCTTAAAATAATCACATATTTGCTTCCTGTAATACAGATTATCAGTATTGTGTTTTATTCGGGAACAGCACATATTGTATTGCAATTTACAGGAGTTGTAATAACAATGTTAGGTGTACTTGCTTTTATTGTTTCTGTTACACAGATGAAGGAGAATTGGAGAGCAGGTGTGCAAAAAGAAGAAAAGACCAGTTTGGTAACAACGGGCATCTATTCTATTAGCAGAAATCCTGCATTTTTGGGTTTTGATTTAATGTATATAGGAATATTGTTTTCGTTCTTTAATTGGTTCCTTTGCTATGCCACCGGTTTTGCAGTGTTATTTTTTCATTTGCAGATAGTCAATGTAGAGGAAGATTTTTTGATAGAAGCATTCGGAAATGAGTACCTGCAATACAAATCAAAAGTATGCAGATATTTAGGAAGAAAAAGATAACTTAGCATTTGTAGGTGTAGATGGTGGATCTTACTCTTATTTGTATCCCTCTGTATAACGAAATGTTCAGAGGCTGCTTTACAGTGGTGGAAAGAAAAATATCAAAAAATTGATGATTAATGGTGAGATTGTGATAGAATGGAAAAAAGAGAAAAGCACACCTATTGTTTTGACCGTGGATGAGTATGAAACCATCCGTCTTTTGGACAAGAAAGGTTATAGTCAGGAGCAGTAACTGCAGCTTTGGAGGATGTTACAAACAGGAAATTTACAAAAAATATGCAGCGGGCATTAAGCTATTTGGAGGAGTTTCAGGAGATGCGGATAAAGCAGTAGAAGCTTTTATCAATGATGCGCTTGATTATAATCCGGATGTGAAGTGTTCTCACCATGAGCACAACCATGGGGAAGGACATACATGTGGTGAGCATGGATGCGGAAACCATAGCTGTCATTAAGAAAAATATATAAATACGCCAGTGAAATAATACAGATTGGTGCAGTTCTCTTAGATGAAGGATTCAACAGAAAACGAGGTATTAAAGATGATAAAAATTATATCAGACAGTACATGTGATCTGTCACAGGAAGTTTTAGAAAGATACGATATAGATATTATTCCGCTTCATATTGTAAAAGGAGATGAAGAACTGGAGGACGGACCGCAGATAGACATTCACGCATTGTATGAGTGGGCTGATAAAAATAAGACTACACCAAAGACTTCAGCTCCATCTATAGAAACAGCAATGAATGTAATGCGGCCATATATTGATGAAGGCAGGGAGATAATATGCTTTTCCATATCAAGTGAGATGTCGACATCAATCAACGTGATCAGAATGGCGGCAGAAGAACTTGATGCAGAAGATAAAGTTACGGTGATAGATTCAAGAAATCTGTCCACAGGAATAGGCCTGCTTGTTGTTGAGGCGGCAGTTATGGCAGCAGATGGGAAATCCCGTGAGGAGATAAAAGCCGGAATTGATGAATTGATCCCGAAGGTAAGAGCAAGCTTTGTTGTAGATACACTTGTGTACCTTTACAGAGGTGGCAGATGCAATGCGGTTTCTGCGCTTATCGGAGGAGCATTGGCACTTCATCCCATGATCGTTGTAAAGGATGGTAAAATGGATGCAAGCAGGAAATATAGAGGTAAGATCGGTAAAGTCATAAAGAATTATGCAAAAGATCTGGAAGAGAACCTGAAAAACGCAATACCGGATCGGGTATTTATTACACATTCGGAATGTGATGCTAAGACAGTTGAAGAGGTAAGGGATTACATAGCCTCTCTTGGCATTTTTAAGGAAATTATAGAGACAAGAGCAGGTGGTGTGATTTCATCACATTGTGGGCCTGGCACACTCGGAGTGTTATTTATTGCAAAATAATGGAGTTTCATATAGTAAGTGCTTTGAAGCTGCTCGGAAAATATAAACATTTTATAAATTATTAGCACTCACTATTGACGAGTGCTAATAATAGGTGTATAACATAGTCAAGAACAAAGGAAAGGAACAAAAAGCAAAGGCTTTGAGTTCTTGAAACATCCCGGTTCCAAAGAAACAGGTTGACACAGATTTTATAGATTAAGAAGGAGAGATGACTTATGTTGATGCCTAGTATTTTTGGAGAAAACTTATTTAACGATGATTGGATGGATTTTTCATTTCCTGATGTTGACAAGGCGCTTTATGGTAAACACGCAAAGAACGTTATGAAGACTGATGTCAAGGAAACAGACAATAGCTACGAAGTAGATATAGATCTTCCGGGATTCAAGAAGGATGAGATTGAGGCTAAGCTGGAGAATGGTTACTTAACTATCAGCGCAGCTAAAGGACTTGACAAGGAAGAGAAGGAAGAAAAGGATGGCAAGTATATCCGCAAGGAGCGCTATTCCGGTGCTATGAGCAGGTCTTTCTATGTAGGTGATGAGCTGAAGCAGGAAGATATCAAGGCAAAGTATGAGGACGGTATTCTTAAACTTTCAGTTCCGAAGAAGGAGCAAAAGAAAGTTGAGACCACAAAGCATATTGCTATTGAAGGATAAACTTAATTTAAATCATGTTATGAGAAGTCGCACAGGCATATGGCCTGGGCGGCTTTTTAAATTAAAATACAAAGGAGCAGTATGATGTTTGCATTAGAGGGAAAGCATAAGAAATGGAAAAATGTCGATAAAGAATGCTATATTGTAATTTGTCTTTCAATCGGATATACTATAGCTTAATTATAGCGGAATGAGGGAAAAATAATGTCAAAAGATGAATACTTAATTACAGATGCCCCGTTAAAGGCGTTGACAGTTTTTGCAATGCCCATGATTTTGGGCAGCTTTTTTCAACAAGTATATAATATGGCTGATTCAATCATTGTTGGTCAGTTTGTAGGCTCCTCTGCACTTGCGGCAGTTGGAGCCTGTGCTGCGCTTACGAATGTGTTCATCTGTATAGCACTGGGAGCCGGTGTAGGAGCCGGTGTACTTGTGAGCCGCTATTTCGGCGCCAGGGATTACGGCAAAATGAAAACAATAGTATCAACATCACTGATTAGTTTTCTGGTTTTAAGCGTACTTCTGGGTGTCTTTGGCTTTTTCTTTTCACATTCAATGATGAGCTTGCTACAGACACCTGCAGATATACTGGATGAGGCAGTGCTGTATCTTAGGGTTTATTTTGTGGGATTTCCGTTTCTGTTTATGTACAACATACTTTCAACGATGTTTACATCGATTGGCGAGTCAAGGATTCCGTTGGGGCTTTTGATATTTTCCTCTGTGTTAAATATATTTATGGACCTTTGGATGGTGGCAGGCCTTGACCTGGGTGTGTTCGGTGCTGCCCTTGCAACTCTAATTGCTCAGGGAATCTCTGCAGTGTTTTCACTTTTAATTTTCCTTAGCCGTATGCGCCGGTATAAAAGTCGCTTTGAATGGTTTGACAGACATGAGCTTCGTTCCATGCTCGGATTGCTGTGCCTCGGTTCTCCAGCAGTCTACGGTGTCAATTGGCATGATGATAGTACAGGCAGTTGTGAATCCGTTCGGTACACAGGCGCTTGCAGGATATTCGGCAACGATGAGGGTCGAGAATGTATTTTCACTGATATTTGTATCCATTGGAAATGCAGTTTCTCCGTTTGTTTCCCAGAATCTCGGAGCAAAGAAGACAGAACGTATCAAAAAAGGCTATCACGCAGCGCTGGTGTTAGACCTGTGTTTTGCAGTGCTTGCTTTTATAGTAATTGAAACACTGCATACACAGATTTCCTCATTATTCCTGGGCAAAGACGGAACGGCCCTGGCATATCAGGTATCAGGGGATTATATGAGATGGCTTGGCTTCTTTTTCATTTTTATGGGTATAAAGATGGCCACCGATGGTGTGCTTCGTGGACTTGGCATCATGCGTCCGTTTCTCGCTGCAAATATGGTAAACCTGGCAATCCGCCTCTCGGTTGCCTTAATCTGCGCGCCGCGTTTCGGTATTGCATTTGTCTGGCTTGCTGTACCGGCCGGCTGGCTTGCCAATTTCCTGATTTCCTATGTGGCTCTCAGAAAATCCTGGCCGGCAGAATAAAAGTTACTATAATTCAAGCTTCAGATAAATCTCGTCCCTCTCATCCTGCACTGTTTTGCCGGCAGCAGTCTTTACAATACGATATGCCTGCGTCCTGCTTATAGGCTGGTATCTGCAGGTATAATTGTAAACGTTGTCCCACTTTAATCTAAGCAGGTCACTGATTCTTAGTGCTGTGTTTAATCCCATCACAATTAAACAGTAATTGCGGCTGTATAGTAGAAAATGTTATCCGGCACGTACAATATGACAGACTTTCACCCTCAGAATATCCAAAATCAACAACACGACAATGGTAAGTTAAAAATAAAAAAATGCAATATTTTGTTTATAAAAGGGTAAGAAAGTAAACACAGCATTTTCACAATTGTCCTGTATACTGACATCATAAACAAAAGAAATACTCATATTAATCTTTTTCATATTTTTAGCCGGCACACTCCACATGTACCGGCTTCCTCTTTATAGTTGGAAGACTAAAAAGTGCCTATATAAGTAATGAAAAATCAGTTGATTTCGTAAAGTCCCTCGCTTATAATGATATTAAGGCAGAGAGCCTTTTGCGGAATCTTATAAGTGTTATGCACAATACAAAAGGAGGGATGCCGACTTGAATACAGAAATAGCAAATGCTGTGAATGCAGCAGGAGATAAGGCACAATATGATACTCGTGTTAAAAGGTTACTGGCACAGAAGAGTATATTAGCACATATTCTGGTGAAAACAATCGATGAATTTAAAGGAATGAAGCCGGAAGATGTTGTGAAATACATCGAAGGTGAACCGAGTATTAGCGTTGTTCCGGTTGAGCCGGGATTAGCAAATATGGAAAAAACAGATGCTGCAGGACAGCGTATTGTAGGTCTTAATACAGAAAATGCTGAAATTAATGAAGGATTAGTCAGATTTGATATTATTTTTTATGTCCGTATGAAAAATGGACTTTCGCAGATTATTGTGAATATTGAGGCTCAGAAGGATGAGCCGACGGAATATAAAATTTTAAATCGGGCAATCTTTTATGTGAGCAGGCTGATTTCGTCACAAAAGGAAAGAGATTTTGTAAATACTAACTATGATGACATTAAGCAGGTATTCAGCATATGGATATGTATGAACATGGATGATAACAGCCTAAGCCATATCCATTTGACAAAAGATGAGCTGCTGAAACCATGTAACTGGAAAGGTAATCTCGACCTGTTAAACATTGTGCTAATAGGAATCACAAATGGGATTCCGGAACATGATGAAAAATATGAAATGCACCGGTTGATTGGAGCTTTGCTTTCAAGTGAATTGAAAGAACAGGAAAAATTGGATATCATAGAACATGAATATAATATTCCAACCAGTCAAGAATTTAGAGAGGATGTGAGAATTATGTGTAATCTGAGTACAGGAATTGAAGAAAGAGCTACTGAAAAAACAAGCGAAAAGTTTATTCTGAATATGTATAAAAAGGGTTATACATTGGATCAGATCGCAGATGTAGCTGAAACAGATGTTGATGAAGTTGAGGCAATTATTAAGAAGAAAGAGCCTGCAATGGCGTAACTATCATTATCAAAAATAAAACGTAATTTCTTGCATAACTCCATAGTATATGTTACGATTTTACTGTTGTTAAGACGAATCTAAAGGATGATGCTTGCACGCATCATCCTTTTTAAATACAGGAGAAGTAAATGGATATCAAAAGACAGGAAAGAGCGCCGATTTATGAGGCTCTTGAGGAGTTTAAGAAGAAGAGAGTGGTGCCGTTTGACGTGCCGGGACACAAGAGAGGCAGGGGAAATCCTGAGCTGGTGCATCTGCTCGGAGAAAAGTGTGTAGGGCTTGATGTCAATTCAATGAAGCCGCTTGACAATTTGTGCCATCCGGTTTCGGTAATCAGAGAGGCGGAGGAGCTTGCGGCGGATGCCTTTGGAGCGGCAAATGCTTTTCTTATGGTAGGAGGCACCACCTCTGCGGTGCAGGCCATGATTTTGTCCACCTGCAAGGCAGGAGACAAGATTATACTTCCGAGAAATGTTCATAAAAGTGCTCTTAATGCACTCGTGCTCTGCGGAGCGATACCTGTTTATGTCAATCCGCAGACGAATGCGAAGCTTGGTATTTCGCTTGGAATGGAGATTGACCAGGTGGCGAGGGCTATCGAGGAGAATCCGGATGCAAAGGCGGTGCTTGTAAACAATCCGACGTATTACGGAATCTGTTCTGACCTTAAGTCGATAGTTGCGCTGGCTCATTCGAAGGGAATCAAGGTGCTCACGGATGAGGCACATGGTACACATCTTTATTTTGGAAAGGGGCTTCCGATATCAGGAATGGCAGCCGGGGCAGACATGTCTGCGGTATCGATGCACAAATCGGGAGGAAGCCTGACACAGAGCTCGATTCTGCTCACCGGAAGGGATGTGAATGCTGATTATGTGAGGCAGATTATCAACCTCACACAGACCACGAGCGCATCTTATCTGCTGTTGTCAAGCCTTGATATATCAAGAAGAAATTTAGCACTCAGAGGCGAGGAATCCTTTGCCAAGGTGGCACAGATGTCGGAGTATGCAAGGCAGGAGATTAATTCCATAGGCGGCTATTATGCGTATGGGCGTGATCTTGTAAACGGCACGAGCATATATGATTATGACGTGACAAAGCTGTCCATCTATACGCTCGATATAGGGCTTGCAGGAATAGAGGTATATGATCTGCTGCGTGATGAGTATGATATCCAGATAGAGTTTGGAGATATCTGTAATATACTTGCGTATATATCAATTGGTGACAGAATACAGGATATAGAGAGGCTTGTAGGTGCGCTGGAGGATATCAAGCGCCTTTACAGCAAGGACAAGACCGGACTTTTGTCGGGAGAGTACATAAATCCAAAGGTGGCGGTATCGCCGCAGGAGGCGTTTTATTCGCAGAAGAAATCAGTGCGCATTATGGACGCGGTAGGTGCTGTAAGTGGTGAGTTTGTCATGTGTTATCCACCGGGAATCCCGATTCTTGCACCGGGAGAGCTTATCACAAAAGAGATTGCGCAATACATTGTCTACGCAAAGGAAAAGGGCTGTTCAATGCAGGGAACAGAGGATCCTGCGGTAGAATATCTTAAGGTATTGAAGCAGTAAACAGGAGGAAAAGCTATGCAAATGTGGTTTTCACAATATCATACTGCCAATGTCAAGCTGGATGTAAGGATACAGGAGCAGCTTTTTTCAGGGCAGAGTGATTATCAGAAAATAGATGTGTTTAAATCATATGAGTTTGGCAAAATGGTCGCGCTGGATGGCGAGATTGTTTTTTCGGACACAGATGAGTTTATATATGATGAGATGGTCACACATGTGCCGATGGCGGTCCACCCGAATGCAAAAAAGATACTTATAATAGGTGGCGGCGACGGCGGCGTGGCAAAGGAGCTCATCAAATATCCGTCTGTCGAGCATATTGATGTGGTTGAGACAGACAAGATGTTTGTCGATGTATGCAGGCGGTTTTTCCCCGAGGTAGCATGTGGACTTGAGGATGAAAGAATTTCCATGTTTTATGATGATGGTCTGCGATTCTTACGCAGAAAGCATGATGAATATGATCTGATAATCAACGATTCCACAGACCCGCTCGGACATACGGAGGGACTTTTCACAAAAGAGTTTTATGGAAGCTGCTATAAGGCACTAAAGGATGATGGAATCATGGTTTACCAGCACGGCAGCCCTTTTTATGATGAGGATGAGCTTGAGTGCTGGAAAATGCACAGAAAGGTGTATAAATCATTTCCTATAAGCAGGGTATATCAGGCACATATTCCAACCTGTCCGTCAGGCTACTGGCTGTTTGGGTTTGCATCGAAGAAATATCATCCGCTTTATGATCTGGATGCAAAAAGATGGGATGCACTGGGGCTTAAAACCTGGTATTACACAACACATTTACACAGGGGAGCTTTCATGCTTCCGAAATATGTGGAGGATTTACTCGAGGAAGAGGAAACAAAGTAAAACAAATTAGAAAAACTATATCATAACCAAAGCGAATCAGGAGGGACAAAAATGAGCAGATTACTTATTATCGGATGTGGTGGAGTTGCGCAGGTGGCAATCAGAAAATGCTGCCAGAACAGCGAGGTATTTACCGAGATTATGATTGCAAGCAGAACCAAGTCAAAATGTGATGACTTAAAGGCAAAGCTCGAGGGAAAGACAAGCACAAAAATTGAGACTGCAAAGGTTGATGCCGACAATGTGGAAGAATTAAAAGAGCTGATTAATGCATACAAGCCGGATGCGGTTTTAAATGTTGCGCTTCCGTATCAGGATCTTACAATCATGGATGCATGTCTTGCGTGTGGAGTTGACTACATCGATACTGCCAACTATGAGTGTGAGGATACTGAGGATCCAAAGTGGAGAGCAATCTACGAAAAGCGCTGCAAGGAGCTTGGATTTACGGCATATTTTGATTATTCATGGCAGTGGGCATATCAGGAGAAATTTAAGGAGGCAGGGCTTACAGCTATTCTTGGAAGCGGATTTGACCCGGGTGTGACCTCTGTTTATTCTGCATATGCGCTTAAGCATTATTTTGATGAAATACATACTATTGATATTCTCGACTGCAATGGCGGTGACCATGGATACCCGTTTGCGACAAACTTTAATCCGGAGATAAATCTGCGTGAGGTTTCTGCGAACGGCTCATACTGGACAGACGGCCACTGGGTAGAGACAAAGCCTATGGAGTGGAGAGCGCAGTACAATTTTGACCAGGTCGGAGAAAAGGATATGTATCTGCTTCACCACGAGGAGATTGAGTCGCTCGCCAAAAATATTCCGGGAATAAAGAGAATCAGATTCTTCATGACCTTTGGACAGAGTTATCTCACACACATGAAGTGTCTTGAGAATGTCGGCATGCTAAGAACAGACCCGATCATGGTGGACGGAAAGGAAATAGTGCCAATACAGGTGCTTAAGGAGTTGCTTCCTGACCCTGCATCCCTGGGACCTCGTACAGTCGGAAAGACAAATATCGGATGTATTTTTACAGGTGTCAAGGACGGAAAGGAAAAGTCAATCTACATATACAATGTATGCGACCATCAGGAGTGCTACAAGGAGGTTGAATCGCAGGCAATTTCTTATACCACAGGTGTGCCGGCAATGATTGGAGCCATGATGGTGGTAAAGGGACTCTGGAAGAAGCCGGGAGTGTTCAACCTTGAGGAGATGGATCCGGATCCATACATGGAGGCTCTTAATAAGTTCGGACTGCTTGGCAGGTAGTGGAGAATCCGGTTCCTGTGGATTGCTACAAGACTGAGGATGAGTCAGTACATATGGATTAGTCCGGAGGCCGGTATGAAGATAAATGAATTAAGAACTCCCTGTTATGTGATAGACGAGGGAAAATTAACTGAAAATCTTTTGATATTAAACGGTGTCATGCGAAGGACAGGTGCAAGGATTCTTCTGGCACAGAAGGCATTCAGCGCATTTTATGAATATCCTCTTATCGGCAGATATCTAAGCGGGACAACTGCAAGCGGGCTTTTTGAGGCCCGCCTTGCACATGAAGAAATGGGAAAGGAAAACCATGTATTCTGTCCCGCTTTTTTGCCGCAGGAGATGGATGAGCTGGTAGAAATATGTGACCATATTGTATTTAATTCCGTATCGCAGTATCTGCTTCACAGGGATAAAATAGAAAAGGCTGATAAAAAATAAGTGTCGGGCTCAGAATAAACCCTGAGTGCTCCACACAGGAGGGGCATGAGATATATGACCCATGTGCGCCGGGCTCAAGGCTTGGGATAACGAGAGAGGCACTCGATAAGGCTATTAAAAACGGGCTTGATTTATCACGTATAGAGGGCTTTCATTTTCACACGCTCTGTGAACAGGATTCGGATGCGCTCGAAACGACTCTTGCAGCGGTAGAGGAGAAATTCGGAGATTTACTGTATGGACTTAAGTGGCTCAATATGGGAGGCGGACACCACATCACAAGGGCAGACTATGACATTGAGAGGCTTGAAAAATGCATTTATGCATATGCGTGACAAATACGACCTGGAAATCTATCTGGAGCCGGGAGAGGCGGTTGCGCTTGATGCAGGGATATCTGGAGACAACGGTGCTTGATATAGTTGAAAACAATT
>ENA-OQED01001002-OQED01001002.1-human-gut-metagenome-genome-assembly--contig:-NODE-1002-length-10753-cov-1.272821_pt1 | contig 10753 bp, 11 predicted proteins | sample MGYA00242790_ERZ504625 | MGnify/ENA primary metagenome ERZ504625 (study PRJEB26092, sample SAMD00036345) | human gut metagenome | host: Homo sapiens | study: EMG produced TPA metagenomics assembly of...
CGCGGTAGCCCTCAAACAGACGGTCGATGAACATGAACGTGCCGAGGTAGGAGCCCATCCAGCGGTATTCCCAGAAGCCCTTCAGGCACGGGATCGGCGCGGAGGCGACCATGGCAGCCATGGACATGACGTTTTTGAGCCATGCGCGGTAGTCGACCATGGTGTCGTGCAGACCGCGCCATCGCGGTACTTGGCGACGCCGGTCTTATCATAGTAACGGCTGCGGAGACCGCCGACACCGTTCTGAGCCTGCCAGAGGGGGTCGAATCTCTGCATCTTGGAGTCAATAAATTTCGTAACAGGGCAATTCATAGTTTTCATTCCCCCTCCTGTTCAAGAATTGATTTTCTTGATTTCCAGGCTCTCAACGAAGGCCTGGAAACGGGTACGGAGCTGGCCGACGGAGCCGAGCGCGTATTCCTTCTCGATCGTGCAGCACGGCACGCCCATCTCCTCGGTCAGGATATGGGAGGCGAGCACCTTCTCATAGCTCCAGAACTCGCAGAACTTCATGTTCTCGTAGATCACGCCGTCAGCATGGAACTCGTCGACAAGGCGCTTGACCTCAGCATGGCGCTGGTCGATCTTCGCACCCTCCATGAAGCGGGCGCACTGGTTCCAGTGCAGGTAGTGGCGGACGATGGCGTCGAACGCGGTCTCGCCGTCGCGGATCTCGATGCGCTCGCGGCTCGGGAAGCTGCCGAAGCAGTAGCGGTCGGCCACGACCATCGCGCCGCAGCCCTCGAGGAGCTTCGTGAACTCGGGATCGTCGATCTCGGAGCCGGCGACCACGATGCGCGCACGGAACGGGAACTCCGGCTCGGGCTTGCGCTTTTTGATCTCGGCAAGCGTCTCCTTCAGGTAGGGGAGGATCAGGTCATGCGGGCAGACCTGGCTCACAAGCTGGATGACATGGACTCATAGCCGGTAATGGGCGGGTTGGGCAGCTTGCGGAAGTTGCCGATCTCGGTGATGACGTCGCACAGCTCGTTGAACTTCTCGATGGTCGCGCGCATGGCGGCATCGGAGGTGTCCACGCCGTAGCGCTCGGCGAGCTGGTCGACGACCTTGAGCTTGAGCTGGCCCTTGTAGTAGTCATAGCTGGTCTTATCGCCCTTGAGCGGGGGATCGATCTGCGTGACGAAGAAGCGCTCGTTCTTCACGGGATTGATGAGGAAGAAATGCTCTTCCATACGCTCCATGGACGCGCAGCACTCGGCGCCGAAGAGCGCGTTGAGGTAGTTGTAGCCGCCCTCAATGGCACGCTCGAGGATGGAGCGGACATACGGGCAGACACGGCTGGTCATGTAGTAGGTCGCAACGTCGGTAGACTCGCAGCGCGGCGCGCGCAGGCGGCTCGAGAAGCAGCCCGGCAGGTTGAGCAGAACCTCGGGGATGTAATAGCAGTTGTACCCGAGGGCGATTTTCCCGTCATTGACCGCCTGCGTGACGAGCTCGTTCTGCGCATCCTGCAGGAGATTTTCGAAGAAAATCAGATGTTTCAGGTCTTTCATATTGTCCCTTCTTTCAAAATAATTCCCATTGCAGCTATGTAAAAAGACGACGGAATGCGGATGCATTCCGCTGCCTTCGACATACAAAAAAAGCGGTTGCGGCACACGCTGCCGCCGGTAAAACAGGATAACCGCTCCACCCCACGGTTATTACAAAAATACTACCATGTGTTCCATCCGGTGTCAACCGCTACACGCTAATTCTTTCACAAATCCGGACAAGAGAGTGACTTCCGATACAATCTGCGTGCACCGTGCGCAGCCGCTCAGTCGCGCCCCGCGGGACGCAGCACGCGCAGATATGCCTCGCTCTGGCGCACGAAGGCGGCCGCGTCAAAGTTATCGTTGCGCAGCGCCTCCTGCACGATCATCCCGTCGGACGCGAGCAGGATCAGCTGCGTCAGGTAATCGGGCGGAAACGGCGTCGGTGCGCTCGGCGATCTTCTCGGCGATGAGCCGCTCGAAGGCGGCATAGCGCTCGATGAGCTTGGCGCGCAGCGCCTCGTCGCCGAGCATGGCGGCGTGGATCAGGTGCAGGCGCATTCCGGCGGAGGCGGTGTTGCGCTCGACCACGTACTTGACCAGACGGTGCACGGACGTGTCCTTGTCCTTGTTCTCCGTCCACGCGATCAGATCGTCCCACTGGCGGTCGAGATACCGGTTGGTGATGCCGAAGAGAATGTCCGTCTTGTTCTTATAATGGTAGTACAGCGTCCCCTTGGACACACCCGCCGCCGCCGCGATCTCTGCCAGCGAGATGTCGGCAAACGTCTGTGTATTGAGCAGGCCAGTCGCGGCGTCGAGGATCTTTTCTTTGACATTGTCATTGCGCGGAGCGGCCATTTCGTGTCCCTCTTTTCTGCTTTTGTGTAATTCATTACGCATTTGATTGTACGTCGATTTTGGTCGTTTTGTCTAGTATGACAAAAAAATTTCGGCAGATTTGCCGCAGACCCCGTTCTTGACTTTGCACCGGAAAAAGGGTATATTTGACCTATTCAGTCGGTCGGCCGACCGACTTACCGTTTGGGAGGCACCTCTGTTATGCGGATCTCCGTTTTGAACCGAAAACTGCGCAAAGCCTTCGGCGGCCGCGTCACAGCGGCGCTGGAGGACAACTGCATCGTCCTGCGCGGCATGCTTGACCGCTGGGACGACGTTGTGCGTGCCGGCCAGATGGCCGCAACGAAATATTCCACGTGCCATGTCGTCAACGACATCACGTTCACAGGCGGCAAGGATGCGCCCATGCGCGTGCCCGCGCTGCGCGACGACGCGCTCGACGGGCAGACGCCCGACGTGCTCATCATCGGCGGCGGCATCTCGGGTGTGTCCATCGCGCGCGAGCTTGCGCGCAAGCAGCTTGACATCCTGGTCGTCGACAAGGAGTGTGACCTCGCGCTCGGCGCCTCCGGGCGCAACGACGGCGAGGTGCATCCGGGCATCGACCTCGGCCGCGGCAGCGTCAAGCACAAATACATCCGGCGCGGCAACGCCATGTTCGATCAGTCTGCAGGGAGCTCGACGTGCCGTTTTCCCGCGTGGGGCAGTACGTCTGCTTCCAGCATGGCTGGCTGCGCCCGGCCGTGTGGTGCTACTGCATGTGGCGCAAATACCACGACGGCATCTCGGACACCCGCCTCATCTCCGGCAGGGAGCTGCTCAGGCGCGAGCCGAACTTCAACGAAAAGACCAGCTTCGCCATCTCCAACCCGGACTCCGGCTGCGTCTGCCCCTACGGGCTGACGATCGCCTACGCGGAAAACGCCGTGCAAAACGGTGCGCGCATCGCGCTCAACACCGCCGTGCTGGGCATGGACGTCGCGGACGGAACGATCACCGCCGTGCACACCAACCGCGGCACGCTGCACCCCGCGCTCGTCATCAATGCGGCCGGCGTGTTTGCCGAGGAAGTGGCGCGCATGGCAGGCGACCGCTTCTTCTCCATCCACCCCCGCCGCGGCACGAACAGCATCCTCGACCGCAAGGCCGGTGCGTTCATGCACTCGATCGCGTCCGTCAAGGGCACCGACACCGTCTCCAAGACGCACTCGAAGGGCGGCGGCATCCTGCACACCGTGCACGACAACCTGCTCATCGGTCCCGATGCCGTGGAGACCTATGAAAAGGAGAACACCGCGACCCATCCCGAGAGCATCGCGCACGTATTCCAGAAGCAGAAAGAAACGATGCCCGCGCTGACCGAGCGCGACATCATCACCTATTTCACCGGCGTGCGCGCCCCCACGTTCGAGGAGGACTTCATCATCGAGCGCGGCCGCCGCACGCACAACCTCATCCACGTCGCGGGCATCCAGTCCCCCGGCCTGACGACGGCGCCCGCCGTCGCGGTGGATGTGGCGGACATGGCGGTCAACATCCTCGCGCACGCCGCCCCGTGGCCGCGAATCCCGACTTCGACCCCCACCGCCCGGGCATCCCCGTACTGCGTGAGATGGACGACGAGACGCGCGCGGCCTACATTGCAAAAAATCCCGACTACGGCGTCATCGTCTGCCGCTGCGAGGAGATCAGCCGCGGCGAGATCCTCGACGCGCTGCGCTCGAATGTGTGCGTGCCGACGGTCGACGGCGTGAAAAAGCGCGTGCGTCCCGGCATGGGACGCTGCCAGGGCGGGTTCTGCTCGCCGCAGGTGGTGCGCATCATCGCCGAATTCCTCGGCGTGCCGCTCAGCGAGGTGCGCAAGTCCTCGGCCGACGCACCCATCACGTTCGGCCCGACGAAATCCGGGGAGGTGCAGGCATGATGTATGACGTCATCGTCATCGGCGGCGGCCCGGGCGGGCTCGCAGCCGCCATCTCCGCGCACGAAAACGGTGCGCACGTGCTGCTCATCGAGCGCGAGGCGCGTCTGGGCGGTATGCTCAAGCAGTGCATTCACGACGGCTTCGGCCTCGCGCGCTTCGGCGAGCGGCTGGCAGGGCCGGAATATGTCGAGCGCTTCATCGACCGGCTCGAGCAGCTGCAGATCGAGGCGCGCACGCAGACCTTCGTCACGCGCGTGGAGAAAACGTCCGGCGGCTTTGCGGTCTACACCGTCAGCCGCGACGGCGTCGCCCGCGATGAGACGCGCACGCTCGTGCTGGCCACCGGCTGCCGCGAGCGCACGGCAAAGCAGGTCTTTATCCACGGCACGCGCCCGGCGGGCGTGTTCACGGCCGGCACCGCACAGAACTTTACAAACCTGCTCGGCGAGCTGCCGACCCGCCGCTGCGTCATCCTCGGCAGCGGTGACATCGGGCTCATCATGGCGCGCCGCCTGACGCTTGAGGGCGCAGAGGTGCTCGGCGTGTACGAGGCCAAGCCCACCCCCTCGGGTCTGACGCGCAACATCCACCAGTGCCTGCACGACTACGACATCCCGCTGCACCTGAGCCACACGGTCACGCGCGTGTTCGGTGCAGACCGGCTCACGGGCGTAGAGGTCGCAGAGGTGGACGCGCATATGCGCCCCATCGCCGGCACGGAGCAGCGCATCGACTGCGACGGCGCTCATCGTGTCCGTCGGTCTCATCCCGGAAAACGAGCTGGCGGAGTCGCTCGGCGTCCCGCTCGACGGGCACACCCGCGGTCCCGTCTGCGACGGACAGCTCATGACCGAGATCCCCGGCATTTTCTCGTGCGGCAACGCGCTGCACGTCAATGACCTTGTGGACTACGTGTCCGCCTCCGGCGAGCTTGCCGGCAGGAGCGCAGCGCACTTTGCCGCGCACACACGCGACGAGGTCGCCGTCACGATCTCGGACGACTTCGGCTATCTCGTCCCGCAGCGGCTCGACCGCACGCAGGACAACAGCGCCGTCACGCTGTATTTCCGCAGCGCGGCAGTGCTTGGCCCCTGCCGCGTGGTGCTGACCATCGACGGCAATGAGGTCTGGTCGCGGCGCTATCCCTTCCTGCGTCCGCCCGAGATGCAGCAGCTCACGCTGGACTTTGACAAGCTCGGCATCGCAGATGCAAGCGATGTCCACTTTGAGATCGAGGTGGCAGAGGCATGAAAGAACTCACCTGTATCGGCTGCCCGCGCGGCTGCACCTTGAAAATCGAACGCGACGGCGACGGCTGGTCCGTCACCGGCAACACCTGCCCCCGCGGCCGGGAGTTTGCCATCTCGGAGATGACCGCGCCCAAGCGCACCATCTGCTCGACCGTGCGCACCACCTTCCCGGACGCGCCGGTGCTGCCGGTGCGCGTATCGGCGGACATCCCGAAGGACCGCATCTTCGACGTCATGGACGCGATCCGCACCGTGACCGTGACCGAACGCATCGCCCGCGGCGACGTGGTCATCCCCGACGTACTCGGCCTCGGCGTGGACGTCATCGCCACAAGCAGTCTACTCAAGCACAAACCCGATTGAAATCCGAGCGAAAATCGCTTACAGTATAGGAGAGAGAGCAAACTATATCATAGGAGGGAATCAACTTGAGCAAACCGCTGGTGCTGACCTGCGACATCGGCACACAGAGCGCACGCGCCCTGCTCGTCGACCCGGACGGCCGGATCGTGGACGTCGTCCAGAGCAAATACGCCGAGCCGTACTTTTCAAAAGAGCCCGGCTGGGCCGAGCAGAAGCCGGACTTCTACTTCGACCGCCTGTGCGAATGCTGCCGCGAGCTGTGTGCGCGCAGCAATGCCCTGCTGCCGGACGTGATCGCCATGACGATCACCGTCATCCGCGACACCGTTGTGTGTCTGGACGAGAACAACAACCCCCTGCGCGACATCATCCTCTGGCTGGACAAGCGCACCGTCGATCCGAACGGCGCCATGCCTGCCAAGAACATGATGGTCTTTAAGGTCGCCGGCATGGAGCCGACGGCGAAGGTGGTCTACGCCGCCTCCGTCGGCAACTGGATCATGCGCCACGAGCCGGAGATCTGGGCCAAGACCGCCAAGTACGTCATGCTGCCCACCTACCTCAACTACAAGCTCACGGGCAATCTCATCGACTCGGCCTCGAACCAGATCGGACACATCCCGTTCGATTACAAAAACCGCCGCTGGATGAAGCCCGGCAGCCTCACGCGCTGCTTCTGCGACGTGCCGAACGAAAAACTGTGCGACCTCGTGCCGTCCGGCACGGTCATCGGCACGGTCACCGAGGAGGTCTGCGCCCTGACCGGCATCCCCGTCGGCCTGCCGCTCATCTCGACCGGTTCGGACAAGGCTGTGAGACGCTCGGCCTCGCCGTGGTCGACTCCGACAAGGCGTCCATCTCGCTCGGCACGACGGCCACGATCCAGTTCAGCACGACGCAGTACGTCGAGCCGCAGCAGTTTCTGCCCGCCTACCCCGGCGTGCTCAACGACCACTACAACCCCCGAGATCGAGATCTACCGCGGTCTGTGGCTGCTGTCTTGGTTCGTCAAGGAATTCGGCACGGCCGACGCCATCGACGCCAAGGAAATGGGCATGGCGCCCGAGGCCCTGCTCGACCAGCGCATCCGCGACCTGCCCGCCGGCAGCGACGGTCTGCTCCTGCAGCCGTACTGGACGGCCGGCATCCTGCATCCGGATTCGCTCGGCGCGGTCATCGGCTTTTCCGATTACCACACGCGCTACCACTTCTACCGCGCCATCATCGAGGGCCTGTGCCTGGAGCTGTACATGGCGCTGCGCATCATGGAGGACCGCTCGGGTCTGACCATCCGCGAGATCCGCATCGGCGGCGGCGGCGCGAAGAGTGACGTGGTCTGCCAGATCGCGGCGGACGTGTTCGGTCTGCCGGTCGTGCGCTCGCAGACGCACGAGGCGTGCTCCATCGGCTCGTCCATGGTCGCGTTCGTGGCCAAGGGCGTATTCGCCGATTTTGACGAGGCGGCCAAGGCCATGGTCCACGTCAAGGACACGTTCCAGCCAAACGAGCGGAATCACGAGGTATATAACGACATTTACGAGCAGGCCTACCGCAAGATCTATCCGCGCCTGCGCCCGATCTATCAGAAACTGATCCAAGTCAAGAGGAGGATTGCACAATGAGCAACAAACCGTACAAAGGATTCGAGCCGAACTGGCTGCTCACCCCCGCCCCCGAAAATAGCTACCGCTCCATCTTCCGCTGGGGCGACCCGAACTTCTTCAAATACCCGAAGGAGTCTCTGTACACGCTCATGAAAGAGAAGTTCCAGATGACGGACGACGACTTCAAGGCATATTCCGACGACACCGGCTTTGACCCCGTGGAGCTGCCCGATCACCCGGTGCAGCTTGCGCCCGAGCACATCGACGCGCTCAAGGCGATCGTCGGCGAGCAGAACCTCTCCACCACGGACTATGACCGTCTGAGCGTGGCCTACGGCGCCACGGCCTACGACCTGCTGCGTCTGCGCCACAAGCGCATTGACAGCGTGCCCGACGTCGTGCTCTACCCCGAGACGAGCGAGCAGGTCGAGCAGATCGTCGCCTACTCCACCGAGCACCACATCCCGCTGTACGTCTACGGCGGCGGCAGCAGCGTCACCCGCGGCGTCGAGCCGACCAAGGGCGGCATCTCGCTGGATATGCGCCGCAACTTCAACAAGGTCATCAGCTTCAACGAGATCGACCAGACCATCACCGTGCAGGCCGGTATGTCCGGTCCGGATCTGGAAAAGACGCTGCAGAGCGCGCCCGAGCTCTTCGGCGCCAAGCGTCAGTACACCTGCGGCCACTTCCCGCAGTCGTTCGAGTATTCGAGCGTCGGCGGCTGGACCGTCACGCGCGGCGCCGGCCAGAACAGCACGTACTACGGCACCATTGCCGACATCGTGCTCAGCCAGAAGTACGCCACGCCCATCGGCGTCATCCAGACCAGCCACTACTCCCGCGAGGCCACCGGTCCGAACCTGAACCAGATCATGATGGGCTCCGAGGGCACCTTCGGCGTGCTGACCGAGGTCACGCTGCGCATCTTCCGCTGGATGCCGGAAAACCGCAAGCGCTTCTCCTACATCTTCAAGACGTGGGACACCGCCATGAAGGCCGCGCGCGAGATGATGCAGTGCGAGTGCGGCTACTCGTCCGTGTTCCGTCTGTCCGACCCGGAGGAGACCAACCTCATGCTCAAGCTCTACAACGTCGATGAGACGCCGCTGCAGCCGCTGCTCGACGCCTTCGGCTACAAGGACATGGAGCGCTGCCTCTTCCTCGGCTTCACCGACGGCGGGAAGGGCTACAGCCGCAACGTCGCGCGCAACATCGCCAGGATCGCGCGCAAGCACGGCGGCATGCCGCTGACCGGCTACGTCACCCGCAGCTGGGAAAAGGGCCGCTTCAACGACCCCTACCTGCGCGACACGCTCATGGACTTCGGCATCACGACCGACACCCTTGAGTGCACGGTCAACTGGTCGAACATGGAGCAGGTGCACGCCGACGTGCGCAAGATCTGCCACGCGCTGCCGAACACCGTCGTCACGACGCATATGTCGCACTGCTATCCGCAGGGCGCGAACCTGTATTTTATCTTCCTCACCCGTATGCAGGATGAGAATGCCTTCAAGGCCTACCACACCACGATCCTCGACGCGATCCAGCGCTCCGGCGCGGCCGTGAGCCACCACCACGGCATCGGCAAGATGTTCGCGCCCTGGCTCGAGGGCTACATCGGCGAGAAGGAATATGGCGTGTTCCGCGTGCTCAAGAACTACTTCGACCCCGACTACAACATGAACCCGGGCGGCACGATCGGTCTGGATCTCAAGCCGGAGGAGAAGAAGTTCCTGCGCGATTACACCGACTACCTCGAGCAGCCGAAGTTCGACTGAGTATCGTTATCACCCGGTGCCGGATTGGATGCCCGGCGCCGGATCACTGGCCAAGTGCCAATGCTGCTGCGTAGATCGTTTGTGCAGCAGGGGGGAGAACCGGGGCACTGCGCCCCAATTGGATGGAGCAGTCCGGCATGAACCATGCCGGACTGCTTTTTCATGCCGCCGCGCAAAAAACCGCCGCTCATGTTGAGCGGCGGTTTAATTCTGTCAAAAAGTATTACTTTTTGACAAAGGGGTTTGCGGCCTGACTGCAGCGCACGCGCTGTCCGCCGGAGGCGGACGGCGCGCACGTTTGCAGGCCGAGCGGTATTTTCTCCGCCGCGCATGTCGCCGGAGAAAATGATCGGACTTTCTTTCGCCGCTGCTGCGGCGAAACTCTACGAGGTTCTTTGATAAGCTGAAACCGCCGCTCCGGTCGGAGCGGCGGCTTGCCGTATTTCTGTTCGGTCAATTGGCGTGCGGCTGCACCGCGCGGCGCACAAGCGGCAGCAGCGACGGCAGCAGCAGCGAAAACACGACCGCCTTCGCCGCGCAGATGCCCAGACGCAGCGGCAGCGTGCCGAAGACGAACACGGGCGAATAGTACCCATAGATGAGGCTGTCGATGTACAGCGAGGCAGTGTTGAGCGCCGTGATGCCCAGCTCCCCAAACACAACCAGCAGCACGAGCTGGCGCTTGGTGCAGGCGTACCCGTGGCGCGCGGACACCGCGCCCACGCACAGGCCGAGCAGCACATACGGCGCGATCCACAGCGCGGTCGTGGCGGTCGCGCCATAGGACAGCAGCTGATACAGCAGCGTTCCGATGCCGCCGATGACCATTCCGTCGACCGGGCCGAGCATCAGCGCACCGAGAAACACCGGCATCGCCTCGATGGTGATCTTGAGGTTTCCGGTCTTGATGGCAGCCGCGGCCAGAACCGTGACCATGGCGGCAAACATCGCGTCCGCCGCGAGGCGGCGGGCAGTCCATTTCGTATGCAATTTTAAGACTCCTTTCGTGACAGTTGCCACGACGGGGTCTCCCCTGGTGGCAGCGGAAGCGGCAGCAGCACCGTGGGGCGTACCCCTTCGTCGTCGGACAACTTCCCATCCCGACGCACTTAACGCGCTGTTCCTACTCTGTCCAATACATACTCTGCAAAGATTGCGTGTGTATCATAGCACACGCGGCGCGGCTTTGCAACCGGAAAAAGGACGCCCGCCGGGCGTCCTTTCAGTTTGCCAAAGAACCTCGTAGCCTTTCGCCGCCGCAGCGGCGAAAGAAAGTCCAATCATTTTCTTCGGCGACATGTGCGGCGAAGAAAATACTTCTCAGGCTGCAAGTGTGGAATTTGTGCGCCGGCGGCGCACAAATTATGCGCGCAGCAGACTGCAGCCCCTTTGTCAAAAAGTAATACTTTTTGACAGCCTCAAGGGCTTACTTTTTCTCGCGGGTCAGACGGCGCGTGAGCTCCTCAACGAG
>ENA-OQED01001003-OQED01001003.1-human-gut-metagenome-genome-assembly--contig:-NODE-1003-length-10751-cov-1.381871_pt1 | contig 10751 bp, 13 predicted proteins | sample MGYA00242790_ERZ504625 | MGnify/ENA primary metagenome ERZ504625 (study PRJEB26092, sample SAMD00036345) | human gut metagenome | host: Homo sapiens | study: EMG produced TPA metagenomics assembly of...
TAAAGGTTCAAAATATTCTGGAAATAATGTTAGAATACTGATTTTCATCGCAAGCCTTCCATTTCTTTGATCGTGATCTTTTTTTGTTCGATATCTACATCAATCAAAAAAGCATCTACAAAAGGAAGTAAAAAGCTCTTTTGGCCATCTTGAATACGCAGAACCAGATTCGCTCCTGTTTCCAAGATATCGCTGACTTTGCCAAGATATTCCTCTTGTTCATTAAATACTTTACAATCAACCAGTTCATAGTAATAATACTCATCTTCACTCTTTAAAAGATCTGATTTTTTGATGAACACTTCTTTGGTCTTTAAAGCTTCAGCTTTTTCTATTGAATCAACACCAACAAACTTACAATAGCCAAACCCTTTCTGCTCACGATAGCTAATTACTTCTAATTCCGTACCATCCTGCAGATAGAGAATATTTCCTTTTTTAAAGCGCTCCTGGGGTTGATCTGTATGAATGTATAATTTGCATTCGCCTTTAAGACCATGCGTATTAATGATCGTTGCTACCCTAAGCATGCTCTACCTCCCTTAAAAAAATTAGGATGCGCGATCACACATCCTAATAAGCTTCAAACTTCACAGAAACTCGCTTATGAGTTTCTCTTGCAGCAATTGACATCATCTGACGTATACTGCTTGCCATTGAACCTTTACGTCCAATTAGACGAGCTACATCTTCACTGTTCGCATACACGTTATAATAAGACTTCGTTTTCATTTGTTGATGACATTGTCTTTACCGATAAAGAATTCTTATCATCAACAAGTGGTGTACAAAGATCTAAAAGTGTTTTTTCTAAATCTACCATTATTTTGACATTTTAGCTTCATGAAATTCTTTCATGATGCCTTCTTTTGACAAGATAGCACGAACAGTATCAGTTGGTTTAGCTCCGTTGTTCAACCATTTCATAGCAACTTCTTTATTCAAAGTTACCTGATTTTCAGTAGCAATTGGATTATATGTACCAACTTCTTCAATGATACGTCCATCACGAGGACTACGTGAATCAGCTGCTACGATACGGTAGAAAGGACGTCCCTTTTTACCCATTCTTTTTAAACGTAATTTTACCATTTTCTTAACCTTCCTTTTCTTTAAGCTCGTATAGAATACCATGCCTTATTTAAAGTGTCAAGTATTTTTGCTTGACACTTTTATTGAGTTAAGATAATTGATTCAAATGGAACTTCAGTATCTTGTTCCATGCATATTAAATAACAATCTTTGCTTGAACAAGCTGGATCCATTTGAAATTGATAAACATAAGTTCCTTCATTAATATTAGAAACTCTTTCAAAATGAATCGTATAAACACCATCTTCATTCGTTAAAGTAACACGATCAGGATCAATAGGCATTCGATTAAAAACAACATATTGTACACCCTTAGCATTGATAGAATACAAACCAGAATCTTCTGAGTATGCATAAAAATCAAATGAATCTAAAATATTGGAATTTACTTGTCGTAAAGATGTTTGATCCATGTCACAAGCAGATAAAAAGAGAGCACAAATTATGCAGCAAACATATTGAATTATCTTTTTAAACATACTGAATCCTCCCAAGAGAAAATTGTTCTACTCTAGTAGTATTTTATCATTGAGCTAATACATCAACAACAAAAAAAAGGAATGCATGAGCATCCCGATTATTTCTTCTTTTTCTTTTTTGATTTCTTTTGTTTTTTGCTTCCTGTATGTTTGGACATGCCTGGCATTCCAGCACCTCTTTGCATATTGCTTAAAGCATTCATATTTGGCATCTTTCCGCCGTTCATGACTTTTGTAAGCATCTGCATTTGTTCCAATTGATTAATCAATTTATTAACATCCATCACCTTGACACCGGCACCTTTGGCAATACGATTTTTTCTTGATGCCTTTAAGCAGGAAGGATTTTCTCGTTCAAAAGGTGTCATAGACAAGATAATGGCTTTATTTTTTCTTCATAGAGTCATTAACCTGGTCATCATCGACCTTGTTGACCATCTTGCCCATTCCCGGGATCATCTTTAACATATTCTGCATCGATCCCATTTTCTGGATCTGACCAAACTGATCCAAAAGATCGTTAAATGTAAAGACACCCTGCTGCATACGCTTAGCCGTCTTTTGTTGGACTTCCATATCCAATTTTTCCTGTGCCTGTTCAACAAGGGTAACGATATCTCCCATGCCCAGAATTCGATCCGCCATACGATCTGGATGGAATTCCTCAAGGTCTTCTACCTTTTCACCACTGGAAACAAATAATACAGGAACATTGGTAATGCTACGAACAGATAACAGTCCACCACCACGGGCATCGCCATCCATCTTTGTTACAACCAAGCCTGTAATGGATAAACGTTCATTGAATTCTTTGGCAACCGTTACGATATCCTGACCTGTCATTGCATCCACTGTCAATAAGATATCATCCGGTTTAACGAGTTCTTTCATCTCAGACAACTCGTTCATCAATTCATCATCAATATGTAAACGACCTGCCGTATCAAAGATCACAAGATCTTTTTGTCGATCCGCTGCATAGCGCATTGCCTGACGAGCTGTTTCAACCGCTGGCGTTTGGGCACCTAGTGTAAATACTTCAATATCAATACTCTTACCTAATGTCTGTAACTGTTCAATAGCTGCCGGTCTGACTACGTCACATGCAACTAAACAAAACTCTTTTTGCCAGCTTTTGCTTGCAGTAGCGTGCGATCTTGGCAGATGCTGTTGTCTTACCTGTACCTTGAAGACCAACCATCATCAACGTTGTAATACCTTGTTTTTTAAAGTTGATCTTTGCGTCTTCTTCACCTAATAACGTTTGAATTTCATCGCGAACGATCTTAACGACCATCTGTCCAGGATTTAATGAATCCATGACTTCCTGGCCTAAGGCTTTTTCTTTTACATTCTCAACAAACTCTTTAACAACATTATAGTTAACATCCGCTTCCAAAAGTGACAAGCGCACTTCCTTCAGCATTTCATTCATATTTTTTTCAGTCAGTTTTCCCTGCCCGGAAATATTCTTTATCGCTTTATTCAAGCGTTCACTTAACGATTCAAATGCCATATATATTCTCCTTCAAACGCTACTAGTTTACCTAAAATTACGAAAAATTACAATCCTTGCACCAATGATATGCCCATCTTGGTTCACCATTTTTTAAATGATCGTGCCAACGTGTTTAAAACCATGTCGAGTCAATAAATTCTGCATAGGAATATTGTCCTCATGCGTATCTATACGCACATTTTTATTGTGTTTAAATGCATAATTTAAGATTTCTTCTCCCATGTGTCTTTTTAAGCCTCTGGTAGCAACCTTATGTAAAACTGCATATGGCTCATCATTTAGCCATTCACCATCATAAATAATCTTGTAACATGGATCAATTCCTTGATAATATACGAAACTTGCCTGAATGATACCTTCACTTTCAAGCACATAAAAACGATCTTGTTGCATTTCCTCTAAAAGCTCATCTTTTGATGGATGGCCTTCTGGCCATTGGTTTGGATTGCCTGCCTGCATCATGAAAGCCCGTGCTCTTTGATAAATTTCTAATAGCACAGGCATATCTTCTATCGTAGCTAATCGCACTTTCATTGTTTATTCTCCAATTGTCTATCATAAGACCATCCTAATTTGAAGCGTGCAATTGATAACCAGATACGATAAGCGACACACAATATCGGATTGATCTTTTTCCAGTCAATATTGGCAGGAATATAGACCGGATTATCTTTTTTTAGAATAGAAAGAAAATCAACGTATAAAGTATTACCATATCAGAATTATAATAATTTGAATCAAAAGAGAACTTTTCATCTGGATATAATTTATGCAAATAAGCTTCCTGATATTCATACGCTTTACGCATATCATATACAGTATCAAGATCCATATGGTTGGTCAAAGACCCCCTTCTTTGGACATAGTGGTAATATCGATTTGGAATCGTGCACACTTTTTTCGCATTATGGAATGCCTTAAAAATCGTGCGTGTATCCTCAAATCCTCTAGTACCGGAAGGAAAGCGTACATTGTCAAAACATTTCCTAGAAAACAATTTTGCCCAGGGATAATTATTGACACCTTTATTAGATACCATATTATGTAAAGCTTCTAAACTTGTCATGGTCTTTTTAGGTGCAACTTTTCTAAATAATGGAAACAAGCCAAAATCCATCACATATCCACAAGCAACGATATCACAGTGTTCCCTTTGAACGACATCCATCATTTTTTCAATAGCTCTACGTGCTAGAAAATCATCACTGTCAACAAACATCACATAGTCACCATGAGCTTTATCTAAAGCGCGATTTCGGGTTGTGGAAATCCCGGCATTTTCATAATCATATACATATATATTGTTAAAGCGTTTTGAATACAACAACGCTATATCTCTAGAATTGTCCGTCGATCCATCATTGATGATAATGATTTCAATATCTTTATAAGTCTGCGCAACTAGTGAATCTAAACAACGTGATAGATAACGCTCAACATTATATACAGGTACCAAAATACTGACTAAAGGCATTATATCCCCCTTATCTAGTGATCAAATGTAACAATTTCTTTATTAACGCATCAAATACAAATACAATAAGAATCAACCAAATCGTCCATGCCATAACACTGGCTAGATCTATATCCAATCTTGCCAACTGAATCTGCCGACCAATACCCGTTTGAACTTGTCCAAGTATTTCTGCCATAACGCCTACTTTAAAAGCTAAAGAGCTTGCACTGATCAAGCTGGATACTACAGCTGATTTCATTAATGGAATATAAATTCGTGTAACCGTCACATACATACTTTGCGGATAGATCATCAAAACATCATGCCACAGATTTTCCTGTTCTTTTAAAGACTCAAAGATATTTTGATAAATAATCGGAAACAACAATAAAAAGGAAACTATAAATACCATAGTTTCTCTAGAAACCCAAAACAACAATAAGATCACATAAGTCACATTCGGAATCGAACGTAAGACCAATATTGTTTTTTCCAATAAACTAGATATGAAATGATTCCTTAAAGAAATGATCGCAACAAGTACTGCGACTATAAACGAAACAAATAACAGAAAGCACAGCACGAAATACGCTCATGAATACAGAACTATAAAAGCTGGTCGCAAATAAAAGTTTGATCATGATTTCTATCACCATAAATGGTGAAGGAAGTATATAAATATTGTTGATCAGACACGATAATATCAACCAGAAAACCAAAAATCCTGCGATAAAATAGATCCAATGACGAACTTTCATGTCAGCCCCCTGTTATTGATTTTAGCATTTTTCCTACATAATACAAAATTTATTCGAGATTAAAGCTAGAATCCACATGATCTACTACATACTCCCAGAATATTTTTTTGCCTTCTACTTTTTCAGGATCGACCTGTAACATATCATTAAATAAACGATTGGAAACAGAATATCTTTCAAGTTTTAAACAAGCCTTTAAGATGATGATCGCATTATAGCCATCCGGCATCACATCATCATACATCCCAATAACACCTTCATAATCTTCCAATTGATATAAAGCTTTTAGCTTATGCGTAAGAAAATAAGTTTGATACTCTTTAGGAATATGATCAAATATATCAACTACCATCTCATATCTTTTATGTTTCAATGTATATCCAATAAGATCATCATATAAAAGATATATTCTGAATCACTCTCCGGTTCAGTATGATTTACATCGTTTAGCAAATAATCTTGGTAATCGTATAAATCATGATCCAAGGCAAATTTTAATAGTAGAGTAAAAGCACCACAGTTATCTTGCACATAAGGTTCCAAACAGCGCAAATACTGAATATTTGAAATATTTAAATGTTTTAGTGCTTCCGTATGTGCCAGAACAAAATCAAAAGGTTCATCATCCTTTAATTCATAATTCTCTATGATTTCATGAAATAAGATATTTGCGTTATCAAAATCATTGTTTTTTTCATAAATAGAGGCAAGATTGTATTTAAGTGCATCGCTATTGATTTCTTTTAGTGCCTCTAAGATATATGGTAAAGCCTCGTCTAGTCGGTTATTGGTAAATAAATAATCTGCTTTAATACGACTTAAAGAAGCACTAGAAATCATGTTTGTCTTCTGTGCAATCTGATCAGCCTCGTCAAAACAATTCGTAAAAATTAATTCCTGGCAGATAGGTTCGATCAAATAATCATTATCTAAAAGCTTTTCAAAATAATCCATAGCACGCGATACTTTACCGATACATAAATAAGAAACTGCACAGTTATACAAGACTTCCGGAGTTTCATTTTCTAATAATACATCTTCAAAATAAGAAATCGCATGAGCATAATCCTGTAAATGGAAATAAGAAAGACCAATCATATAAATTGTATGCATTAAATTCGGATCATCCTGTTCTAAATGACACTGTTTAAAATTCTGGATTGCGTTTTCAAAATCCTGTAAACCAAAATACGCATCTCCCAAACGTTCATATACAATGTCATTTTCTATACCATCTTCAAGAGCATCGTTCATTAACTCAATAACATAGTCATACTCTTCATTAGCCAATAAAACGTCACTTGAAGCCATATAGTAAAACTCATCCTTACCATATTCAAAACAATATTCTTGAATGCTGTGTTCAGCATTTTCTAAGTCATCATTTTCTATTTGTTCAATAATCAGATCTTGCATTTTTTCCTGCATCATTGATTCTCCATTCTATTTAAATCTGTCTTTCTAAAAAATAGTATATCAAACGAAAGATACAAAAAAAAGGCAAAAAAAAAGGGACCCGGCGGCAAGCTATCTTCGCAGGGGCAGGCCCAACTATTTTCGCCGATGAAGTGCTTAACTTCTGAGTTCGGTATGTATCAGGTGTTTCCACTTCTCCATCGCCACCGGATCCGTCTTGAAGGATCGCTCCCTCAAAACCAAACAACATCCTTTCCAAAAAGACGTCCTGATTAAGTCCTCGACCGATTAGTACCAGTCAACTCCATGCATCGCTGCACTTCCATCCCTGGCCTATCTACCTCGTCGTCTTCAAGGGGTCTTACTTCTTGCGAATGGGAGATCTCATCTTGGAGTAGGCTTCGTGCTTAGATGCTTTCAGCGCTTATCCCTTCCCTACTTAGCTACCCAGCTATGCATCTGGCGATACAACTGGTGCACCAGCGGTAGGTCCACCCCGGTCCTCTCGTACTAAGGGCAGCTCTCCTCAAATCTCCTTCGCCCACAACAGATAGGGACCGAACTGTCTCACGACGTTCTGAACCCAGCTCGCGTACCGCTTTAATGGGCGGACAGCCCAACCCTTGGAACCGAATCCAGCTCCAGGATGCGATGAGCCGACATCGAGGTGCCAAACCTCGCCGTCGATGTGAACTCTTGGGCGAGATCAGCCTGTTATCCCCAGGGTAGCTTTTATCCGTTGAGCGACGGCCCTTCCATTCGGCACCGCCGGATCACTAATCCCGACTTTCGTCCCTGTTCGAGTTGTTGCTCTCACAGTCAAGCACGCTTCTGCATTTGCACTCGGCGATTGGTTTCCATCCAATCTGAGCGTACCTTTGGGCGCCTCCGTTACTCTTTGGGAGGCGACCGCCCCAGTCAAACTGCCCACCTGGCACTCTCCCTATGGCCGGTTCAGGCCACCAGGTTAGAACTCCGATCACACAAGAGTGGTATCCCAACGGCGACTCCTCGTACACTGGCGTGCACGTCTCACAGTCTCCCACCTATCCTGTACATGTCTGACCAAAATCCAATACCAGGCTACAGTAAAGCTCCATGGGGTCTTTCCGTCTAGTTGCGGGTAACCTGCATTTTCACAGGTACTAAGATTTCACCGAGCCTGCTGCCGAGACAGCGCCCAAATCGTTACACCTTTCGTGCGGGTCAGAACTTACCTGACAAGGAATTTCGCTACCTTAGGACCGTTATAGTTACGGCCGCCGTTCACCGGGGCTTCAACTCACTGCTTCATCTTGCGATTGACAGATCCTCTTAACCTTCCGGCACCGGGCAGGTGTCACCCCCTATACTTCGTCTTGCGACTTCGCAGAGAGCTGTGTTTTAGTTAAACAGTCGCTTGGGCCTATTCACTGCGGCTTATTTTCATAAGCGCTCCTTCTTGCGAACGTACGGAGCCATTTTGCCGAGTTCCTTGGCAACAGTTCTCTCGCTCACCTTGGTATCCTCTACCTGCCCACCTGTGTCGGTTTTGGTACGGGCCGCATGTGCATTGCCAGAAGCTTTTCTTGGAAGCCGGCCTCATGTGCTTCGCTACTTGCCGAAGCGTTCGCTTCCCTGTCACGTCTTCGCGTTACGCCGACCGGATTTGCCTGGTCGACCGCTACCCCGCTTCGCCCTCAATCCGTTAAGAGGGTCACATTAGCCGTCTCCGTCACTCCATCGCTCCACATACGGGTGCAGGAATCTCCGCCTGCTTTCCATCCACTACGCCTTTCGGCCTCGCGTTAGGTCCCGACTTACCCAGGGCGGACGAACCTTCCCCTGGAATCCTTGGGCTTTCGGTGTGTAGGATTCTCACCTACATCTCGCTACTCACACCGGCATTCTCACTTCTATACAGTCCACCGCTCCTCACGGTACGGCTTCCACCCGTATACAACGCTCCCCTACCAATCGTTCGATTCCGCAGTTTCGGTATCAGGCTTAGCCCCGGTACATTTTCGGCGCAGGGTCACTCGACTAGTGAGCTGTTACGCACTCTTTAAAGGGTGGCTGCTTCTGAGCCAACCTCCTAGTTGTCTGGGCATCCCCACATCCTTTTCCACTTAGCCTGCATTTTGGGACCTTAACTGGCGGTCTGGGCTGTTTCCCTCTCGACCATGGACCTTATCACTCACAGTCTGACTGCCGGACATCCCACATGACATTCGGAGTTTGATTGTATTCAGTACCCCGGGATGGGGCCATCACACATTCAGTGCTCTACCTTCACATGGGTTCATTCCGACGCTAGCCCTAAAGCTATTTCGGGGAGAACCAGCTATCTCCGGGTTCGATTGGAATTTCTCCGCTAGCCACAAGTCATCCGCCAACTTTTCAACGGTGGTCGGTTCGGTCCTCCATTGAGTTTCACCTCAACTTCAACCTGCTCATGGCTAGATCACCCGGTTTCGGGTCTACGGAAGTCTACTCTCGCCCTCTTCAGACTCGCTTTCGCTGCGGCTCCGTCCTTTCCGACTTAACCTCGCATCTTTCCGTAACTCGCCGGTTCATTCTACAAAAGGCACGCCATCACCCTTTAACGGGCTCTGACTTCTTGTAGGCATACGGTTTCAGGTTCTCTTTCACTCCGCTCCCGCGGTTCTTTTCACCTTTCCCTCACGGTACTGGTTCACTATCGCTCACTCGTTTATATTTAGCCTTGGCGGATGGTCCCGCCTGCTTCCGACAAGATTCCTCGTGTCTCGCCGTACTCAGGATCCCGCTAGACTTCCGGACCATTTCGACTACAGGACTTGCACCTTCTTCGGTCGCGCTTTCAATCGCGTTCGTCTATGCTCCTTCTTGTCATCCCGCGGTCCTTCAACCCCGGTCCTCAGACCGGTTTGGGCTTCTCCCCTTTCGCTCGCCGCTACTCAGGGAATCACTGTTGTTTTCTTTTCCTCCGGTTACTTAGATGTTTCAGTTCACCGGGTACCTCCCTGCACGGCTATGTGTTCACCGTGCGGTGACCGGCTGTGTGGCCGGCCGGGTTCCCCCATTCGGAGATCGGCGGGTCTTCGCTTCCTTACAGCTCACCGCCGCATTTCGCAGTTTGGCACGTCCTTCTTCAGTTTCGAGTGGCAAGGCATCCTCCGTACGCCCTTCCTTACTTAATCAGTGGTTCTCTACTTTCTCGTGTTTTTTTCGAGATGTTTCAAAGAAAACTGTTATAACTGTTTCGGTTTCATCTTACAACTTTTACGTTATAGACCTTTTCTGTTATGTCTTTTCTTTTGATGTTGTTCAGTTTTCAAAGATCGATCCTGAGGTATCCAAACAGATCCCTCAAAACCAAACAGAATATCTCCAAGTCCAAAACCTTTTTTTACTTATACACTCTTTCTCCTTAGAAAGGAGGTGATCCATCCCCACGTTCCCGTAGGGATACCTTGTTACGACTTAACCCCAGTCATCGATCCTACCTTCGACGGCTCACTCCCTGAATGGGTTATGCCACCGGCTTCGGGTATTACCAACTCCCATGGTTTGACGGGCGGTGTGTACAAGGCCCGAGAACGTATTCACCGCGACATGCTGATTCGCGATTACTAGCGATTCCAACTTCATGAAGTCGGGTTGCAGACTTCAATCCGAACTGAGACGCACTTTGCGAGATTCGCCTGCCCTCACGGGTTCGCTGCTCTTTGTATGCGCCATTGTAGTACGTGTGTAGCCCAGGCCATAAGGGGCATGATGATTTGACGTCATCCCCACCTTCCTCCGGTTTGTCACCGGCAGTCTGATATGAGTCCTCATCTTACTGGTAGTAACATATCACAAGGGTTGCGCTCGTTGCGGGACTTAACCCAACATCTCACGACACGAGCTGACGACAACCATGCACCACCTGTCACCGGGATAGCCTCCGGCGTATCTCTACGCCCTTGCCCGGGATGTCAAGGCCTGGTAAGGTTCTTCGCGTTGCTTCGAATTAAACCACATACTCCACCGCTTGTGCGGGCCCCCGTCAATTCCTTTGAGTTTCA
>ENA-OQED01001006-OQED01001006.1-human-gut-metagenome-genome-assembly--contig:-NODE-1006-length-10744-cov-1.054818_pt1 | contig 10744 bp, 11 predicted proteins | sample MGYA00242790_ERZ504625 | MGnify/ENA primary metagenome ERZ504625 (study PRJEB26092, sample SAMD00036345) | human gut metagenome | host: Homo sapiens | study: EMG produced TPA metagenomics assembly of...
TGCCGTTTTCGACAATCTCGGTAGTCACAGCGCCGGGCTCGGGGCACAAATCGGTAGCAAACCAGTGCTTGCCCTCCTCCATGCCCTCCAACAGGCGGATTCTTACGTCGTTGCGCTCATACAGACCGCGGATTTCCTGTCCCATCTCGCGCAGAATTTTAATCAGCAGCTCAAACAGCATTTGCTTGCGCATTTCAATGCCCAAGGACAGGGTTTGCGTTACCAGCAGATCATTATAGCGATCCACGGTCAGGCCGGGGAACATATCCGCTTCGCCGAAAATCAGGCGGCAGCAATTAAAATCACGCTCGCCCATAACCGTCAGGCGGTAATCCAGCGCATAGCGCAGACGGCGCTCCCAAAAGGCTTCGTCAAACTTATCACTAGTATTGGTGGAAATAATGCGTACACGGATTTTGGAATGGTCGTTCACAAAACCGGTGCCCAAATACTTGCCTTTGGACGTTACTACATCCACCAGATCACCGTTGGCATACTCGCCTTCAATTTTAGTTACCTCTTCACCGAACACCCAGGGATGACCGCCGCGTGCAGCGCGCTCTCCCTTCGGGGTTACGAAAAATTTTGCATATTTACGCATACTCTACCTCACGATTTTAAGATTAGTTTTTCTTTAAGTATAGCATATTTTGCAGGTGGATGCACAGAAAACCTCTCTGCTCTTTGCCTGCGCTTTTGCGAAAAATAATCATAACAAGTGATACAGCGGCATTTCAGCAGCTAGCGGCGCAGCCTTTGAGAAGAACTCATTACATGTATAACAAGCTACAAGCGTCGCAGTTCCGTTTGCCTATTAATAGGACGCAAAAACGGCCGAAGCAATACGCTCCGGCCATTAAAATTGCCATAGTCTGTTTTTTATTATTCTTTCTTTTTTTGTCCAACTCCGTTTTCATGCCACCTTTCCAGTTTTTAATATTATATTATAATTCTTCTTTTACCCAAAGGGAGCCGCATTTAATTCTTCTATTTCTGGTTCTGCTCCAAGCAAGTGCTGAAAAACTTTTAAAGATTTCAGCACCTTCTCTGCTGCTATATCTTTCATTATAAACACAATATGCGAATTACGCTCCTCAGCATTCCAGCTTTCCAGATGCTGCGGCGGATGGATGATATGCTGTACACCATTAATAACTACCGGACCATTTGCTCCTACATCAACTATGCCTTTAATACGAAGCATGTTCTCTCCATGAGCATATAAAAGCATACTCATCCAAAGTCCAAAGGCTGTCCAATCCAATGGTTTATAGAACCGGATGGACATAGAGCTCACCTTTTCATTGTGCCTGATTGCCTTGGGGCTAAAATTGCTGATTGTATTGCTGAATTTTGCTTCAGAGAAACAATCCCGGCTTTTAAATACTGTTTCCGGATCTATATTTCCGTTGGCAGCAGTAATAATTTGGCCTGCAGGATTAAGCATCCGGACCTGTGCACACAATACCTCGACCGTTTCCTGTTCAACAAGATCCATTTTCGTAATTATAATCTTGTCAGAAGCTACTATCTGCTTAACCGATTCAGGATTCGCACGCAGATGCAGCTCGCCATTGACAGCATCTAAACAACTGATCACGAAATCCACAAAGAAATGGTGTGTCAGAAGCGGATCCATAAGTATAGAAAAAAGAATTGATGCCGGATCTGCAAGTCCTGTTGTTTCTATAAACAACACGATCCATCTCTATTTCTTTGTTTTCATAAGCTGTAAGCAAATCTTTCAGCTCTTTTACCAAATCCTCTCTCTTATTGCAGCATATACACCCTCCACTCAAAAGCCTGGTTCGTTCTTCTATACGTCGGATGAGCCTGTGATCAAGTCCGGCCTGCCCATATTCGTTGATAATAGCCACAGTATTCCGGAATTCCTTATTGTGCAATATATTTGCTAAAAGAGTTGTCTTGCCGCTTCCCAAAAAACCTGTTACCACCGTAATCGGGCATTTATTGTTAAGCCACATTACAACTATACCTCCACACCACTAAACGCATCCAGAAAGGCGTCATCCAAAGGGTCAAGTTTTTTATGCGCCAGTAATTCCGCCTTATTCCACATATCACCAAGGTCGTATACAATCTGCGTGCCACCCTTTTTATCCCGCAAAACAAAGCGGCTGCCATTCCATTCGCTGATAGATAATCCATAATACGCCAGTATACGGTTGCTGATTTTCACGCGTTTTAGCCTCGAACGCATTCTATCACGTTGACTCTCTCCGGCTATCACAATATGCTTATATTCATTCTCGTGAGTTCGTCTATCTGTCCAATGAACATGCATTATAAGTTCACCGCACAACACACACATAATAAATACGCCTCCTCAAGTCACACTATCAAAAGATTGAAATTACCGAGGCGGCTTTTTAGCCGTCCCGGTAATCAGCAAAGGATTATTTTAACTCGGCTGAACGTTTAATAAAATCATCGGCGATTTCATCAAATGTACACCAACGAATACCCTCATGGCTATTAATATACTCAATCAGTCGTTCTAATGCCATAATGCACTGAGGTCTGCCAGAAACATCCGGATGAATTGTCATACCGAATACAGCATAATCATATTCTCTGTAGCAATAATCGAATGCATCCTGCCACAGCCCGCCATAAATATCACGAGGATTTGCAAAGCCATAACTATTGGGGCTCTTCTTAACAAACATCATTGGCGGAAGGTCATCTAAATACCAGTTTGCCGGTATTTCCACCAGATTTGTTTCGTAACCGCGTACAAGAGGTTTCATCCACTCACTTGCTTCTGCCGAATAATCAATCTTAGTCCACGAATCGCCTACACGCACATAGTACGGATGAAGATCGTTATGCATCAGAGAATGATCGTACTTAATTCCATGCTTTACCAACAATTCGTTGGTGACATTGGAGAATTCCCACCATGGTGCTACATATCCGGTAGGCTCTTACCTGTAAGTTCTGTAATTAATTCAATACTTCTGAGCAGAATATCTTCTTCCTGCTTCGGAGTCATAGCAATAGGGTTTTCGTGAGAATAGCCGTGTGCGCCAATTTCATGACCCGCATCAACAATCATCTTCATCTGCTCTGGAAAAGTCTCGATAGAATGTCCGGGAGCAAACCATGTTGCCGGCAGGTCATATTTCTTGAACAACTTCAACAAACGAGGAACACCAACCTCGCCCGCAAACATGCCGCGGGAAATATCATCGGGAGAATCCTCGCCGCCATAGGAACCAAGCCAGCCGGCAACTGCATCGATATCCACTCCAAACGCCACTAGAATTTCTTTCTTTGCCATAAAAATACCTCCCCTGATGAATCGATCTTTTACAAACTTACACCTTTATTGTAGCGAATCCAAACGCATGTTGCAAGGCGGATCACTTGCGGCGTGCGTTGAATTTCTCGATCATCTTGAATGGCTTGTACGATTCCTTTGCTTTGCGCAGTCCCTCGTGGCCCATATCCTCCTCGCGGTTGATGTAGGTCATCGCGCTCCAGGCGTGCTCGACGAAGCCCTGGTTGATGGCCGGGTACGCGCCGCGGATATTCGGGTCCGCCTTCTCGACGTGGATGACGGCCGTATCGGCATTGAGCGCCTCGCCGAACGTGAAGGCGATGATGCGGTCATCGAGGCGGATGGCGCCGCCCTTGAGCTTGAAGTAGTCGAAGTCGTTGAAGATTTCGAGGATAGCCTTGCGCTCCCAGCCGATGAAGGGGTCGTCCGGCTCATCCTGGATGCGCAGCTTGTACCAGTTGTTGAGCTCGATCTTGCAGGCCGTGATGATGTCCTCCGTGATGGGCAGGTACTCGGCCTGCGGGTACATCTTGCGGAAGGCGTTGAGATGGTTCTTCTTGGAGTGGAGCTTGCGGCCCGAGAGACTGATGAGTTTCTCTGCCTCGTAGACGTAATCCCAGTTGTCGCGGTCATCCTCGATCTCAAAAGAGGCACCGTCGTACTGCTCGAGGAACTCTGCGTAGGCCTTCTCGATGCCCGTGAAGAGTACGGGGCGGCCCTGTTCTTCAAAATAAGAGAGAATCTTCGCCGTCGCCTCAGGCCACTTCTCCTCTGCACAGAACGGCTGGATGGCCATGAGCTCGCCTTCCCACTCGCACGTCATGTAGAGCACATCGCCATCCTCTGCCCATCTGACATGGTACGGTTCGCGCCACATGAAGAAGTTCGTGAAATTGAAGTGGGAATTCTCGTAATAGCCGCTGGAAAAATGACGGTCCAGCACCGGCTTGTCTTCTTTCGTCAAATCCTGGAAATCGATGATTCTCATCCTCCCGATGCGCGCCGATGGGTCCCAAACGAAACGGATGCCGAGCGCGCGCGGCATCTGTTACGTATACTCTTACAGCTATACATTATATCAACTTTGTCAAATCGAGTTTGTGACTGACTCACGGCCTGACGATCTTTTCCATATGGCGAGATGATTCCGCCCTGCGCACAACTTCGTCAAGGCCTGCCCCGCTCGCCGCAGCGAGAGCCGCGAGCACGGCGCCCTCGGCTATCGGGCAGTCCACGAGGCGCACGGCCTCGTCGCGGCACTCCTCGACCGCGAGCTCAGCCGTCATGACGGCCGAGCCCATGTCCATGAGCACGACGGCACCATCCGTGCCGCAGACATCCTCGATGGCGACCTTGACGCGCTCGTAGCTCGTGCCGAGCAGTCCTTCATCGAGGCCGCCCGCCGCCTCGATGTGCACGTTGTTTGCCATCATCTCCGCCAGCTCCTTGACGCCCTCCGCCAATTTCTGGCTGTGTGAAACGATTACGATACCAACCAAAGTGATACCCCCCCTGATAGTAAGAATGCGGCCAGTAGGCACTGACCGCATTTGTCAATTATTCTTTATTGTATCACGCCGACGGCGCAGCGTCTACTCATTTGTAGTAGCGGACACCAGCCTCGAAGAGCTGCTGATCCTTGCTGCCCGGGACGTTCTTGGCGACATCTTCGCCGATGCGCTCCGAATGGCCCATCTTGCCGAGCACGCGGCCGTCCGGGCTCGTGATGCCTTCGATGGCATCGACAGAACCGTTCGGGTTGAACGGGATGTCGAGCGACGGATTGCCGGCTGCATCGACGTACTGCGTCGCGATCTGGCCGTTTTTCTGGAGTCTCTTGACCGTCTCGGCATCAGCCACGAAGCGGCCCTCGCCGTGCGAGATGGCGATCGTGTGGACGTCGCCGACCTTGACGTTGTTGAACCACGGCGAGAGGTTCGAGACGACGCGCGTGTCGACCATGCAGGAAGCATGGCGGCCGATCGTGTTGTGCGTCAGCGTCGGGGAGTTCTCGGAGAGGTCACGGATCTCGCCGTACGGCACGAGGCCGAGCTTGATGAGCGCCTGGAAGCCGTTGCAGATGCCGAGCATCAGGCCGTCGCGCTTCTGAAGGAGTGCCATGACCTCTTCCTTGATGCGCGGGTTGCGGAACATCGCCGCGATGAACTTACCGGAACCATCCGGCTCATCACCGCCGGAGAAGCCGCCCGGCAGCATGATGATCTGCGAGCGCTTGATGCCATTAACGAGCGCCTCGACCGTCTCCTCGACAGCCGTCGGCGTCAGGTTGCGCACGACGATCGTCTCGGCCGTAGCGCCGGCGCGCTCCCAGGCACGGGCCGAATCGTACTCGCAGTTCGTGCCGGGGAATACCGGGATGATGACATGCGGGCGAGCGATCTTTGTCGCAGCGGTGATGCCGTTGCCCTTCGTGTACGGGGCATACGATACCTCGCCCTTGACCTTCTTCGTCTGCGTCGGGAAGATCTTCTCGAGCGGCGTCGTGTAGGCCTTCTCTGCCTCTTTGATGCTGACGGCGATGCCGTTCACGCGGATTTCCTGCTCTGCCGTCGTCTGGCCGAGCTCATAGGCGCCCGTCTCGGCAAGCGCTGCCGAGACATCGACATCGTCCGCAAGCTCGAGGACGATCGTGCCGTAGTCGGCGCAGTAGAGCTGCTCTTCCGTCATCTCCTTCGCGAACGCAAAGCCGATGCGGTTGCCGAGTGCCATCTTTGTGACGCTGCGGCAATGCCGCCGACGCCGATGCTCTGCGCAGCGCGCACCTTGCCCGCTGCCGTGAGCTGGCGAATCTTCTCGAAGTTTGCGCGCAGTTTCGGGAAGACCGGCAGGTCCTGCTCGTCCTTCTCGGCCGGCACGACGTAGACGCGGCTGCCCGCCTGCTTGAACTCCGGTGAGACAGCACGGTCGGCCTTCATGACGTCGACAGCGAAGGCTGCGAGCGTCGGCGGCACGTGGATGTGCTCGAACGTGCCGGACATGGAGTCCTTGCCGCCGATGGCCGCGATGCCGAGCTCATGCTGTGCCCAGAGAGCGCCGATGAGGCTGCGAACGGATTGCCCCACTTCGCCGGGTCCTTGCCGAGGCTCTCGAAGTACTCCTGGAACGTCAGGCGGATCTTCGCGGCGTCACCGCCGAGCGCGACCATCTTGGCCGCTGCTTCGACAACCGAGTAGAGGGCGCCGTGGAACGGGCTCCACTCCGTGAAGGCCGGGTTGAGGCCGAACGTCATGGCCGTCGCCGTCGTCGTCTCTGCGCCGAGCACCGGCAATTTGGCGACCATGCCCTCAGCCGGCGTCAGCTGTGTCTTGCCGCCGAACGGCATGAGGACTGTGTTGCCGCCGATCGTCGAGTCGAAACGCTCAGCGAGGCCCTTCTGGCTGCAGACGTTGAGATCCTGGAGGTTTGTAAGCCACGCGGCCTTCGCGTCAGAGCCGCAGGCCTTGACGGCTGCCGGGACTTCGGCGAGGTAGCGCTTTGCCGTGTCCGGCTGTGCGATGACGGCCGTGACATGCTGGCGCACGCCGTTCGTGTCGAGGAAGGCGCGGTTCATCTGGACGATCTCGTTGCCGCGCCACTTCATGATGAGGCGAGGCTGCTCCGTGACGACGGCAACAGGCGTTGCCTCGAGGTTCTCATCATCCGAGAACTTCTGGAAGGCCTCGACATCCTTCGGGTCGAGCACGACGGCCATGCGCTCCTGCGATTCGGAGATAGCAAGCTCCGTGCCGTCGAGGCCCTTGTACTTCTTCTTGACGGCATCGAGATCGATGACGAGGCCGTCCGCGAGCTCGCCGATGGCGACAGCGACGCCGCCTGCACCGAAGTCGTTGCAGCGCTTGATCATGCGGGAGACTTCCGGGTTGCGGAACAGGCGCTGGATCTTGCGCTCCGTCGGCGGATTGCCCTTCTGGACCTCTGCGCCGCACGTCGTCAGCGATTCTTCCGTGTGCTCCTTCGACGAACCCGTCGCACCGCCGCAGCCGTCGCGTCCCGTGCGGCCGCCGACGAGCACGATGATATCGCCTGCTGCCGGGCGCTCGCGCACGACATTCTCCTTCGGTGCCGCTGCGATGACGGCGCCGATCTCCATGCGCTTCGCCATGTAGCCCTCATGGTAGACCTCGCGGACCTGGCCCGTGGCGAGGCCGATCTGGTTGCCGTAGGAGCTGTAGCCGGCAGCAGCGCCGAGCGTGATCTTCTTCTGCGGCAGCTTGCCCGGCAGCGTCTCGCTGAACGGGCGGCGCGGGTCGGCAGCACCCGTCACGCGCATGGCTGATAGACGTACGAACGGCCCGAGAGCGGATCGCGGATAGCGCCGCCGAGGCACGTCGCCGCGCCGCCGAACGGCTCGATCTCCGTCGGATGGTTGTGCGTCTCGTTCTTGAACATGACGAGCCAGTCTTCCTGCTTGCCGCCGATGTCGGCCTTGACGACGATGCTGCAGGCGTTGATTTCCTCGGACTTGTCGAGGTCATCGAGCAGGCCTTCCTTGCGCAGCGCCTTGGCGCCGATGACGGCGATGTCCATCAGCGTGACCGCGCGGTCTGTATCCTCGCCATAGAGCGTGCCTCTGTCTTCCTTGTACTTGCGGTAAGCTGCCGTCAGTGCCGGAGAGAAGTAGCCGTCCTCGATCGTGATATCGTCGATGGCCGTCGTGAACGTCGTGTGGCGGCAGTGATCCGACCAGTACGTGTCGATGACGCGCAGCTCCGTGGTCGTCGGCGCGCGGTGTTCCGTGTCGCGGAAGTACGCCTGGCAGAACTTGAGGTCCTCAAAGCTCATGGCAAAGCCGCGCGCATCCATGAACGCATGGAGCTCGTCTTCGCTCATCGCGTTGAACGAAGTCAGCACCTCGACATCGGCCGGCTCTTCCGTGACCATGTCGAGCGACTCCGGCTTTTCGAGCGACGCCTCGCGGCTCTCGACGGCATTGATGCAGTAATCCTTGATCTCCTGCAGCGCCTTGTCATCGACCGTTCCCGTCAGCACGATGACGCGTGCCGTGGCGATCTGCGGACGCTCCTTCTGCGTGACGAGCTGGACGCACTGCGCCGCAGAGTCTGCCGTCTGGTCGTACTGGCCCGGCAGGTACTCGACGGCAAACATGCGAGAATCCTTGAATGCTGGCAGCGTCTCTTCATAGACTTTGTCAACAGGTGCTTCCGCAAAGACGACAAACTTGACCTTCTCGTACTCCTCATCGCTGAGGCCCTCGATGTCGTAGCGGTTGATGATGCGGACCGCCTCGAGGCCATCGAGATGGAACGTCTCCTTCAGATCGTCGCAGAGCTGCTGAGCCGGGATGTCGAATCCCTGTCTTTTTTCTACGAAAATTCTTCTTACCGTCATGAGTGCTTTTTCCTCCAAACGCAAAACAGATCGGGAACACTTCGTCCAAGGATCGCCACCTCGCGGATGAGACCCCTTCTACGGTTTATTGTACCGAAAGTGAACGGCTATTGCAAGAAGGCTTCCTAATCTTTTCGCAAAGAGACGCTTAACCGCACGCCATTCTCCATTTGTCTCTATCGAGTGGAAGGGATTGTCTCATGATTCATTCTTGCTTTCCCTCATGGTACAGATATGATATAATTATTCTGATTTCTACGAATTGATTTCACACGATGTTTCACTCAGGTTCCAGATAGTAAGGGGGATTTTACATGAAAGAATTGCTGGAGCTCCTCGAGCACGACGCGCGCCGTCCTGTCAACGAGCTGGCCTCGATGCTGCACCGCAGCGAGTACGAAGTCGAGCAGGATATCAAGAAGCTGGAGAAGGACAAGATCATCCTGTCCTACAACACGCTGATCAACTGGGAGAAGTTCGGCACGGACACTGTGACGGCCGTCATCGAGATCAACCTGACGCCGCAGCGCGAGGTCGGCTTCGACGCCATTGCAGAACGCATCTACCGCTTCGATGAGGTCCGCACCGTCTACCTCATGAGCGGCAGCTTCGACCTGCTCGTCATCATCGAGGGCAAATCCCTCAAGGATGTCGCCAACTTCGTCGCGACGCGCCTCGCCACCATTGAGGGCGTCACGCAGACGCGCAGCCACTTCATGCTCAAGCCCTACAAGAAGGACGGCGTCATCATCAACGACGAAGAGCGCGACCGCAGACTGGTGGTGACACCATGATTGAGAAGAGAAACGACTGGCAGGAGCGCCTCTCGCCGCGCGTCAATGCCATCGCCCCGTCGGGCATCCGCAAGTTCTTCGACATCGCCGCGCAGATGGAAGACGTCATCTCACTCGGCGTCGGCGAGCCGGACTTCGTCACGCCCTGGTCCATCCGCGAGAGCTGCGTCTACGGCCTCGAGCAGGGATACACCTCGTATACGGCCAACCGCGGCCTGCCCGAGCTGCGCGAGGAGATTGCCCGCCACTACGCCGACGAGTACGGCTGCTCGTATGATGCTGACACCGACATCCTCGTGACAGTCGGTGTCAGCGAAGCGCTCGACCTCGTCATGCGCGCCATCCTCGCGCCAGGCGACGAGGTCCTCATCCCGGAGCCGTGCTACGTCTCCTACCAGGCCTGCACGATCCTCGCCGGCGGAACGCCCGTCTCCGTGCCGGCCAAGATCGAGAATGAGTTCCGCATCACGCCGGATGAGCTCGAAGAACACGTGACGCCCAAGACGAAAGCCCTGCTCATCGGCTACCCGAACAACCCGACAGGCGCCATCATGACGCGCAAAGATCTCCTGGCCATCGCAAACTTTGCCGAGAAGCACGACCTCATCATCATCTCCGATGAGATTTACGGCGACCTGACGTACGGCGGCGAGAAGCACGTCTGCTTCTCCTCCCTGCCGGGCATGCAGGAACGCACGATCCTCCTAAACGGCTTCTCGAAGGCGTATGCCATGACGGGCTGGCGCATCGGCTATGCGCTCGGCAACAAGGCCTTCATCAGCGCCATGACGAAGATTCACCAGTACACGATGCTCTGCGCGCCGATCACGGCCCAGATTGCGGCCATCGAGGCGCTGCGCCACGGCGAGAAGTACATGAAGAAGATGGTCGCTGAGTACGACCGCCGCCGTCACCTAATCTACGACGGCTTCACGAAGATGGGCCTGCCGTGCTTCGAGCCGAAGGGCGCCTTCTACATCTTCCCCGACATCACGAGCACGGGCTACACCTCCGACGAGTTCGCTGAAGAACTCCTCAAGGCCGAGCACGTCGCCCTGATCCCCGGGCTCCGCCTTCGGTGCCTGCGGCGAGGGCCATGTACGCTGCTCGTACGCGACATCCATCGACAAGATCTCCGAGGCGCTCGCACGCATCGAGAACTTCCTCAAGAACCACAAGCGGTAATCCGCTGCACCGCGCTCCGTCCGTATTTCTCGTACTGACGGGGCGTTTTTTTCTTGCTTGAATTTTTCTTCATCGCATTGCTGTAAGATGC
>ENA-OQED01001007-OQED01001007.1-human-gut-metagenome-genome-assembly--contig:-NODE-1007-length-10742-cov-1.267358_pt1 | contig 10742 bp, 13 predicted proteins | sample MGYA00242790_ERZ504625 | MGnify/ENA primary metagenome ERZ504625 (study PRJEB26092, sample SAMD00036345) | human gut metagenome | host: Homo sapiens | study: EMG produced TPA metagenomics assembly of...
TCTTACCTGCTCTGGACGAGCCTCTGTCCAACCTGGATGCTAAGCTGCGTACCAGCATGCGCACCGAGATCATCAAGCTGCACAAGAAGCTGGCTACCACCTTCATCTACGTTACCCACGACCAGACCGAGGCTATGACCATGGGCGACCGTATCGTGGTTATGAAGGACGGCATCATCCAGCAGGTCGATACCCCGCAGAACCTGTACGATATGCCCTGCAATATGTTCGTTGCAGGCTTCATCGGCAGCCCCCAGATGAACTTCCTGGACGGCACCCTGATCAAGAAGGGCGACCTGTACGGTATTGACCTGGGCGGCGACGTGATCCCCCTGCCCAAGGAGAAGACCGCCGACGGCAAGCTGGATTCCTACGTTGGCAAGAAGATCAAGATGGGCATCCGTCCCGAGGATATCGACGACGAGCCCGAGTTTATGGCAAAGCACACCGACTGCCAGCTGGATGCTAAGGTCGATGTTTCCGAAATGATGGGCGCTGAAATCTACCTGTACCTGGAGTACAAGGGCAACAAGATGACCGCTCGTGTTGCTCCCACCTCCAAGGCTCGCAACGGAGACACCGTCCGCGTTGCATTCGATCCCCATAAGGTGCACCTGTTCGACATCGAGACCGAGCAGACCATCCTGAACTAAGACTTAGCAAAGATCATTTTTGATCCTCCTATCATACGAAAGACCGCCGAAGGAAAACCTTCGGCGGTTTTTCGTTTTGGAAAACCCTCCCGTGAAAATGGGGTTCAGAAACGCCCACAGGCGTTTCTGAACCCCGAAATAAAATAATTTTTACGCTGAATATGCCCAAAGCAACGCGGCGGGCATTCCCAATCATTTTGTCTGTGCGCCCTGCCGCACCAGCTCGATGAATACATTCATCTGCGGGGTCACCCATTTATCCCGGTGGTAGAACAGCTGCCGGTGCATCATGACGGTGCAGTCCGGTACGTTCAGCCGCGCCAGACGCCCTTCGGCCAGTGCGCTGCGCACGATGTACTCCGGCAAAAAGGAAAGCCCCATGCCCTGCTCTACCATCTGGCACAGCAGCGCAGCGCTGCCCAGTTCCAGATAGGGGTGGATGGCAAGGCCGTGCGCCGCCATGCACTGGTCCAGTGCGTCCCGGTAGCTCATGCCCCGCTCGGTGAGCAGAAACTCCTGCCGGGGCAGAATGTCCAGCGGGAGCACGCTTTCCTGCGCCAGCGGATGCTGCAGCGGCGCAATGAAGCACACCGGCTCTGGTACATCTGCCGCCAGCACCAGTGCAGGCTGCAAAAGGGGCTGATCCAGCGTGTAGACAAGGTCTACCTGATTGGTGCTCAGCAATTGCAGCATCTCGTCCGAGCTGGCGGTGTGCAGCACCAGCTCCACCTGCGGGCAGCGGGCATGATAGCGCTGCAACAGCCCCGGTAAAAAGGTGCTGCACACGGAATCCGCCAGCGCGATGCGCAGACTGCCCCGCACCTGCTGGGCGGGCTGCAAGGCGGCCTGTGCCTGCTGGGCAGTTTCCAGCAGGGTGCGGGCGTAGCCTAAAAAGGTCTGCCCGGCATCGGTCAGGCGCACCGTTTTACCCACACGGTCAAACAGCGGGGTGCCCAGTTCGGCTTCCAACTGTGCGATTTGGGAGGACACCGCCGACTGCGAGTAGCCCAGCTGCCGCGCGGTGCGGGAAAAGCTGTGCAGCTCAGCGATGTGCAAAAAGGTATTGACAGTCCGCAGTTCCATGAACGGCTCCTTTTATAACAGGGTAATGTCCCGCACGGTGAGCTGAGCACCGTCCACGGTAAAATGCACCTCCAGCCCGGCAAATTCCATGCCGTACACCCGCTGCGGGTCGTGCTGGTAGGAGGGGCGGGGGTCGCTGGCAAGCACGCCCTGCAAAGCGGCGCGGTCTGCCTCCGGTACGGTCTGCCACAGCGCTTCCGGGCAGGAGACTTCCAGATGGTGGGTACGGGTCTGCCCGGTAAAGCCCTCGGCGGCGTCCGGGTGGCAGTCCGCATAGGGGATGTAGGGCTTGATATCGTAGATGGGGGTGCCGTCCATCAGGTCGGCACCGCGCACGATGAGCACCGGCCCCACGTCCGGGCGCTGCTCAATAGCTTCCAGCTTTACGCTGGAAAGCCCCAGAGGGTTCGGTCGGAAGGGGGAGCGGGTGGCAAACACGCCCACCCGGGTGTTGCCGCCAAGGCGCGGCGGGCGCACGGTGGGAGACCAGCTTTCCCGCACCGCGCCGGAAAACTGCCACACCAGCCAGATATGACTGAAATCCTCCAGTCCGCGCAGGGCGTCGGGGTTGCGGTATTCCGGGGTGAAAACGATCTCGCCCCGCAGCTCTTCTACCAGCCCGCTCTGGCGCGGAATGCCGAACTTGGTGGGAAAGGCGGTATGGATATGGGCAATGACCTTCAGGGTCATGGCTTCGGGTGCCTGCTGCATGATGAACTCCTTGCTCAATAGATCTTTTCAATGGGGCAGTCGGCGGGGATGCCGTACCGGCTGCGGAAGGCCTGCAATTCCTGCGGGCTGCGGATCAGCTGTACCTCGGTAAAATGGCCAGTGTGCAGATCCTGAAACCCGGCCACCTGCTCCCCGGTGCAGATGCTGCACCGCAGCACCGGCTTCTGGGCGGCGGGGTCGTAGGAGGGGGACATTTTCTTTTTGCCGAACACAGGCTGCTCCTTTCTCTCCTTATCTTATAGGCCGCGGCAAAGCCCCACGGCCTTGCCCTCGATGTGCAGCTCCGAAAGCTGCTCTCCAGCGTAGAACATGGGCGGGCAGACGGCGGCGTTATCGGCCAGCAGCATCACGGCATCGCCCTGCCGGTGGAAGTGCTTGAGGGTGGCTTCCTCGCCCACCCGCACGGCAGCGATCTCGCCCTGCTCCACCTCGGGCTGGCAACGGATGCATACGATGTCTCCGTTGCATATCGTGGGAGACATACTGTCGCCGTGGGCAGGTCAGGGCGAAATCCGCGTGCCACGCGGCGGGCACTCCGATATAGCACTCGATGTTCTGCTCGGCGGTGATGGGCGTGCCGCAGGCGATGGAGCCGATCAGCGGCACCTGCACCATGGTGGGCAGCGGCTCAAAGCCCGGGGGACAGGCGCAGGGCGCGTCCAGCCCCAGCAGAGCGGCGGGAGTGGTCTCCAGCGCCTGTGCCAGCTCCTCCACTTTGGACTGGGGCAGATCGTTGATGCCTTTTTCCAGCTTGGTGATGGAGGAACGGGAGCGGTAGCCCATGCGCCGGGCAAGCTCCTCCTGCGAAAGACCCAGCTGCTCCCGGCGCAGACGGACACGGGTGGACAGATCAGACATGACGGTTCTCCTGAAAACTATGTGTTGTGGTATGAAATGCGGTTTTCTATTCTGAGTATAGCAGAAAATTTCCTGAAAATCAACAATTACAGCGCGTTTTGGAAATAATAGGTTGACAGATAATCAACAACGGAGTATAATACAACCAATGATTGTTTCAAATGCAGCGAACTACAAAAAAGGAGAGAAGCCATGGCAAACACGAATCTGATCTACACCTACATTCAGGACAGCGGCTACAAGCTGCAATATGTGGCCAGTGTGCTGCACATCAGCAGCAACACCCTGCGGCACAAGCTGCTGGGCGAGACCCAGTTCAAGCTGGACGAGGCCGAGCGGCTTTCCACCATGCTGGGCCTGACGATGGCCGAGCGGGACGCCTGCTTTTTCGATGCCGAGAACCGGTTCTCGCGCAGTGCAACGCTGGAGCTGCCCAAAAGGGGGAAGCGCCAGTGACACCGGAGCAGCGCGATGTGACCCGGAACGCCCTGCGCAAGTATGGCGAGCGGCACTGGGCGCGCACGCCGGAAAACCGCCGCTGGCAAAGCGCCATTGATGAGGGCCTCGACTACTATCAGGCGCACGACCCCATGCGGGCAGACCTGCTGCGAATGCGCTTTTTTGAGCAGCGCCCGGAGGACGAGATCTTGGAGCAGCTGCACATCGGCCGCACCACCTACCAGAAGGCGTTGCAGGACCTTTTGAGCACCATCGCTGTCTACGCCGCCCAGCGCGGCGCGTTCTGAGCAAACAGCCGTGAAAAGTGCCCCAGAAACGCTCGCGGTCGTTTCTGTGGCACAACCATAAAACAGGGCTGCTGCACCGTGTTTCGTGCAGCAGCCCTGTTTTGGTTATTTCTTCCTGGTGTCCGGGTCCTCGCAATGGCTGTGGCAGGAGGCGCAATTGCCGTTGCAGCCCTCGCCCTTCCAGCCGCCCTGTCTGGAGATCCAGACCACAGCCAGCGCAAACAGCACAGCCAATATTACCAGCGTGATGATCCCGCGAAGTGTCATATTCATCCCTCGATTTCTTTTGTACGGCTTTCTGCCCCAAGTATACACGATTTACAGGCAAAGAGCAACAGCCTGCCGCACATTTTTTGTGCAGGGTGCAGCCGATGCGGCTGCCCGGCGGTAATGTTGCACGCCCGGCGGTCGGCGCACCATTTTTGCAGCCGGAGAAAGCGTTTCGAGAAAAGTAAAATAATTTTAAATTAGGCTTGCATTTCTGCAAAGGCCGTGCTATAATAATCACGTTCCAGTTCGGAACGAACAACACAAGCAAATATGGAGGATTAGCTCAGCTGGTTAGAGCACCTGCATCACACGCAGGGGGTCTGGGGTTCGAGTCCCTAATTCTCCACCAAACGTAAGGCCGTTTACCTGAAAAGGTAAGCGGCTTTTTCTTGTATCTACGTGTTTTTTGATATACAAAAGTGAAACGGATTCACTTTTGCATATTGATAATGAAACGTGTAGGAGGCCCCCTTTTCAGTCGTTTGTAGCAAGTTTGTAGCAGATCTGTAGCAAAATTCGGAGAGGAACGGCAAAATGACCTCAGAAACCCGATTTTTGCAGATTTTTGGGCATAAAATTTTATCCTTGAATTTTGTGCAGAATGACGACGGTGCTTTTCATTCGGATTCTGATGCCGTACAATAAAGGAAAAGATCATGGATGAAAGGAGAAATCGCTGTGCGCTACACCATCCGGCATTTTGATTTGCCGCTGCTTACCTTTGAAGCAAACATGGACAGTGCAGATACTGGCCTCCATTTTATAAAGGTCTACGAAGAAAACCGTTCTTTTCTACCTTTGAATCTGACTGTATCAGAAGATGGTGTAGAACGCTGGCTGCGGCATCGCGCAATTCCGAAGAACCGAGCGTATGTAGACGCTCTGCTCTCTAAGGTGGGGCTTTCTTTGAATCGACCGCTTGGAATTATTGCAGCCAATAAAGGTCTTTCACTCAATGATTGCTTTTGGGTAGATGCAGAGGGCTCCGGTGACACCTTTGAAAAAGTAAATCTTTACGATAACCGATTCAGTCAGGTGCTGGCAGCAATCGCCTTTACAGGATATGGCAGCAGCATACGAACTTCGCTTGCGTCCTGCCCGGAGTTCTCGACCAACGGGATGCTGCCAAAATGCTGGCGCAGACAAAACGGAAAAATCTATCTTTATAAAGGTGGCACGTCAGGGTTCAGCAATTTTGGATTTGAACCGTACTCGGAACTGTATGTTTATCAAGTTGCACAGGTGATGGGCGTGAATGCGATTCGCTACACCCTGACAAAAGATCTGAAAAAGACGCTTTGTTCCAAGTGTGAGCTGTTCACCAGCAAAGAGCATTCTTATATTCCCATCGGGCAGCTTGTGTCCAAAGGTGGAATGAAAGCAATTTTTGCGTATTATCAGACGTTAGGTCAGACCTTTGTGGATGCGCTGGAAGATATGCTGGTCTTTGATGCGATCATCTGCAACACTGACCGCCACTATGGAAACTTTGGTGTGCTGGTAGATAATAAGACCAACACGATTGCGGCACCTGCACCGCTGTTTGACCACGGAAACTCGCTGTTCAGTCTGGGCGGAACGGATCTTTGGGACAACCAGAAAGCATTTGATGAATATGCCCGCACACTGCTTCCGCTTGCATACGATGATTTCTTTGCAGCTGCAAAGAGTGCAATGAAACCTCGTCACCGTACAATGCTCCATAAGCTGCTGGATTTCCATTTTGACCGCAGAGCGACACGTTATAATCTGCCGCCAAATCGCTTGAAGATGATTGAAAAAGAGGTACAGCGCAGAGCAAGAGTGCTTTTAGGGTAAAAAGTGGGGCGTTGGCATCGACCACAATGGCTACGCTAACCGGTATAAAATCGAATGCGACGGTTTGACCATTCTGGATTTGAACGCTCCCGGTTACACGATGCTGCAGTGGCTGACGATTCTTTTGGAGAACCGCGAATTCGATACTTCTGCCCCGCTGGCCGCAGAAGCCAAAGAATACCTGATGAACACTTTTCACCTCGACTATAAGTCTGCTGATATCATCATTGGCTACAGGGCAGATGACAGCTATTTTTCCTTTGCATCCGATTTTATCAACGGTGCAATCTCTTACCGCCAGTTGTGCAATGCCATGCGCTTGGGCAAGCTGGGGCAGCAGTTCGTGCTGAAAAGCAAAGCGGCCTTTGAACAGCTGGAATTTCTCGGCTATGAGACCGCAGACTCTAAAGAATGGTATAAGAAAAAGGCCTTCCGTGACCAGACAGCCCGCCGCCAATATTTTGACGTGGAGCGCAACCGCCGTCAGAGGGGAGACCTTTATATTACCACGATTCTCGACGAGGAGATGAAGCCCAATGATCCACGCTTACGATAAAAGCTATCTTTCTGCTGCACAGAAAAATCTTGCCCGGATGTTGGATTATCTTGTCAACGATCTGCATTATCCGTTGGAGACGGCATGGCAGTGGTTTCTTATCAGTAAGATGGCTTTTCGGTTTGAACAGGGGGATTGTTCTGTGTTGGTGGGCTTGTCCGGTGTAGAACTTGCCCGCGCTGTACTGGAGCAGGCGGGCGAAGTCGTACCTATGCAGAAACCCTCGTATGCCTACGACCGCAGCCCGGAATACTGGACAGGCTGGGCTCTTGCCTATTACCAGTGGCTGACCAGTTTGTGCTTTGCGGAGATTGAACAGGCAGTGTCTATCACGAAAGTGCGGCTGCTGTATACGCCCTACCACGAGATGGATGTACGGCAGTTTGCAGACAAGATGAACGAGTTGTACCGTGCGGCAAAGCCGGAAACAAACCTGAAAGCCATGCGCACATTGGCCGGATTGAGCCAATCGGAACTGGCAGGACAGGCTGATGTGTCTGTGCGTACCATCCAGCAGTACGAACAGCGACAGAAGGACATCAACAAAGCACAAGCAGAAACGCTGCTTCGCCTTGCGCGTGCGCTGAATTGTAACGTGGAGGATCTGATGGAGAAAGTTCCACCGCTGAATTTTAAATAAGAATGAAGCGATGAGACCTGACACAGATTGTGCAAACAAAAAAGAAAGCTGCCATCCATGAGAGAAAGATTCTCACGGATCGGCAGCTTTTCTCTTTGAAGTTGTTATGCCTTCGTTGTGGTCAGAACTTCGTCATTGACCAGCTGATTGGCCTTATCAAATGCTTCGATCATCTGGGTCGCTTTCGGATGGAGATAGACTTCATCCAGCGTTTTGGATTTGGGCGTGTGCGCGACAGCGCGTTTCAGGATATCCTTGTTGACGCCTGCGCGGTCACAAAGGCTGGCGTAGGTATGGCGGGTGGTGTAGGGCGTATAGGTGGCAAGCTTCCCGGCAAACTCCGGTTTGCGCTTACCATTTTCGTCGTAAGGATTCGGCTGGATGCCGATTTCCTCCAAGAAAGGATAGAATTTGCGGTTACGCCAGTTCTTCTCATTCCAGAAACCGCCTTTTCCATTGGGAAAGAGCGGACCATTTTCCACAGAGGTGGCATACGCATGTTCAAAAACCGGGATGCCAAAGTCGAGAATGGGAATGATGCGGTTGCGTCCGGCCTCGGTCTTGCAGCCGCCGATCAGATAAGCACCGGATTCCGTGCGGTGAAAATCTTCGTGTTTGAAGTGCAGCAGCTCATAGATACGCACTCCGCAGGCCAGAAGAGCAATTACCATCTGCCCGGTGGGCGTGTTCTTTTGGCTCAGGATCAGCGTCACCTGTTCGTCCGTGAAGATTTCGCGTTCCGGCGATTTACGCCCCTCAACTTTCAGGACAGATGTCTCTCTGCAATCTACACGGGATTTTATAGCATCGGTAAGAATTGCGGCCTGCGTAGGCCCCAACCGATAACCTTTACTGATGATCTCAGATAATCCATAAGCAGTGTCATATGAATCCTCTATACAGCCATCGTAAATTTTAGGGGTTATTAAGTCGCTTGCCACTGCTTTTCTATACAGATTATGTCGTATCACGAGCAATTCAAATTCTGGCGACAGAGCCTGGCAAATGTGTTCGGGAGACATTGTTTGGTTTATGTCTATGGCAAGTGCAGGAATACCTTGTTTAACATACTGGATAGCAAGACTTATACTAGCAGTACTTTTACCGCTTCCTGTTGCTCCTGTAATAAATACACTGGCGGGGTCAATACCGAAGCGAAACCGAAGATAGGTTTTGAATCTTTCGGAAACCTCCTCGTAGCTTCCGGGTGTAACTTTAATTTCAAAGTCTGGAATCAATGAAAAAATCTCCTTTTTATGTCAAATAGTTGTAATATCGCGGCGTCCATGTCCATTCACAAAGCTGCGATTAATGGAGCGCAGCCGAACATTCTTTGGATGCCCGGTAGAGAGAGTCAATGTCTTTACAATGCTGTCAGAGAGGATGCCAGCTTCGCTTAACTGAGCCAGAACATCAGAGACAAGAAATTCCGACATATACTCTGAAACCAAGGACTTCACAAGGTCAAGGGTGATATATAGCTTGTACTCATCGTATAACACCTCCATTTCCTTACAATAAGTTTCGTCTATATTACCGATGGCACGGAAGCGAATGCTTTGCTTTCTGGCAGCGGCGTAAAGCGCATCGCGGAAACGCTCTAACGCAGAAGCATCTGCCAGAGAGTCCCAATACTGAACATACTTCTCCAAAGTCTGTTTATATGTGTCTTGGAATTTTCTTTCACGCTGGTGAGTTGCGTCTGTACGAGAGAAAGTCCAACAGATGATTTCAGAGACGACACTCAAAACCGCTGCATCCTGACAGTAATCTGAACCTTTGAAGTTACTGCACGCTTCTTCGTATGCACGTTGAGTGCGTAAGTTAAACTCATCAGGGTTGTTTTCTGTCAAGGAAATTAAATCGTTCCAGTTTGCAGAGGCTGCATCAGTAGTGCTGCAAATCTCCGCTGGAATAATCGGGATACAGTTCTCGCGAATCTCTGGAGTCAGCTTTCTTGCCAAAACAATATAGATTGAACGACTTGCACTTCCTTTTACGGCTTCATCTGAGAGAAAGCCGTAATTCGTTGTTTTTTGGTGACGGGAAGAATTAGATCCGTCATGGATATAAACAAGCAGGTCATCGCGGTGATTGTATAGCTGCTTTTTTAGTTCCGAAAGTCGGCAATTAAGTGTAATTTCTGTTGTGACAGAGAAACTTTCAGAAATCATCGCATAAGGCTTGGTCGGTTGCATTGCTTCCCCAAAATGTGTTTTTAAGAGTGACAGTCCTACGATCAATGACATCATTCTCTGATTTTCCGATGCAAGACCGGCAGTAGGAAGAATGGGGCTATTCAATATCGACTCACACGTTGCTGACTCTTTGAAAGTCCATCGGGAATTGTTGAAGTTCCACCCTGGTATGGATAGAATGCATGAGTTGCGGCTGCTTAAGAGTTGTGCAATCAGCATGTAAAACAGCCGAGGGCCATCTTTTCCGAAGTGAAGTGTTCCACCACCTTTGTAAAAACTTTGAGCTAGAGTGTTCTTCCGAAATTTTTCGGCGGGAATACTGAAGCTGGCCCGCTTTCCATTTGGAAGACGGTACTGGACTTCAATGAGTGTGGAGCCGTCTCGTGGGTCAAACACATATCGAGCGGAGAATTCTGTGCAGTCCGATAGGGGGCTTGGTGACCTCGTAGGGAGCACCGAAACCATTTTCTCTGACAAGGTAGTATCTCTCATCGGGAAACTTTACAAAATGCTCTGTTCTATAGGCACTAAACTCCCGCAGGTAAGCGCGATCAGCTACTTTGAAAATCGAATTTGCCCTCTGCTGCTGTAGAGATTGGTTTTTGGTTTTCAAAGCGGCATTTTCCTGCTGCAACGCCATGTTTTGAACCTGAAAATTACTACAGGTATTCCGTAGCATGGTTTCTGCCCATGGATCAACGAGTCGTTCATCTCCAAATGTGACGGCAGATTGTGGAACAAGGGGCGGCTGATAGCCGTTCATACCATACATCTCCGTTTCTATATGCTATTTTCAATGTGCGGATTTTGAGGTGTTTTTTCTGTCGAGGGGGAGAGCGGCTTGAAATCTATATGGTGTTAATCATGGTGATACCTCCTAGATCTGTTATGAGTTATGTACTGAGCAAGGCTTATTGGCCTTGCTCAACTCCCGGATCGCTTCCGGTGACAGTATGGTAGCACGTTTTGAGGAGAATAACAACCTTGAGTTTGAAGTTGTGCAGAATCGGCCGAAATACTAATTGAAATCGTGCATAAATCATGATATAATATGAAATATAAGTTGAGTTTGTTTACACAAACTTATTACGAACAGGATTGAATAAATGGGGAGAATTATGATGAAGAAGGAACCGAGAAGTGATGAGCGGTTTGTGACAAGGTGTGCGATTGCAGACAATATCCTGC
>ENA-OQED01001008-OQED01001008.1-human-gut-metagenome-genome-assembly--contig:-NODE-1008-length-10737-cov-1.195570_pt1 | contig 10737 bp, 8 predicted proteins | sample MGYA00242790_ERZ504625 | MGnify/ENA primary metagenome ERZ504625 (study PRJEB26092, sample SAMD00036345) | human gut metagenome | host: Homo sapiens | study: EMG produced TPA metagenomics assembly of...
CAGGAGACAAACTCGTGTGGATCCACCTTCCAGTCGACGCACATCTGCTTCCAGAGTACGAAGGCGTCATGGAAACCTACAGAAAACTGCATGAGGATATGCAGAACGGCCGTGTGAAAGCCGCTTATGTCGTAGACCGTCAGGGTATCGCAGCAGCCGTATCCAAGATGGCATTCGGTAATGCTCTCGGCGTAACCATCGAGCACAATGTAGACGAGAGAGATCTCTTTACTCCATATATTGCAGATCTGATCTGCGAAGTTCCGGCTGAAAAAGTCGGAGAGCTGGCAAGCACCTACACCGTCATCGGTGAAGTGACAGACAAACCGGTTCTTTCCTATAAAGACACCGAAATCACCATCCGCGAGGCCGTTTCCGCATGGAACAAACCGCTGGAAAAAGTATTCAAGACCGTATCCGGTGCAGAGCTTCCGGAGGTAGATGCCCTGAATGTGGCAGCAGCAGACGAAAACGGAATTGTTGCAGACAGCTGCTATCAGGCAAAGAGCATCCACGTATGCTCCCACAAGCTGGCACAGCCGACCGTATTCATTCCGGTCTTCCCGGGAACGAACTGTGAGTATGACAGCACCAGAGCTTTCGAGCGTGCCGGTGCAAAAGTTATCACTCAGGTATTCAGCAATCTTTCCGCAGAAGACATCCGCGGTTCTGTCGATGCCTTTGAAAAAGTCATCAACCAGGCGCAGATCATCATGTTCCCTGGCGGATTCTCCGCAGGTGATGAGCCGGATGGATCAGCAAAATTCTTTGCAACCGCATTCCAGAATGCGAAGATCAAAGAAGCTGTTACCAAACTGCTGAATGAGAGAGACGGACTTGCCCTTGGTATCTGCAACGGATTCCAGGCACTGATCAAACTGGGACTCGTTCCGTACGGTGAGATTCTCGGACAGACGGAGGATTCCCCGACTCTGACCTTCAACACTATCGGACGCCATATTTCCAAGATGGTTTACACGAAGGTTGTGACCAACAAATCCCCATGGCTGGCAGGCGCCGAGCTTGGCGGTGTTTACACCAACCCGGCATCCCACGGAGAGGGACGTTTCGTAGCATCGAAAGAGTGGATCGACAAGCTGATGGCAAACGGCCAGATTGCAACCCGCTACTGCGATGTCAACGGAAACCTGACCAACGACGAGTACTGGAATGTCAACGGTTCCTACTGCGGAATCGAGGGTATCACCAGCCCGGACGGCCGTGTCTTTGGTAAGATGGCACACGCAGAGCGCCGCGACAACGGCGTAGCAGTCAACATCTACGGAGAGCAGGATCTGAAGATCTTTGAGTCCGGTGTTGCTTACTTTAAATAAAATAAAACCAAAATAGAAGATTCCCGCAGAGAGGAAGAAAGCTCCTTTCTGCGGGAATTTTTTGTCAGAAACAGTAATTTCTGATTTCGAAAGAAAAAATTTGATTATGCGCCGCGGTGCAGTTATAACGCAATATTTTGCTTTATTAACAAAAGTAATAAGGTCAAATAGTAGAAATATTCTGAAAAAACGAAAGATTTCGATAGTCTCAACACATTACATATATGACGGGCCCGGAAGAGAAGGACAGCGAAATAACAGGAGGGAGAAAGAAGTGTATGAGACAAGAGAAGGAACGATTTTTTCAGATCATATTCGAGGAAAACAGTCATGTGCTGTTCCGTTATATCTGCGGTCAGTTGAACAATGACCGGGAGACGGCGAAGGATGTGCTGAACGATGTATGGGAGGTATTGGTGGTAAAATTTGAAACCGTTGCCGATCTCGAAGGAGAAGAGATGACGAAATGGCTGTTCTGTGTGGCAAAAAACAAGATCAAGAATCAGCGCAGAAAACATTATTATCAGAATGAAGTTTCCTATACACAGTATCAGAAAGAGAACAGAAATGAAGGGGAGGCGGCCGCGACAGCCGAGATTGAGGAACGAATGGTGATGCAGAACTGCATCCAGAACCTGAATCCGATGGATCAGCGCATTTTCTGGGGGAGAGCATATGGATTCAGCTACAAAGAGCTCAGCGGATTCTGCAAGAAAAGCGAGCAGGCGCTGCAGTGCCAGTACAGCCGCGCAATCAAGAAACTGCAGGGAATGATGAGTCAGGAAATCAGTCTGACGAGAGCGTAGAAAATGGAAATGGTATGCAGCGGAAACCTCAACTCTTACAATCCAAAAACAATAGAAATATCTAAAAAATTCTCTGCAGGAGAATATCCTGTGTCTAAAAATAAAAGTGTTACCGTTTACATATCAAAAATCCGTTTTCCTCGTTGTCGTGGCGCGGAAATTGTGTTAAAATATTTTTAGAAAATTCACACGATGTGCGAGAAGGCAGAAAGGATGAAAACAACATGAAGGATGAGTACGTAGCCTATGTAGGCACTTATACCCATGGAAGCAGCATTGGTATTCATTTATATGATGTAAATGTAGAAGAAGGCACTCTGACAGAGCGAAAAGTCATACCGGTCAACAACTCTTCCCACATTGCCCGTTCCTTAAACGGCAAATACCTGTATTCGATTGCAGATGAAGGCGTTGCAGTGTTTGCAGTGGAGGATGACGGAGACCTGACCCCGATCAACAAAGTAGACATCGACGGCATGCGCGGCTGCTATCTGTCGGTGGACAAAACCGGAAGATACCTGTTCGTGGCAGGCTATCATGACGGAAAAGTAACCGTTGTACATACCCATAAGGACGGCCGCCTCGGAAGTCTGATGGACGGCGTGTTCCACAAGGGCCTTGGCAGTGTGGCAGAGCGTAACTTCCGCCCGCATGTCAGCTGTGTCGTTCCTACACCGGACAACAAATATGTCTGCGCAGTCGACAACGGCATTGACCAGATCAAAATGTACAAGCTGAACACACAGCGTGACCGCCTGAAACTGGTGGATATCCTGCGCTGTGAGCGTGAATCCGGTCCGAGAGAGATCGTTTTCAGTGAATCCGGAAAATACGCGTATGTCATTTACGAGCTGATGAACAAAGTCGATGTATTCAGCTACCGTGATACGGGAAACGGACCGGAATTTGAAAAACTGCAGTCGATCAGCACCACATCCGCGAACGTGGACCAGGCGCACGACGCTGCATCCGGCATGTGCCTTTCCCCGGATCACCACTACCTGTTTACTTCTACAGCCGGAGACAATACCGTAGCAATGTTCCATATCGACCCGGAGACCGGCTGCATGGAGAAGAAGTTTGCACTTCCGATCAGCGGCGAATATCCAAAGGATATTGCAATGTTCCCGGACGGAAAACATATCGCAGTGGCAAACCATGAGTCCAACACGATCACAACATTTACCGTTGATTATGAGAAAAACGTGCTGGTTCAGAAAGGCCGCCCGATGAAAGTGGAGACGCCGAACTGTATTCTGATTACGAAAAAAGGCGTTCACTAAAAAATAACGCAAAAATGCCTGCAGGAAGAACTGTATCCCGCAGGCATTTTTTGTGTTGAAGCCAGAAAGAAGCAGTCCGGCCTTTATTTCTCGTCCAGAGCCCAGACTTTCTTTACATTGTCCAGTTTGGCGCTCATGCCGACGAGCAGTGCGTCCGCCAGGACAAGAGCGGTCATGCATTCCACGACAACAACGGCGCGTGCAACGATGATCGGGTCGTGGCGGCCTTTGATTTCGATGGCAATATTTTCGCCGTCTTTGTTGATGGTCTGCTGGGAAGCAGCAACGGACGGGGTCGGTTTGAAACCAGCCCGGACAACGATATCGCTTCCGTCGCTGATACCGCCTAAAATACCGCCGGCGTGGTTGGTCAGCTTGACAATGGAGCCGTCCGCATTTACATGGAAGGCATCGTTATTGGTAAGCCCGGTAGCTGTGCAGACCGAGAAACCGTCTCCGATTTCCACGCCTTTTACGGCGCCGATGGAGACGAGTGCTTTTGCAAGGTTGGCATCGAGCTTTTCAAACACCGGATCGCCGACACCGGCCGGCATATGGTGAACGACACATTCGACCACACCGCCGACGGAATTTTTTTCCGCCATGGCTTTTGTTAAAAGCTCGGAAGCCTTTTCGGCAGCCTCTGCATCCGGCATATTCAGGGCGTTATTCGCGATTTCAGCGGTATCAAAAGACTGGATTTCCACGTCACCGATGGAGCGGGTGTAGGCGGAAACGGTGATGCCAAGCTCAGAGAGCATTTTTAAGGCAATGGCACCTGCAGCCACGCGTGCGATCGTCTCGCGTCCTGAGGAGCGTCCGCCGCCGCGGTAGTCGCGGAAACCGTATTTTGCATCAAACGTATAGTCGGCGTGGCCCGGTCTGTAATAGGAAGCAATGTCGCTGTAATCTTTGGAATGCTGATCCTCATTCCATACCACCATGGAAATCGGGGTACCGGTCGTTTTTCCTTCGAAAGTGCCGGATAAAATCTGAACGGTATCGGATTCTTTCCGTTTTGTGGTAAAGCGGTTCTGTCCCGGCTTCCTGCGGTCGAGGTAAAACTGAATATCCTCCTCGGAAAGCGAAAGGCCGGCCGGCACTCCGTCCACAACAACGCCCACGCCTTTTCCATGAGACTCTCCCCAGGTGGTCAGTCTGAAGATGGTACCAAATGATGATCCTGCCATATATAAAGTCCTCCTGAATTTTTTCGTATATTTATAAAATAACTGGAAAAGATTTCTAATAAATTATACCGGAAAGTAAAACATTCGTAAAGCTCTTTTTCGGAGACGAAATTCACCGTTATACCGTTTGACAAACGAAAAGGCAGCACGTATAATGAGAATGTATTTTCGGGCAGTGAAAGCCGGTAAAATAAAACAAACAAAAAGGAAGAGTGTGCATGAATTTTTTAGACAAAATGGAGCGAAAATATGGGAGATACGCGTTAAGCCATCTGACGATGTACATTATCGTAACGTACATTGCGGGATATATCATTGCGCTTGCGGCTCCCATCATGAGACAGTATCTGACGCTGGAACCATATTATATTCTGCACGGACAGATCTGGCGTCTGGTGAGCTGGATTCTGATTCCGCCGAGCAGCCTTGATATCTTTACGATCATCATGCTGTTTTTCTATTACTCAATCGGAACAAGCCTTGAGAGAGCCTGGGGAGATTTCAAGTATAATGTTTACATCTTTTCCGGCATTCTGATGACCATTATCGGTTCCTTCCTGCTGTATGGAATCTTATATGCAGTCAACGGATATCCGTCGCTGATGGGAACGGCATTCAGCACTTACTACATCAGCCTCTCGATTTTCCTTGGCTTTGCGATCAGCTTCCCGGATATGCAGGTACTGCTGTATTTCATTATTCCGATCAAAATCAAATGGCTGGCATACCTTGACGTAGCGCTTCTCGCCTACAGCATGATTACCAGCATCATGAGCGGAAACTGGGCAGGATGTGTTGTTATTCTTTGTTCCCTTGCAAACGTCCTTGTGTTCTTCCTGATGACAAGAAAAGGAAAACGCGGCTCTTTCCAGCAGAACAGACGCCGGAAGGAATTTAAAAAGGCCGTTTCAAGAGGCGAAGCCGAATACCGCAATCCGAACGGGATCACAAAACACAAATGTGCGATCTGTGGCCGGACCGAAAAAGATGATCCGAATCTGGAGTTCCGTTTCTGTTCCCGATGCAACGGAAACTATGAATACTGCCAGGATCACCTGTTTACGCATGAACATGTAAAATAAAGAAGGAGAGAAAGTATGAGAAGAACGAAAATTGTCTGCACCATGGGACCAAATACCAACTCCCGTGACCTGATGAAAAAACTGATTGAAACCGGAATGGATGTTGCTCGTTTTAATTTTTCTCATGGAGACCACGATGAGCAGAAAATGCGTATGGATATGCTGAAAGAGCTTCGAAAAGAGCTGAAAACTCCTGTGGCAATCCTTCTGGACACCAAAGGACCGGAAATTCGTACCGGCGTTTTAAAAGATGGAAAAAAAGTGAATCTGGTAACCGGACAGACTTTTACCCTGACAACCGTTCAGGAGACCGGAGATGAAAATCACTGTTCTGTCAGCTACACCGGCCTTACGGAAGATATCAAAGAGGGAGATACGATTTTGATCGATGATGGTCTGATCGGTCTGCGCGTAGAAAAAGTAAATGCACCGGAAATTGTCTGTACCGTAGTAAACGGCGGCGAGCTCGGAGAAAAAAAGGGCGTGAATGTACCAAACGTTTCGATCAATCTTCCGAACCTCACGGAGAAAGACAAAGGAGATCTTCTTTTTGGTATTGAACAGGATATTGATTTTGTTGCAGCTTCCTTTATCCGGAATGCAGAGGCAATTAACGAAATCCGTGAGTTCCTTGTGGCAAACGGAGGAGAGCATATTGATATCATTGCCAAGATCGAAAATGCGGAGGGTGTGCAGAACATCGACAGCATCATCGATGCGGCAGATGGTGTGATGGTTGCAAGGGGAGATCTTGGTGTAGAGATTCCGGCGTGCCAAGTACCGCATGTACAGAAAATCATCATTGAAAAATGCAATCATAAATACAAACCGGTTATCACAGCAACCCAGATGCTGGATTCCATGATCCGGAACCCGCGTCCGACCCGTGCAGAGGTAGCCGATGTTGCGAATGCAATTTATGATGGAACGGATGCGATCATGCTCTCCGGCGAAACAGCAGCCGGAAAATATCCGATCGAGGCAGTTACCATGATGGGAGAGATTGCCGAGCAGACGGAGCGTTATCTGAAATTCGAAGACTACCGCGATGGAAAAGCGCTGGAAGGAAAGCTAAATGTTTCCGCAGCAGTCGGAAGTGCAGCCGTTTCTATGGTAGAACACATCAAAGCAGCCTGCATTGTGACTCCGACGATGTCCGGTCAGACTGCAAGACTGATTTCCAACCTTCGTCCGAGCGTACCGATTTACGGCGTTACCCCATATGAATGGGCAAGAAGAAAAAATGCAGCTCTACTGGGGCGTTCGTCCGGTGACCGGATACGAGGAAGATTCTACGGAGAACATCATTTCCCATGCTATGTATATGGTGCGCCGTGAGGAGCTTGTAGAACGTGGCGATATGGTTATTTTTACGGCCGGAGACCCTGCTACTAACGAGGTGACGGGTGAAGGATATATGACAAACATGCTTCACAATTATTCAGGCAAAATAAGCAGAAGAAGGAGACAAAAGAGAATGACGAAGAAGCCTTTTGTAACAAAAGAAAAACTGGAAGAAATCGCAGCAGCAGTACCAACTCCGTTTCACATTTACGATGAAAAAGGAATTCGTGAGAATGCGAAAGCGGTAAAGGAAGCTTTTTCCTGGAATCCGGGATTTCGTGAGTATTTTGCTGTAAAAGCGAACCCAAACCCGACACTGATCAAAATGCTGGGTGAATATGACTGCGGATGCGACTGCTCTTCTTACACGGAGCTGATGCTTTCCGATGCGATGGGATTTGAGAAAGATAAAATCATGTTTTCATCCAACGTAACACCGGCTGCAGAGTATCAACTGGCTGCAGAGCTTGGTGCGATCATTAACCTTGATGATATTACGCATATTGATTTTCTTGAGAAAACATTAGGCTACATTCCGAAGAAAATCTGTTGCCGTTATAACCCGGGCGGACTGTTTAAAATCAGCACCGATATTATGGACAATCCGGGAGATGCCAAATACGGTATGACAACCGAGCAGATTTTTGAGGCATTCCGCATTCTGAAGGCAAAAGGGGCAGAAGAGTTCGGCATCCATTCCTTCCTTGCAAGTAATACCGTAACCAATGATTACTACCCAGTTCTGGCAAAAACACTGTTTGAGCTGGCTGTAAAGCTGCAGAAAGAGACGGGCGTGAAGATTAAATTCATCAATCTTTCCGGCGGCGTCGGAATTCCGTACAAACCGGATCAGGAAGGCAATGACATCCGCGTGATTGGCGAGGGTGTACATAAAGTGTACGATGAAGTTCTCGTTCCGGCCGGCATGGGCGATGTTGCAATTTACACGGAAATGGGCCGTTTCATGATGGGACCGTACGGCGGACTCGTTACCCGCGCCATCCATCAGAAACACATCTACAAAGAGTACATCGGCTGTGATGCCTGCGCGGTCAACCTGATGAGACCGGCTATGTACGGCGCTTACCATCACATCACGGTGATGGGAAAAGAAGATCAGCCGTGCGACCACAAATATGACGTAACAGGCTCTCTGTGCGAGAACAACGATAAATTCGCGATCGACCGCATGCTTCCGGAAGTGGAAGTCGGAGACCTCCTCTTCATCCACGACACCGGCGCACATGGATTTTCCATGGGATACAACTACAACGGAAAATTAAAATCTGCAGAGGTTCTGTTAAAAGAGGACGGCAGCTTTGAAGTCATCCGCCGCGCAGAAACCCCGAAGGACTACTTCGCTACACTGGATGGAACACCGGAGTATGAGAAGATGTTTGGAAATAAATAAGAAATAACAACAGTAAAACCCCTTTCAAAAAGAACCATGCGGCAGATGGCCGGTTCTTCGAAAGGGGTTTTCTTTCTTTCAAAAGCTGTTTTTTTGAAGGGAAGACAATAAAAAAGATCTGCATCAACGTTCGTTTTTGCAGATCTTTTTTAGCTATGCCGCTGGCCGGACTCGAACCGGCACGGTTATTCACCGCTTGATTTTGAGTCAAGTGCGTCTACCAATTCCGCCACAGCGGCAGTGTTCGTAATCAGAACAAGATATATTTTACCATAAAAACAAGAAGGACGCAAGAGAAAAAAATGGAATAATTATCATAAAAAACTTTCTAAAAAAGATTGACGAAAGGAAAAAATAGAAGTATAGTGTAGATAGTTTAGTACCATACTAAATTTTACATCATAAGTTCAAATAACGATTTATCGAAAACGCCATCGTTAGATGGTCCACAGTGTGTGGAACGAAAACTGTTGTCTTCATAGACAGCAGTTTTTTTGTTGTCTAAAATTAGAAATGAAACATGGTTATGATTCAGTACTGTGAGAACAGCAAGAACCAGGAAGTAGAATTGTTGAAAATAGGAAAGAAAAGATGTAAAAAATCAAAATATATGGTAAAATTAGATAAAATGTAGAAAATGGAGGAAAGAACAGATGAAAGGGGAATATTATCTCGGACTTGATATGGGAAGCAGTTCGGTTGGATGGGCTGTGACAAATGAGAAGTACGAAATTTTGCGCGCACATGGAAAAACACTTTGGGGTGTACGGCTATTTGACAGTGCACAGACTGCAGAAGAGAGAAGAGGGTTTCGGACAGCAAAACGAAGATTGGATCGTCGTAATTGGAGAATAGAATTGCTGCAGAAAATTTTTGCGGAAGAAGTAGAAAAGATAGATGATGGATTTTTTCGCAGAATGAAAGAGAGTCGTTACTGGCCAGAGGATAAGCGTGACAGGCAGGGAAAGTGTCCGGAACTTCCCTATGCATTGTTTGCGGATGATGATTACACAGACAAAGAATATCATAAACAGTTTCCAACCATCTATCATCTGAGAAAATGGTTAATGGAAACTGACGAAACGCCTGATATTCGCCTGATATATCTTGCTCTGCATCATATGATGAAACACAGAGGCCATTTTCTATTAAACGGAAATATCGAACAGGTAAGAGAATTTCAGACAACATTTGAACAGTTCCTTGAAGCAGTGCGGGCAGAAGAACTTGGCTTTTCTTCCGAGATTGGAGTGGAAAGAAGCAAGGAAATAGAGGCAATTTTAAAAGACCGAACATTGACCAAATCTGCGAAAAAGACAAAAGCAGTAAAAGCAATGCGGGCAGAAACATCCTGTGAAAAAGAGTGGCTGGGATTGATTACCGGTGGAACAGCAAAACTGGGAAATCTGTTTGGGGAAAAACAGATGGATACACTGGAACGGCCAAAACTTTGCTTCGCAGATGCAGGTTATGAAGAATACGCTGGAGAGATCGAAGCAGAGCTGGGAGAAAAATATGTATTAATTGAACACGCAAAAGCAGTGTACGATTGGGCTGTTCTGGCTGATATTTTGCAGAACTATTCTTCTCTTTCAGAGGCAAAAGTGGCACTTTATGAAAAGCATAAAAAAGATCTGAAAGATCTGAAAAAGCTGGTCAGAGAGAATCTTTCAAGGGAAGAATATCAGAGACTGTTTGCAAAAAAGGATGAAAAAGCTAATTATTATGCGTATATCAAGGCACCAAAACAATGTAGTCAGGAAGACTTTTACGGTTATCTGAAAAAGAATATTCTGGGCAAGATATCAGATGTGACGAAAGCATCCTGCATGCAGAAGGAAATGGAAATGGGAACGTTTCTTCCGAAACAGACTGTAAAAGACAACAGTGTCATTCCATATCAGATTCATTTATATGAATTAAATGCAATCCTGAAAAATCTGGAAGATAAAGTTCCGCTACTGAAAGAGAATGGAGAGAAGATTCAAAAGATTTTCACATTCCGCATTCCGTACTACGTAGGACCCTTAAACGGAATTCGAAAAAAAGGGGAGAAGAGTAACTGGGCGGTACGAAAAGAAGGCAAAATATATCCATGGAACTTCGATGAGATGGTAGATTTGGAAGCAAGTGCAGAGCAGTTTATTCGAAGAATGACGAATAAATGTACTTATCTGCCAAGTGAAGATGTTTTACCAAAGTATTCTCTGCTGTACAGCAAATACGAAGTTTTAAATGAATTAAATAATCTGCGTTTGGATGGAGAAAAGATATCTGTAGAGCAGAA